>Ga0207720_100432_pt1 | contig 29055 bp, 33 predicted proteins | sample A23P2SouthBayCA_2_FD_187751 | JGI IMG/M metagenome (GOLD analysis project Ga0207720, IMG submission 187751) | Aerobic enrichment media microbial communities from Eden Landing Ponds, California, USA - A23 E3 (2) (SPAdes) | ecosystem: Environmental > Aquatic > Marine > Unclassified | place...
CGCGCTCGCCCCCGGCCTGCTCCGCGACGCGCTGACGGCGTTCGTCCGCGAGGAGGTCGACGGCGGCCGGAAGACCGTCGACGCCGTCGCCGACGAACTGCTGTCGGACCTCGCGTGTTACCCCTCGATTACGGGTAACACGTCGCTCCGGGAGGGCTCCGTGCTCGATCTGCTCGCGGCGCTCGACGACTGCGAGAACCCCTACGCCTGCCCGCACGGGCGTCCGGTCATCGTCGAGTTCGACCGCGACGAAATCGCCTCGCGCTTCGAGCGCGACTACCCCGGCCACGGCGGGCGACGACGCGAGGAGTAGCCCGGGCGGGTCGGTCGGCGCGGCCGACTCGTCACGGTGGTCTCGCCACCCGCTCCCGGTTCTCGGAATCGATAGCCGCGGCGAGGATTCAAGTCCGGGCACCGAGACGGTGGAGGCGATGAACCCGTTGGTCGCGCTGGGCATCTGCTTCGGGCCGCTGGTGCTCGTCGTCTCGTATCTCTTCACCGCGGCGACGGGGCCGAGCGTGCCGCCGTGGGCCGACGCGGCCGGGCAGGCGATTCGGCTCTACGGGACGGCGGCCGCCGTAATCGTCGGGCCGCTGGCGCTCCACGCCGATCGGCTCGACCTCGCCCGCGAGAGCGACTGGGTTCCCTCGCCCGTGTACTACCTCGTGGCGGTTCCGTTCCTGAGCATCCCCATCGCGTTTATCTACCTCGTCCGACGGTTGACCGCCGCGTGACCCGGCCGGGAGGGCGGCCGAATCGACCGCGGGCGCGAGCCTCGTCGGCAACGCCGGAGGTTTATATCGCGCCCGCGAACGGCCCCCATGACCGAATTCGTGACCTTCGGCGAGACGATGCTTCGGCTGTCGCCGCCGCGTGGCGAGCGACTCGAAACCGCCCGCGAACTCGAAGTGCAGGCGGGCGGCGCGGAGTCGAACGTCGCCGTCGCCGTCGCCCGACTCGGACGGGACGCCGCGTGGTTCTCGAAGCTCCCCGACTCGCCGCTCGGCCGGCGCGTCGTCGGCGAACTCCGGAGCCACGGCGTCGACACCGACGGCGTCGTCTGGGCCGACGACTCCCGACAGGGCGTCTACTACCTCGAACACGGGGCGGCCCCGCGCCCGACGAACGTCGTCTACGACCGCGCCGACGCGGCCGTGACGACGCTGGAGACGGGCGAGTTCGACCTCGACGCCGTCCGCGACGCCGAGGTGTGCTACACGACCGGCATCACGCCCGCGCTCTCCGAGACGCTCCGCGAGACCACGGCCGACGTGCTCGACGCGGCGCGGGACGCCGGGACGACGACCGCCTTCGACCTGAACTACCGGACGAAGCTCTGGTCGCCCGACGAGGCGGCCGAGGCCTACCGCGACCTGCTCGGTTCCATTGACCTGCTTTTCGCCGCCGAGCGCGACGCGGCGACCGTCCTCGGGCGCGACGGCGACGCCGAATCCGTCGCCCGCGGACTCGCCGAGGACTACGGTATCGAAACCGTCGTCGTCACCCGCGGCGAGGCTGGGTCGCTCGCGGTGTCCGACGGCGCGGTGTTCGAACAGGGCGTCTACGAGGCCGAGACCTACGACGCCATCGGCACCGGCGACGCGTTCGTCGGCGGCTACCTCGCAAAGCACCTCGACGGCGGGAGCGTGGCCGAGTCGCTGGAGTGGGCCTCGGCGACGGCGTCGTTCAAGCGGACCGTCGAAGGCGACATCGCCGTCGTCACCCCGGAAGACGTCGAACGCGTCGTCGCCGACGAGGGCGACGGCATCTCGCGGTAACGCCGACGGGCGTCCCGACGACCGGACGGCCGGCCGGCAGGCCGACCGGCAGGCGTATTTTCGTCCGTCCGGTAGCGGTCGGCATGGAGGTCACGACGGCCGGCCGGTTCCGGGTCTATCGCAGTCCGCGCGACGGAGACGAACTCCTCTTGCTCGAACTCCCCGACGAGCGCGTCGACTGGACCGACCCGGCCGTCCAGACCGACGCCGACGACGCCTACTCGCCGACGTACGTGCCGCAGGCCGGCTACGGTGGCGACCTCGCCGAGCGCGTCTCGGCGCTCGAACCCGGCAACGAAATCGAGGCCACCCTGCGCTGGGAGGACGGCGACCCGCGCTTTGCGGCCGTGACGGTCCGCGACCGGACCCGCTTTCGGTTCGTCGGGGCCGCGACGGGGCTGTTCGAGGCCGCCCGCGAGACGTGGCGGGCGACCGGCGACGGCGAGGCCATCGGCTCGCGCGTCACCTACGGCACCGACGGCGACCCGAACGCCGTGCTCTACGCCTTCGCGAAACAGCCCGGCGCGCGCGACCTGTTCGACGAGTTCTGCGACGGCGTCGTCCCGCTGGACCCGCTTTTGGACCGCCTCGACGACGAGACCGACGAGACCGACGCGCCCCGCGAGGTGTTCGTCTTGCGCCCCCTCGACGAGGAGTTCGTCCTCGTCGCCATCGCGCTCGACCGCGAGGGGCTGTTCGCGCGGACGATGCGCGACACCTACTGCTGACGCGCCCCGCGAATCGCGCGGGCCGACGCCGACCGCCGTGGCTCACGCGGGAGCGTTGTCCGCGGCCCGTCCGGGTCGGTCGCGGAGGACCGGGTCGGTTGCGAAGCGCCGGGGACGAGAGATTCGACAGAAAAGCGGGCGACGGAGCGCGTCAGTTCTCTTGGGTCCACCGCTGGTAGACCGCGGAGCCGCCGAGGACGGCGAAGACGAGCGAGGCGAGGCCGGGCGCGCCGACGGCCGAGATGACGGGGACGTCGACGACGACGGCAATCATGAGGACGACGCCGAGCGCGGCGAGGGCGGCGTAGTACTCGCTCCACGAGAGTTCGCCCTCGGGGACGACCTCCATGTAGACCGTCACGTCGCCCGCCTCGGCCAGCGAGACGACCTTCGACTCCTCGTCGTAGTGCACGATGTCCAGTTCGACGAGCTTCGGGATGTGGGTCTGCTGTAGCGAAACGTAAGCGCTCTGGCGGATGTTTCGCGGCGGCGGCGACTCCCCGGTCTCGGCTTCCGCGATGCGCTCCGAGAGTTCGCGGAGGGTCAGGTCGCCGTTCTGGAGGAACTCGATGGCCATCCGCCGGCGGTCGTTACTCAGTACCTCGTGGATTCGCGTCTCAGAGAGCCCGGTTTCGGATGTTGTCGCCATACGAGGATTCGATCGATTTGTGACTGGTCGCTTCTCCTATATCAACGGTTCGCCTCCGGTATCGGAATCGAAAACGGCGACAACGGCCGAATCCCCCGACAGGACCCACGTCAGCCCCGGTTTCGGAGCGGAGTGGTGACCGACAGTGGCCGAGCGCCGGCTAATAGATACTTCAACTACTGTTCTCCCGTCGCGGGGTGAGTGAAGGCGATTCGGGGGCGATACGAATCTTTAATAGGATTACCGGCCGGAGTTAATATATGACCGTCGTCAGCGTCTCCATGCCGGAGGAGCTTCTGGAACGCATCGACTCGTTCGCCGGCGAACACGGCTACACGGGGCGAAGCGAAGTCGTCAGGGAGGCCGCCCGGAACCTCCTCGGCGAGTTCGAGGACAAGAAGCTCGAAGACCGCGAGCTGATGGCCGTCGTGACCGTCATCTTCGACTACGAGACGACCGCCGTCGAAGAGCGGATGATGGGCCTGCGACACGAGTACGAGGGCCTCGTGAAGTCGAACTTCCACAACCACGTCGGCAACCACTACTGCATGGAGCTGTTCGTCCTCGAAGGACAGCTCTCGGACATCTCGACGTTCGTCGGGAAGATTCGCGCGACCCGCGACACCCTGAGCGTCGACTACTCGGTGATGCCGGTCGACGAGTTCACGGGCATCGTCGAGGACTGACGTCTCGGGACGAACGCCGCCGGAGACGACGCCGACGAGAAGACTCAACAGGCCGCGGCGGCGACATCGGGCGATGAGCGACGCCGTCCCCATCGTCATCTACACGCGCACGGAGTGTCACCTCTGCGACGAGGCCGAAGCGACCGTCCGCGACGTCGCCGCGGAGGCGAGCGTGCCTGTCGATATCGACCTCGTGAACGTCGACACCGACGACGAACTCCGCGAGACGTACGGCGAGCGCGTGCCGTACGTCTACGTCGACGGCCGGCCCGCGTTCAAGTTCCGCGTCGACCCGGACCGTCTCCGGGAGAAACTGACCGCGGCGCGAGAGTGAGCGCCGCCGCCCGGACGGGGCGGGCCTACGCCTATCACCCCGGCGCACCTCTTGGTACGCATGGAAGCCGACAGACGACTCCTCCGACAGGCGCGAGAGCGACTCGATGGATGGACGTACACGGCCCGCGACCGGGCGTACCGCGAGCTGTTCGTCGGGGACGACGCCGCCGTCACGGCCGAGGAGCGACAGCTTCTCGACGAGGTGGACGCGGAACTCGCGGGCGGCGGCGACGACGGGCTCTGGGGCACAGACGAGTACGCCGCCGTCATGGGACATCCGAAGAACCACCCGATTTCGGTCGTCTGCACCCGCCACCCCGAGATTCCGGCGTCGTGGTCGCGGGGCGGCGAGAACCTGACCGAACCGGAGCGCGAGCAGTTCAACGACCTCCTGTGGGACTACTGCGAGCGCGTCCGCCGGTACGTCCAAGACGAGGTCAACGAGTTCGTCGGGGTCGCGGGCGTCCCGGAGGAGTAGCCCGAGGGCGATGCGCGTCATCCACCCGGCGGACCACCGGACCTGTTACCGCTGTGGCGAGCGCGCCGACGTGACCGTCGCCCGCGGTCACGACCTGCGGTACAGCTGTTGGGACTGTTCGTACTCGCTTCTCGAACACGGCGGCGTCATCGTCGCGGGCGAACTCGGAAAGTCCCACCCACGGTCTCCGTGAGCCGCGGCGGCGGCCGACCGATATTCCGACTGCGACCGTTCTGTCCCTCCGTTCGCCTCGATTCCGACGCCGTGAGAACGAGTCTCGTATTCAAGCCGCCGGAGACCCTAACGGTCGACTATGAGTGATAGAGAGACGCTGGACGCCGTCCGTGAGTTCGAACACGACGGAACCACGTACAAGATGGCGGACCTGACCGTGCTGGAAGAACAGGGCCTCTGCGAACTCGACAAACTCCCGGTGAGCATCCGCATCCTGTTGGAGTCCGTACTGCGAAACGTCGACGGCGACATCGTCACCGAAGACGACGTGCGGAACGCCGCCTCGTGGGAGCCGGACGTGCCGAACGTCGAGGTTCCCTTCACGCCGTCTCGCGTGGTGCTACAGGACCTGACGGGCGTGCCCGCGGTCGTCGACCTCGCGGCGCTCCGGTCGGCGGCCGACCGCGCCGGCAAGGACCCGAAACTCGTCGAGCCCGAGGTGCCCTGTGACCTCGTCATCGACCACAGCGTGCAGGTCGACTTCTTCGGCTCGTCCGACGCCTACGAGAAGAACGTCGAGTTGGAGTACGAGCGAAACGCCGAGCGCTACAAGGCGCTCAAGTGGGCGCAGAACGCCTTCGACAACTTCAGCGTCGTCCCGCCGGGGACGGGCATCGTCCACCAGGTGAACCTCGAACACCTCGGGCGCGTCGTCCACGACCGCGAGTGGCGCGGCGACCGCTGGCTCCTCCCCGACACGCTCGTCGGCACCGACAGCCACACGCCCATGATCGGCGGCATCGGCGTCGTCGGCTGGGGCGTCGGCGGCATCGAGGCCGAGGCGGCGATGCTCGGCCAGCCCATCACGATGAAACTCCCCGAGGTCGTCGGCGTCAGACTCGACGGCGAACTGCCGGAGGGCGCGACCGCGACCGACCTCGTGTTGCACGTCACCGAACAGCTCCGCGAGGTCGGCGTCGTCGACCGGTTCGTCGAGTTCTTCGGCCCCGGCGTGGGGAACCTGTCTGTCCCCGACCGCGCGACCATCTCCAACATGGCCCCCGAACAGGGGTCGACTATCAGCGTCTTCCCGGTCGACGAGGCGACGCTCGACTACCTCGAACTCACGGGCCGCGAATCGGAGCACATCGAACTCGTCCGCGAGTACCTCGAATCGCAGGGGCTGTTCGGCGAGCAACATCCCGAGTACACGGAGACGGTCGAAGTCGACCTCTCCGCCGTCGAGCCGAGCCTCGCCGGGCCGAAGCGCCCGCAGGACCGCGTCGCCATGGGCGACATGAAGACGCACTTCCGGAAACTGCTCCACGGCGAGTTCGAGGAGGTCGTCGACGACGTCGACGAGGAGGCAATCGCCCGCTGGCTCGGTGAGGGAGGCGACGGCGGCGACGGCGAACTCGCGGGCGACGGCGGGACGCTGACCGAGACGCCCGAGGCGGCACCCGAAGAACCCGACCTCGGCGAACTGACGAAACGCGTCGAGGTCGACCTCGGCGGCGAGACGGTCGAAATCGGCCACGGGAGCGTCGTCGTCAGCGCCATCACGTCCTGTACGAACACCTCGAACCCCTCGGTCATGGTCGCCGCGGGCCTCCTCGCGCGCAACGCGCTGGAGAAGGGCCTCGACGTGCCCAAGTACGTCAAGACGAGCCTCGCGCCGGGGAGCCGCGTCGTCACGGAGTATCTGAAGAAGGCCGACCTGCTCCCGCACCTCGAAGCGCTCGGCTACGACGTGGTCGGCTACGGCTGTACCACCTGTATCGGCAACGCCGGGCCGCTCCCGGAACCAATCGAGAACGCCATCGACGAACACGGCCTGTGGACGACGAGCGTCCTCAGCGGTAACCGCAACTTCGAGGCGCGCATCCACCCGAAGATTCGCGCGAACTACCTCGCCAGCCCGCCGCTGGTCGTCGCCTACGGCCTCGCCGGGCGGATGGACATCGACCTCGAGACCGACCCGCTCGGCACCGACGACGAGGGGAACGCCGTCTATCTCGCCGACATCTGGCCGGACGCCGACGAGATACGGGAGACCATCCACGACAGCGTCGACCCGTCGATGTTCCGCGAGAAGTACGCCGAGGTGTTCGAGGGCGACGAGCGCTGGAAGGCGCTCGAAGCGCCGACCGGCGACGTGTACGACTGGGACGACGACTCGACCTACATCCGCGAGCCGCCGTTCTTCACGGACTTCCCACTGGAAGCGCCCGGCGTCTCCGACATCGAAGACGCCCGCTGTCTCCTGACGCTCGGCGACACGGTGACGACCGACCACATAAGCCCCGCCGGGCCGTTCGGGTCCACGCTCCCGGCCGGCCAGTGGCTCGTGGACCACGGCGTCGACCCCGTGGACTTCAACACCTACGGCTCCCGCCGCGGCAACCACGAGGTGATGATGCGCGGGACGTTCGCCAACGTCCGCATCGAGAACCAGATGCTCGACGACGTGGAGGGCGGCTACACGATTCACCACCCGACGGGCGAGGAGACGACCGTCTTCGAGGCCAGCCGGCGCTACCGCGAGGAGGGAACCCCGCTCGTCGTCCTCTCGGGCGTCGAGTTCGGGACCGGCTCCAGCCGCGACTGGGCGGCGAAGGGGTCGGACCTCCTCGGCGTGCGCGCGACCATCGCCGAGAGCTACGAGCGCATCTACCGCGACAACCTCGTCGGCATGGGCGTCCTCCCGCTCCAGTTCGAAGACGGCGACTCGTGGGAGTCGCTCGGCCTCGACGGCTCCGAGCAGTTCGACATCCGCGGCCTCGACGACGGCCTCGAAGTCAACGACGAACTGACTGTCGTCGCCACGACGGCCGACGGGACCGAAATCGAGTTCGACGTGACCGCGCAGGTCGGCACCCCCGCCGCGGTGACGTACGTCGAAAACGGCGGCATCCTCCACTACGTGCTCCGTCGCCTCCTGACCGAGAACTGAGTCAGGGAACCGAATCGGAGCGGCAAGCCGACCGTTTTCGGCCCACGCGTCGGACTTGCCGACCGTCACGGGCCGCCGAAGACGCGTAGATTCTTCACCCGAGCTATGCTATGTTTTCGCATGGCAACCATAACACCCGCGGCCCGCCCGACGTGGACGGACCTCACGCGTCGCGGGCTGGCGACCGCCGCGGTCGCAACCGTCGCGAACGCGCTCTTGTTGACGCTCGTCCTCGAAACGGGGCTCGTCGAGCCGTTCGCACCGCTTTCGTACCCGCCGGTCGTGCTCTTTTCGGCCGTCGGCGCGGTCGCGGCGACGCTCGTCTACGGGCTTTTCGCGGCCCGCGTCGCCGACGCGGACCGGACGTTCGTCAGGGTCGCCGCCGCGGTGCTCGTGGCGTCGTTCATCCCCGACATCGGACTCCTCTACGTCGACCCCGGCGCGACGGTGCCGGGCGTGGTCGTGCTGATGGTGATGCACGTCGTCGTCGCGGCGGTCTGCGTGGCGTCGTTCACCGAACTCGGCTGGGGCGTCCCGAAGGGAACCCACCCGAACGCGACCGAGGAGTGACCGCCCGACCGCCGGCGTCCGGCCCCGACTGCACCACCGCGAGACGTCCGTATCGACGCGACCGGTGCCCCGGACCCCACTGTGCGACCACCCGTTAGGATAGCCTAAAGACCGAAGACACTATGTTGTTTTAGGCTGGCCTAAACAGTATGGCCGACAAGGAGTCCCAACGGTCGTCGGGACCGAACCGACGCGGCGCGCTCGCGTGCGGCGGCGGAACCGCCGCGGGTGCGTGGTAAACATGCGCGATTGCCTCGGCGTCGAGACCACCGGGTCGGGCGCACCTGACAGACGGAGACAGAGACGGGGACGGGGACGTGGTTGGTGACGAGACCGCGAGCGTCCGAGACGCGCTGGGCCGCGTCGAGCGCGAGCGTGAGCAGGTGCTGGCGAAGCGGCGGGCCATCGAGCGGTTCGAGCGGCGCGTGCGAAAGCTCGCCGCACAGTCGGCGCGCCCGCCGGAGGGGACCGTCCGAGCGACCGCGTGCGGGACGGCGTCGATGCCGGCGGCGACCCGGCGAGACGCCGCCGGCGGGGGACGGCGACGCGTCCGCGAACTGTTCGCGGAGACGATACGCGCCCACAGCGTCGCCGACGGGGACGAGTCCGAACCGCTCTCGGTGACGATTCGCGAGGAGTTCGGGCCGGAGGTCGCGGCGGCGCTCGATTCTGACACGGGAGGCCGGTTCACGCCGGCGGTCAAGGAAGCGGTCGTGTCGGCGGCGACGGACCGGAAACGCGGCCTCGACGGGATGCGTCGGGCGCTCGACGGCGAGGAGCGGTCGCTCCGAGCGGCGCTCGCCGTGCTCGACGAGTGCGAAGACTGGCTGGTGCGGGCGGACGAGACGCCGCTTTCGGGACTGGGGTTCGACGCCCTCCGGCGGCGTCACGAGGCGCTGGCTGACCACCGCGAGGCGTGCGACCGACTGGTCCGCGAGCGACAGCGGCGTCTCACCGGGGCGACCCACCACACCGCGGCGGTCGAAGTCGACCACCGACTGCTCGCGGCGTATCTCTACGAGGACCGCGCGACCGACTACCCGGTCTTGGCGGCCGCGACCCGCGTGGACGGCGTCTGTGCGGACTGTCAGCGGGCCGTCCGCGACCACCTCGTCCGCCGCGTATGATCGGCGCGCCGCAGTACCTCCTCGCGCTGTACATCGCCGAGCGAGAGGACGACGAGGAGACGCCGATTTCGCCGGGCTACGTCGCCGACGCGCTCGACCGCTCGCCGCCGGCGGCGACGGAGCGCCTCCAGAACCTCGACGCCAAGGGACTCGTGGACTACGAGCCGTACGAGGGCGCGACGCTCACGGCGGAGGGTCGCGACGCGGCCGCGGACCTCTACGACACCTACCGGACCCTCTCGCGGTTCTGCCGAGACGTGCTCGGCCTCGACGACCACGAAGACGAGGCGATGCAACTCGTCGGAAACGTCAGCCGGACGGTCGCCGAGCGCCTCGCGGCGACACTGCTCCGCGGGGGAGCCGACCGCGACGAGACCAACGGGAGCACCGAGACGAGGTCGCAGTCGTCGCCCGACACGCCCGCGGAGTGAACGAGTCGAGCAGGACCGCCGCATAACGTGTTATCTGTCAACGATTGTATGACTACGCCGAGTCAGAACCGTACCCTTTTTGTTTTAGGTATCCCTAAAGACTCGCAATGGCCGCAGGTACGCAGTCGAACGCTGAATCCGCGTCGGAACCCGACCGACCCGACTCCCCCGAGATATCCGTCTGTAAGGGCGGACCGGGGAAGTCGGTGTTCATGGAGTCGGGCAACAGCGACGGCTGGATTTCGAGCGACGTGACTATCGACGTCACTCGGTAACGACCGACTACACTCGGTCCCGTCCCGTTCGAAGGGTGTGTTCGGGATGTGAGCGCGGCGAGTACGGTCGCTACGCGTCCGAAGGAGTTCCGCGAGAAACCGGTCGTGGGAGCGGGGACCCAGTCCGCCGACGCGTCGGCGACGACGCTTACTGAACGAGCGTGTCGTCTTCGAGGTAGTGGTCGATGACGTGGGCGTGTTCTTCGATTTCGATGAGTTGCTCGCGGAGCATGTGCGCCGTCGCGTGGTCGCCGAGACCCGCGGCGAGTTCGATGTGCTCGCGGTAGCTCTCGATGATGTCGCCGTACAGTTCGAGGTCGTTCTCCAGCGACGTGCGGATGTCGTAGACGTCTTCGTCTTCGGGTTCGACCGTCGCGGCCTCGCTCAGTGCGGGCATGCTGGCGTGGGGGACACCGCCGATGGACTGGAGGCGCTCTGCGATTTCGTCCGCGGCCTCCTCGACGTCCTCGTAGGCCTCCTGAAGGAACTCGTGGAGGCGGAGGTGTTCCGCACCCTCGACGTTCCAGTGGTGCTTGTGGAGTTGGTGATAGAGGACGTACGCGTCCGCGAGGTCGGTGTTCAGCGCTTCGATTATCTGTTCGGCCTTCTCGGTGTCGAGTCGAACCGGGTTGTCGCCGACACTGCCTGCTTCCTTCAGGACTGACTTCTGTGTGCTCATCTCGACTAGTAGTTGGGACTGGCACCACTTAATACTTATCCGAGAACAAACAATTTTTCGTGTCGCCTAAAACCTCGTTTGTCAAAATCGGTTAATCGCTTCAAAAATAGCGAGTGAAGCGTGTGAACTGGGTGCATGGGGTCGAGCGGTCGAGCGAGAGATAGCGTTCGATTCGGATCATACATCATATCCGTTATACTATTTTTTCGTCCGGCCAGTCGCCGTCTCGTGCGGCGTAGTCGGCGCGAACGGAGACCCAATTCCTTCGAGTCCGAGCCGGCCGCGAACCACCGTGCGCCCCACCGTATCCGCGACAGTTCGGTCGTTCGACCAACACCCTTTTGCGCGGTGCCGTCCAGCGAATAGCCGTGTTCCGACCAGTGTCTAGCGCGGCCGACGACTCGCCGACGCGCGGCGTCACCGACCGCATGCGGGGAGCGTGACGTGTTCGCCGACGCCCTCCGGTACCCGTTTGCGGACCGTACGCGAGTGGACGGCACCGCGACGTGCCTCGTCGCACTCCTTTTCGGGGGGACGCTCCTCCGCCTTGCCGCGCGACTCTGGCCCGACCTCACGTTTCTGGCACCGGCGGCGCTCGGCGTCGTTCCGCTCGTTGCCTTCTTCGGTCTCGTCGGCGGCGTGCTCGCCGGCGACGGCTTTCCCTCACTGGCGACGGCCGAGACGCTCGGGTTCGCCGGGCGACTGCTCGGTATCGCCGCCGTCTACCTCCTTCCGGCCGCGGTCACCGTCGTTGCCGTCGCCTACGTGACCGCGACCGGTACGGTTCCGGCCGTACTGACCGGCGTGACGACGGCGATGCTCGCGACCGTCGCGCTACTCGTCACGGTCGTCTGCGCGTATCTCTTGCCAGTCGCGGCCGCCGTGAGCGTCCGCGAGGGACTCCGCGCCGGACTTCGACGAGACGCCCTTCGCGGGTCGGTCTCGGCGACGTACTTCCTCGCGTGGGTGGGCGCGGCCGTCCTCGTCGTCCTCTCGTGGAGCGCGCTCGCGGCGACGATTACGCGGAGCGTCGCCGCCCTCCTGGCGCTCGGGTGGTGCGCGTACGCCCACGTCGCCGCCGCGGCGCTCATCGCCGACGGCGTCGACCGAACCCACCACTGGTGAGAAGCGGCGTGCGGTCGAACGACGGGAAAAGAAGCTCCGATTCGGTCAGCCGAGGTCGATCTGCTGTGCGGCTTCGTCCATCGACCGGTTGTGGAGCGACGTCCCCGTGTTCCGGTCGAAGAGGTGAATCGCGTCCTCGGGAATCCGCGCGACGACCGTCTCGCCCGAACTGATGCGTGTGAGACCGTCCGTGGTCGCAACCAGCGTCGCCGCGCCCTCGGGGTCCGCGTCGGGGTCGAAATGCAGGTACAGCGTGTTCTCGTCGCCCATCGGTTCGACGACGTCGACCGTCATCTCCAAGTCGTGGTCGCCGCCCCCGGTCTCGACGAGTTCGACGGACTCGGGTCGAATCCCGAGGACGAGGTCGGTCACGTCGCCGACGTCGTCGCGTATCTCCGCGCCGACCGGGTACTCGAAGGTCTCACCGACCAGGCGGTCGCCTTCGAGCGTCACGTCGAAGAAGTTCATCGACGGCTCGCCGAGGAAGCTCGCGACGAACTGGTTTGCGGGCTCGTGGTAACACTCCAGCGGCGTCGCTACCTGCTGGAGTTCGCCGCCGTCGAGGATGGCGATGCGGTCGCCCATCGTCATCGCCTCCGTCTGGTCGTGGGTGACGTAGACCGTCGTGACGCCGAGGTCGTCCTGAAGCCGCTGGAGCTCAGTCCGCATCTGCGCGCGGAGCTTCGCGTCGAGGTTCGAAAGCGGCTCGTCCATCAGGAACACCTCGGGGTCGCGCACGATGGCGCGGCCGAGCGCGACGCGCTGTTGCTGGCCGCCCGAGAGATCGCTCGGCTTCCGGTCCAACAGGCTCGGGATGTCGAGCAGGTCGGCCGTCTCCGAGACCATCCGACCGATCTCGTCGTCCGGGAGGTCCGTCGACTCCTCCAGACCGAACGACATGTTCTGGCGGACGGACATGTGCGGGTACAGCGCGTACGACTGAAACACCATCGCGATGTCGCGGTCCTGGGAGGCCACGTCGTTGATGACGCGGCCGCCGAGCGAAATCGTTCCCGACGTAATCGTCTCCAGGCCCGCGATCATCCGGAGCGTCGTCGACTTGCCACAGCCCGACGGGCCGACGACGACGAGGAACTCCCCGTCGTCAATCGACATCGAGATGTCGTCGACAGCGACGATTTCGTCGTCGCCGTCCCGGAACGTCTTCGTTATCGAATCGAGTTCAAGCGTTGCCATATCTCTGAGTAGGTATCGTTAGTGAGCTGTCGGTTCCGCGCCGCGGCGAGCGTCTCCGGCGGCCGCGGTCGCCGTTCGAGTCGGCCTCGACGGCGGCCACGTCACCGTGACGACCCGTCACGCGGCCACCCCCTCGGCGAACTCGTCGCCGAAGAAGATGTACACCGCGAGCGTCGGGAGCGCCGCGAAGAACGCCCCGGCCATCCGGAGCGCGAAGTCCTGTCCCTCCATCGAGGTGCCGAGTCCGGCGAGAATCAACACGACGGGGGCCGCGGGACTCGACTCCGTCGAGACGAGCACCAGCGTGAACAGGAGGTCGTTCCATATCTGGGTGAACTGATAGATGAGGACCACGGCGAACATCGGCCCCGAAAGCGGGAAGACGATGCGCCGGTACACCCGGCGGAGCGTCGCCCCGTCGAGGCGGGCGGACTCGATCATCTCTTCGCTCATCGTCTTGTAGTACGTCCGGAACAGCAGTGTACAGATCGGAATCCCGTAGGCGACGTGAGTCACCACGAGCTCGACGATGCCGACGTAGTCGTCGGGAATACCGAGCGCCCAGACGAACGAAAGCAGGTCCGTGAGCTGAGCCCACTGCGACCAGAACTGCGTCAGCGGCACCAACACGGCCTGGTACGGGATGAAGATGCCCGCGATGATGAGCGCCAGCACCAGCGCCTTGTACGACTGCTTCCAGTCGGGAATCGTCAGCCCGTACGCCGTGATGCTCCCGACGAACGCCGAGATGACCGTCGCGGGCACGGCGTACAGCATGCTGTTGCCCATCCCTCGCAGGAGGGCCTCGACCGCCGCCTGCCACTTCTCCAGCGTGAACCCGGACGGTCCGGGCGGGGCGAACGGTGCCGTCTCGACGATTGCGGTCCCGGTCTTGATCGACGTGACCAACCCGGACTCGATTGGGACGAGGTAAAACCCCGCCGCCAACAGCAGGACGACGTACAGACCGGCGTCCGCTATCGTCATCTGCTCGACGTTCCGGCGTAGCCGGTTCGTGATCGTCGCCGTTCCGCCGTCCGTTCGAAGCGTGTCGTCTTTCATAGGTTGTTCCTCCGGTATTCGTAGACGAGGTACGGGCCGATGACGCCGAGCGCCATCGCGAACAGAACGATTGCGATCGCCGCGCCGTACGCCCAATTGAGGTTCGCATACGCCTCGCGGACCATCTTCGTCGCCAGGATGTCGGCGCCGTTCGGCGGCCGGTAGCCGCCGACCAGCGAGTAGAGGAAGTCGAACGCCTTCATGCCGAACACCATCAGCACGACGGCGGCGCTTATCGTCGCTCCTTTCAACTGCGGGATGATGACCCGCCAGTACATCTTCACCGTCGACGCGCCGTCGACTTTCGCCGCCTCGTAGTGTTCGTCCGGAATCGCGCGGAGCCCCGCGAGGTACACGACCATCGCGTAGCCGGAGAACTGCCACATCAGCGCGAAGATAATCGCCCAGAGGACGATGGTCTGATCGCCGAGCCAGCTAATCGGGCCGAGCCCGAAGACGCCGATGACGCGGTTGGCAATCCCGTTGTTGAAGTTGTAAATCCACAGCCAGAACTGAGCCGTCACGACGAACGAGAGGCTCATCGGCAGTAGATAGATCGTCCGGAACGAGTTCTCGAACCGGATTCCGCGGTCGATCAGAATCGCCAGTATGAGGCCGACCGCGAGCGTCCCTGCGGTGAACGCGACGAGTAGGATGAACGTGTTGACCGCGGCGTCGACGAACCCCGAGTCCGCGAGCGCCCGCGTGTACATCTCGAAGTCGAGGTTCGAGTAGTCCGGCGCGTTCGCGAACCGCTGGTAATCGGTCAGCGAGATGAGGAAGTTCCAGATGACCGCGCCGTAGACGAAAAGCCCCATCAGCAGGAACGGCGGGACCCAGAAGATCGACGATTCGAGGAAGTCGCTCCCGAGCCGACCGTCTATCCCCGCGGCGAGACGGCCCAAGACGCCCGATTCGGCCCCCGAATTCCGGGAGTCCTCGCTCACGACGCCACCGTCGGTACGGACCGTGTCGCGCCCGGCTTCGTCACCGTCGTCGACCCGCTGGTCGTCGCCAGCGCTGAGGTTGATCGCACGGCGCACTCGTTGATAAAAATCTGACATTTCTCGGGGTTCAGTTCGAGACCGCGTCCAGGAACCCCTGCGTCGCGGCATCGACGTTGTACGGCCCGGTGAACTCCGAGGAGATGACTTCGTTGAGCGCCGTCATCGTCTCGGAGGGGACACCGAGTCCGTGCTGGAGATTCGGCGGACGGTACTCCGCGTTGGCGAAGTCCTCGGCGGTCTCCTGGAGGTACGGTCCGAACTCCTCCATGTCCACGTCGGTCCGCGTCGGGATCGAGCCCTTGTACTGGTTGAACGCGATCTGCGCCTCGGGACTGCCGACGAACGCCGACCAGGTCTTCGACGCCTCCGGCGTCGGGTTGTCCGCCGGGTAGAGGAACGAGTCCATGTGGAGCGTGTACATCCCCTCCGTGCCGGGGAACGTCTTGAAGCCCCAGTCGTCGTTGTAGTCGAAGTTCTCGGCGTTCCGGAACGCGCCGGCCGCCCAGTTACCCTGGTGGATGAACGCGGCGTTGCCGTTGATGATGTTCTGGTTCGACGAGGTGAGGTTGAGCGAGGCCGCGTCGTCGGAGATGTAGTTTTCGAGCATCTCGGCGGTCGTCTCGAAGGCCGAACGAACCGCGCTCTCGGAGCCCTCACCGTTGAGGAAGTCCATGTACGGCTGGTAGCCGTTCACGCCGAGCATCACGGCACCCCACAGCTGTGTCGTCGTCCACGTGCCGGACATCGCGTGGGTCATCGGAACCGCGTCGGTCTCGCTTTGCACCGTCTCGAACGCGTCGATGAGCGCCGAGGGGCTGTTCAGAGACTCGACGTCGATGCCGGCCTCGTCGACGACCGAGACGTTGTAGAACAGGCAGTTCAGGCGGTGGGAACCCAGCGGGACGGCCCGGTAGCTACCGCCCTGCTGGTGGAATTCGACCGCCTCGTCGATCATCACTTCCTCGAAGTTGTTCTCCTCCCAGACGTCGTCGACGCTTCCGAGGACGCCCTCGTAGCGGAGGAGGTTCGGGCCCGGCCAGTTGGCGAACGAACCCGGCGGGTCGTCGCTCTGGAGTCGGTTCGCCACGACCGCGTCGAGGTTCTGATTCCCGCCGCCGCCGATGGGGCTCATGTCGAGGCCGACGTCGGGATAGGCCTCGTTGAACGCCTCTTCGAGCGCGTCGGCCGCCGCGGCGCCGTCGCCGCCGGTCCAGCCGTGGAGCACCTCGACCGGGGCGCTACTACCGCCGTCACCGCCGTCGCCACCCGCTTCAGTAGTACCGCCGTCGCCACCCGCTTCAGTAGTACCGCCGTCGCCGCCCCCGGAACCGTCGCCGGAACCGCCGCCGCCGGAACAGCCGGCGAGCCCCATCGTCGCGAGCGCTCCCGCGCCGGCGACGTACTGACGCCGACTGAGTCGACTATCATCAGACTGGCTATCGCGTGACATGCATAAAAAATATCGAACCCATCATACTTAACGATTGATATTCATTTACTCGGGATAATAGTAAAAATTCTCAGATGGAGCTACTCATCTGAATCCCGGGGGTAGACGCCCGCGAACGCCAGTTATCGCGTCCGGGACGCAATCACCGTTTCCCGCTGTGTGGCTCGTCGTCGCCATCAACGACGAACGCTGAGCAGTTGGAAGCGTGGCGTGGGCGGGAAACGAGATGGAAACTGTGAGAACGGCAGTCGCGTCAGTTCGGGTCGGGTGCGGCGTAGAACATCCCCTCCGCGCCCCGCTCGGCGAGACCCCTCGTCGCCTCGAAGCCGAGGCCACTGTTCGCCGCCGTTAGATGGCCGACCCGATGTGCGGAGACGCACCGAATACCGTCTCGGTGATGTCTGTAGAATCGTTGTGTTCAAACATGCCCGTATATACGCGACAAAACAGCATGAGGAGTGTGCTAACCAGTTAGCCCAGTTATCTTTTCTTGGGTGTTGCGGCCGACGGCGACGCACCACTGACATACGGAGAGCGTGCACCTCTCACGACGCGGTGTGCAGTCCGAAATCGGGGGAGAAAGCCGTGTCGTCCGCTGTAAACGGCTCGGAGTCGTAACGGGACCGTATGGGCCCCATGGGGTTCGAACCCATGACCACCCGGTTATGAGCCGAGCGCTCTGACCAGACTGAGCTAGGGGCCCTCGGTCGATTCTTTTCAGTCGTCCCTCTTATGTCTTATCAGAAGCCGTCGCCGACGAACCGGAGACGAACCGCTCGTCAGCGTGAGATTAAGGAAAAGCGCCACCGCCAGGACTCGAACCTGGGACAACCTCGTTAACAGCGAGGTGCTCTACCAACTGAGCTACGGCGGCTTTCGTCTGCACTCTCTCGTATTCGATGTTTCTTGATAGGGCTTTCGTTTTTACCCGACGGCTGGCGGATGCCACCGCCTGACGCGGTCGCGGGAGCACCGTCACGCTTTCGCCCGCCCGCGGGAAACCAGCGGGCATGACGAACTCGGACCTCGACGCGGTCGTCGCCGCGGTCCGCGAGCGCATCGACCCCGACGAGGCGGAGCGTCGGGCGCTCGCGGACGCCGCGGCGGCGCTCGAATCCCGCGTCCACGACGCCCTCGCGGACCTGCCGGTGGACGCCGACGCGCTCCAAGTCGGCAGCACCGCCCGCGGCACGTGGCTCTCGGGCGACCGCGACATCGACCTGTTCGTGCGCTTCCCGGCGGACCTCGACCGCGAGGAACTCGAAGCGTACGGCCTCGAAGTCGGCCACGCCGTCCTCCCCGACGGCCACGAGGAGTACGCCGAACACCCCTACGTGAAAGGCGACCACGACGGCTTCGACGTGGACCTCGTCCCCTGTTACGACGTGCCGTCCGCCTCGGACATCCGCTCGGCGGTCGACCGGACGCCGTTCCACAACGCCTACCTGACCGAGCGCCTCGACGACGACCTCGCGGCGGACGTGCGCGTCTTCAAGCGCTTCCTGAAGGGCATCGATGCCTACGGGAGCGACCTCCGAACCGAGGGCTTTTCGGGCTATCTCGCCGAGCTCCTCGTCGTCGAACACGGCGGCTTCGAACCGTTGCTTCTGGCGGCCGCCGACTGGAATCCGCAGGTCGAGTTCGACCCGGAGGACCACGGGACGCGGAGTTTTTCCGACCCGCTCGTCGTCATCGACCCGACCGACCCCGAGCGGAACGTCGCCGCGGTCTGCTCGGCGGAGAACGTCGCGCGACTCCAGCACTACGCCCGCGACCTGCTTTCTGACCCGCGGGAGTCGTTGTTCTTCCGGCCCGACCCGCCGGCGCTCGACCCCGACGGCGTTCGCGACCACCTCGCCCGCCGCGGGACCTCGGCCGTCGCCGTCGTCTTCGACTGCCCGGACCTCGTGGACGATCAGCTCTACCCCCAGCTCAAGAAGTCGCTGACCGGCGTCGCCGACGGCCTCGATAGACGTGGCTTCGACGTGTTCCGACGCGCGACGTTCGCCGACGGCGACGGCGAGGCCGTCCTCTTCGTCGAACTCTCGGTGGACGAGCGCCCGACTGTCGAGCGCCACGAGGGGCCGCCCGTCCACGTCCGCCGGCACGCCGAGGGGTTCTACGACGCGTACGAGGGCGGCGACGACCACTACGGGCCGTTCTTGGACGGCGACCGCTACGTGGTCGAGCGCGAACGGGAGTTCACCTCGGCGACCGACTTCCTCGAAAGCGACGCGCTGTTCGACGTGGCGCTCGGAAAACACGTGGAATCGACGCTCAGCGAGGACGGCTACGACGTGCTCGTCGGGGACGACGTGGCCGCCCTCGCCGACTCGTTCGGTGCCGAGTTGGGTCGCTACTTCGTGCCGAGACCGTGAGCGGCGCGCACGTCGTCGACTAGCTCGACGTTTTTGTCGTCGGGGTCTTCCTCGGGGTCCATCGCGATGCGGCCGTCGAACGTCTCGTGGACGGTGGCGACGCCCTCCGAGAGCGTGTCGAGGCCGTAGCCGCCTTCGAGGACGAACGCGATGGCGGCGTCGGTCGCCGCACAGAGGTCCTGAACGCACTCGGTGAGCATCGCGTAGCCCTCGGTCGAGACGCGCATCCGCGAGATGGGGTCGTGGCGGTGGGCGTCGAAGCCGGCGCTCACGATGAACAGGTCGGGGTCGAACCGCTCGACGGCGGGCGCGATAGCTTCGTCGAACGAGTAGACGTAGTCGGCGTCGCCCGCGCCGGCGTGGAGCGGGACGTTGAGGGTCGACCCCTCGCCGTCGCCCTCGCCGGTCTCTTCGACCTCGCCCGTGCCGGGGTAGAGACCGTCCTCGTGGATGGACGTGTAGAACACGTCGCCGCGGTCGTAGAAGATGTCCTGCGTGCCGTTGCCGTGGTGGACGTCCCAGTCGAAGATGGCGACGCGCTCGGCGAGGCCGTCGTCGATGACCGCCTGTGCGGCGACGGCGGCGTTATTGAAGAAGCAAAAGCCCATGGCGTCGTCCTCGACGGCGTGGTGGCCCGGCGGGCGGCCGAGCGAGAACGGGGTGTCGCGGCCGTCGTCACCGTCGAGCGCGGCGCGGGCGGCCCACTCCGCCAGGCCGGCGGACGTGAGCGCGGCGTCCCACGACGCCTCGACGGCGACGGTGTCGGGGTCCCAGTTGCCGCCGCCGTCGGAACAGAAGTCGTGGAACTCGTCGACGTAGCCGTCGTCGTGGACGGCCGCGACGGTGGATTTCTCGGCGGGCGGGGCGTCGACGTACTCGACGCCGTGGCGCTTCGCCAGCCCGCGCCGGATGGCCCGGAGTCGGTCGGCCGTCTCGGGGTGTCGCGGCCCGGTATCGTGGTCGAGACACGTTTCGCTGTAGCCGAATTGCATTATTCGAAGAGGGAGAAGTAGGTCTCGATGTCCTCGGATTGGACCGTCCGCCGGTCGGCGTGGTGGGCGAGTTTGACGGCGGCGCCCGCCACGTTGACGGCGTAGTCTTCGAGGATATCGGCCAGGGCGATTCGAGCGTCCATCGCGACCCGGTAGCGGTCGTCGATTCGGAGGCGAGCGATGCGGTCGATGGGGGCGATAGGGAGGGAGAGTTCGTCGCGGTCGACGACCTGTTGAACGCCGAAGTCCTCGGCCATCAACGTCTTGCGACCGTCCGCCGTCGCCCGGTCGGCGGCGTCTATCGCGAGTTCCGCGCCGCGGTCCTGAATCCGGCGGGCGAGCGCCTCGGCGGCGCCGGCGCTCACTCGCAACTCACCTGCGTTCTGCCGGATGATCGCGTCTACCGGGGCGAACGGTAGCTCGACACTCATACCCACATATCGGGTCCGTGCGGCGTATAATCCTTTCCGTCGCGGCTCCTTCTGTATTTTATCGCATGGAACTCCCCCAAGCGGGCGGATTTCGCGCCGAGAGCCCGCGGAAACCGGACGAACGATGAGTCAGATTCGACGCTCCGCCGACCGCGGGGCGGTGGGGGACCGGTGACCGGCGAACGGTGGTCTATCCGTCCTACCGCTGTGCGCCGGTGTGGACTTCGACTGTCTCGGCGCTGATGCGGCCGTCCGTCTCCGTCCCAGAGACGGTCACCTCGTCGCCGAGACCGAGGTCGGCGTCGGTGTCGACGGTCTTGGTCTGCGTGCCGTCGTCGAGGATGACCGGTGTCCCGGCCTGCACGACCGTCCCGGTGAACTCGACCGATTCGCCGGCGGAGTTGGTCGCGGACGCGTCCGACGAGGACCCGCCGTTCGAGGCGGACGCGCCGTCTGACGACCCGGATGACCCGCCGGACGACCCATCACCGGAGAACGCGCCGAGACCCTGATCGCTCGGCGGACTGGGGGCGGACCCGCCGGCGTCGGTTCCGGCCGCGCCCTCGGGCGCCTCGTCCATCACGGCGACCGACGACCGCCAGCCTGCGGAGGCTTCGAGGTCCTCCTGCCAGCCCTCTTGTATCTCCACGTCGGTGATGACGACGTAGTCCGCGAGGTCGACGTCGGCGTCGGCCTTCTCGCCCCAGAGGGCGACCCGGATGTCGCCGGTGTCGTCCTTGAGGCGGACGTTTCGCACCTGCCCCTCCGAGCCGTCGTCGCGGTCGAAGGTGCGCTTGCCGTCGGCCTCGATGACGCCGCCGGCGATGTCGACCGTCTGGCCGAGTTCGAGCGAGCCGATGTCGGTCGTCTCGGGGACGTACTCGATGTCCTCGTCGATGACTTCGACCGCGCCGCGGGAGCCCACGTGGAGTTCGAGCGAGCCGTCGCGCTCGCGGACGTAGCCGTCGACGACCTCGACCGACTGGCCCGTTTCGAGCTCCTCGGCGAGGTCCGCCCGCTCGTCCCAGAGCGTGACCCGAACGCGGCCGGTCGGGTCCCCGACCGAGAGGTTCGAAACGCGACCCTCGGTGCCGTCGTCGCGGTCGAACGTCCGGACGGTGCCGGCGTCGAGCACCTTGCCTTCGAGATTCACGTCCGAGAGGCCGAGCGCGAGGTCCTCGACGCGGTAGGTGTCGAGCACCTGCACGTCGACCTCGGCGTCGAGGTCTTCTTCGACCTTGCTGGCGCTGACCTCCACGCCGTTGTAGCCGTCTTTCGGGCGACCGCCGATGCGGAGGACGGTGCCGACTTCGAGGTTCTCCTTCGCGCCGGCGGCCATCTCGTCCCACAGCGAGACGCGGATGCGTCCGGTCTCGTCGGCGACCTCGATATTGACGACTCGCCCGTCTTCGTCCTCGCCGTCGCGCTCGAACGTCCGCACCTCGCCGATGCTGACGACCTTCGCGAGGAACTTCACGTCCTCCATGCCGGGTTCGATGTCGGCGATACCGTGTACCTCCTCGTCGCGCAGTTCGTGGGCGATGAGCATCGCCGCCGTCTCCTCGTCGGCGAGGCCGCCCATCTGTTCGACCTTGTCGTTGACCGCCGCCTCGAACTCCTCGAACTCGACATCTGTGTCGAGGTCGTCGTAGACCTCCCGGATGACGCCCATCAGGCGCCACCTCCCGGGACGAAGCGCGCGCGCCGCCGCAGACCAAACGTCGTACTCATACTATGGTCGAACAGGGAAGGGCGGCGCTTAAGCGTTGTTTTCCTCCGGATTGGAACGCGCGAGCGACGGCACGAATCGAGCGACATAGCGGGGGTGGCCGCGCCCTCGGCTTTGAACGTTCGGACGCGACCGTCAGGCGGCCACGTCGATGCGGGCGACCTCGCGGCGGCCGTCCGCGTCGTCGTGGACGACGACCGCCCGGCCGGGAAGTCCGCTCTCGAACCGGAGGGTCGCCTCGTAGCCGCGGGTGACCGGCGATTCGGTGCAGTTCTCCGCGTCGGTTCGCTCGACCGTCTCGACGACGACCGTGGCCACGTCCGACTCCGCGTCGTAGTCGGCGCGCGCGAGTCGGGCGATGGCGCATTCGGCCGCCCCCGAGACGCACCCGACGACCGAGACGCCAGTTTCCGTCTCGGTCGCCAGCGCCGACCCGCCGGCCGGGCACGCGTCGGCGCGAACGGGAGTGAACGACCGCCCGACGAGTCGCGGACGGCGGGGCGTCTCCGTCGGCGTCGGCGACACCGGTTCGCCCCCAGTGCTGGTGCCCGCCGTCGACTGCTCCGCCGCGTCGTCGCCGCTCGAACACCCCGCGAGCGAGGCGCACAGTCCGACGGTTCCGAAGAGGAGCGCGCGTCGATTCACGTCCGGGGCTAGGCTCGCCGGCGAAAATAGTCCTTGCGTGCGGGACACACACCGACGCCCGCCTCGTGCCGTGGTCCCGCGGTTCATTGAGAGTCCACATCGTAACCGTCTTAAGTAACCGTCGAGTACCGGAGAATGCAGTAAGACAGTCCTGATAGGGTAGTGGACTATCCTCCTGGCTTGCGGAGCCAGGGACCGGAGTTCAAATCTCCGTCAGGACGTTTCTCTCGGGAACTACACGACGAGCGAAGCGAGGAGTCCGTTCCTCGTTGAAACCGCGTTCGGAGACTTGAACAGGGAGCGACCGAAGGGAGCGAGTGAGTTCAAATCTCCGTCAGGACGTTTCTCTCGGGAACCGACCGTCGAGAGCCCTCTGTGCTCTCGATTCGGTCGGGTTCTGCGACCCCGTCGAGTACCATGTCGGCCGTTCGGCGCGCCCCGTGCTCGCTGAAGTGCGTGTCGTCGGCGAAGGGCATTCCTCACCCGGTCTCGGAGCGCTCGCTCGCCTCCTTATCGGCCATCGGGAACCTACCGACCTCAAATGCGAATCGTGAGGTCGGGGAAATCACGGAACGCCGAGCGCTCTCGGCAGTCACGGCCCGCGAAACGCGCGCTTACGCCTCGTCGTAAGGGGGTTCGAGGCCGGGCGACCGCTCGTCGTCATCGCGGCGGTGAACCGACGAGGTCGTCCGCGACCGCTGTGGACGGGGGCGAGGCGTCTCCTCGGACCGGGGCTCGGCGACCCACGACCCGTGACAGTCTCGACAGTAGTTGCCTTTGTACGACCGTGAGAACAGGTACTGCTCACCACAGCGGATACAAACCGGGGAGGGAGTCATCGTTCGACACCTCGGACGAGGGGTTCGAGGGTGTTCATGTGCTATCATACCTCATATGCTCTCGAGAGGCATAAGTATGCAAGCCCTACGTCGCGGGAGCGCGTCCTTCGCGGACTCTTTACTCGTGGACGGCGAACGGTTCGCATGGACGATTCGCTTCGCGCAGGCGTCGCCATCTACAACGCGGGCGCGTACCGGGCGGCCCACGGCGCGTGGGAGTCCCGGTGGCTGTCGCTCGAACGCGACACTGACGACGAGCGGTTCCTCCACGGGCTCATCCAGTTTACTGCGGCGGTCCACCACGCCCGCGACGGCAACGACTCCGGCGCGGTCGGCCTCGCCCGGAGCGCCCGCGAGTACCTCGACGGCCTCGCCGACGACTACCGCGGCGTCGACCTCGCCGAGGTGCGGGCGTTCCTCTCACGGCTCGAAGGCGACCCCGCCGTCGCCGACGACCCGCTCGCGCTCCGACTCGATGGCCGGGTCGTCACGTACGACGACCTCGATTTCGACGCCGTCGCCGTCGCGGCCGAGACACTCGCGGATGAACTGGACGGCTACGACGAGTCGGTCGTCGCCGACGCGGTCGAATACGCCCGCGAGGAAGTCGCCGACGGGGCGCAGACGCAGTTCACGGCCATGGTGTTCGACTTCGTGCGGAACGGGGCCCAGCGCGGACTGGTGTTTCAGCGATTGAGTGAGCACGTCCGCCGTCGGCGACGGCGCGAAGACGACGTGAGCGGCCTGTTCGAGTGAGGAGAGATTGGGGGCCGACGCGGCGTCAGGCCTCGTCGAGGGGTTCGCCCTCGAAGGTGAACTCGGCGGAGTTGTCCTGCGGGTCGTAGTCGAGCACTGCGCGGGCGCGGTCGATGGAGTAGTACTTGCGGTCGTTGTCGGAGATGCCGTAGACGATTTCGTAGTCGTAGTCGGCCTCGATACAGCACTCGAAGAGGTGCGCGCAGTCGCGGTACGACAGCCACATCGCCTGGCCGCGCTCGTACTCCTTCGGCGGGTGATGCTGGGTGAGGTTGCCGATGCGGACGTTCACGACCGAGATGTCGTGGTGGTCGTGGTAGTAGCGGCCGAGCGTCTCGCCCGCGGCCTTGCTCACGCCGTAGAGGTTACTCGGGCGCGGCAGTTCCGTCCCGTCGAGTCGGAACTCGTGGTGCGGGCGGTACATGTCCGGGGTCCGGTCCATCGTCTCGTAGGCCCCGACGGCGTGGTTCGAGGAGGCGAACGCGAACTTCTCGACGCCGGCGTCGACCGCGGCGTCGAACATCTGTTGGGTGCCGTCGATGTTGTTCCGCAGGACGCTGTCCCACGGCGCTTCGGGCCGCGGGTCGCCCGCGAGGTGGATGACGGCGTAGACGCCCTCTATGGCGTTTCGCACGGCGGTCTCGTCGGTGACGTCCGCGACGTACACGTCCGTGGGGTCGACCGATTCGGGTATCTTCTCGTCGGAGAGTGGCTCGCGGTCCAAAAGCCGCCAGTCGTAGGCGTCACCGATGTGCCCTAGTATCGCCTGGCCGACGCGCCCGCCAGCCCCCGTCAGCAAAACCGGCTGGTCCATTCGGTTCTACGTCCGGCGAGGGAGGCTAAGTAAGGACCGGTTCGGGCTCGCGCGACCCCGCAGACCGGCGAACTTTACCCGCCGGCGACAGAGGTCCGGCTATGGTCACAGACCCGCAGACGGCCTGCTTCGAGGCGGGCATCAAGTTCGGGACGCTCTACCACCAGTTCGCCGGGACGCCAGTGTCGCCCGACAGCGCCCGGAGCCTCGAACGGGCCATGGCCGAGGCCATCGAGAACCAACCGTACTGCGAGTCGGTCTCCGTGCACGTCCTCGACGACGCGCTGGAGGCCGAACTCGCCGAGTCGGCCGCCGACTACACGGAACTCACGGGGCGGTTCATGGAAGTCGAGATGGAAATCGACTACGAGGACGTCCGCGTCCGGACGCGCATGGAGATGGAAGACGGCTACCCGCTTATGAAACTCGTGTCGGTCGAGTGAGGTCGGAAAAACGGCCGCGACCACGACCGAGTCGTTCGATTTCACTTTCACTTTCGGGGTCGTTTTTAAACCCCCGCGTGCCGAACGTGTGAGCATGAGTCAAAGCACGCTCGGCGACGACGACCTGTTCGGAGAGGCGGCGGCGGAGATGCGCGCCGACGTCGAGGAGCACCTCGGCGAGGCGCGGTCGGCGCTCCCCGACCCGGACGACGTGTGGGAGGCCGAGGCCGACAACATCCTCGGCGTCCTCAACGGCCTCCGCTCCTCGCTCAACGTCGAGGGGGCGGCCGAACACGTCCGACAGGCCAAGAAGTGGTACGTCATCGGCCAGCGCGCCGAGGCGTTCGACGACCCCGAGGACCTCGAAGCGGCCATCGAAGAGCTCGAAGAGCTCATCGAGATGGTCGAGGAGGCCCACGAACTCGTCGGCGACCTCACCAATACGATGCCGCAACTCCGCGGCGCGCTCACCGACGCGGCCGAAGCGGCGGAAGCCGCCGACGCGGACGACGACGAGGAAGAAGCGGAGTAACTCGCCCGCCGATCCGTCGGTGAGCCGGCCCGCCGGACGGCGGCCGCTCAGTCGAGTTGTCGGCGCTCGACCGCGTCGAGGAGCGACGCGAGCGAGTCGGCCGCGAGCGATTCCAGTTCCGCGCCGCGTTGGGCGTCACCGTCGGCGGGGTCGCCGACGACGCCGTTGTCGGTGAACTCGTCGGAGTCGTGAGCGAGGTTGACGCCCGAGACCCACTCGCCCCAGCGGTCAGCACCGCCCGCGCGGGCCTCGTCGATTCGGTCCTCGCGGACCAGTTCGGGGTGCGTGTGCCGGAGTAAGGCGGTTTCTAACGGGCCGCCGTGGCCCATGTCCGAGGAGTGGTCGCCGACCGCGTCGAACCACGTAAAGGCGACCGCGTAGACGTCGCTCGTCCGCGAGACGCGCCGGCAGAGTTCCGCGAGCGCGTCGATGTTGCCGCCGTGGCCGTTGACGACGACGACCCGGTCGAAGCCGTGGTGGGCGAGCGATTCGACGGTCTCGCGGACGTACGCGCGGAAGGTGTCCGGTGAGACCCAGAGCGTCCCGTCGAAGGCGCGGTGTTCCTCGGCGACGCCGACCGGGATGGTCGGGCCGACGACGACCTCGCCGTCGAACGCCTCGGCACCGGCCTCGGCGACCGATTCGGCGTTGAGCGCGTCGGTACCGAGCGGCGCGTGCGGGCCGTGCTGTTCCGTGCTTCCGACCGGGAGGAGCGCGAGGTCGGCGTCGAGGGCGGCGACCTCGGTCCAGGTGGCTTCGGAGAGTCGCATGACGACAGAAGGGACGGCCCCGCTCTTAGTGGTGGGCGCTTCGCTCAGTCGTCGCCGGCGTCGACCTCGGCCTGCCGGCGGGCGGCGCGCTCGACGAACTCGTCGGGGAGCTGGTCGATTTCGCCGGCTTGAACCCCCCAGAGGTGCGCGTAGAGGCCGTCTTCGGCGAGGAGGTCGTCGTGGGTGCCGCGCTCGACGATGCGGCCGTCTTCGAGGACGACGATCTGTTCTGCGTCCTTGATGGTCGACAGGCGGTGGGCGATGCTGAACGTCGTCCGGTCGGCCGTGAGGTCGTCCAGCGAGCGCTGGATGAGCATCTCGGTCTCGGTGTCGACGTCCGAGGTCGCCTCGTCGAGGACGAGGATGTCCGGGTCTTTCAGGATAGCGCGGGCGATGGAGACGCGCTGGCGCTGGCCGCCCGAGAGCTTCACGCCGCGCTCGCCGACCGTGGTGTCGTAGCCGTCAGGGAGGTTCGAGATGAACTCGTGGGCCTCGGCGGCCTTGGCGGCGGCGACGACCGCCTCGTCGTCGGCGTCGAACGTCCCGTAGGTGATGTTGTCGCGGACGGTTCCGTAGAACAGGAACGTCTCCTGGCTGACGTAGGCGATGGACTCGCGGAGGCTGGAGATGGTCACGTCGCGCACGTCTTGGCCGTCGACGCTGACGCGCCCCTCGTCGGGGTCGTACATGCGCATCAGGAGCTTGAGAATCGTCGATTTCCCCGCGCCCGTGGGACCGACGAGCGCGAGCGTCTCGCCGCCGTCGACGTCGAAGGAGATGTCCTCGACGATGGTCTCGCCGTCGCCGTAGCCGAAGGTCACGTCGTCGTACTCGACGCGGCCCTCGGAGACCGCGAGGTCGGGCGCGTCGGGTTGTTCAACCAGCCGCGCGGGTTCGTCCATCAGGCCGAAGATGCGGGCGCTGGAGGCATGGGCGCGCTGGTACATGTTGATGATCTGCCCGAACTGGGCCAGCGGCCAGACGAACTGCTGGGTGAGCAGGATGAACGTGACGAACTCGCCGACCGCGAGGTCGCCGGTGAAGGGGCCGGGGCCCTGTCTGTTGATGACCCACAGGCCGCCGACGACGAAGGTGAGCGAAAAGCCGATACCGGCGAGGATGCGGAGCGCGGGGAAGAACTTGATTCGGGTGTTGATGGCGTCCCAGTTGGCGTCGAAGTAGTCCATCGAGACGCCGTCGACGCGGTCAGATTCGTGGGGTTCGGCGTTGAACGTCTTGATGACCTGAATGCCCCCGAGGTTGTTCTCCAGTCGGGAGTTGAGTTTGCCGACCGACGAGCGGACGTCGGCGTACTTCGGCTGGATGATACCGACGAACTTCCACGTGAACAGCGCGATGAGCGGCACCGGCAACAGGGCGACGAGCGCGAGTTGCCAGTTGTACGACAGGAGGACCACCGCGATGGCGACGACCATCACGAAGAGACGGAAAAACGAGTTCATCCCGTCGTTGAGGAACCGTTCGAGGCGGTTCACGTCGTTCGAGAGGATGGACATCATCTCGCCGGTCTGCTTGTCGGCGAAGAAGTCCATGTTGAGCAGTTGCATCCGGTCGTAGGTGTCGGTCCGAACGTCGTGTTGAATCTGCTGGGCGAAGGCGTTCCACCCCCAGTTGCGGAGCCAGTGGAACAGCGCGCCGGCGGTGAAGCTGAACACGATGATACCGACCGCCAAGAGGAACTGGCCGTCTCTGGTCGCGGGAACGAACGGGGCAATCCACGCCTCGGGGAGGACGGGGAACCCGGCCGCGAACGACGTGTCCTGTCGGATGATGGCGTCGATAGCGAGGCCGAGGACGACCGGCGGCATGAGGTCGAGCACGCGGGCGGCGACGCTCGCGAGGACGCCCACGAGGAACTCGAAGGTGTTGTCGCGCCCGTACTCGGCGAACAGCCGCCGCATCGGGTTATCGACCCGCGCTCGCTGGTCTTCGAACGGGTCGTCGTCGGTTTCAGGGGACACGACAACGGTTCAGGGGGCGCGCGCAGTAAAGCGCTCGGG
>Ga0207720_100433_pt1 | contig 29029 bp, 37 predicted proteins | sample A23P2SouthBayCA_2_FD_187751 | JGI IMG/M metagenome (GOLD analysis project Ga0207720, IMG submission 187751) | Aerobic enrichment media microbial communities from Eden Landing Ponds, California, USA - A23 E3 (2) (SPAdes) | ecosystem: Environmental > Aquatic > Marine > Unclassified | place...
CGGCCTGCCGACGACGGCCTCGGCCGACGAGGTGAAGGCGGCCTACCGCCGCCGGGTCAAGGACGTCCACCCCGACCACGGCGGCGACAGCGAGTCGTTCAAACGACTGCAGGACGCGTACGCCACCGCGAAGGAACACGCGGACTGACGTGTCGCCACCCGACTGCACCGTCGTCGGCCGGACGGCGTATCTCCCCACGGCGTCGGCGCTCGTCGTCGCCGACGTCCACGTCGGGCGGGCCGCGGCGACGAACGCCGGCCTGTTGCTGAACGAGCGCCGAGACCTGCTAGATCGGCTGGGGGCGGCGATGGACGCGACCGACCCCGAGACGGTCGTCTTCGCGGGCGACCTGCTCCACCGGTTCGGCGCGCCGAACGACCGAGCGGCGGACACGGTCCGGGCGCTCGCGGGGGCGGTCCGCGCGGCGGGGGCGCGGCCGGTCGCCGTGAGGGGGAATCACGACGCAGGGTTGGCGAGCGTCTGGCCCGGTCCGGTCCACGACGCCTATCGCCTCGACGACGCCCTCGTCTGTCACGGGCACGAGGTGCCCGAGGCGGACGCCGAGCGGTACGTCTGTGGCCACCTCCACCCGGCCGTCGAGATCGAGGGACGCAAGCGGGACTGCGCGCTGTACGATCCGTCGGGGTACCGCGACCGACCGACGGTCGTGCTCCCCGCGTTCTCGACGGTCGCGGCGGGGCTGCGTGTCGAGCGCCGTGACGCCGTCGACTCCCCGCTGGTGACCGATCTCGACGCCGTTCGGCCGGGCGTCGTCGGCAGCGCGGTGCGAAGCACGGCGGAACGTCGGCCGGAGACCGAGCCGCTGTGGTTCCCGCCGCTCGCCGACCTGCGACCCTACCTCCGTCGATAGGATTTACTCGGCGGAGCGCCTCGGCGGAGACATGCACCGACGGCCACGTCCAGGGAGTCGAAGCGAACGGCGGGGGCGACCCGCCGGGGGTGACTGATCGTGGGCTACGACGACGGCGAGTTCGTGCGCGTCCTCGACGAGGAGGGCCACGTCGTCGACGCGGCGGCGATGCCGGATCTCGCCGACGAGACGCTCGTCGGGATGTACCGGGACATGCGGCTGACCCGTCACTTCGACCAGCGGGCGATCAACATCCAGCGACAGGGTCGGATCGGGACCTTCGCCTCCGGCGCGGGACAGGAGGGCGCCCAGGTGGGGTCGACGTACGCCCTCGCGGACGACGACTGGATTCTCTACCAGTATCGCGAACACGGCGCGGTCGTCGTCCGCGGCCTCGACGCCGGCTATCTGGAGTACTGGATGGGACACGAGTCGGGTAACGCCAGCCTCGCCGACAAGCACGTCTTCCCGCTCAACATCGCCATCGCCGATCACCTCCCCCACGCCGTCGGGATGTCGTGGGCGTCGAAGCTGAAAGGTGACGACCGGGCGGCGGTCGTCCACTTCGGCGACGGGGCGACCAGCGAGGGCGACTTCCACGAGGCGATGAACTTCGCCGGCGTCTTCGACACGCCGACGGTCTTTTTCTGTAACAACAACGGGTGGGCCATCTCCCATCCGGTCGAGGAACAGACCGCGAGCGACACCATCGCGGGAAAGGCGGCCGCCTACGGGATGGAGGGAATCCGCGTCGACGGGATGGACCCCCTCGCTTGCTACGCGGTGACGGCGGCGGCCGTCGAGCGGGCGCGCGATCCCGACGAGGGCGAGACACGCCCGACGCTGGTCGAAGCGGTGACGTATCGCTTCGGCGCCCACACCACCGCCGACGACCCGACCGTCTACCGCGACGACGAGGAGGTCGAGCGGTGGAAGGCACGCGACCCGCTGAAGCGGTTCGAGGCGTTCCTCCGCCGGACCGGGCGGCTGGACGACGACCGCGACGCCGAGATCCGGGCCGAGATCGAGGATCACGTCGCAAAGATCGTCGACGAGGCGTCCGAGAAAGACGCCGACCCCGAGTCCATGTTCGATCACGCCTACGCCGACCTGCCGTCCGAACTCCGCCGACAGCGCGAGGGGTTCCTGTCGATGCTGGAGGCGTACGGCGACGAGGCGTTCCTGCGGGAGTGACTACGCCTCGCCGTCGGCGTCCTCGCTCCCGTCGGCCGATCCCGTCGGCCGATCCGTCGACGCCTCGCCGTCGGCGAGGCGGCGTTCGATCCGCTCGAACGCCTCGCGGGTGGCGCGAACCTCCTCGACGAGTTCGGCCAACTGATCGGTGCTGGCGGGGGCGTCGCTATCGCCGTCGCCGCCCGTCCCGTCGTCGCCGCGTCCGGAGCTCCGACGCTGCAGTTCAGTGATGCGGTCGCGGACGACCGGCGCGTCCGGAATCCCGTCGAAAGAGATCTCCGCGCCGCTGCTCCCGGCAGTGCTGATCGAGATGCTCCCGTAGCCGAACTGCTTGCCCCAGAAGCTCCGGTTGTACTCCGTGTTCTGGATGCGATCCAGATCCACCGTCTCGATGTTGGTCGAGAAGATCCCAGACTTGACGTACAGCGATTCGGTGGTCACGACGTAGTCGGTGTTCTGGATACGGAGGTAGGCGAAGGGGACGCCGAGGAGGATCAGAAACCCGATCAGCACGACCGTCAACAGCAGGCCGCTGACGATCTGTCCGTAGAGCGTCTCGAACGCCGGCCGGCCGATCCAGACGACTTCTTCGCCGGGATCGAGCGAGAGCCACTCGGGCGTCTCCGCGGCGTCCGGATCGTCCACGGCCGTCGCCTCCCGCTCGACGTCGGTCCCCGTCGCGTCGCTCATCGCTCGCTCACCCCCCGTTCGACGCGCGTCGCCGCCTCGCGTAGCCGACGGAAGTCGGTGAGGAGTGCGTCGGCCGTCGCCGCGTCGAGTGGCATCGCGGCGCCGGCGTCGGGGCGCGACCGGCTGGCACCGGTCAGCCGCCGCATCTCGCTTCGGACCGGCGCGGGATCGTCCAGATCGGAGAATCGCAGGTCGACGCCGTCCGATCCGGCGGTGCTGATCGAGATGGTGCCGTAGTCGAAGACGTTCCCCCACACGTTCTTCGCCAGGCTCGTTCGCTGGACGGTCGACAGGCCGATGCGGGAGACGCGCGTCGACAGGACGCCCCGCTTCCGGTAGACGTTCCGGTCGGTCAGGACGTACTCGACGTGTGTCGTCCACAGGTAGGCCCAAGCGACGGCGGCGACGGCCGGGAGCGCGAGCAGGAGGGCGACGCCGGCGAGTAGCGTGCTCGGAAACGCGGGCACGAGGGCCGGCGCGACCTGTGGGCCGAAGGCCACGCCGAGTACGAGGATGGCGATCCAGAGCGACGCCGCGGCGACCGTCGGGAGGATGCGCCGAATCCGGGGCGCGCCTCGCCAGACGACCGTCTCGTCGGCGTCGAGCGAGAACCAGTCGGGGCGGTTGCTCATACCACCGCTTCTCACCTCGGGATGGTAAAAGTGAGGCCGGCGGTCCGCGCGCACACCGTAACTCGCATACTGCACGGGAACGACGCCCGTATCCATGCGCTACCCTCGCGACGATCCCGGGCACGAGCGCCTCGCGACCGTCGATATCGAGACGACGGCCACCGATCCGGCCGAGGGCGAACTCGTGTCGATAGGGGTCGGCGTCCACGACCGATCCGAACCGCTGTCGGCGGCGACCTACGAGACGTTCCACCGCCGCGGGGAGACCAGCGACGACGAGGCGGCGCTCGTCGGCCGGGCGACGGACCGGCTCGCCGAGACCGACGCCGACGCGCTCGTCACCTACAACGGGGTCGAGTTCGACCTCCCCTTCGTCGAGGGGCGACTCGACCGGCTGGGCGCGGCGGTCGACCTGCCGGCGCTCACCGACTCGTCCACCCACCTCGATCTCTTTCTGGATCGCAAGCGAGAGGCCGACCGAACGGGGCGGCCGTGGCCGCGGCTGGAGGAGTGTCTGGACGCCTACGACCACGCGCCGGCCGAGACGATCTGGCGGGGCGACTCGCTCACGAACGCGCGATTCGGCGAGGTGCTCGGCCCGGCGTACCTCCGGACGCTCGGCACCGAGACGGGGGCGCGATTCCGGGAGGGACTCGTCGAAATCGTCGACCACTACCTGATCGGCGACTTGGAGGCGACGCTGGCGCTCTACTACGCGGACATCGGGGAGTCCGTCGAGGGGCGGTATCTGGGGACGGAAGCGAGGTTCGAGTGACTGGGCGACGCTACAGATCCGCGACGACGGCCTCCGCGGCCTCCCGCCCGCTCCGCATCGCCCCCTGAATCGACGACCACGCGGTGCAGTCGCCGGCGAGGTAGACGGAACCGTTCGGGTCGCGCACGTCGGGCAGGTCGTCGTGGATTCCCGGCGGCTGGGCGAACTGGGCGAACTCGATTCGCTCGGTGTGGACGCCTTCGAGGCTGCCGAACAGACGCTCGGGATACCAGGATTCGAGGGCGTCGCGGGTGGCGTCGAGCAGGTCGGCGTCCGCGAGGTCGAGCGCGTCGGCACCGAGGAACGTGGCCGCGAGGAGGCTCCGATCGTCGGGGGCGTAGGAGGGGGCGACCGACGAGAGCGGCGCGACGGCGTTCGGCCGGTCGGCGGCCGCGTTGAGGTGGATCTTCCGCCCGTCGTCGAGGGGGGCGTCGCCGTCGAGCGCACAGTAGAGCGTCGTCGAGGATCGGGCGGTCGTCGGGATCGACGCCACGCCGGTCAGACGCCGCGCGGTCCGCGGGTCGGCGGCGACGACGACGGCGTCGACGTCGAGGGTTCGGGACTCGGTCTCGACGGTGGCGCCGTCGCCCTCGGCGGTGACGGCCGCGACGGCCTCGCCGAGACGGATCGTCGCCCCCGTCTCACGCGCGCGGTCGGCCAACTGCGCGGGGACGGCGCCCATCCCGTCGGCCGGGAGCGCGACCCGTCCCTCGCTCATCGCCTTGAACGTGTACTCGAAGACGCGCTTCGAGGTCGAGAGCGAGCGGTCGAGGGTGATACCGCCGTAGAAGGGGGCGACGAAGTTGTCGATGTACCGGGGCGAGAAGCCCCAGTCCCGGAGGTAGTCGTCGATGGAAGTATCGGGGCTCCCGAAGATATCGGTCTCGTCCCGGTCCCCGACGTGTTGGCGGAGGGCGAGCGTCCGGAGCTTGTCGGTCGTCGTCACTTCGCGGTTGAACAGGGTGTCGGTGAACGAGAACGGGTCGCGCAGGGGGTCGGAGAGGACCGACCGCTCGCCCGGACGGGCGATCACTGCGCCGGGCGAGAACGAGTGCAGGTCGAGCGCACCGAGGTCGAGTTCGCGACGGACGGCCGGATAGGCGGTGAAAAGCACCTGAAAGCCGCGGTCGAGCGTGAAGCCGTCTTCGTGGTGGGTGCGGACCCGGCCGCCCACGTCGTCGCGTCGCTCGAACACGGTCACGTCCGCGCCCGCGTCCCCGAGGTGGCGCGCGGCGACGAGACCGGCCAGTCCCGCGCCGACGACGGCGACCGACGGTCGTTCGTCCATGTCGGGGGGTGGGCGGGGCGAGACAAAGAACCCACGGACGCGGACAGGGACAGGGATTTGCGCCTCCGGTTCGAGACCCGAACATGGACACCTCCGACGCGTTCGTCGGTCTCGACTGCACGGCGACCGGCGACCGGTACGCGCCCGACCACGTCGGGCGAAGCGACGCCGGCGCACCGCTCGATCCCGTCTACGACCTCGACGTCGTCGCTCTGCCGGCCGACCCCGACTCGATGTGGGACTACGACGCCCTCCTCCCCGTTCCTGCCGAGCACGCCGTCTCGGCGGCCGAGGGGGCGACGCCGCTGCTCGACGCCGACGGTCTGGCCGCGGATCTCGGCGTCGGGAGCGTACTCGTCAAGGACGAGGGACGGAATCCGACGGGGACGGTCCTGGATCGGGGGCTGTCGGTCGCGGTGACGATGGCCGAGACCCACGGCGCGGCGTTGCTGGCGCTCGCGGCGCCGGGCAACGGCGGGCAGTCCGCGGCGGCCTACGCCGGGCGAGTCGACCGGGACTGTTACGTCTACCTCCCCTCGCGCGCGCCCTTCCCGAACAAGGCGATGGTGAACGTCCACGGTGCGGACATGCGCGTGGTCGGCGGTCGCTACCCCGACGCGCTGGACGCCCTCGAATCCGATCTGGCGCGCGAGTGGTACTCCCTGCAGGCGTTCACGACGCCGTACCGCCACGACGGCGCGAAGACGTTGGCGTACGAAGTGGCCGCGGCCCGCGACTGGACGGCACCGGACGCGGCCGTCGTCGCCGTCGGCACCGGCGAGACGTTCGTCGGCGTCGCGCGCGGCTTCCGGGACCTCGTGGCGCTCGGCCTGACGGACCGCGTGCCGCGGTGTTACGCCGTCCAGCCCGAGGGGTGTGCACCCGTCGTCGAGGCCCACGACGTCGGCAGGGACGCGGCCGACCCCGTCGAGTATCCCGACACCATCTGTGGCGAACTCGAAGTGCCCGCGCCGGCGGGCGATTCGATGGCGCTCGACGCCGTCGACGCGACCGGCGGTGGGGCGGTGGCCGTCGCCGACGAGGACCTCCTGGAGAGCGCGGTGGCTCTCACCCAGCGGCTCGGGACGGAAGTCGGGGCGACCGGCGGGGCGGCGGCCGCAGGAGCCTGGGAACTCGCCGACCGTGGCGAACTCGCGGCCGACGACTCGGTCCTCGTCGTCAACGCCGATGCGGGCGTGAAGACGGCCGACGTGCTCCGGAGTCACCTGATGGGACAGGGTGTGTGAGCCGGTTTCGACACGATAGATTTATAAATTAGACACATCAAATTCAGGCAGATAGATGCTGAGCGACGCCATGGAGGATTACCTGAAGGCGATCTATCGCCTCCAGTCGGAGGGCGGCACGCCGGTGTCGACCTCCGCCATCGCCGACGAAGTCGACAAGACGGCGCCGACGGTGACGAGCATGGTCCAGAAGCTCGCCGACCGGGGACTCCTGGAGCGCGAGAAGTACAAGGGGGTCGAACTCACGCCGGAGGGGGAGACGGTGGCGCTGGAGGTGGTCCGCCACCACCGACTGCTCGAGGCGTATCTGGCCGAACATCTGGACTACGCGTGGACCGACGTCCACGACGAGGCCGACGCGCTCGAACACCACATCTCCGAGGAGTTCGAGCGGCGGGTGGCCGAGGCCCTCGGCGATCCGGAGGTCGACCCGCACGGCGATCCGATTCCGGGGGCGGACCTCCGGCCACTGGAGGGCGACGAGACCACGCCCCTGAGCGAGCACGGTTCCGGTGATCGGGTGATCGTCAGCCGGGTCCGCGACCGCGACGGGGACGAACTCGCCTACCTCGACGACGCGGGAGTGCGGCCGGGGACGGAACTGGAGATCCTCGACGTGGCCCCGTTCGGCATGGTGACGGTCCGGATCGACGACACGGAGCAGAGCCTCCCCGAGTCGGTGGCGCGGACGATCCGGGTCCGGGCGGTGGACGTCGAAGAGGTGAGCGACGCGTGACCGGCTGGCTCGAAATCCTCACCGTCGCCTTCGTCGCCCAGCTCGCCGTGTTGCCGGGCGAGAAGGTGCAGTTCATCATCGCGGCGCTCTCGACCCGGTACAACCCACTTGTGGTCGTGAGCGCCGCGGGGACGGCCTTCGCGGGGTGGACGGCGCTCGAAATCCTCTTCGGCGAGGCGCTCCAGCGAGCGCTACCCCCCGTCGCCCTGGACGCGTTCACCGCCGGGCTCTTCCTCCTGTTCGCCATCCTGCTCTACCGCTCGGCGCCGGCGGGCGGCGACCCGGAGCACGTCGATCCGGCGGCGACCGACGGCGGCATCGGCTCGCTCAACGGCGACTTCGAACCGACAGTGTTCGGCCGCGAATTTCCAGACGCCTTCGGCAGCTTCGTCCCCATCTTCGCGATGATGGCGGCCGGAGAGTTCGGCGACAAGACCCAGCTCGTGACCATCGGACTGGCCGCCCAGTACGGCGCTCACCCCGCCATCTGGGCCGGCGAGATGCTCGCCATCATTCCCGTGAGCCTCGCGAACGCCTTCTTCTTCCACAAGTTCTCCCACCGGCTCGACCTCCGGAAAGCGCACTTCTTCTCCGCCGGTCTCTTCGCGTTCTTCGCGAGCGACACCGCCCTGAGCATCGTCACCGGCTTCTCCGTCTGGGAGACGGTCGTCGACGCGGCGGCGACGGCCGTGCTGGCCCTGTTCTGAACGGGAAACGTTATTTTTCGCCGGCGGCGACGAGCATCCGTGCCGAACCCCGTCCCGTCGCTCCTGGCCGGCGTCGTCTTCGGTCTCGCGCTCGCGGCGCCACCCGGCCCGATGAACGCCGTCATCGCCGAGGAGTCGGTCACCAACGGCTGGCTCGCGGGCGCCCGGACCGGACTGGGGGCGATGACGGCCGACGCCGTCTTCCTCGTGGGCGCCCTGTTCGGCGTCGTCACCTTCGTCGAGCGGTTCCCGACCGTCCGGGCGGTGATGGTCGGGGTCGGCGGCGTCCTGATGCTGTATTTCGCCTACGGCGCCGCGACGGACGCGGTCGGCGAGGTGGAGACGGTGTCGGCCGATGGGGCGGCTGCCCGGGCGGCCACCGGCTTCCGCAAAGCGTTCGTCCTCGCGCTCACGAACCCCTACCAGATCCTGTTCTGGCTCACCATCGGCGTCGGTCTCCTCGAACCGGGACGGCTCGACGTGCTCGCGTACACGCCGTACGTCGGGTCCGACCTCGCGGGGACGCTGGTGGTGCGGACCGGCAGCCCGGCGCTCGTCGTCGGCTTCTTCCTCGGCATCACGCTGTGGATCACGGGGTTCCCGGCGGCACTCCGCGCGGCACAGCGTCGCGTCGCCGCGTTCACCCCGCTCGTCGCGGGCGCGAGCGCGCTCGTCCTCGGCGGGTTCGGGGTGGTCTTCCTCGTCGACGCGGTGCGGACGCTGGTGTGAGTGGCGATCCGGAGACGAGGAGGGAGAAGGGTTTTTCCTCCGAATCGCGGATCGTTCGTATGGTCCCGCTGGAGATGGGGTGGCGGCATCTGTTGTTCGAGAACTGGCCCGTCGACCCGAGCGTGATGGACGCCCACCTCCCCGAGAGTCTGGAGCCCGACGAGTACGACGGCTCGGCGTGGCTCTCGTTCGTCCCGTTCACCAACGTCGCGGTCCGGCCGAGGGGGACGCCCGAAGCCCTCGGAATCGGGCTTCCCGAACTCAACGTCAGGACGTACGTCACCCGCGACGGCGTCCCCAGCGTCTACTTTTTCAGCCTCGACGCGCAGGGCATCGTGAGCGTCCTCGGAGCGCGCCTGTTTCAGCACCTGCCGTACTACTACGCGCGAATCTCGCTGGAGTGGGCGGACGGGCGGGTCCGGTTCAGGAGTCGCCGTCGGCATCCGGGCGCGCGTCCCGCACGGTACGAGGGCACGTATCGGCCCGTCGGCGAGCCGTTCTCGGCGCCCGACGACCCACTCGGGGCGTTCCTCGTCGAGCGCTACCGGTTCTACACGGAGGCGCAAGACGAATCGGTTCGGTACACGGACGTCGATCACGACCCGTGGACGCTCTACCCGGCGGCCGCCGACATCCGGACGAACACGCTGTTTTCCGCGCACGGGATCGCGCGGCCGGACGCCGACCCCGTCTACTACTACAGTCCGGGGCTGGACGTGGTCGCCTCACGAAGCAAGCGACTGTAGGCCGGACGCCGACGGCCCGCTCGGCGTCGCCGCCCCCGGCCAACGTATTTCCCCTCCCGACCCCGAGCCACACCCATGCAGCCCGACCTCTCGCCACTCGACGCCACGCTCGGCGACGATCTGGACGGCTACCTCCTCGACGCCGACGGCACCGACTCCACCCAGCGCTACCTCTCGGGGTTCGACGCGCCGGACGCCTTCGTCACCTGTTACACGCCCGGCGGCATCCACCTCCTCGTCTCGGGGCTGGAGTACGGCCGGGCGCGGAAAGAGGCCCACGCGGCGACCGTCTCCCGCCTCTCGGCGTACGACTACCGCGAGCGAGTGGGGGACCTAGGCCGGGCGACCGGCCGCGGCGCCGTCGTCGCCGACTTCCTCGCCGACCACGGCGTCGAGGCGGTGGCGGTCCCCGGGCGCTTCCCGCTCGGCACCGCCGACGGTCTCCGGGAGTCCGGCGTGACCGTCCGCGTCGACGAGTCGGACGCGGTCACCGAGCTTCGGGCGGTCAAGACGGACGCGGAAGTCGAACACGTCCGTCGCGCCCAGCGGGCGAACGAGCGGGCGATGGCGGCCGCCGAGACGATGATCGAGTCCGCGAGCGTCGTCGACGGCGTCCTCCACCGCGACGGCGACCCGCTGACGAGCGAAGCCGTCCGCCGAGAGATCGAACTGACGCTCGTGCGGGAGGGCTGTGCGCTGGACGAGACCATCGTCGCCTGCGGCGCCGACGCCGCCGACCCGCACGACCGCGGCTCCGGTCCCCTCCGGGCGGACGAACCGATCGTCGTCGACATCTTCCCGCGCGACAAGGAGACCCGCTACCACGCGGACATGACGCGGACGTTCGTGAACGGAGCGCCGACCCAGACCCTGCGGGAGTGGTTCGACCTGACCGACGAGGCGCGCGAGGCCGCCCTCGACGCCGTCGAACCGGGCGTCACGGGCGCCGCGGTCCACGAGGCCGCCTGTGAAGTCTACGAGGACGCCGGCCTGCCGACGCTCCGGACCGATCCGGACGCGGCGACGGGGTTCATCCACAGCACCGGCCACGGCGTCGGTCTCGACGTCCACGAACTCCCGCGACTCGCGCCCGACGGTCCCGAACTCGAACCGGGGAACGTCGTCACAGTCGAACCGGGCCTTTACGATCCCGACGTGGGCGGGGTGCGGATCGAGGACCTCGTCGTCGTCACCGAGGAGGGCTACGAGAATCTGACGGAGTACCCCGTCGAGCTGGTCGTCTAGGTCGGGAATCGGAAAGCACTTGCACGCCGTCGACCCACCGTCGGTGTGAACTGGCGGTACCGTCACACGGTTCTCGGTCTCTGTACGCTCGCGTTCGCGTCGACGATGCTCGCCCGGCTGGTGATCAGCCCGGTCGTCCCCGACGTGACCGACGGCTTCGGCGTCTCCACCGGCGCCGTCGGCCTCGCGCTCTCCGGCATGTGGGCGGCGTACGCCCTCACGCAGTTTCCGTCCGGCATCCTCGGCGACCGCTTCGGCGAGCGGCGGGTGATCCTGGCGGCGGTGGGGATCACCGCCGTCGCCAGCCTCTCGCTCTCGCTGGCGCCGACGTTCGCGGTCTTCGCCGTCCTGACCGTCGCGCTCGGTGCGGGCGCCGGGCTTCACTACAGCGTCGCGACGACCCTCCTCACGAAGGAGTTCGACGACATCGGTCGCGCCATCGGCATCCACGTCGCGGGCGGGCCGCTGGCGGGGCTGATCGCGCCGGTCGTCGCCACCGCGGTCGCCGCGCGCTACGACTGGCGGGCGGCCATCGCCGTCGGCGCCGCCGTCGCCCTCCCCGTCTTCGTCGGGTTCGCGTGGCGGATCGAACCGACGCCGGCCGACCGGCCGGACGAGTCGATGCGCGAGCGCATGGCGATCAGACCCCTGATCGATCTCCTCTCCCGCCCGCCCATCGCCTTCACGACCGGCGTGGCCTTCCTCGGCGCGTTCTGCTGGCAGGCGACCGCCTCCTTCCTCCCGACCTACCTCGTCGCCTTCCGCGGCCTGCCCGAGACGAGCGCCGGCCTGCTCTTCTCGGCGTACTTCGTCGTCAACGGACTCGCCCAGCCGACGACCGGGTGGGTGTCGGACCGGATCGGCCGCGACGGTGCCGCCATCGGGACGATGGCGCTCGGCGTCCTCGGCTACGCCCTGCTCGTCGTCGGGCCGGAGATCGCGCTCCTCCCGGCCGTCGTCTGCGTCGGCGCCGCGATGACGTGGGGGGCGCCGCTCCAGTCGCGCTACTTCGACTGCTTCGAGGCCGACGAGCGCGGCGCCGCCTTCGGTCTCGTCCGCACGGCGTACATGGTCCTCGGCTCGACGGGGAGCGTCGTGGTCGGCGTCCTCGCCGACGTGGCGGGGTGGGGGGCCGCCTACGGCCTGCTCGTGGGCGTGACGGGACTAGGGCTCGCGGTCCTGCTCGGCAATCGGATCTTCCGGTTGGGGCTGTAGGTGGCGCAACGCCCCGACCGTCCGAGGGTGACGAGGACGACGTGCTCGCGGGCGCCCGGTCGGTCTCGCCGTGCCGACGGCGCCGCGGACCGCCCGCACCGAACCCCTTTTGAGCGGTGAGGCGGAAGCCACGCGCATGGATCTGCTGGTGGTCGGCGCGGGCGAGATGGGGCGGTGGATCGCCCGGACCGTCGACCGGCCGGTCGCGGTCGCCGACGTCGACCCCGCGGTCGCGGAACGGGTCGCCGCGACCCTCGACGGGGTCCGGGCGGTGCCGGCCGACACGACCGAGACGTTCGACGTCGTCTGTCTGGCGGTGCCGATTTCGGCCGTCGAGGCGGCTGTCGAGCGCTACGCCCCTCGCGCCGAACGCGCGATGTGCGACGTGAGCGGCGTGATGGCGGGACCGATAGAGGCGATGCGGGCGGCGCTCCCGGACCGGGAACGGGTGTCGCTACATCCGCTCTTTGCCGCGGCGAACGCCCCCGGGAACGTCGCCGTCGTCGCCGACGCGCCCGGCCCGGCGACCGACGCCGTCCGCGCCGACCTGCGAGCGGCCGGCAACCACCCCTTCGAGACGACCGCCGCCGAACACGACGCGGCCATGGAGACGGTGCAGGCCGGCGCCCACACGGCCGTCCTCGCATACGCGCTCGCGGCCGCCGAGGTGCGCGAGGAGTTCGCCACGCCCGTCTCGGCCACGATGGACGACCTCGTCGAGACGGTGACGGGCGGGACGCCGCGAGTGTACCGCGAGATTCAGGAGACGTTCGACGGCGCCGAGCGCGTCGCCGCGGCCGCGAGGCGGATCGCGGAGGCCGACGGCGAGGCGTTCGACGCCCTCTACCGCGAGGCGGGGAACGGCGAATGATCGACCGCGAGGCCGTCCGGTCGAACGCGAAGTACCTGCGGCAGGTGCGCCCCATCGACCCCGACGAGATCGCCGACTACGTCGAGGGGACGCCCCACCCGGCGGTCGTCCGTCGCGTCCTCCGCGAGGAGGCGTACGACCTCGGCCTGTGCGAGCGCGACGACGGGACGTTCGTGCCGGTCGGCGAGGAACCGGTACCGGACCCCGGCTGGAAGCCCGAGCGATTCCCCGAGCGCTACGCGGCCGCGCTCGAAGACCTGCTGGTCGAACGGGACGGCGCGAACTGGCATCGCGGCGAGTCGGGCGACCGCCTGCGCGAGGTGATCCGGCGACTGAAGGCCGACTACTACGAGCAAAACCCCGTCGAGTACGACGCGGCGGTGGCGCTCGGCTACGCCGTCTACCACCTCCCCGACTACTACGCCGCCGTCGGCTACGTCCTCGACGATCTGGTCGAGCGGTCGCTCCTCCCCCGGCGCCTCCGCGTCCTCGACGTCGGCGCCGGGGTCGGCGGTCCCGCCCTCGGTCTCCACGACTACCTGCCCGCGGACGCCGTGGTCGACTACCACGCGGTCGAACCGAGCGCCGCCGCGGACGTGCTCGACCGTCTGCTCGACGAGACGCGGCGGAACTTCCGGCCGACGATCCACCGCGAGCGCGCCGAATCCTTCGGATTCGACGGTCCCTACGACCTCGTCGTCTGTGCGAACGTGTTGAGCGAACTCGACGACCCCGTCGCCGTGGTCGAGGACTGTCTCGGCGCCCTCGCGGACGACGGGACGCTGGTGGCGCTCGCACCCGCCGACCTCGAAACCAGCACGGGCCTCCGACGGATCGAACGGACGGTCGTGAGCGACCGGGACGCGACCGTCTACGCGCCGACGCTCCGCCTGTGGCCGGGGATGGACCCGGCGGACCGAGGGTGGTCGTTCGACGAACGCCCGCGGATCGAGGCACCGGCGATCCAGCGCCGCCTCGACGACGCCGGCGGCGAACCCGGCACCTTCCGCAACGAGACGGTGAAGTTCTCCTACACGCTCCTGCGGACGGACGGCGAGCGCCGGGTGGGCGTCCGCGCCGATCCGACCCGGCACGCACGGATGGCGGACATGGAGGACTACGTCACCGACCGGATCGACCTGTTGGCGGTGAAGCTGAGCCGGAACCTCGCCGACGGCGGTAACCCGCTCTACAAGGTGGGCGACGGGAGCGAGCGACTCGAACACTACGCCGTACTGACCCGAGCGTCGGGGTTGAATCGCGCGCTCGGCGACGCCGACTACGGCGCCCTCCTCCAGTTCGAGAACGTCCTCGCGCTCTGGAACGACGACGAGGGGGCGTACAACCTCGTCGTCGACGACGAGGCGGTCGTCGACGTGATCGGCTAGTCCCGGCTGCGCGAAACGGTGTGCCTTTCTCGTCGGCCGCCCCAGGGACGGGTATGAACGAGCCACACGTCCTCCTGACGAACGACGACGGCATCGACTCCGTCGGGTTCCGGGCGCTCTACGACGCACTCTCCGAGTTCGCCGAGGTGACGGCCGTCGCACCGAACGGGGACAAGAGCGCGGTCGGGCGAGCGATGTCCCGCGAGGTGCAAGTCGACACGCACGACCTCGGCTACGCCATCCACGGGACGCCCGCGGACTGCGTCGTCGTCGGGCTGGAGGCGCTGTGTCCCGACGTGGACATGGTCGTCGCGGGCTGTAACCGCGGCGCGAACCTCGGGGCGTACGTCCTCGGCCGCTCGGGCACCGTCAGCGCCGCCGTCGAGGCCGCCTTCTTCGACGTGCCGGCCGTCGCCGTCTCGCTGTACGTACCGGGCGACGACGGCGAGTGGCAACACGCCGCCGACCAGCAACGGGACTACCGCAACGCGACCGCGGCGACGACCTACCTCGTCGACAACGCCCTCGGCGCCGGCGTGTTCGAACAGGCCGAGTATCTGAACGTCAACGCCCCCATCCACCACGCGGGCGACGATCCCGCACCCCTAGAGATCACCGAACCCTCGACGCTGTACGATATGCGCGCCGAACGCGACGGCGAGCGGATCAGCCTCACCGACAACGTCTGGGCGCGGATGCGCGAGGGGAATCTGCCCGATCCGCAGGGGACCGACCGGCGGGCCATCGTCGAAGGGCGGGTCAGCGTCTCGCCGCTCACCGCCCCCCACACCACCGAGCACCACGAGGCGCTCGACGCGCTGGCGGAGACGTATCTGGACTGACCGTCACGACCCGCGACCGCGCGGAGCGGATCGGCGTTACCAAGGACTATGACGGACGGGACCGATCCGACGCACATGGACCGGACGTTCGTCGAACTACTGGACGGGAACCTGACACACGCCGCCGAATTCGACGGTCGATTCGACGACCTGCAGGAGGAACAGCACCCGCACACGGTCACGGTCTGCTGTTCGGACTCGCGCGTCCTGCAAGATCACATGTGGGGCAACGACGAACCGGGGGGGATCTTCACCTGTGGCAACATCGGCAATCGCGTCGTCCAGCGGACCGACGACGGCGAGGTGGTCTCGGGCGACGTCCTCTATCCGGTGGCGCACACGGGGACCGAGACGGTCGTCGTCGTGGGTCACACGGGGTGTGGCGCCGTCACCGCGACGTACGACGCCCTGACGGACGGCGTCTCGGAGCCGTCGGGGATCGAACACTGTCTGGAGCTACTGAAGCCACACCTCGAACCCGGCGTCGACGCCCTGCCCGACGGCCTGGACCGCGCCGACGCGATCAACCACCTCGTCGAGTACAACGTCGACCGGCAGGTCGAGTTCCTCGTCGAGAGCGAGGACGTGCCCGACGAGGTCGAGGTGATCGGTGCCGTCTACGACTTCCAGGACGCCTACGACGGCGACCGGGGGGAGGTACACGTGATCGACGTCGACGGCGAGCGGCGCGTGGAGACGCTCCGGGCGACGTATCCGGAGATCGACGGTCGGATCGAGCGGCTCTGGGAACGGGGGTAGGGAGCCGAACGGCGGGGCGGACGACGAGTACGTCCGTCTGCCGTCCGCGTACCGCTCCCGGAACGGCGCCGACGCTCGTCGAGAACACCCCCGACACGGAGGGTGTGTTCCGAGGGATTCCTTCGACGAATCACCGGACGAACAGTCCAGTTCCCCAGATACGCCCTGCAAACGCTGTTTTCGCCTCCCGACTCTCCCGCTGTTCAACCTCGTTCAGGTAGATAGATTTCGTTATATGCTTACCTGAACCATGCCGTGGTACCGAACCATGAGTAGTGGAAATATTCTTCAGCTGTGCCACCTAACGGCCATCTATGTCAACAGAGACGGACAAACAGGGCCGCCTCTACATCCCCAAAGCGATACGGGAAAAGTACGGAGAGCGGTACCACATCGTGACCTACGAGGATAGAATCGAACTCATTCCGGTCGCAGACGACCCGCTCGCGGCTGTGCGCGCAGCGGCAGGCGAACTTCGGGATACTTCTACCGAAGAGATACGCGAGGATATCGAAGACGAGGCGAAGGCGGACGCTCGGAGTGAGGGCGGTAGATGACGGTGTACGTCGAAACGGACGTTCTTCTCGCACTCGCAAAGGACACCGATTGGCTACAGGAATCGGCGGAAGCCGCGCTCGACGAATACGAGGTCGAAACGTCGGCGTTCGCGTATCTCGAACTCGTCCTCGCTCGGGAACGTTACGAGTTCGATTACGTTCCGCTCGTAGCTAACCTGCTCGAACTTGTCCCCGTTCGTGACGAGGAGGAGAAACAGGTGGTTCTCAAGGCCGTGAACTACTACGAAGAGGGGATGACGCCGTTCGACGCGTTCCACGCAGCAACCGCAGAAACACGAAGAGTAGACGTGCTCTCCCCGGAGAAAGATTACGAGAACATCGAGGTTTCGAGGGTCCCTCTGGAACCGACCGCTACTGAAGAGGAATGATTCGCGACGTTCGTATTCTTGAAGAGAATGGATTCAAAACGAGCGCACCGTTCGAAGCGAGGTATACCGACTGGTAGGACGAGCCGTCGTCAGCTACTGACCGCAGGGGCAGAACTCTCGAAGAGCGCCAACTGAGCCGCATTCACTCAGCGACTCTCTCTCTGTTCCACCTTGTTCAAGTCGATAAAATCCATAATGGATTATCTGGAATAGTGTCCAACAACACGTCCAATACGACAGAATTCAGGATACAAAGAGTGTGTATCGGTAGCGTACTTAAATGAGGTGCCCTCGCTCTACGGAGAGTGGTTCCGATCGGCTAGCGCGTGTCTAACGAGTCGATCACTTCAAATCGGATCGCTCGTTATCGCGTTGCTGTCGAAGCGTGGACTGCGCCCGCTCGACGTAGGAGTTTGACGACCAACTGCGAGCGTCACTCATCTCGGCCAAAAACTCGTCGGCAGCGTCCGGCGAGATCGCGTCGTTGCGAACCAGTGCGGTGAGGAGGATGGGCGTCGTGACGAGGCGGGTCTCGGCCAGCGAGGCGTGGACGAGCGCAAGTCGATTGAACTCGTCACAGAGCAGTTGCACGGCGTCGATATCGTTCGCCAGCGTGACCGCCGCGTTCTCACCGTCGTCCAGTGGGAACGTCTCGTCCAGTTCGATGGAACGAGTCTCCAACGCAGAGCGACGGTCGAGAACCGCCTCTGCCGCCTCACCGGATGCGTCGTCGTAGGACGCCGTCTCGGTGAGTTCGTCGACGACCTGCTCTGGGACGACCACGGTGTGCGAATCGAGGAGAATGTCGAGTGGATTCGGTGAGGTGCCCGCCACCGTCCCGAGGCTCACAAGAGCCGACGTGTCAGCGGCTATCAGAACCATCTACGAGTCGGCCAGCTCCTCCGCGACCTCGTCCGCGAATTCGTCGGTCAGTTGCTCTTTCAGCAGTCGGAAGTTGGCGGCCTCCTCGTGCCCGACGAGGTCTTTCAGTTCCTCGAACGTGATGTCATCGTCGTAGAAGGCCTCCGCGATCTCCTGTTTCACCTCGTCGGAGTGCGCGGCTTCCCGCAGGTAGTCCCGAAGCGCGGAGATGAGGATGTCCGTCCGATCCGTCTCGAACACCGCAGCGAGCGCGTCGGCCCGGTTTACCAGTCCCCTCGGTGCACGGAACTGGACACGCTTCTTTTTGGACTCGGAACTCATATGTGTACATTGTGAGTACAGGGTCAAAACGCTTGCCCTCTTGTCACTACCACATCCTTCGGAGCCACCGAAACCGGACATGGTGTTTTTCATCGAGCCTGAATCGAAAGAGCACCTATCAGAAGAAATTTCGAGGACTAAGCGGCCTCCATACGACTTGTATCGTCGAATATCGAGCTATCGACTCTCCCGCTGCTCCACCTTGTTCAGGTAGCTGAAATCCAGTATATCGCGCCCTGAACGAAAGTTGCGCATGTCGCCGGTGGTCCCTCCCCTCTCAGCTCTTCTCCGAGCGAAAAGAATTTAGATATGAATGGGATATGAATGCTCATGAGCAAGAACGAGGAACGTAAGGTCGGTGAACGAGGGCAAGTCACCCTCCCGAAAGAACTGAGAGAGAAACTGGGTATCCGCGGCGGGGACGAGGTACTGGTTCACGAAGAGGACGGGAAAATCATCATCGAAAAACCGCTGTCTCGTGAGGAACTCGCTGAGGGGTACCGACGACGCGCAGCAGAATCCGAAGCTCTCGCGGAGGAGATGGACGGTGTGTCTCGCGAGGCCGACGAGTACCTCGGTGATGTTCCCGAGTGGTAATCGATGGACGTTCGCCGCGGAGACATCGTCATCGTCGAGCTTGACCCGACAGAGGGGTCCGAGCAACGAGGAACACGACCGTGTCTAGTCGTGCAAAACAACGTTGGGAACGAGAACGCGCCGACGACCATCGTCGTCCCGTTTACGACCTCGCGAGGAGACGAACTGTACCCGTTCGAGGTACTCGTCTCGGCTGCCGAGTCTCCGCTCCGAGAGGACTCGGTCGCTCTCTGTAGTCAGATTCGCACGGTGTCCATCGAGCATCGTATTAATACCAGTCTCGGCTCAGTGCCGGCGTCCCGTATGGAGGAAGTCGACGAGGCACTCGAATACAGCCTCGGTCTGAGAGAACTCTAGCGACTCTCCCGCTGCTCCACCTTGTTCAGTTCGATCAACAGCCGGAAGATCGCCTTCACCAGATTCGCGTCCACGTCGAAGTTCTCGGCGTTCTCGCCCGCACGCTCCATCACGCGGGTCTCCTGTGACTCGTCGGTCGTCGGCAGGTCGCGCTCTTCTTTGACCTGCGCGACCGTGCCCGCCACGTAGGTTCGGCGAGCGATGAGTTCGACGAGTTCGCGGTCGATCTCCTCGATCTCCTCGCGGAGTTCGTCCAGTGACATCTCCTCGGCCGCGTCGCTCATTCGATCACCCGTGCGCCGTCCGTTCGTGTCGTCGTTAGCCATGTCTCTCCCTCCCGTTGTGTCCAGTAGTCGCGTACGGTCTCCAGCTCGCTTCGGTCGCCGACGGCGACGACGCTCGGTCCAGTCCCGGAGAGCGACACGCCGTCTGCGTGGGGCATCGCCTCGACGGCGGGGTCGGTCGGGAACCCGAGTGCCGCCGAGAAGGCCAGTCCGTTGACCGTCATCGCCTCGCCGTAGCGGCCGTCGAGCGCCAGATCGGCGACGAGGTCGGCCATCGGCGCCACCCGCTCGCACCGCTCGACGTCGGCGTCGGCGCTGAACGCGCGGGCCGAGGGCGTCCAGACGAGGACGTCCCAGTCGACGCCCTCGTGGGCGAGGAGGTCGTCCGCCGTGTTGTCCGTGACGGTGACGCCGCCGAGCATGCTGGCGCTCGCGTCGTCGAACGCGCCGGTGACGGTGACGCCGGCGTCGCGGGCGGCCGCGACGCCGATCCGACAGGCGGTCTCGCGGTCGACGGCGCCGTCACCGTCGCCGGTCGCACCGGCCGCCGCCGACGTCTCGCCGCCCACCGGAACGTCGAGCGCCGACAGCGTCGCGAGTACCGTGGCGTTGGCGGCGGCGCTCGAACTCTTCAGCCCCGCGGCCATCGGCACGTCGCTCTCGGTGCGGACGTACCCACCCTGTCCGTCGCCGAACCGCTCGACGACGCGTTCCACACAGCCACGGATCAGACGGGTGTCGCCGTCGGGGGCGCCCGCGATCTCGCCGCGAACCGCCCCGGAGTCGTCGAGTTCGACCTGCGCGGTCGTCTCCGCGTCGATGGCGAAGGCCGATCCCACGCCCGTCGCGAGGGCGTTCAGGACCGTGCCCGCACCGAGCGCGACGGCCTCGCCGTACATACCGAACCCCGCGCGGAGCGGACAGTTATGTGTGCCGGTTAGCGGACGAACCGCGAGCCGAGAGCGCCCGCGACGCCGCCGGTAACCGCCGTGGCGGCGCCGGTGAGAACGAGTGGTCCGACCGCGTTCCGAAGCGAGTACACCTGTCCGGTGCCCGGTCCCGACAGCGTCGAGAGGCCGAGGAGACCGAACCCCGCCAGACAGACGAATCCGGCGAGAGCGCCACCGGCGGCGACGCCGGCCGCCGAACTCGGGGCGGCGAACCGGGAGCCGGAGAGGAGTCCCAGCACCGCCGCGAGGATTGGGCCGGCGAAAAACAGCGTCACCGTCGTCTGGAAGATCGAGAGCGCGAGGAAGACGGGACCGAACGTCGCCGGATCGGACCCGCTCGCGCCGGTGACGAACTGCGTCCGCGCCCAGTCGCCGGCGACGAGACCGACGACGCCCAGGGCGGCGCCGACGAGCGCGAAGGTACCGACGATCAGACCGATCTGCCGACGCGCCGAGGGGAGACCGCTACGTCCGGACACGCTACCGTCTCCACAGCCACAGGCGGTCGAGCGGTTCGGTCCAGTCGGCGCGTTCCTCCCAGGCGACCTCCGAGGGGGCGGCGACGAGGACGAACGCCCCGGCCTGAAGCAGGAAGGCGTACACCACGTCGCCGCCGCCCAGATAGTACACTCGGCGCCACCGATCACGCCCGAAGGAGTACCACCCCTCCTGAGTGACGGACGTGTCGAGGAGGGTGTCGACGGCCTCGCCGGCCGCCGCCACGCCGTCGAATCGCTGGACGAACAGCGACGTGTGCGGGTGATCGAGCGGCTCGAGATCCGACGGCTGATCGGTCTCGTCGGGCACCGCGTAACTCACCACGTAGGCGAAGCCGGTCCGCCCCGTCGTCTCGCCGACGGTCTCGAACTGTCGGCGCTGGCGAGCGAGCAGTTCCCGGCCGTCGTGTGCGCCCTCGTCGTGTGGGTCGTCGTCGAACGGGTCGCGGTCGACGTATCGCGGACCGGCGTAGGCGTACCCCGAGAATCCGGCCGAGTGGTGGATCTCGAAGAGTCCCGGCGGGGCTTCGTCGTCCTCGTCGTCATCGTCGTCGTCCTCGTCCGGATCGAGGGTGTCGTCGTGGAGGTGGCGATACAGGGGGGCGTCGATCTGCCGCTCGGAGAGCACTCGCCTGACGAACAGGCTGCTCCGGATTCCTCCGAGGTAGTCGTAGAGGCGGTCGAGTTCCTCGTCGACGCGGTCGAGGTCGCCTCGGTCCGCGAACCGCCGGATCGTCGTCAAATGCTGGTTGGTCTCCTCGCGCATCTGGTCGGGGTGGTCGAAGTGACCCCCGAGTTCGACCTCGGTCGTGGCGACGGCCCGGTCGACCGCCCGTCGAACGAGACCGAGGCTGTTGGCGTCGAACTCGGCCTCGTCGCGGACGCGCGCGACGGTCGCCATCGCGTCGCCGAGCACCCGCCGGTACGTGTCGATTGCGTCGTCGTAGGACGTGGCGAACCACTCGATCTCGCCGTAGACGCGTCCGGTCTCGGTCGCCAGTCGGCGGTTGGGCACCGACGACTCGGTCCGCTGGACGTCCTCGTCGACGGCGGACGGCTCCGACGCCGCGTCGGCGAGGGCGGCGTCGGCCGGGGTCCGGGTCGCCGTCTCGGGGTACGTGACGTTCGAATCGCCGGACGAGAGACAGCCGGCGAGTCCGAGCGCCGTCCCGGTCGCCAGCAGCGTCCGACGTGTCAGCTCCATGAGCGCGTCAAAGACAGCACCCGGTAAATAACGTTGGGACCAGGAATCAGACCTGAGAGCGGCGTCGGTCGACAGACTCAACGGGCATCGCACCCCACCGCGAGGTATGGGTACACCACTGGACTCGCGGGACGCGCAGGTCGAGGAAGTGCTGGATCGACTGTACGACGCGTATCCCGACGCGACCATCTCGCTTCGGTACTCGAACCGGCTGGAACTCCTCGTCGCCGTCGTCCTCTCGGCGCAGTGTACCGACGAGCGCGTCAACGAGGTGACGACCGATCTCTTCGAGAAGTATCCGACCGCCGCCGACTACGCCGCGGCCGACGAGGACGAACTCGCCGACGACATCTACGGTATCACCTTCCACAACAGCAAGGCGGGCTACCTGAAGTCCATCGGCGAGACGCTCGTCGAGGAACACGACGGCGAGGTCCCCGACACCATGTCGGCGCTCACCGACCTCAGCGGCGTCGGGCGCAAGACGGCGAACGTCGTCCTCCAGCACGGTCACGACGTGGTCGAAGGCATCGTCGTCGACACGCACGTCCAGCGACTCGCCCGTCGACTCGGGCTGACGACCGAGGAGTCACCCACGAAAATCGAGGACGACCTGATGGACCTCGTCCCCGAAGGCGACTGGCAACAGCTCACCCACCTGCTCATCAGTCACGGACGGGCGGTGTGTGACGCCCGGAACCCGGACTGTGCGGACTGCGTCCTCGAAGACGTCTGTCCGTCCTCGAAGCTGGATTCGGAAGTCGACCTCGCGAGCGGCGAGGCGTGGAGCTGAGCGGTGGGCTATCAGAGGTGCAACTGGACGTACCGCACGACGCCGATCAGGTAGGCACCGAGCCAGAAGAGCACGTAGCCGAAGACGCCGACGCGGAGACGCCCGCGCCACGCGCTCATGTTCTCGTGGAGGTCGTCCAGATCCACGTCCTGTGCCGGATCGCGATAGAGGTTCGCCGCGTACTTGGCCTGGAAGATGCGGACGATGCCCGTCAGGGCGAACGCGAGCAAGGCGTACGCCTGTAGCCCGAGGACGGCGTGGAGGACGGCGAGACCGCCGAACTGGTCGGCGAGTCGGGGGATCATCCAGCCCACCACCGGCACCGTCGTCAGGGCGAGACCGGCGACGATGTACTTCAGGTGGCGCATCAGGACCGTCCACGTCACCGTCTCGGTGTCGACGACGATCCACGCACCGTAGAGATAGAAGGGGAAACTCGCCGTGACGGAGATTCCGGCCAGCGTCGCCAGCGTCGCTTCGCTCACCATCGTCGGGGGTTGGGATGGGGTGGTTAAAACGGACCCGACTCGGGGACGAGGTCGGAAAGCGTATGCCGCTGTGGACCCAACCTCGCCCGATGGCCGATCCGTCACCGTCGTCGACCGACGGGACCGCCGACGACCCGACCGACGCGGACGGCGACAGCGAGACCGTCGCGGACGGCGACAGCGAGACCGTCGCGGACGGCGACAGCGAGACCGTCGCGGACGGCGACAGCGAGACCGTCGCGGACGGAGACGCGGACGCGGAGGCTGACGCCCTCCGGCGCGAGGTCGAGGAGCAGTACGACTTCGAGAACTTCGGCCCGAGCGACATGGCGCAGATGAGCGCCGAGGAGTGGGAGGCGGCGTTCGATCCGGAGACGTGGATCGTCGGCGCCGAACTGCTGGACCGGGTGGAACGGGATCTGAAGAGCCGCATCGCCAGCCGCGAGGTGTTCGCCGTCCTCGAACGCTACGAGGAGGACGGCGAGGAACGACTGGTGGCCTACTCGGACGAGGGGTACGCCATCGTCGCCCCGGACGGGAGCGTCGAGGGACGGGGGACGGTGGTACGGGACGTGAAACCGACCGTCGCGCTGTGTTCGATGGACTCCTACGAGGTTCCGGACGCACCGGAGGACGTCTCCCTGCCCGCCCCCGCCGACGTTCCGGAGGGAACCGGACAGCTGGGAAACAACCTCCTGCAAGTCATCGCGTCCGCGCAGATTCTGGTCGGTCTCGGACTGCTCGGCGTCTGGCTGTTCACCGACGCCATCCCGACGCCCGGCGGCTACGTCGACCTCGTGGCGCCGCTGATCGCGCTGATCTTCGTCGGTATCGGACTCTTCCTCTTCGCCGTCGTCGCCAACGCTCGTCTCTCGGACCGGTTCCGGGCCGAGGAGTTCCGCGACCGGCTGCGCGCGACCGGCGTCGGGGACGGCGACCGACCAGACTTCCTCCCGCCGCTGGACGAGGAGGGTGGATCGGAGCCGGGAGAGGCGGTCTCGGGCGACGAACGGACGTGAGACCGTCGACGGGGAGTCGGTGGGTTTAAGCGCGTTCCATCCTCAGATTTGGCCGTATGAAGAGGCGGGACTTCCTGAGAGTGGCTGGTGGGTCAACCGCCGTCGGAACGGCCGCCGCCACGGCGACGCCGGCTGCCGCGCAGGCGTCGTTCGACGGGTGGATGAGCGACGTGGGCAACTACAGCGAGGTCGCCGACGCGACCGGACAGGACGAAGTGACGATCACGGTGGGTGCCCAGGGCAACGGCGGGAACTTCGCGTTCGGCCCGCCGGCCGCCCAGATCGATCCCGGGACGACCATCGTCTGGGAGTGGAACGGCGAGGGCGGTCAGCACAACGTCGTCGCCGAGGAAGGCGCCGACTTCGAGAGCGAACTCTCCGCCGAAGCCGGATTCACGTTCGAACAGACCTTCGAGGAGGAAGGCGTCGTGAAGTACTTCTGCCAACCGCACCTCGGTCTCGGGATGAAAGGCGTCCTCGTCGTCGGCGAGATGCCCGACTCCGGCGGCGGCGGTGGCGGTGGTGGCGGCGGTGGTGAAGGTGGCGGCGAGGTCGACCTCCACGCACTCGGCGTCCCGATCCAGGCCCACTGGGTCGGCGCCGCGACGATCCTCGGCATCATCGTCTCTCTGATCTTCAGCTTCTACGTGCTGAAATACGGCGAATCACCACACACCGGAACCGGGAGAGGAGAGTAAATGTCATCGAGTGGAAGCACTTACGGCGACATTCACCGATACGAACCGGCCCGCGAGAGCACGGCGGCGGCGATCACCATCGTCCTCCTGACGGTCGTCGAGGTGGCGTTCGTGTTCATGTTCGCCTACGGCCTCGTGAGCGGCTGGGGCCTCAGCGAGACGGGTAACATGTTCCTCGGCGCCATCCTCGCCGTGATCTTCGTCGACCTGGCGTTCATCCTCGCACTGTACCGCAAGGAGTTCCTCCCCGACGTCGTCATCGTCAAGAAACGGCGTCGCAAGTGGGAGGATCTCTACATCCGCGAGGAGGACGTCGACGGCGAGACCATCGGCGACGGGGCGTGGGACACAGTCAAACGCGCGGTGTATCCGTACTACAAGCGATAAGCAATGAGTCTAGAAAAGAAAGACGAGATGGACCACGAGGGGTGGATGAAACGGAAGGATCTGACGCCCGTCGAGGCCACCTTCCTGACGGCCCTCATCTGGATGGACAAGCGGCTCCGTATCGTCGACTACCTGGAGCTGCTGGAGAACCTCTACTACAAGGTCAACCTCCAGATGCCGAAGAGCCACACCGAACAGTACGACCTCGACAACAAGTTCTGGTACTGGTACCCGCTGTACGCGCTGGGGTCGTTCTCGACGCTGGCGTACATCGTCGCCGCAGTCTCGGGCGCCTTGCTCGGGTTCTACTACGCCCCGGCCCAGACCGGCGATCCGAGCACGGCGTACAACTCGATCACGTTCATCATGACGGATCTCCAGTTCGGGTTCATGCTGCGGTCCATCCACCGGTGGTCGGCACAGGTGATGGTCGCCGCCGTGTTCCTCCACATGCTCCGCGTCTACTTCACGGGCGCGTACAAGGAGCCGCGCGAACTCAACTGGCTGCTGGGCATCGTCCTCATCAGCCTGACGATGGTGTTCGGGTACACGGGCTACCTGCTCCCGTGGGACCAGCTCGCCTTCTGGGCCGGACAGATCGGCGTCGAGATGTCGCTGTCGATCCCGCTGGCCGGCGAGTGGGTCGCCCAGCTGCTGTTCGGGGGCTTCACCCTGAGCCAGGCGACGCTCCAGCGGATGTACATCCTGCACGTGTTCCTGCTCCCCTTCGTCGTGACGACGCTGATCGCGATCCACATCGGCATCGTCTGGGTGCAGGGCATCGCGGAACCCCACTAGAACCATGAGCGACAACGACACAGACACGACCACGGACGAACAGACCCGCACCGACGGCGGTAGTCCGGGCATCGTCGCCCCGGACGACGAGACGCCGACGTGGCGCGAGCGCAAGGAACGCACCACGGGGCTCTCGCGGCTCACCTACGAGTACTTCGAGCGGGCGCGCCGGGAGGACCAGGACCTCCGGACGGAGTCGGACTACGTCGAACGGGACGTGCTCGCGTTCCCGACGTGGCCCCACGAGACGGTCCGCAACCTCTCCATCGCCGCCTTCTTCACCGGGATGATCTTCCTGCTGTCGGCGACGATGCCGCCGCACATCGGCAATCCGGCGAACCCGAGTTCGACGCCGGCGATCATCCTGCCGGACTGGTATCTCTACTGGTCGTTCGGCCTGCTGAAGCTCGGCCCGCTGAACCCCGACCTCGCCATCCTCGGCGGCCAGAAACTCACCGCCGACCGCACCTACGGCGTGCTGGCGAACATCGTGGTCGTGGGCTTCATCGCCATCGTCCCCTTCCTGAACAAGGGGTCGGCCCGACGACCGGTCGAACAGCCGTTCTGGTCGGCCGTCGGCGTCGGCGGCGTCGTCTTCGCGTTCACCATCAGCCTGCTCGCGGTCAAGAACCTGATGCCGATGAACATCCACCTGCTGTTCGATCTGACCTTCCTCCTGCCCATCGTGGCGACGACGGTCACCTACGCGGTGCTGAAGACGATGCGCGAGGGGTACATGTACGACCTCAACCGGCGATACTACCGGCTCCGTCCGCCGAAGTGACGGCTCGCTAACCGCGATGGTCCCGCCCCCTTCCGACGACGCCGAGTTCGACACGCACGGGAGCGACGGCGGCGCCACGTCGGACACGGACGGCCGGCGCGACGTAGTCGTCCCGATGCGCCTGTACAAGACCGTCACCGTCTTCTCGACGCTCATCGCCATCGTCGGCGTCGTCCTCGGGTTCGCCTTGCTCGACGCCGCGACGATCCGGCTCAGTCTCCTGCGACGCGCCGTGGTCGGCGTCCTGCGTGCAGTCGGCGTCTCGCCCCCGGCGACGCTCCTGAGCGGCGTCCTCGCCGTCTTCGGTCTCGCCGCTATCGGCTTCGGGGCCGGCGTCTACGTCCTCGGGACGCGCTTTCGCGCTCGCGGAATGGGAAACCCTCAAGAGGACGCCGACGAATCCTCGGGTAATGGCTGACGAATTCATCAAAGGGCTAGGCATCTTCACCGGGGCCGGCCTCGGATGGCTCGTGCTCGCGGGCTGGTACCGGACGCCGGGATTCGAGAGTACGCGCCAGCTCGTGAGTCCGGCCTCGCCGAATCCGGCGAGCGCCGACATGTTCAACCTCCTCGGCATCATGCTGATGGACGCGCTCTTCTGGTTCGCCCTCCTCGGCCCGCTGGCGTTCTGGCTGATCCTGCCGGCGGTGCGACAGGCGCGAAAAGCGTGAATCGCCTCGGGGTCGAGTGATCCGATACCCCCTCCGACCGGTGGCCCGATAGCCGCGGGCAGTCGGGTGGTTCTGTAGTTGCGTTTGGAACGGTTCGCACACTAGACCGCCAGACTGCGTGCGATCAGGTGTGCGACGACTCACGACGGCTACGATAGGCGCGGTCGTACGACGCCGGGCCGAGCGTCCGGCGAGGCGATCGAACGGTGTATCGAACGGACTGGACACGTTCGGATGGCGGCTTCATTCGGGGCGAACCCCGGACACTCGCCTTCTCGACGACCGGAGAAAGGGAGGCTCGGTCGCGAACCCTACACGATGGCGTTCCAGACGGGCTGGATGAAGACGAACAGGCTCTGGTAGCCGGCGTACAGCAGCGCGAGCAGCGACGCCGCGACGGCGCCTTTCGGCCGCTCGAACGTCATGTCGTTACGGGCTTCGACCTGGCGGGATTCGAACTCGAAGAAGTCCGTCAGGAGCAGGCCGACCGCGATCACCGACATCACCATGCCGCCGTGTGGCTCGACGATCAGAAACACGAACGACACGAGCACCAGCGCGATAGTCGACAGCGAGTGCGGGAGATAGCGGCTCAGCTCCTCGGCACCCTCCTCGACCTGGCTCGCGTGGACGGAGTGTGCGCGAATCCGCGTGAGCATGTTCACCACCACCAGCGCCAGCACCACGTGGGCGATGTACGGTTCGAGCGCGTCGAGGGCGCCGACCGGGGCGACGAACTGTAGCGGTTGCATACCCTGAACTCGACCGCAGACTCATTAGAAGTTTTCCGTTCGGGTCGGCGCCAGCACGTCGAGCGAGCCGACGCGGTGGAGCCGGACGTCCGCTCCGCGGTCCACGGCGCCGTGACGGACGCCGTCGACGACGAGCGCGACGGTCCCCTCGCGCTCGACGGAGAGGTGGACGGGGGTGTCGGGATCGGCCACGCGCGTCGCCGCGGCGGTCGTGAACGGGGCTATCGGGACGACGGCGACGCCCGTCCCGGCTTCGAGGACGGAGCCGCCGGCGGCGGCGGCGTAGCCGTCGCTTCCCAGCGGCGTCGCGACGACGACGCCGTCGGCACGGACCGATCCCACCCGCTCCTCGCCGATAGTGAGAGCGTACTCGGAGATGCTCGCGGGCGCGTCGGTCACGAGTGTCACGTCGCGGAGCGCGCGGGCGACGAGGGTGTCGTCGCGATAGAGACCGACGACGGGGTGGGCGTCGACGCGACGGTCGCCCGCGACGACGGCGGCGACGGCGGCGTCGAGCGAGTCGCGAGCGACGACGTGGCGCCCTCCCTCGGCCGTCACCGGGAGCAGGGGTGCCTCGGGGGCGTCCGTGGCGGCCGTCCGGATCGCGTCGTCACCGACCGCGACGACGGCGTCCGGGCCGTCGCCCTCGGCGACGACCGCCGCGC
>Ga0207720_100439_pt1 | contig 28664 bp, 24 predicted proteins | sample A23P2SouthBayCA_2_FD_187751 | JGI IMG/M metagenome (GOLD analysis project Ga0207720, IMG submission 187751) | Aerobic enrichment media microbial communities from Eden Landing Ponds, California, USA - A23 E3 (2) (SPAdes) | ecosystem: Environmental > Aquatic > Marine > Unclassified | place...
GGACCGCAAGCCCGCTCGAGGCACACGCGCTTTCGATTCGGCGCGAGGGAGCGGTCGTCCCGAGCGCCTCCGCCATGAGCGGCCCCTGATGGCCCTGCCCTTCCGAGAGGGTGCCGACGAAGTTGCCATAGAAGAGTTCGTCGACGTCCGCGGCCGGGACGCCGGCATCCTCGAGGGCTGTGAGGCCGGCCTCCGCGAACATGTCCCTGCCCGTCCGGTCGGGATGCGATCCAAACGACGTCATTCCTGTTCCGGCGAGTCGTACCTGCGACATTAGCTACCAGAACCACATATCAGTTCGCGCGGTATAGCTGTGTCGGACGATGACCGCACGTTGCAACTGTCGTTTCCGCCACTGACGAGAGTCGGGACATTTACTACGGCAGTCCGACCACCACAGAGTGATGGTTTCAGATCTAGAGACGATCGACCGTGTCGGCGTTGTCGGCGCTGGCACGATGGGCAGTGGTATCGCACAGGTCGCCGCAACCGCGGGCTACGACGTCGTCATGCGCGACATCGAACAGGAGTTCGTCGACAACGGCTTCGAGACGATCGACGACAGCCTCGGCCGACTCGTCAACAGAGACGCGCTCACTCAGAACGAGGCCGACGCGGCCCGCGACCGGATCACGGGCACGACCGAACTCGAGGACCTCGCGGACTGTGACGTCGTCGTCGAAGCTGCCCTCGAGGATCTCGAGGTCAAACGCGATATCTTTGCCGACCTCGACGCGGTCTGTCGTGACGATGCCATCCTCGCGACGAACACGAGCACGCTCTCGATCACCTCGATCGCGAGCGCGACCGAGCGGGCAGCGGACGTCATCGGCCTGCACTTCATGAACCCGGTGCCAGTGATGGAGGGTGTCGAGATCGTCGTCGGCGAGAAAACGGCCGACGAGGTCGCTGAACTGGCCCACGCCTTCGCCGAAGACCTCGGGAAAACGACCTGGGAGTCCGACGACAAACCCGGTTTCGTCACCAACCGTATCCTGATGCCATGGATCAACGAGGGTATTCGGGCCTACGACGAGGGCGTCGCGACGAAAGAGGACATCGACGCGGGGATGGAACTCGGTACGAACGTCCCGATGGGGCCGCTGACGCTCGCCGACCACATCGGCCTCGACATCTGTCTGCACGCCTCCGAGACGCTCCACGAGGAGTTAGGCGACCGCTACAAGCCGGCGTACCTGCTCAAGCGGAAGGTCGAAGCCGGCGAACTCGGCAAGAAGACTGGCAAAGGCTTCTACGACTACGAGTAAGTACTCGTCCTACTCGCCTAAGTGCCGTGAGATAACCTCCTTCTGTATTTCGGAGGTTCCCTCGTAGATCGTGGTGATCTTGGCGTCGCGGTAGTACCGCTCGACGTCGAAGTCCTTGGTGTAGCCGTAGCCGCCGTGGACCTGCACCGCCTCGTCCGCGACGTCGACGGCCGCCTCGCTGGCGAAGTACTTCGCCATACTCGCGGCCTGCGGATCGAGCCCGTCGTCGTTCTTCTGGGCGGCGTCACGCGTCAACAGGCGTGCGGCCTGGACGTTCGTCTGCATGTCCGCGAGCTTGTGGGCGATCGCCTGATGCTCGATGATCGGCTCGCCGAACTGTTCGCGTTCGTTGGCGTAGCTTACGGCAGCGTCGAGGGCCGCCTGGGCGACGCCGACGGCCTGACTGGCGATCGCGATCCGGCCACCGGTCAGGATCGAGAACGCAGACTTCAGCCCGTCACCGACTTCCGTCAGGCGGTTCTCCTCTGGAATCCGCACGTCATCGAAGATGAGCGTCGTGGTGTCGCTGGCACGCAGCCCGAGCTTGTCCTCTTTCTTGCCGGCCTCGAGTCCCGGCGTGTCCTTGGGCACCAAAAACTGCGTCACGGTGTTGGGGTCATCGCGGTCGGTCTTGGCAAACAGGATGACGACGCCCGCGCGCTTGCCGTTCGTGATCCACTGTTTCTTCCCGTTGATGACGTACTCGCCGTCCTCGAGCCGCGCTTCAGTACTCATCTCGGCCGGGTTCGAGCCGGCGTCGGGTTCCGAGAGCGCGAACGCGCCGACCGGGCGACCGTCGACCATCTCCGGCAGCCACTCGTCTTTGTGCTCCTCGGTGCCGAACTGGCGGATACACGACGTGGCCAGACAGTGGACCGACAGCGCCGTCGCGACCGCCAGGTGGCCCCGGGCCAGTTCTTCGTTGACGATGCTGTAGGTCACTTCGTCAGCGTCGAACCCTCCGTACTCCTCGGGGACCGTCAGCCCGGTCAGATCGAGCTCCGCGAGCCCGTCCCAGACGTCCTCCGGAAACGTCTGGGCCTCGTCGTGTTCGTCGACCGTCTCGACGACCTCTTTCTCGACGAAATCGCGGACGGTATCCTGTATCAGTTGCTGCTCGGCTGTCAGCTCCATACCTGAGTGTTCGAGAGCGGGATAGTAAAGTGTCCGATTCCGTTATGCAACCCTCGTCGATGCCGGTATTACCGCTCGAGACTGCGGTGTGTCCCAGATAGGTAACTAAAAATACTGCCTCCCGAGAGGGGTACGTATGACAGTTCGGCAGTCAAGAGAGGCGGCAGTCGAATGTATCGACGACGGCGATACGGTCGGCGTCGGCGGCTTCGTCGCCGTCGGAATTCCGGAGTACATTCTCGAGGCGCTCGGTGAACGGTACGCCGAGACCGGCCAGCCTGGAAATCTGACGCTCTATCATCCGGCTGCGGAAGGCGACCGACAGGGCCGCGGACTCTCGCATCTGGTCCAGGACGGCATGCTCGAGCGCACGATCGCGAGTCACTGGGGCTTTACGCCCGACCTGATGGCGAAAATCGTCGACAACGAGATCGAGGCCTACAACCTGCCCTTTGGCGTGATGGATCACATGCTCCGCGACACCGCCGCGGGCAAGCCTGGCACGATCAGCCACGTCGGGCTGGGGACGTTCGTCGATCCCCGCCAGGACGGCGCGAAGGCCAACGACATCACCGACGAGGACATCGTCGAGCTCATGACCGTCAACGGGGAGGAGTACCTCTTCTATCACTCGGTGCCGATCGACGTGGCGATCATCCGTGGGACGACGGCCGACGAGGACGGCAACATCACCATGGAACGGGAAGCGCTCGACTCGAACGTGCTGGCGATGGCTCAGGCCGCCCACAACTCCGGCGGCACCGTGATCGCTCAGGTCGAGCGCGTCACGGAGTCGGGCACGCTCACCGCCCGCGACGTGGCCGTCCCCGGCGTGCTGGTCGATTCCGTCGTCGAAGCGCCACCGAGTCACCATCAGCAGACGTACGCCGAAGACTACAACCCCGCCTACAGCGGCGAAATCAAGCAGCCGACCGACGACGACCGCGAGCCGCTCCCGCTCGACGTGCGCACGATCATCGCCCGCCGGGCCGCGATGGAGCTCGAGCCGGATTCGGTCATCAACCTCGGCGTGGGCGTCCCGGAACTCGTCCCGGTCGTGGCGGCAGAAGGCGGCGTCGACGACGAGATCACCCAGACCGTCGAGTCGGGGCCGGTCGGTGGCGCTGCCTCCGGCGGGATCAGCTTCGGGACCGCGGTCAACCACGAGGCGCTGGTCTCTTCGACCCAGCAGTTCGACTTCTACGACGGCGGCGGCCTCGACATGGGCTTTCTGGGCATGGCACAGGTTGACGCCATGGGCAACATCAACGTCAGCCGATTCGGCTCGCAACTGCCCGGCTGTGGCGGCTTCATCAACATCACCCAGAACGCCGAAAAGGTCGTCTTCTGTGGCACCTTGACGACCGACGGCCTCGAGATCGAGACCGGCGACGGCGAACTCTCGATCGAACGCGAGGGGTCGAGTCCGAAATTCGTCGACTCGGTCGAGCAGATCACCTTCAGTGGCGAGTACGCCGTCGAGATCGACCAGCCGATCGTCTACGTGACCGAGCGCGCCGTCTTCGAACTCACCGCGGAGGGACTCGAGCTTACGGAGGTCGCGCCGGGAATCGACGTCGAAGCCGACGTCATCGACCAGCTGGGCTTCGAACCGCTCGTCGCCGATGACCTCGCGGAGATGGATCCACGGCTCTTCGCTGACGAGCCGCTCGACCTGACCGACGCGATCTAGGGCGCGACCGGGGTTGCTTTCGATACCTCGAAGCAGGAACCGTTAAGCGAGATCACTTCGAACACCTGTTCTATGGTTGCATACGACAATCTCTCGATCAATCACGACGACGGCGTCGCAACGGTCACGCTCGAGAGCACGGCCGGGCGAAACGCACTCACGCTCGAGATGGCAAACGAGCTGGTATCGGCGGCGACGACGCTCGGCGAGGATCCCGAGACGCGCTGTATCGTCCTCACGCATGCGGGCGATTTCTTCGGCTCCGGTGCCGATCTCGGGGCCCTCTCCGGCGACGATTCCGACGCGGCACATATCCGGGAGCTGGCCGGCCGAGCCCACGAGGCGATCGTCCAGTTCCACCGGGCGGAGACGCCGGTCGTCGGCGGTGTCAACGGCATCGCCGCCGGGATCGGGTTTAGTCTCACGCTGTTTCCGGACCTGCTCGTCCTCGGCGAGGACGCGACGCTCAAGTTTGCGTACCCGGGAATTGGCCTGACAGGCGACGGCGGCGCGACGTTTTTCCTGCCACGGCTCGTCGGACTGCGAACCGCCAAGGAGCTCGTTCTGAAAGACGAGCCCATCAGCCCCGAGGAAGCCCGCGAGTTGGGACTGGCAAACGAAGTCGTCCCCACCGACGAGTTCGACGACCGGTTGGCCGAAGTCGCTTCCGAACTGGCAGCCGGGCCGACCCAGGCGTTCGGGACGACGACGCGCCTGCTGACCGACAGCTACGAGCGCTCGCTCGAGCGACAGCTCGCGGCGGAGACGAACGGCATCGCGGCCGCGACGCGCACGGAAGACTACGAGCGCGGCCTCGAGGCCTTTTTCGGCGACGACGACCCCGACTTCGTCGGCCGCTGAGCGTTCAGGCCGGGTGTAAACGAGCGTGCGCTGTCCGCTCGACGTGGCTGTGTTTCGGGGACAGTGAACGTGATACTTTATCACACTGTATGTTGAACCGAGCGGATATGCATCTCGGAGTAGTCATCCCGCGGACTGGCTCACACGATCCGACCGACCTCGCGATCAGCGCCGAAGCACAGGGGTATGACTCCGTCTGGATGGGCGAACTCTGGGGCTCGAGTTCGGTCGTGAAACTCAGCGAGATTGCCGCGCTGACCGACGAGATCGAACTCGGCACCGCCATCGTCAACGTGTTCTCGCGGACGCCCGCCGTCCTTGCGATGACTGCCGCAACGCTCGACCAGGTCGCTGACGGCCGTGCGTTCCTTGGCGTCGGGACGAGCACGCCCACCGCCGTCGAGACCATCCACGGACAGTCGTTCGAGCGCCCGGTTCGTCGGTCCCACGAGACCATCGAGATCATTCAGCGCATCTTGACCGACGACGAGCCGGTCGACTACGACGGCGAACTCGTCAGCGTCTCCGGTGTCCCGCCGCTGGATCGGGACGTTCCGGTCTATCACGCGGCGCTCGGGCCGGCGAACCGCCGCGTCGTCGGCCGCCTCTGTGACGGCTGGCTGCCACACAACGTCCCCTTTTCCCAGCTAGACGAGGCGTTCGAAGTCGTCGCAACGAGCGCTCGAGAACGCGACCGCGACCCCGGCGAAATCACGGTCGCGCCGTACGTCCCGTCGGCTGTCAGCGAAGATTCCGAGGCAGCATACGACGCCGTTCGCGGTCACATTGCCTACTACGCGGGTAGCGCCGAGGGCTACCGGAAGGCGATCGCCACCGCGTTCCCCGAGCAGGTCGAGCGCGTCGCCGAGGCCTGGCAGGCGGGCGACCGTGCCGACGCGACGGCACTAGTCACGGACGAGATGGTCGATGATCTCGGCGTCGCCGGAACGCCATCCGAGGCTCGCGAGCGGCTCCGCGGGTTGGTCAGCGAGACGATCGTCGACCGGCCGCTCGTGACGATTCCGGAGCAGGCTGCTGACGACGTTGCCGAAGACACGATCGAGGCGCTGGCACCGGTCGCCGACGACTGACGGCGTTCAAACGGACCGGAACCGAGTTAGACGTAATCCAGGTTGACCTGCGTCACGTTCGCCGACCGCTTGACGATGTCGGCAATCTCTGCGCGTCGTGCCTCGTCGATGCGACTCTGTGGCCCACAGACACAGATCGCGCCACGGATTTCGTCGCTTTTGTCCAGCACTGGTGCGGAGATACAGACCATGCCCGCGATGCGTTCGCCCTCGTCGATGGCGTACCCTTGCTCGCGGATCTCCTCGAGCTGGTCGAAGAGCACGTCGGGGTCTGTGATCGTCTGATTCGTCATCTCGATGAGCCCCTGCCGGTCGATGATCTCCTGGACGCGGTCGTCGGGCATGTGTGCCAGAATGGCTTTTCCGGGAGCCGCCGCGTGAAGCGGCATACGCGCACCGGGATACGCGAACAGATTGACGGCGTCAGGGCCTTCCTGGACCGCGACGATCACACACTGATCGTTCTCTTCGACCATCAGCGTCACGTGTTCGCCGGTCTCCGCCGCGATATCTTGCAGTTCGTCGCTGACGGCCTGGAACACTTCCAGCCGGTGGCGCTGTCGGTGGCCCACCTCGAGAAACCGGGTCGTCGTCGTGTACTCCTTGTCATCGACCGAGACATAGCCCGTCTCGACGAGTGCCTGCAGGTAGTTGTGGACGGTACTGACGGGCATCTCGAGGCGGTCCGCGAGCTCTGAGACCCGTCCACCGCCGTTTTCCGCGAGTTCGTCGACGATCCTGAACGCCCGTTCGACCGATCGGTTTGACGCGCCCGTCATTACACGGTGCATTCGACCGGCCCCATAGAAGCGTTTCGGCTCTCCCGAATGAAATTTCGAGTTCTTTGTGCCGAACGCGAACGGGAGCGCGGACCAAACTCGGTTGGCAGTGTCAGTGCAACCGCGAGCATCGCGCACTATCGGATTCATCAATCGCTGTCAAACGCTGTCGTCCCTGAACACGTCTCAAACGAGCGTCGCGTTACGTTTCGGGTGTGACGAAACGCGTTCTCCTCGGTATTGCCAGCTGTTCGTGGTAACTGTGGCGCTCGAGCGTTGTCTCCGTTGAAATATCCACATTCGACTCCACCGAAAGTAGATGTCGACCATACGGTTGTGTAACGGAGCCGGACCAATCACGCGACCATGGTCCTCCGTTCGCGCTGCTCATGTGTTACAATCATATGATTGTAATCCACGGGTGGAAGACTGACAGTGATCGGTTCACGCGACCCGCCTACTGGCATCACGAATGCCGTTCGACATGCGTCGACAGCTGGGCTTGGAACGGCTGATATCGTCTCGTTGTATCACTATTCCCATCAGTTTACTATACTATCCAGTAATCGTATAAAATCGGCTGTACAGGGGAGCACAGATCCTGTTCTCATTCAATCGTTGACCCTGTCGCAAAGGCACTTCTCTGGGTTTTAATTCTCGTTTAGCGTCTCACCGTGTACTGTGTTCACTGGAAATACCGAACGTGATTTTCTATAGAGAATATTTTGAATTTCAAAATCTCTCTGATCTGAACTCAGTTATGCTATCTGATTATTTCTCACTGTCTGTCGCTCTTTCCCGACAGCAATGTGTTCATGTTCGACCACGCTCATCGTCTCTCCCGCATGCGAACCCATATGATTTAGTCACATGACATACTCATCCATGGTATGATTCGACGAAGTGTCTTGTTCTCACCCGGCGATAAGCCCGACCTCATGCGGAAGGCAGCGATGGGCGACGCGGATGTCGTCGTGTTCGACCTCGAGGATGCCGTTGCGCCAGCCGATAAACGCGACGCACGCGATGCTGTCTGTGAGGTACTCGCTGATCTCGAAGCGGACTGTGAGATCACTGTTCGCGTGAATCCGATCGGGCTTGGAGCGATGACCGACCTCGAGGCGATTCTCGAGGGGCCACGCCCGGACAGCGTCATGGTGCCGAAAACGGAAGACGCGACGGACATCCAGCGGGTACAGGCACGACTCGCGGAAATCGATGTGTCCTGTCCAGTGTTAGCACTGATCGAATCCGCGGCGGGCGTCCTTCGAGCCGACGAAATCGCCACGGTCGACGCGACCGATGCGCTGCTGTTCGGGGCCGAAGACCTCGCAGCCGATATCGGTGCGACGCGTACGAGCGAGGGCACAGAAGTGTTGTACGCGCGCGAGCGAACAGTGATCGCGGCCAGCGCCGCCGGTATCGACGCGATCGATATCGTCTACACCGACTACGGGGATACGGATGGCCTCCGTGAGGAAACCGCGTTCGCTAGACAACTCGGATACGACGGGAAAATGGCGATTCATCCGGATCAAGTGCCGGTGATCAACGACGCGTTCACGCCCAGCGACGACGATATCGAGTGGGCAGAACGCGTTCTCGCCGCCCGTGATCGGTCGGAGACGGGTGTGTTCGAAGTCGACGGTGAGATGATCGATGCACCACTCATCGCGCAGGCAGAACGCATCCTCGAGCGTGCCGACGAGGCTGAAAACTGATACGGGCTGCTGTCACGAGTTCCTGGCACGACCTCAAGACAGATCGTGGTTGTACCGGCACAGACACAGGAGTCCGTATGAGACGGTCCCGGAGCGCTTATCGCGCCTGCTCGATCTCCACGAGCGCATCCGGATTTTCGATACTACTCATGTCACCGAGATCCTCGCCGGTGTAGGTCGCTTCGACCGCCCGGCGGATGATCTTGCCCGACTGTGTTTTGGGGAACTCGTCGACGAACAGCACCTCTCGGGGGCGGAACGGTTTCCCGAGTTCTTCGCCGACCTGTGCGCGCAGTTCATCGCGTAACTCGTCGGTCTCCGCGTACCCGTTCTCGAGGACGACGTAGGTGACAACGGCGGTGCCGGTCGTCTCGTCGGGCGCGCCGATGGCGGCGGCCTGGTTGACGGCTTCGTGGTCGATCAGTGCACCTTCGACTTCGGCGGGGCCGACTTTTCGGCCTGCGACGTTCAGTGCGTCGTCGGCGCGACCGTGGAGGAACCAGAAGCCGTCCTCGTCTTTCTGGGCCCAGTCGCCGTGATCCCACAGCGGCGGGTCCTCGAACGTCGACCAGTACTCCTCGAGATAGCGTTCGTCGCCCGACCAGAGCGATTTCGTCATCGAGGGACAGGAGTCACGCGCGACGAGGTAGCCGCGGTCGTGATCATCCGTGACGGAATTGCCGGCGCGATCGACAATGTCGATGTCCATTCCGAGCCCCGGACCACCGAGCGTACAGGGTTTCAGCGGTTGAGTCGGCATCGGCATTAGGAAGCAGCCCATGATCTCGGTGCCGCCGGAGATGTTGATGATCGGGGTCTCGCTGCTACCGACGTGCTCGTAGAACCACTGCCAGGATTCGGGATCCCACGGTTCGCCCGTCGACCCCAGGATTCGGAGTGAGGAGAGATCGTGACCCTCGAGCCACTGGTCTCCGTGTTTGCGCAGCGCCCGGATCGCGGTCGGTGAGATACCGAACTGCGTGACCCCGTGACGGTTGATCAGCTTCCAGAAACGATCCGGCTCAGGGTAGTCTGGTGCACCCTCGTACATGACGACGGTCCCGCCGAAGGCATGCGTGCCGATCAGCGTCCATGGCCCCATCATCCAGCCAATATCGGACACCCAGAAGAACCGATCGGCCGGTTTGAGATCGAACCCGAAGTGCAGTTCCTTGGCCGGCTGGACGAGTGCGCCGGCGTGCGTGTGAACGATGCCCTTCGGTTTCCCCGTCGTCCCCGACGAGTACAGCAGCATCGACTCCTGACTCGAGGCGAGCGATTTCGTCTCGTACGTGTCGTCCTGGGGGGCGACGGCGTCGGCCCAGCGCTCGTCCCGGTCGTCGTTCCAGGGCACTTCGCCGGCATCGACGTGACCCAGCCGATCGTAGACGATGGTATGCTCGACGTGGCCGGCTTCTTCGATCGCCTCGTCGGCACTTGCTTTGAGGCGAACCTCGCTGCCGCGACGCTGGAAGCCGTCGCCGGTGAACAGGACCGAACATTCCGCGTCCGCGATTCGCGTCGCCGTCGCGTCGACGCCAAAGCCCGAGAAGATCGGGACCGCGATCGCGCCGACCTTGAAACAGCCATAGAGGATCGCGATAACCTCGGGCACCATTGGCATGTAGAGCCCCACGGTATCGCCAGTCTCGATGCCGCGTTCCTCGAGCGCGTTGGCCACTTGATTGGCCTGCCGGTGAAGGTCGTGATACGTAATCTCTCGTACCTCGCCATCTTCGCCCTCCCAGAGGCAGGCCACCGTGTTCCGCGTCTCGCTGTCGACTGCCGTGTGGCGGTCGACGGTATTGTGGGCGATGTTGAGTTCACCGCCGGGGTACCAGTCGGTAAACTGCGGGCCCTCACTGTTGTCCCGGACCTCGTCGTAATCCTCGTCGAACTCGAGGCCGAGGTAGTCGACCAGTTCGTCCCAGAACCAGTCGACACCTGAATCCGGGACGTCGTCGAGTTCGGTGGTCGTGCGTTCGATGAGCGCGTCGTAGCCGTCGATGCCGTACTCCTGCATGAACTGCCAGACGTTCGTCGATTCGACGAACTCTTGACTCGGTTCGTGTGCGATTTCGTCGGTCAGTGGTGTCTCTGTCATTCGTGGGGTAGCTCGCGATGGGTGGTTAGCGGGCGATACGTCTCCCGGACGATCGTGTGATGAGAACGCATATTCCATCGCCGTCCGTGGTCGGCCGTATGAAAACTATCGTCCGGACGAACTTCGACGACAGCGTCTCCGCCTACGACGCCTACGAGCAGCGAACCGGCCGGTTTACCGCACTCGCCAGACTGCTGGCCGCCGAACTGTCGGCGCGAGCCGACGAGCCGTTCGACACCGTTCTCGACGCCGGTGCCGGCACGGGCGCGAGCACGCGCGTCTTCGCCGAGCGGGCGCGACGAACGGTCGCACTGGACATCAGCCGCGAGATGCTGTGCGAACTCGAGGGTGCGCCCCGCGTCGAGGGTGATTTCGATTACCTTCCCTTCGTCGACGGCGCGTTCGACGGCGTCGCGTTTACCGCGTCGCTCTTTCTCGTCCCTGACCCGGCGGTTGCGGTGCGAGAGGCCGCCCGCGTCCTGCGGCCGGGTGGAGTCGTCGGTGCCGTCGCACCGCTTGGCTGGGTCGATGCTGACGGGACGGATGTCTTTGCCGACCTCGAGCGGCAGTCGCGTTCGCCGACGGGTGCCGACGCGGTCGAGGGGGCGCTTGCCGACGCGTTTACCGTCACCACTGGCACCTGGCGGTTCGCGACGACGGCCGAAAACGTGCGGCGCTTCCACGCGATTCCGGCGATGGCGGCGCGTCTCTATCCGAAACTCGCCGCCGACGAGCGCGTCGCGAAGGCGCGAGAGTTGCTCGCGGGCCTCGAGGGCACCGTCGAACAGCGGTGGCGATGGATCGTCGGCGTCGTGGAGTGAGCCGGTTCGACCGCAATCAGCTGGCATCGTTACGTTGCATGCTCGCGTTTCAGTGAGAGCGCCGTCCGGTCGAATTCACAGACCAGCGGCTCCTCGACACCGTCGGACTCGTCCGACGAGGACCCGTTCGCGTCGCTCTCGGGACCCTCGTTTATTTTGAACACCTCGACGTGCATGGTGACGATCCCGCGCTCGCCGTCGCTGGTCTCGTGTTTGTCAGTGACGGTCGACTGGACCCGGATCGTGTCTCCGTGATAGACCGGGTTCGGGTGCTCGACGTTGTCGTACGAGAGGTTCGCGACGATCGTCCCGTCGGTGGTGTCGGGAATCGTGAGCCCGACGGCCAGGCTCATCGTGTAGAGCCCGTTGACCAGTCGCCCGTCGAACTGCGTTTCCGCGGCGAACTTGGCGTCGAGATGCAGGGGTTGCTGGTTCATCGTCATGTCACAGAACTGCTGGTTGTCGCGTTCGCTGATCGTCCGTCGCTTCTCGTGTTCGATGGTCTCGCCGACCTCGAAGTCCTCGTAGTAGCGTCCTGTCATGGCTGGTGTAGCTGGTAACTGGATAGCGGGCGATCAGAGGATCGTCCCGTGTTTCTTGTCGGGCAGGTCCTTCTCGACGGTCTCGTAGAACGCAAAGCGGTTGGTGAGTTCCTCCCGCAGACTGCTCGGCGGGACGATCTCGTCGATGACGACCTCGCTCGCCATCCGGTGGATGTCGATGTCCTCGCGGTACTCCTCGCGGAGTTCCTGTTCTTTGCGCTCGCGCTCGTCTGGATCGTCGATCTCGGCGAGCTTGCGCGCGTAGACGGCGTTGATAGCCGCTTCAGGGCCCATAATGGCGATCTCGCCCGAGGGCAGCCCGATGACGCTCTCAGGGTCGTATGCAGGGCCGGACATCGCGTAGATGCCCGCACCGTAGGCCTTCCGGACGACGACCGACTGTTTGGGCACCGTCGCCGAGGACGTGGCGTAAATCATCTTCTTGCCCTGTTCTAAGATGCCATCTTTCTCGACCTGCGAACCGGCCATGAAGCCCGGCGTGTCACAGAGGTACAGCAAGGGGACGTCGTAGGCGTCACAGGTCCAGATGAACTGGGCTGCCTTCTCGGCGGCGTCCGGGAAGATCGCACCCGCGCGATGGGCGGGCTGGTTGGCGACGATCCCGACCGGCCGGCCGTCGATCCTCGCGAAGGCGGTGATGATCTCCTTGCCGAACTCCGGACGGAGCTCGAGCGTCGAGCCGGCGTCGACGACCCGATCGATGACGTCGAACATGTCGTAGCCCTTGTTCGGTTCCTGTGGCACGATCGCGTCGATGCCCTCGGGTGAGGCGGCAGGTGCCTGGCCGTCCGTCCGGGGCGGCTTTTCGTCTGCGTTGTTCGGCAGGTAGCTCATCAGTTGAGCGACCAGCTCCCGGGCGTGTTCCTCGTCGTCGGCGACGAGGTCCGCACTGCCGGAGTAGCCGGCGTGGACGTCCGGCCCACCGAGTTCCTGCAGGTCGATCTGTTCGCCAGTGACCATCTCGACCATGCGCGGGCTGGCAATGGCCATCGCCGACATATCTCGGACCATGACCGTGAAGTCGGCGAACACGGGCGTATAGGCCGCGCCGGCGATACAGGGCCCATAGAGGACACAGATCTGTGGCACGCGACCCGAGAGCATCGAGTGGTTGTAGTAGTACTTCCCGATGCCCTCGCGGTTGGCGAAGAAGCCGGTCTGCTGGTCGATCCGGCCGCCCGAGGAGTCCATCAGATACAACACTGGCTTGCCCGTCTTCAGTGCCCGCTGTTGCATCCGCAGGAACTTCTCGACGCCTTTCGCGGCCATACTCCCGCGTTTGACCGTGTAGTCGTTGGCCATGAAGTGGACGTCCCGGCCTTCGAACTCGGCCGCGCCCGTGATCAGGCCGTCGGCCGGCAGCTGGTCGTCGGCGTCGAACTCCGCGAACCGGCCGTCCTCGAAGAGGAAGTCATCGCCGAACCAGAGGTCGATCCGGTCGCGGACGAACAGCTTCCCCTCCTCGGGCAGTTGCTCTTTGTACTTTTCAGGGCCGCCCTCGAGGATTTCCTCGATCTCCTCGAGCAGCACTTCTTCGCGGTCGGTCGGTCCAAGGTCCCCATCGGGCTGGGCCTCGGCTTCGCCCGCCGCTGTCGCACCGGCGTCGCTGTCGCCGTCGTAGGACGCGCTGCTGACCTCCTCACCGCCGTCGGTGACGACGGTCACGTCTTCCCGGTACTGCGACGCCATGGCTTCGGCGATCGCCCGTGCCTCCGTTTCGGTCGTGTCGTCTGAAATCTTGATTCGCATCGGTGATCACTCCAGTCGGACGAGGGTATCGCCCATATCGACGGAGTCACCCTCGGAAATCGGGACCGATTCGACCGTCCCGGCGCTTCCGGCGACCACGTCGTTTTCCATCTTCATCGCCTCGAGCACGCAGACAACGTCGCCAGCGGCGACCTCATCGCCTTCCTCGACGGCGACCGAGAGGATGGTTCCCTGCATCTCCGCAGTGATGGCGTCGGCAGTGGCGACCTCGGCGGCACCCTCGGCCGCGGAGCCGCCGCTCGAGCCGCTGGCGCTGCCGCTGTCTGCGGGCTCGGCTGTCATCCGTGCGCGTGCGTCTTCGATGACGACGTCGAATCGCTTGCCGTCGACCTCGACGGCGACCTCGGTGGTCGTCGACTCCGTCCCGTCGCCGCCGGCCGCCTCCGCGGGTCCCCAGCGGTCGACGGCCGCCTCGAGCGCGTCGTCCTCGAGTTCCCGATCGAGGTACTTCGTGGTGTGATCGCCGGCGACGAAGGCGTCGTCGTCGAGCATCAGCCGGTGGAACGGGATCGTCGTGTGGACGCCCTCGACATCGAAGTGCTCGAGCGCGCGCTTCGACCGCTCGAGACAGTGGGCGCGGTCCTCGCCGCTGACGATCAGCTTCCCGATCATCGAGTCGTAGTCGCCGCCGATCTCGTCACCCTGTGCAACCGCGTGGTCGAGGCGGATCCCGATACTCGTCGGTGGTCGGTAGGTCGTCAGTTGCCCGGGCGTGGGCGTGAAGTCGGTGGCTGGGTTCTCGGCGTTGATTCGGTATTCGACCGCATGGCCGTCGATCTCGACATCATCCTGCTCGAACGCCAGTTCTTCCCCGGCGGCGACCCGCAGCTGCCACCGGACGATGTCGATGCCGGTCACGTCCTCGCTGACGGTATGTTCGACCTGGATGCGGGTGTTCACCTCCATGAAGTAGAACTCTGGTCCGGCGGTTTCACCGCCTCCCTCTCGTTGCGTCTCCGACGCAACGCTGTCCTCCACGAGGAACTCCACCGTGCCGGCGTTCGTGTACCCGGCCTCGCGGACGCCCTGCCGGGCTGCCTCGCCGATCTCGTCGCGCAGGTTGGCGTCGAGCGCCGGGCTCGGAGCCTCCTCGATGACCTTCTGGTGGCGACGCTGCAGCGAGCAGTCGCGCTCGCCGAGGTGGCGGACGTTGCCGTGCTGGTCTGCGAGTACCTGCACCTCGATGTGTTTGGGTGCCTCGAGGTACTTCTCGACGTAGACCGAGTCGTTGCCAAAATAGGCCTCGCCCTCACGTTTGGCGCTCTCGAGGGCGTCGTCGACCTCGGCCTCGCTGCGGACGATCTTCATGCCGCGGCCGCCACCGCCGCCTTCGGCCTTGATGGCGATCGGGTAGCCGTACTCCTCGCCCAGCGCCCGCACCTCGTCGGCGTCGTCGACCGGTTCGGTCGTTCCTGGGACGACCGGGACGCCGGCCTCCTGCATGACGGACCGAGCTTTCGTCTTCTCGCCGAGGGTCTCCATGGCGTCGCTCGGCGGGCCGACCCACGTGACGCCGGGTGTCTCCTCGACGCGGCGGGCGAAGTCGGCGTTTTCGGCGAGGAAGCCGTAGCCGGGGTGGATCGCGTCCGCGCCCGCTCGCTGGGCGACGTCGATGATTGCCTCCTGGTCGAGGTACGATTCGCTGGCCGGTGCCGGGCCGACGTTGTACGCCTCGTCGGCGTAGTCGACGTGGCCGCCGTTGCGATCGGCGTCGCTGTAGACGGCGACTGTCTCACAGCCGAGTTCTTCGGCCGCCGCCATCACGCGCACTGCGATTTCGCCGCGGTTCGCGACGAGAACTTTCTCGAACATGGTTAGTAGGATTTCGGGAAGCCAAGCTGCTGGCCGATGTGATTGTACGCCATCTGCTGGGAGACCGGGGCCAGCCGCGTGAGGTTGATCTCGCGCCACCAGCGCTCGACGTCGTACTCCGTGGCGTAGCCCCAGCCGCCGAAGGCCTGCATCGACTGCTTGACTGCCTCGATGCCGGCCTCGACGGCCGTCGCCTTCGCGACGTTGGTCTCGTAGCCACACTCCTCGTCCTGGTCGTAGAGCCAGGCGGCCTTTTCGCGCATGAGCGCGGCCGTCTCCATCCGCGCGTAGGCTTTCGTGATCGGGAACGAGACCGCCTGATGGCTCCCGATCGGGGCGTCGAACACCTCGCGTTCGTTGGCATACTCGATCGCCGTATTCGCGGCGAGTTTGCCGATCCCCGTCCCGGCCGCGGCGAAGCCGATGCGCTCTGGATTGAGCATATCGACCAGCGCCCACCAGCCCTCGTCTTCCTCACCGAGCAGGTCCTCCTCGGGGACACGGACGTCCTCGAGGAACACCTCACAGGACTTCGAGTAGTTCATGCCGTGTTTGGAGATCGGCGAGACGTCGATGCCTGGGGTGTCCATGTCGACGATGAACAGGCTGATGCCGCCGGTGCCGCGATCGACCTCCTCGAGCGGTGTCGTCCGGGTGACGATGATCATGTTGTCCGCCCGATCGGAGAAGGTGATCCAGGCCTTCTGCCCGTTGAGGACGTACTCGTCGCCGTCTTTCTCGGCGCGGGTGGCGACGTTTAGCGTGTTCGTCCCCGCTTCGGGTTCGGTGATGCCGATCGAGAAGTTTCGCTCGCCGGTGGCGATGTCGGTGAGATATTTCTCTTTCTGGGCCTCCGTCCCGTTCTCGCGGATGCCGACAGCGGCCATGCCAGCCGTAAGCACCAGATACCAGGTACCGGCCATGCCACAGCCTTCGGCACAGAGCGTCTCCATGGCCAGTCCCATATCCTGCATTCCCATACTGGCACCGCCGTATTCCTCGGGAACCAGCAGGCCGTGGAAGCCGGCTTCGCCGAGCTCGTCCCAGAACCCCTGGGCGAACTCCTCGTTTTCCTCTTTCTCGCGCCAGTACTCCGGCCCGTATTCTGCTGCGACCGCTTGTGCGGTCGAACGGATCATCGACCGTTCTTGCGTAGACTCGAAATTCATGGTATAGTATGTCGTATGTGGGGTCGTCTCTAATAATTCGTCCTCCGGGGCGGCAGGTTACGTCGCCGCCTCGGCTTCGTCTTCCGCCTCGTCTTGCAGTTCGGTCCGGCGGATCTTTCCAGTGACCGTCTTCGGCAGTTCGTCGCGGAACTCGAGTTCGCGCGGGTACTCGTGGGCCGATAGCTCCTCTTTGACGTGGGTCTTGATGTTCTCCTTGAGGTCCTCGGAGGGGGTCGCGCTCTCGCTTGGCACGATGTAGGCTTTCACGATGTTGCCCCGTTCCGTGTGCGGTTTGGGAACGACGGCGGCCTCGGCGACGGCCTCGTGTTCGCCCATCGAACTCTCGACCTCGAAGGGGCCGATGCGGTAGCCCGACGAGAGGATGACGTCGTCGGCCCGCCCCTCGAACCAGAAGTAGCCGTCCTCGTCTTTGTGTGCGAGGTCACCCGAGAGGTACCACTCACCGCCAGACGTCTCGTCTGGCGAGGATCGCATCGCTTCGCTCTGCTCACCCCCGTCGGGGCCATCGACGAAACACGAGGCGGTCTTTTCGGGTTTGTTCCAGTACTCGGCGAAAAAGCAGGGGTAGTCCCCGCGTTCGGCGATCTCGCCAGTCTCGCCGGGCTCGAGCACTTCGCCCGTTTCGGGATCGACGATGTCGGCCTCGATCCCCGGCAGCGGCTTGCCCATCGAGCCGGGTCGGAGCTCCATCGTCGGGTAGTTGTTGATGATCATGTTGCCCGTCTCCGTCTGGCCGTAGGTGTCGAGGATGGTGACGCCGAGTTCGTTCTCGCCCCACTCGACGACACCCGCCGACAGCGGCTCACCGATCGAGAGCGCGTGACGCAGATCCAGATCAACGTCCGCGAGCACGTCCTCGTTCTCGCGGAGCATTCGGTAGGCCGTCGGGACCGAGAACAACACGGTGATCGGGTAGTCGTCGAGCAGATCGGCCCACTCCTCCGGGTCGAACTCGCCCTCGTAGGTGAACAGCGAGGTCCCCCAGAACCAGGCCCCGAGGGTGTTGATTGCGCCCGTCAGCCAGCCCAGGTCGCCCGTACTCCAGTAGAGGTCGCCGGGCTGGAGGTCGACGGCGTACTTCTGGGTCGCCGCGACACCGGCTACCCAGCGCTGTTTGTGGAGGACACCTTTCGCCAGCCCGGTCGTCCCCGAGGTGTAGTAGAGCAACGCGTCGTCTTCGCCGCCAGTGGCGGCAGCCTCGTACTCGGTGCTCGCGCCGTCGAGTGCCGTATTGAACACGACGTCGTCGGCAGGTGCGCCGTCGCCGCGGTCGACGGTGATGACATGTTCGACCGTCGGCGCGTCCTCGAGTGCCTTCGCAACCGTCTCGCGGTTGTCGCTCGTCGTCACGAGGACCTTCGCGTCGCAGTCGTCGAGCCGATAGGAGATGCCGTCCGGCCCGAAGCGTTCGTTGACGCTCCCCCAGACGGCCCCGCGTTTCAGCGTGCCGACCAGCGCCACGTAGTGTTCTGGAATCCGTGGCATATACGAGAACACGCGGTCGCCCTGTTCGACGCCCAACTGCTCGAGGACGTTCGCAAACTGGCTCGAGCGGTCGGCCAACTCCCAGAACGTCAGCTTCGTAAGCTCGCCGTCGGTATCGACCTGATAGAGTGCGACCGACTCACGCTCGGTAGCATGCCGGTCGGCGACCTCGTGTCCGATGTTCAGTTCCGCCGGTGCATCCCAATCCGCATCCGCGTAGATATCGTCCCACGAGAACTGCTCCCGTTCAGTCTCGTAGTCCGAGAGGTTGTGGCTGGACACCATACACCAACCCGGATATCGTTCCCCTATATAATGCCACTGGTAAATTCTGCAGAGAAAACAGACGAATACTGTATGTGTTCGCAGAATAGACCCGCTTCATCAGACTACTGTACTGCGTAAACACTACTGTTTACGTAATATTGTATAACATATGTGTTTGATTCGTTTTGTGTGGGTGGTACTATCAGTCACTGCCTGTCGTGGTCGCCTCCAGCAGCGTCGCCATCATGGCGTGTCCGCCACGCTGTCCGTGCAGCCTCACGAACGGCCGGCGGAAACGACGTTTCGAACGTGACCCGTGGCGCGATATAGGAGTCCTCCCAGCGCGGATCCCAGGCCGCATTGACGTACAACCGGGAGCCGGTCTGTCCGTCCTGTCGATACCGGGGCCGTTGGGCCGCCGGTGCGGACGCGTCGCTGAAGATCCAGTCTCGAGAGGGATGTGCTTTCACCCAGATATCGCCGAGGACGCGGCCGAGATCCGTCGGTGCGACGTCTTCGTCGACGATAATGATGGTATCGAACAGCGACGAGAACGTAAACAGGATGTTCGCAAGCTGCCACTCGAAGCCAGCATAGAGGACATCGGTGGCGACGACACAGATGCCGAGTTCGGCTTCGGCCGGTAAGAGAACCCACTCGACGGGCGAGATCCCCCAATAGTTGTTGACGCGGTGGTACAGCGTCGCCGCCGTCGCTACGCCTGTCAGCTGCAGATCGTCCGCCAGCGGTCGGCCGACGGGCGAAAACGGCACGACCGGCTCGTCGGTCGCGATCACTCGCTCGACGGACAGCGCCAGCGGCGTGCTCTCGAGACAGTACTCCCACGCTTCACGCCGGTCCGACTGGAAGTCGGGCTGGTGGTCGGCGACTGTCGTCTCGATCACGACCTCAGTCGCGCTTGGCACGAGACCGCCGTTCGTGGGGACGAGCGGCACGTCGTCGGCGACACCGCAGGCCTGGATCGGCACCGCGACGTGGTCGGTTACGGCGAGGAGGTAGGCGGTCATAAGAGCAGCAGGTGGCACGCCGAGGGCGATCGAGATCGTCTCGTTACCGTCGAGCAGGGCAGCCAGCGCGGCAGGTGTCCGCACTCTGAACGTTTCGTCGCCAACGATGAAGCCGTGAATCGGTGCCCAGTACGTGCCATCGGCCGTCGCGATCGACGCCATACCCAGCGTCAGCGCGGGCCAGACGTCGTCAGCACCCTGTGGGAGGCCCAGCGCCTGCACGCTGTCGACGGTTCGCGACGCCGCCTGCGTGTCGTACGTCGGGCCGTCAGTCTGACCGGCCGGTCCGAGGCCCATGATCGTCTCGAGCACGGAGACGAACGACCCGTCGGGATCCAAGCCGAGCCCGAGCGCCAGCCGCGACCACGGCTGTGCGTCTCGTCGCTGCATCCCATCGGGGCCGCTGAACACGCCGCTCGCGAGATCGACGCCGTCGGCCCGATCGTATCGGATCGCCGGCCCGCTCGCACGGAGCGCTTCGGCCGCGACGATGTCGGGTGGAATGTCGGCGAGTTCGTCGGCCGCGAGCGTCAGCAGGTCGTCGTCGCCATCCAGACCACGGAGGTACTGGGCGAACGGGATCATCGTCGGTCACCGCCCCCATACTGGCGCTGCTCGAGGAGTTCGAACGGCTCCGGCGAGACGCCCGCGTCGACGAGGAGTTGTTGTGCGCGTGCGCGCAGTGACTCCGTTTCGGCGTCGTCTTCCAGCGGTCGGTCACTTGTCGCATCGATGTAGGCTTTCGCGGTCTTGGCTTTCGAGGTGCCGACATCGGCGCTGCCTTTCTCGTCGGGGGTCTGGTAGATGTTAAGCGGGACTTTCGGCATGCGCTCGACGCCGAACTGGTGAAAGTCCGTGTCCGGATCGGCGTTCAGCGCGATCGCCGTCAGGACGGCCCGTGGGTCGTGTGCGTCGACCGTCGAGTCGACGAACACGAAGAAATCGATGTGGAGCATGCCCCACGTTGTAAAAACGAAGTTCGCCAGTTCGTGGAGGACGCCGGGATACGACCGGTCCATCGCGATCACCCAAACGGTCCGGGACGTAAACCGCCACGGGACAGCGGCGTCGACGTCGAAGCCAGCTGCCTGCAGGCCAAGCGTCGCGTCGGGGCCGGCAGCGGCGGTCTGGAGCGTGCTGCTCGAGTTCTGGCCATAGCCGACACCGGTCCCTTCGACGCAAAACGGCACTCGGGGCTCGGCTCGGTGGGTGATCGCGTCGACGGCGAACACGGGCATCGACCGCCGTGGGCCGTTCATGTAGCCGAAATAGTCGCCGAAGGGGCCCTCGTCGAGGCGTTCGTTCGGGAGGACGTGACCTTCAATGACCAGTTCCGCCGTTGCCGGGACGGACAGGTCGTTCGTCTCGCAGGCAACGAGGTCGACGGGCCGGTCTTTCAGCCCGCCAGCGAAGGCCGCTTCGCTCCGGCCCGTCGGGATCCACATCTCGGTACTACACTGGACGGCCGGCTCTGCTCCGACGACAGCCGCTACCGGCATCGGCTCACCGCGCGGTTCGTACTCGTAGTAATAGCGATTCGGAACTTGCTCGCCCGCCAGAAACAGCAGGCTGGCGAGCGCATCGTCATGGATCATCATTCGGTGGCTCGACCATCGTCCCCACTCCGTCTCCGGGTCTGGCGCGACGATGGTGTGAAGATTCGAGTACCGCCCGCCGTCGCTTCGATGCACGTACGGCCAGGGGAACGACAGGAGGTCGACGTCAGCGCCGGTGTGAACGACGTCCTTGCAGGGTGCGCGCTCGGGCTCGAGGAGTCGGGGCTCGCAGGGCGAGCGAAGGCGGTCGATGATTGCGTCGTAGTATGCGGCCCCGGACAGGCCGGCCGACAGCCCGAACGACTGGGCGAAGCGGTCCCACGGCCGACTCCGTGGCCCGCGGTACGGATCACCGACGAGCGCCGCGTCGCTGTCGGTCGCCCCGACCGACTCGAACAGCGGCACCTCACCATCGGTCCGGTTGGCGAGCATCGTGATCGCGCTCGCCTCGAGATCCCACGATACCGGTTCGTCGAACGAGACGAGCGCGTCGTCGGCGACGAGTAACTGGAGATAGTCGCGAAACGAATCGGCTGCCATGACTATTCCTGGTCCATCAGCGCCCGTCGGAGCGGGTCGGCCTCGAACTCGGTGCGGACGGCGTCGTATGCCTCCAGCAGCGCGGGGCGGTCCTCTGCGAGGCGCTCGAAGGCGAGTTCGCGAAGCGCTTCGGCAGTCGACTCGTACTGGCCCGCTTCGACGAGGTAGGTGAGCACCACCTTGAGGTCGTCGGAGCGGGTATTGACGATGTTCGAGGTCGTTTCCTGCTCACGTGCGAGTCGCCGCAGGAGGTCCTCGTTGATCCCTGCTGCGTCGATTTCGTCCAAGAGTTCGACATACCACTCCTTGCTGACGGTCTCGTGTGGCCCAGTGACGACCGTCAGTCGCTGTGGGTCCGTGAGTTCGTCGGGCTCGCGAGCGATCCGGACGCGTGCCTCGAAGATTCGCTTGGTTTCGGCGTCGGTGATCTGCAGCGTCGTCTCCGTACACTCCTCGTCGGGCAGATGCTCCTCTGCGGTGATATAGTGGTCCAACGTGGCCTCCTCGCTCCGGTCATGTGTCCCGTGTCTCATACTCTCATGCACCACTGGATCACCGTTATTCGTCACCTCCCTAAAGAGACGTGGTTCCGCGCCTCGGATTCACAATCCGTCGGCCGCCACAATACAAAAGCGCGTATGAAAACCTGAAACAGTCAGCAATTACTGGCGCACCCGCAACCGGCTCTAGTTTGTGCCGGGAAATCAAGTCCGGAGACCGGCTTAGTCGCCTTCGGCCGGCGAGTGCTCGTTGGCCTGCTGGCGCAGGCCGGGCGCGATCCCGGGGACGTCCTGTGGCTCAACTGCACCCTCGGCCTCGAGTTCCGCGAGCGATTTCGGGAACGTACGCAGGCTCATGTGGATCGCGATGCCAGCCTGTGCCCCCTGCCCCATCGCGACGGGGACCTGATTGTGCCCCGGCGTCAGATCGCCGACGGCGTACAGGCCATCGACCGACGTCCGGCCATGATCGTCGACGGCAACCGTGCCGTCATCGTTCATCTCTGCGCCCAGCGACGTCGCCAGGTCGTTGTGGTACTCCGAGCCGTACATCGCGAAGCCGCCTTTGTACTCGCGAACCGAGCCGTCCTCGAACTCGATCGCCTCGAGCCAGCCATCGTCGCCGTTTTGGATCCCAGTAACCCCTGCCTCGACAATATCGATGGGATGGGCCTCGAGCTGGGTGGCCCGCTCCTCGCTCCAGGTGGGCTCGTCGCCGCGCAACAGGATGTCGACATCGTCGGTGTAGTTGAGCATAATCATCGCGACGATGGCGGCGCTGTCGTCGTGGCCCATCACGTACACCGGCTCGTCGACGAACATGTACGCATCGCAGTGGAGACAGTAGTGGAGGCCGCGACCGGTCCGGGGAAGCGGTGGGTCGGGCCGGCCGTCGGAAAAGCCGGTCGCGAGCACGACAGCCTCGGCGGTAACGGTTTCGTCGCCCGTCTCGAGTTCGAACGCGCCGTCATCGCGGCGGTCGATTTCGGTAACGAACTCCGTTCGGTAGTCCGCGCCGTAGGATTCGATCTGCTCGACGGCGGTCTGGAGGAACTCGTTTCCCGATACCGATTCTGGGATGCCGATGACGTTGTGGGTCTCTTGCATCATCGCGGCACGGCCGCCACCGCGGTCGAAGACAGCAGTTTCATGTCCGAGCCGCGTCGTATATAGCGCGCTTGTCAGACCGGCCGGTCCGCCGCCGACGACGGCAACCTCGTAGTCGTAGGATGTGGATGGATCGGTAGACATCGGATTACCTTCTGTCACCCCGTTACCAGTGGGTGATTATAAACACAAGCCAACGCGTTCGTCACCAGGTTACCGATTGGTAACCGCCTGTGGCGGCTGGTACCAGAAACCGCTTCTCACACGAAAATGGAGGCTACTTCTCTGCCTGTTGAAATTCTGGATGATATGTGACGACACCATCCACGCTGCCTATCGCTCCTTCGTATGAAGACAGTTCGATCGCGTAGCCGGACTGGCGATCGGTTGGTGTCCGGGCTTACTCGAGGGTCGCGACCAGCAGGAACGTTTCCGGTCGGACGGCCTTGTGCTCGATGGTAAAGCCGTGTTCGCGAAGTGCTGTTACAGCGTCGTCGGCAGTGTAGCGTTCCTCGACTGGCGGCCCGTGCTCGCCGGTGCCGGTCCCGGCCCAGTCGAGGATAACGAGGCGGCCACCCGCCGTGAGGACCCGGCTGATCTCCTCGAGGGAGTCATCGCCCGCGAACTCGTGGTAGGTCATCGTCGAGAACGCGGCGTCGATGGAGTCAGTCTCGAAGGGCAACTCGCCCACGCCGGTCGTGACCAGGTCGACGTTCTCGGGAGTGCCTTTATCCCGATAGTAGTCGTGCATCTCTTCTTGAAGGTCAACCGCGTACACGTCGCCCGCGTGTGGGGCGACAACGTCGGTGTAGAATCCGGTGCCGCTGCCGAGGTCGGCGACGGTGTCAGTCGCGGCGGGCTCGAGCGCCCACAGCAGTTCTTCGGCCGAGAGGAATTGATACCGCCGGTCGGCTTGCTCTAGCTTGTCGGCCCGCGAGGAGTCAAACGTATGATGTCCCATTCGTGTGAGATATTGGGGTGTCCAAGAAAAATCTTTTCGACACCGGCGCTCGCTTGCTTCGAAACGAGCGCACACGGTTGCAACGGAATCAAACGCCGACAGGCTATCTTTTCCTGATAGTCTCGCGCAGGAGGGTGTCACTGACACTGGCGCCTCATGCCGATGATATAAGCATAGTATTGTGAATCCTATGAACAACCTTATTGGTGACTAGGTCGTACTATCGATTACGATGACCGATTCGGTGAGCGAATACCTAGACAGCGAACTGCAGTGTATCGACCTCCTCGAGTGTGTTCATGGGCTCAAAGACCTCGATCGAACAGTGTTCAGGCTGCTGGTAACTGCGGATGAGCCGCTGACGGTTGACGACGTCGCTGACGGCATCAGTCGTGATCGGTCGACCGCCTATCGGTCGATTTCCCGGCTGCTCGACACCGGTTTCGTAACCCAAGAACAGCGGAACTACGAGAGCGGTGGCTACTACTACGTCTATCAGGTGCGGGAGCCGGACGCGCTCGCAGCCGACATGCAACGACTCCTCAACGACTGGTACGCCCGCATGGGCATCCTGATCCAGGAGTTCGAGGACACCTTCGATTCGGCCCTCGACGATGGGCGCGTGCCGGTCCAACGCGACGAGTAAATCGATCACATCCTCGGTCATCGCCGGCCCGCTTCGGATCGACGATGACTGCCGCTCGTCGACAGCGAGCGGCAACGTGCGCTGTATTGTGTCTATCATACAAAACAACTAAGGCGATGTATCCCGTACCGGCGGGTATGACCGACGATCAGACGCTCGAGGAGATTCGGCAACGGAAACTCGAGGAGCTTCGCGACCGCGCGGCAGGCGAAGAGCCCGCGGACTCGACAGAGGGGAGTCCGACGGAGCCGATTTCGATCCATGGCACGGCCGAGCTCGACGACACTGTCGCGGAACACGACGTCGTCCTCGTCGACTTCTATGCCGACTGGTGTGGCCCATGTCAGATGCTCGAGCCAGTCGTCGAGACGATCGCCACCGAGACCGATGCGGCCGTCGCAAAGGTCGATATCGATGCCAACCAGCAACTCGCTGCGGAGTACGGCGTCCGTGGCGTCCCGACGCTCGTGCTGTTTTCGGACGGCCAGCCCGCCGAACAGCTCGTCGGCATGCAACAGGAAGCCCAGCTTCGCAGCCTCGTCGGGAAGTACACCTGATCGATCGGGGCTGTCTGCCGATCCCCGCCCTGCCCTCCGTAGTCGCTGCGTCAGCAAATCACCACAACACATTTCTTTTCACTCGACAGAACGCCGACCATGGACTCGGACGCCGCCTCTCGAGGGTCACTCTGGGGGCTTGCGACGCTGGCGAGTTTCTGCTGTGTCGGCTCCGGAACCGTCGCTGTCGCAGGTGGGACCGCCGTTGCTGGTGGGGCCGCTGTCGGTGGCCTGAGTAGCGGAGTCGTCCAGCTTGCGGTTTCGATCGTCACCCTCGGCCTCATCGGTATGATAGTTCGCTGGCGCGCCACCTGTTCGAACTGCGAGGCGTGAGCGCTGCCGGCCACAGGAGCGCCGTCTCGAGCGCTGCCCAAGGCTGCCGGGAACCGTGTCCGGGGGGTATCAGACGACCCCGGCGAGGGGCTCGAACTGGACGGCTGCGACGAGCACGGCGAGAAAGACGTACGACCCCCGGATGAGTAACATGGTGGCGAGTTCGGGGCCGGCCCGTCGTGCGACGCCCGCGACCGCTGCGAACGCAAGGGCTGCAAACAACGCTGTAACGGGGAAGAGACGGACGATAGCGAGCCCGATGACGGCCACCAGGGCCACGGCCATCAACCCGTAGGCGACATCGTAGGCCCGATCAGGACCGACCGCGACCGCGACAGTTCGTTTCTCGATCGAGCGGTCGTAGGCATAGTCCTGTGCGTCGTCGATCACCTTGATACCCGAGAGGAGGATAAGGAAGACGACGGCGAACGCCAGCGAAACGGCGCTGATCGTCGTCGCTTGCACGTAGTAGCCGCCGAGCACCGACAGCGCAATCCCGAGCGGGTAGCCGGTCGTCGCCGTCACGGGATTCGTATCGAGTTGTGGTGCGTGGTGGTAGGCGATCAGCCACGTCGGGACGACTACCATGGCCGCGATGGCGTCAACGAGGACCGCGAGGGCGACACAGCACAGCCCGACCGCCGCCGTCGACAGCCCGAGTGCGAGCCGACAGCCCCGTTCAGTCAGCGGATGGTCGTCGTCCTCGTCCCGGACGTAGAAATCGACGTAGCCGTCCTTGACATGAGCCGTATAGACCGCTGCAAACATCGCGACGAGATGAATCGCTGCGAGCAGCGGCGCGACAGTGCCGGCGAGGATCGCACCGAACACCGATGCCGCCAGCGGTGGTGTCATAAAGACGGGATGGACCTGTGACCAGAGCGCTCGAGCCGTCGTGCCCATCCCCGTCCCGTCCCTCGCGATGGCCATACTCGAGCGACAACGAACTGTCGTATAATACCCGGGCCGGGGCCGCACGCGCTGGAACCGATCAGTCGAAACGCATAGCTTGATGTGAACTGCCGTGCCACGAAACGGCATGACGGACGGCTACACGGGCGCAGACCTCGTCACCGATGCCCTCGAGTCCTACGGCGTCGACTACGTCTTCGGCAACCCGGGCACGACCGAGTTGCCGATCATGGACGCGATCGCCGAGAGCGACCTCGAGTATCGGCTCGGGCTTCACGAGGACATCGCGGTGGGGATGGCCGGCGGCTACGCACAGCGGCGGCGGTACCACGCCCATCACGACGACTCGATCACGCCCGTCGGCGTGGCGAACCTCCACATCGCACCCGGGCTGGCCCACGGGCTTGGCAACCTCTATGCGGCCAAGATCGCCGGCGCGCCGCTGGTGGTAACTGCGGGCAACCACAGCACCGACTTCCGCCACGAGGAGCCGATCCTCTCGGGCCGATTGGCCGACATGGCCCGGCAGTTCTGCAAGTGGTCTGCCGAAGTCCTCGATGTCGCGACGCTCCCGACGATGCTCCGGCGGGCGTTCCGCGTGGCGATGACGCCGCCGACGGGGCCGGTCTTCCTCGCCTTGCCGCTGGACGTGACAATGGCCGAAACCGACGCCGAACCCGAGCGACTCGGCCCGATTCCGAACGCCGGCAGTGGCGATCCGGGACAGCTCGAGCGCGCCGCTGACCTGCTGGTCGAAGCCGATGAGCCGGTACTGGTCGTCGGTGATGGCGTCGCCCGCTCGGGTGCCGACGCTGTCTCCGCGGCGGTTGATCTCGCAGAGAAAACGGGTGCGCGCGTCCACGGCGAAATCCTCTCGAGCGAGGCCAACTTCCCGACTGCCCACGAGCAGTGGGTCTCCTATCTGCCGACCAGCGAGGCCCCCACCGCGACGTTGCTCGACACCGATACGATTTGCTTTGTCGGCGTCTCGACGAACACGACGCTGACCCGCCACGACGAGGCGCTGGTCGACTCCGACACGACCTGCATCCACGTTAGCGACGACGCCTGGCAGGTCGGCAAGAACCAGCCTGCCGATGCAGCCGTGATCGGTGACCCCGGGCTTGTCCTTCAGGACCTCGCCGACCTCGTTCAGGGGCGACTCTCCGAGGACGTCGTGGCCGAGCGACTCGAGGCGGTCGCCGAGGTCAACGAACGAGTTGCAGCCACGCGAGCCGGTTTCGGCGAGGGCGATGGCGACGACGGACGCATCTCGAAGGCGCAACTGGTCGACGCTATGGAACGCGTCGCGGGTGACGCCGCCATCGTCGATGAGGGCGTCACCTCGAAGTTCGTCATGCTCAACCGGTGGGAGTTCGAGCCCGAACAGTACATCTCGAACAAGGGCGGCGGGCTGGGCTATGGGCTGCCGGCGGCGGTCGGCGCTGCCGTCGCGGAAGCACAGCGGGACGACCCCCGCGACGTGGTCGGCTTTATGGGCGACGGCTCCTACCAGTATTATCCCCACTCGATCTACAGCGCCGCCCGCTACGACCTCGATCTGACGGTCGTCATCTCGGACAACCGCAACTACCGCATCCTCAAGGACAACACGCTCGAGCTCATGGGGGGTACGGAGGACGACTACGAGTTCGTCGGCATGGACTTCGAACCAGCGGTCGACCTCGTGGCAAACGCCGAGAGCCACGGCGCACGCGCCGACCGCGTCGAGACGCCCGACAACCTCGACGATGCACTCGAGAACGCGTTAGCCCGCGACGGACCGGACGTACTCGACGTGGTGGTCCACGATTGATACGGTCTGGAGGGAGTCATAGCTGTACTTCCGAGGTTTAACTCCCCAGTTCACGCTGAGCGACCAGATTCTACAGGTTGAGCCGATTGAGAGAGATGAAATTACAGAAATCGGGTGGATATGGGATAGCTGTCTGAGATTAGTTCAGA
>Ga0207720_100441_pt1 | contig 28597 bp, 29 predicted proteins | sample A23P2SouthBayCA_2_FD_187751 | JGI IMG/M metagenome (GOLD analysis project Ga0207720, IMG submission 187751) | Aerobic enrichment media microbial communities from Eden Landing Ponds, California, USA - A23 E3 (2) (SPAdes) | ecosystem: Environmental > Aquatic > Marine > Unclassified | place...
GGCGGGCCTCGGCGACGCGGGTGTTCTCGTCGTCGTCGCGGTGGGCCACGTGGCCGATTTCCGCGAGGTCCTGCGGGTACGCCCGGTGGGTGTTGTTCTCCAGCACCATCGTCAGCGAGGGCAACACCCACGTCCGAAGCATGGTGTAGTCCTCACTGTACGGTTCGGTGATGGAGGCGGGGTCGCCGCCACCGAGGTAGTCGGAGCCGACCTCGACGTCCATGCGCTCGTAGTTCTCGCCCTCCGAAATCATGTGGAAGTTGAGTAGGTCCTCGAAGCCGAGGCCGACGAGCGAGGTACGGACGGCGTCTTCGAGCCGCGAGCGCTCGTGGCGCTGGCCGACCGTTCCCACGTCGGGGTAGCGCGGTTCGAGTTCGTTGAAGCCGTAGGCGCGACCCACGTCGTCCACGAGGTCGAGCGGGTGGAGTACGTCGACGCGGTACGGCGGAATCGAGACCTCGTAGACGGTCTCTTCACCCAGTTCGGCGTTCGCGTCGAGCCCGGAGCGCTCGAACAGGTCGATGACCTCGTCCAGCTCCAACTCGACGCCGAGGACCGTCTCGATGCGGTCGTGGGAGACGCGTTTCGTCTCGACTTCGAAGTCGGGCTTCGTGACGGTGCCCGTCTCGTACTGGACCTCGACGTCCTCGATGGTCGCTCCGCGGGCGGCCAGCGCGTAGCAGATGATGTTGCACATCCGGTCGATGGTCCACTGGTCGGTGCCGGTGAGTTCGACGAGCAGGTCGCGGGAGTCCGTCGAGACCTCGGTCCGGCGGCCGTTGATGACCGGCGGGAACGAGAACAGGCCGATTTCGTCGTAGATGGCCGGGTAGCGGTCGTACTCGCTGACGAGGTCGGCGTACTTCCGACCCGTGGCGTGCTGTTCGAGCACCTCGGCGGGCGTGAGTTCGTCGTTGGAGTCGAGCGCGACGAAGGTGTCGCCGTCGGGTTCGATGCCCGTGTACGTGATGGAGTTGCCGGAGGCGTTCTCCGAGAGCACGTCGCCTTTCAGCATCGTCAGGTCGTGGATGCCGATGGCTCCCTTGGCGCGCTTGCGGCCCATCGTCGCGTGGAGTTTCTCCTGCAACTGGATGAGCGAGTCGAGCGCGGCGTCGTCCAAGTCGACCCCGCGGACGACCGCGCCCGTGACGTAGGGCCGCTCGTCGGGCACGTCGTCGTCGACGACGAACGTCCAGTCGGGGTCGTTCGTGTTCGGCACGGAGACGCCGCGGGCGTCGCCGTACTGGTAGCGAAGCGAGCGGGCGACGCCTTCGACCGACAGGCGGTCGAGGCGGTCGGGACCGAACTCGAGTTGGAACGCCCCGTCGTCGGTGACGCCCTCGAACTCCAGTCCGAGCGCGAACAGGTCGTCTTTGAACTCCTCGTCGGACTTGTCTTCGTGGCCGGTCAGGCGGCGCAGTTCGTCGGGTTGAACGTCGACTACGGGCATTACTTGAGCACCTCCGTCTCGCGGAGCAGGTCGAGGTCACACAGCGTTCCGTGGACGTCGCGGATGTCGTCGAAGCCGTACATGAGCATCAGGAGGCGCTCCAGCGCGAGGCCCCACGCCATCACGTCGCACTCGACGCCGAGCGGGCGGAGCACCTCCTCGCGGAACATCCCCGAGTTACCGATTTCGATGAGTTCGCCCGTCTCGGGGTGTCGGCCGAACAGCTCGAACGACGGCTCCGTGTAGGGGTTGTAGTGCGGCTTGAACTGGATGTCCGTGATGCCGAAGTGGGAGTAGAACTCCTCGAAGGTGCCCATCAGGTCGCGCACGGAGAGGTCCTCGGCCATCACCCAGCCCTCTATCTGGTAGAACTCCAAGAGGTGCGTCGGGTCGAGCGTGTCGTTGCGGTACACCTTCTCGACCGAGAAGTACCGCTGGGGCGGCTCTAACTCGCCGACCTCGTGACCGGAGAGATAGCGCATCGACAGCGACGTGGTGTGGCCGCGGAGCGCGATGGCCCGCGCGAAGTCCTCGGACCACGGCGAGTGGTAGCCGTCGCCGTCGTCGCCGACGCCCTCCAAGTGGGCGTCGCGGACGTTGTCGATGAGGTCCTCGGGGATGTCCTCCATCGGCGGCACGTCGAGGGCGAAGCGGTCCCAGTGGGTGCGCGCCGGGTGGTCCTGCGGCATGAACAGACAGTCGTTAATCCAGAAGTCCGCGTCGGCGTGCGGGCCTTCCATCTCGGCGAAACCCATGCCGGTGAGCACGTCCTTCACGCGGTCGGCGGTCTGCCGGAGGATGTGCTTTTTGCCGCCGCGGGCCTCGGGCGCGTCGGCCTCGACGTTGTACTCGGTGAACTCCACGTCCTCCCACTCGCCGGAGGTGAGCATCTCGGGGGTGAGGCGGTCGACCGTCTCGGCCGCCTCGACGCCCTCCATCAGCGCCGTGACGCCCTCGTCGGTGAGGGTGACGGCGCGGATGGTGCGCTCGTGGCGGACCACGAGGTTCCGCGATTCGAGCCGGTCGAGCACGTCGCCGTCGACGGACTCGCCCGCGTCGAGGGCCGCGAGCGCGGCGGCCTCCTCGTCGGCGTCGGGGTCGGCGTCCGCGTCGGGCGTGAGTTCGCCCGAGTCGATGTGCCCGTAGCCCTTGCGCGCGAAGTTCGACAGCGCGATATCGACCTGCGGGCCGCCGAGGGAGGACGCGCCGATGACCTGTCCCATCGGGACCGCGTCGCCGTCGCCCGCGTCGACCGCGGCGCGGTAGAGACGGACCTCGGGGAGGCCCTCGCCGGCGTACTCGACGCCCTCGCCTGTCAGTTCGACGGACTCCGCCGTGGTCTCCGTGACCGAGACGAGTCCCTCGTCGCGGAGGTCGAAGACCGCGCCCGTCACCGTCTCGGGCTTCTGGTCCGTCGCCTCCGCGAGCTGTGCAATCGTTCGTTCGTCCGTGGCGCTCGCGGCGTGCAACACCGCGACCTGTGATTCCGGAAGTCGCATCTGGTTCGTTGTGGCGTTAGCCGTCTGGTGGTCGGTTAGCAGTTTCGAAGCCTCGCCGCGCTGGCGGGGCTGACCGGCGGGGTCGGTTTCGTCCGGCGGGCGCGGTGACGCCCGGCCGGAGTCCGCCGACCTCAGGCGGTCGGGAAAAAGAAGCCGAACCCGTCGGTGGTCGGTTCGCTCGCTCGCGTCCCGCGTTTGGGTTCGGTTGCCATATGCGACCGATTGTGAGTGCCGAGTAAAAACGTTCCGCGTCAGGGCCAAACGCAGATACGTTCTTGACGCCGGCCGACCGAAGAGATGCGAAGACGAATGCGAGACCTAGACGCGACTCTCTCCGCGATTCGCCTCGGCCACGAGGCGTCGCTCATCGTCAAACCCCCGCGCCGCCCGGACGACAGAGACGACGTCGAGGCCGTCCTCGTCCGGGCCGCGCCGCCCTACGAGTTCGACGACGGCGAACTGACCTACCGCGTCGTCGAAGGCGAGGGCGACACCGACTTTCGCGTCCTCGCGTCGCGCGATGTCGCCGACCCCGTCCGCGAACTCGGCGAACTCCGCGCCGTGGTCGATATGAGCGCGTAACGCGGCGTCGGACTCTCTCAGGCCACGTTCCGCTCGCGGAGCGTCTCGCCCGACTCGAACCGGTCGAGCGACAGCGCCGACACGTCCACCTCGCAGGCGTCCTCGCCGAGACACAGGTCGGCGACGGCCTCGCCGGTCGCGGGCGCGTGCTGGAAGCCGTGGCCCGAAAAGCCCGCGGCGACGACGAGGCCGGGGGCCGCCTCGTCCAGAATCGCGTGGTGGTCGGGCGTCACGGCGTACAGTCCGGCCCAGCCGTTGCGAATCCGCGTCTCCGGGCCGAAGTAGGCCGCGGCGTCGTCGGCCCGCTCGGTTGCCTCGACCGCCCACTCCACGTCCATCGATTCGTCGAACCGGTCGGGGTCCACGTCGGGGTCCGACGCCGAGAAATGCCCGCCGACGACGGCGGTCCCCTCCCGCTCCGGTCGGAAGTACGCCCCCGTGTCGAGGTCGATGGTGAGCGGGGCGTCCGCGGGGAGGTCTCCTTCGGGTTCCACGACGGCTATCTGTCGGCGGCGCGGCGCGACTGGGAGGTCGATTCCGGCGAGCGCCGCGACCCGGGCGGACCACGCGCCCGCCGCGACGACCACGGCGTCTGCATCGATGGGACCGTCCGGCGTCTCGGCGCGCCAGCCCCCGGTGTCGGGAGTGGCCGCCACATCGGCCGAACCGTCGTCGGAACCGCCGTCGCCGACGCGAGCGAGGTCGGTCACCGGCGTCTTCGTCCGAATGTCGACGCCGGCGGCGCGGACCGCGTCCGAGTAGCCCTGTACCGCGGAGTGCGGGTCGGCGACGCCGTCGGCCGCCGAGAACGTCGCCGCGACGAACGACTCGGTCCGGAGTTCCGGGAGGTACTCGGCGGCCTCCGCGGGCGAGAGGACGCGACTCGGCGCACCGGCCTCGGTCTGCATGGCGACGTTCTCTCGGAACGACGCGGCGGTCTCCTCGGTCCGGGCGAGAAAGAGGTAGCCAGAGCGCCGGTAGTCGATATCGACGCCGAAGTCGTCCGCGAAGGACTCCCAGACCGGGACGCTCGCGAGCGAGAGTTCGACGTTCACGCGGGTCGAAAACTGCGTTCGGATGCCGCCCGCCGCGCGACCCGTACTGCCGCCGCCGAGCGTCCCCGCCTCGCAGACGGTGACCTCGGCCCCGCGGCCGGCCAGCGCGTGCGCGCTGGCGAGTCCGACGACCCCGCCACCGACGATAAGGACGTGCATGGTCGTGTCTGATTCGCCACCGACATGAGTGTGTCTGTCACATACTGTCGAGGTGCAATGTTTTCACGCGGCCGCGGAGAGTAGTCAGGGTATGGTCCGTATTCTCTCCGCCGACGCCGTCGGCGAGTTACTCTCGCTCGCGGAGCTGTTTCCGGTCGTCGAGGAGGCGTTCGTCAAGCAGGGCCGCGGCGAGGTCGAACGCCCCCCGCGACCGCACTTTCCGGTCGGTATCGACATCGACAGAGTTCGCGACGGAACCGGCGGCGAGGGAGCCACAGGCTCGGCAGAGGAACCGACAGGGCTGGACGGCCCGCTCGGGACCGGCCTCACCATGCCGGCGTACATCCACGGCCGCGAGGTGTACGCGACGAAACTCGCCGCCGTCCACCCGGAGAACGCCGCCCGTGGCCTCCCGACAGTGAACGCGCAGGTCGTCCTCACCGACGCGACGACCGGCCTCCCGCTCGCGCTCCTCGACGGGACCACGGTCACCAGCGCCCGGACGGGCTGTATCGGCGGCCTCGCCGCGGAGTACCTCGCGGCCGACCCGATTCGCCTCGGCGTCCTCGGCGCGGGCGCGCAGGCCCGCTGGCAGAGCCGCGCCATCGCCGTCGGCTCCGCGGTCGAGTCGGTCACGGTCTACTCCCCCAGCGACTCTCGGGAGGCGTGCGCCGCCGACCTCCGCGATGACGGCCTCCCCGCCGAAGCCGTCGACTCGCCCGAGGCGGCCGTCTCCGGCGCGAACGTCGTCGTCACCGCGACGACCAGCGAGACGCCGGTGTTCGACGGTTCGTGGCTCGACCCCGGAACGCTCGTCGTCGCCGTCGGAGCCTACACGCCCGAGACGCGGGAGCTCGACGCCGAGACGTTCGAGCGAGCCGCGCGGGTGTTCGCCGACGTGCCCGAGGAAGTCGCCGACATCGGCGACGTGCGCGGGGCCGCCATCGACGAGTCCGACCTGATTCCGCTCTCGGCGGTCTTCGAGGGCGACGCCGGCCGCGACGACGCCGACGAGATTCTGGTCGTCGAGAGCGTCGGTTCGGCGGTGCTCGACGCCGCGACCGCCGAGTATCTCTACGAGAAGTCGAGCGCGCGCGGCGTCGGAGAAGAAGTGGGGTTGTGAGCGGTCGTGCGGTCGTGCAGTCGTGCAGTCGTCCGGTCGTCCGGTCGTCCGGTCGTGCAGTTTCGGTCGCGGTCGGCGGCCGCCGCTAGTCGGCCGCGACACCGCGTCGTCTTTCAGACGCCACGAGCCACTGCCTCGCTAGTGTTCGGCGGCAACGCCGCGCCGCTCCGTCTCTAGGTCGATGTCCAGCGAGTCGAGGACCGCCTCGGCCTCCTCGCGCTTTTCGTGGTGGTCTTCGAGGAACTCGCGCATCATCGTCGCCGCCTGCTCCTTACAGCCGCCGCAGAGGCGCTCGCCGCCGACGCACTCGTCGTAGATCTCCTTTGCGAGTTCGTCGTCGTCGCCCGTCAGCAGGTAGGCGTACAGCTCGTACACCGGACATTTATCGGCCTCGCCGCCGAGTTCGCGCTGTTCTTCGGCCGTGTCGCGGCCGCCGGTCGTCGCCGACTTCACCTTGTCGTAGCCCTCCTCGGGCGCGTCGAGAAGCGAGATGTGGCTCGCCGGAATCGACGACGACATCTTGCCGCCGGTGAGACCGGTCATGAAGCGGTGATAGATGGACGACGGCGGGATGAAGCCGTAGCCGCCGTGGTGGGCCTCGACCTCGCGGGCGAGTTCCTCGGCCTCGTCGACGCCCACGTCGAACGCGTCGATGTGCTGGTCGTACCGGCGCTTTTCGCCCTCGATGACCTCGATGAGCGCCTCGAACGCCTCGTCGGTCGCCTGCCGGGCGAAAAAGCGAATCCGCGGGCGGAGCGGTTCCATCCCGGCGTTTTCGAGCTTCTCGACCGCCGACTCGCGGACCGACTCGGAGACGAGCACGCCGGCCGCGTCGAGGTCGGCGTCGGCGAGCCAGTCGGCCGCCTCGCCGCATCGCGGCACGTCGCCGTCCTCGGCGTACTCCTCGCGGGCGTCGTGGGCGGCCGCGACGAGCGGGCGCTCGGCGTCGGCGAGTTCGAAGCTCGCGAACGCCTCGGTCACCTTGAAGAACCGCATCCGGGTGGCGAGGTCGCGGGCGAACCGGACGTGAGGGTCCTGGTCGGGCCCGACGGGGATGACCGTCGGCTTGGGGTCGTCCAACTGCGGGTAGAGGATGTCCGCCATCTGCGTGACGACCGACTGCATGTGCGAGACGTTAGTCTCGCCGTCGAAGCCGTAGATGGACTGGAACTCCGAGAAGTTGGCCTTCCCGCCGAGTTCGAACGCGAGCCGCTGGAGGCGGTCGTTGTCCGACTGCCGGTAGAGTTCGCCCGCCTCGGGGTCGAAGCCGAGCGCGATGAGCGACAGCAGGTAGTCGCGGCTGTGCTCGTTGATTTCGTCCCACGGGATGCCGCGGGCGGAGTGGGCCTCCATATCCGCGATGAGGCCGTAGGCGTCGCCGCCCTGCTGTTGATGCCAGATTATCTCGTCGAAGACGAGTTTGTGGCCGATGTGGGGGTCGCCCGTCGGCATGAACCCCGAGAGGACGGCGAAGTCGTCGCCGTTTCGCATGGCGTCGAGCACCGGCCGGTAGTCGCGGTGGCCGAAGATGACGCCGCGGCGCATCAGGTAGTGCGGGTTCGGCACCTCGTCGAGCACCTCGTCGAACTCCTCGATGCCGAACTCCTCGAACAGCTTCCGGTAGTCGGAGACGGTCGACGAGCCCCACGGGTCGAGGGCGACTTCGTCGACGGCTCCGCCGTCTGCAAGAGGTGTCTCCGACACCTCCCCGTCTTTCCCCTCTGCTGTGCCTCCATCGGTGCGGATGCGCTCCGCGGGTTCGTCGTCTGTCATGGCGTGAGCCGACTGACCGAAAGCCAGTCTATCTCTCCGTTGTCGCCGGTCAGCGCAAAAACCATTCGCTTGCGGACACCGCCGGCGAGGCGCACGTCGAGCGAGAGGTCCCGCGGGACGAACGTGTGGTCGGGCGCGACCACGCGAACGAGGAACTCCGAGTGCGAGAGGTCAGACACCGACTCGAAGTCCGTGTAGACGCGGAAGTCGGAGCCGAACTTGAAGCCGCTCTTGGGGACGGTCTTGGCCCCCCTGAGCGCGGTGTAGACCGCGAGTCGGCGGTCGAATCGGTCGCCTTCCACGTCGCGGCCGCGGGAGACCACGTCGCTCTCGTCGGTGGCGAGCGCGTCGGCGCGGGCGAGGTAGGCGGCTTCGAGAAGCGACAGTTGGAGCGGGCCGCTGTCGGCGTTTCTGCCGTACAGGCGCTGACCGAAGAAGCCGCGCTGGTAGAGCCGGTCGACGCCGTCCCAGACGAGCGCGCGGTCCGAGAGGAGTTCCGCGTCGAGGGCGGCGGGGAGGTCCTCCGCGGCCGTCCCCTCGGGGGAGTAGCCCGCGGTGTCGAAGTAGGTCAGGTCGCCGTCCTCGTCGACGATGGCGAGGACGACATCCCCGAGCGACGCGACGGGGATGCTCTCGCGCTCGCCGACGACGCGGACGCGGTGTTCGACCTCGCCGTCCCACGGCCCCTTCCCGCGGGGGTAGACGAGGAAGTCCGCGCCGGCGGCGTCATCGACGCCGGGCCAGCCGTCGCGGGCGGGCGAGAGATAGAACCCGCGGTCGCGGAGGTCTTTGTAGACGACGAAGTCGAGGGTGGTTCCGGTGCGCGCGACGAGTTCGCGCAGGCCCATCCCGTCCACGCCGTCGATATCGTCCCGCGAGAGCAGGTGGGCGGCCTCGACGGGCGCGACCTCCAAGTCGTCGCCGCCGGTGGGTCTCCCGTAGCCGCGGGAGTCGTGGAACCGCTGTCGAGCGTCGCCCGGGAGGTGGACGACGCCGTCTTCGAGGCGTCCTTGCATACCCGAATCGGGGCGCGGCGACGACAAAGGGTCTGCGATGCCGGCGGCGCGGCGCGCGAGAGCGTCGGGACCGCCGCCACCGTCTGCTCGTCGCGGGTGCGGACGCGTCCCTCGCGGCCGGCCGTGTCGCCAGCGACGGGGCCACGCCCGCCGGCCCTCGTCTCGACTCATCGGACCTCGCAGGTCGAGTCGAGACACCGCCGGCCGCGACTCGTCTCGAACGTCGGCAGGCCGCAGTCGCAGTCGTCGACGACGACGCCCGCGGGGAGCGAAAACGCCGTCTCGCACTCGGGGTAGGCGTCACAGCCGGCGAGCAGGCGGCCGCTCCGCCGGATGACTCGGAGGGGGGACCCGCAGTCCGGACACGACCACTCGCCGTCGAAGCGGTCTCTCACGTGGTCGTCCAGCGGGTCGCACCGGCGGTCGATACAGACCTCGAACGGCGCGCCGCGCTCGACGCGCATCACCGGCAGGCCGCAGTCGTCGCACGTCTCGTCGAGGACGGTCGAACCCGCCGGCAGGCGGTACTCGGTCCCCGAGTCGAGGGCGACGACGGACCCGTTTGTCCTGACGAGCGGGTCGCCGGTGTCGGGATGTGAGCCGACCGGAACGCCCGCGTCGCTCGCGGGGTACTCGGCGCGGCCGGTCACGTCGTTCGACTCGACGGTGAGCGTCTGGTCGCCCGCGCGGGCCACGAGGCCGAACGACCCCGGCCCGGACTCGACGGTCAGCGAGTCGGCGCGGGTCAGCCACGCGACGGGCTGGTAGCCCCCGGCGTCGTGGACGAGGACGGTTCGGTCGGGCTTGGCGACGACGACGACTCGGCCGCGCTGGGTGCGGTCGCGGGAGCCTTCGAAGTTGACGGTGCAGTCGCCGGCGAAGACGCGTATCGAATCCATGCGGCGGGGTGGTCGCCGGTTCCGGTTTGAACCTACGTGCGAGGGTTCACCGGGCATGCCGCGGCACGAAGGTCTTTGGTCGGCCGCGGCCGAGGGCGAACCATGGACGCGAACGTCGTGCTGTTCGACATGGACGGAGTGTTGGTCGATTCCGAGCAGTACTGGCACGCCTTCGAGGACGAGTGGGTGTTCGCCGACGCCATCGAGTCCGGCGACCCCAACCACGAGGAGATTACGGGGATGAACTTCCGCGAGATATACGACTACCTCGACGCGGAGTACGGGACGACCGTCACGAAAGACGAGTTCGTCGCGGCGTACCACGAGAACGCCGAGGGCGTCTACGGCGAACACGTCGTCCTGATGGACGGCGCGGAGGAGCTGTTTTCGGACCTCCGTGCGGCGGGCAAGAAGGTGGCCATCGTCTCGTCGGCCCCGCAGGACTGGATTTCGACCGTCCGCGAGCGGTTCGACCTCGACCCGCTCGACCTCGTGCTCTCGGCCGACGACATCGACGACCCCGGCAAGCCCGAACCCCACATCTACGAGCACGCCGCGGCCGAGTTCGGCGTCGCCCCCGAGGACTGCGTCGTCATCGAGGACTCGATACACGGCATCGAGGCGGCCGTGCGGGCCGGCGCGTACACCATCGCCTACCGCGGCGGACAGAACGCCGACCTCGACCTCTCGCGGGCGAACGAAATCGTCGACGGCCCCGCAGAGTTGCGGGCGGCGTTGCTCGGCGAGGAGTAGACGAAACGCGACCAGAAATCGGCAGTCCGCGCGGTGTCCGCTAGTCGACCCGAACCGTCCGCGACTCCCGAATCGGGAGTAGCGGCAGGTCGGGGAACGTCACTTCGACGGTGAACTCCAGTTCGTCGTCCGTCGCGCCGAAGACGCCGACGGGGACAGTCACGTCGTCCGAGAGGTAGCACGTCTTCGCCGACATCTCCACGTCGTTGACGGTGACGCGGATGCCGACTGAGCCGCCGCCGCCGTCGTTTCGCACGCGGATGTCGTGCATGTCGCTCTCTCCGCGGGCGACCGACTCGGGGAACGCCCCCCAGTCGACGTCGGGCGCGGGGAGGTCCTTCGCGCTCTCGATGACGCGCTCGGCGACGCCCTGCGCGAGACCCGCGCGGGTGAGCTCTTTCACGCCGGCGTCGACCACGTCGGCCGGGGTCGAGAGCCCGCCGGTCGCGAGCTTTCGCGCGCGGCCGGGTCCGATGCCGTCGACGGCCGTGAGCGCCGCGGCGTCACTGCTGACGCCGTTGTCGACGCGGGCCTCGACGCGCTTTGCGAGGTTGGCCGCGCGGGCGTCCACGAAGGTGTCGAGGAACTCGCGGAGCGCCGAGAGCAGTCGGAGCGCGTTCTGCTTGATGACCCACGCGTCGCTCCGGAGTTCGCTCGGCGTCGAGTTCGCCATGCTGGCGTGGAGGATGGCGAGCACCTTCTTCGGGCCGTCTTCGAGCGTGGTCGAGACGCCCGTCAGCACGGAATCGACGGCGTCCACCTCGGACTGGCGCGCCGACACCTGTCGGAAGTCGGCCGCGCCCGCGACGGTTTCGAGGATGTCGTCGGCGGTGATGCGGTCCCGTTCCGCGAGGTCGGCGAAGCGCGAGGCGGTCCCGAGCCGGAGGTAGTACTTCGAGGTGAGCCGCCCGAGCGGGGTCGCGTCGATTGAGAGGTCGTCGTCCATCTCGACGAACCCGCGGGAGACGAGGCGGTCGAGCACGTCGCGGACGCGCGAGCGGAGGTCCTCGAAGTCGTAGGCCGCGGGGTTCGACTGCGCCCGGCGGTAGTAGAACGTCGTCTCCAGCCACGACATGACGTCGTCGAGGTCGCGGATGGTCCCCATGGCGATTTCGGCGTTGAGGTGCGAGTCGAGGTCTTCTGCGAGCCGCGACTCGATTTCCTTGCCCTCGCGGAGCAGGCGGCGGTACTTGTTCTGGTCCGAGCGGTCGCAGACGACCCAGCCGTAGCCCACGTCGTCGTAGCCGGGGCGGCCCGCGCGGCCGAGCATCTGGAGGATGTCGAGCGGCGAGATGTCCACCTCACCTTCGAGCGGGTCGTGGTGTTTCGTGTCGCGGATGACGACACAGCGGGCGGGGAGGTTCACCCCCCACGCGAGCGTCGAGGTCGAAAACAGGAGCTGAATCTTGCCCTCCTTGAACCACTCCTCGACGGCCTCGCGGTCGTCCCGCGAGAGGCCGGCGTGGTGGAAGCCGACGCCGTCCAAGACGCCCTTGGCGAGCGAGTCGTTGCTCAGTTCCTTGGCCTCGTTGTGGAAGTCGTAGTCGCCGCGCGCGCCGATGGGCACGTCGCGCTTTGCGAGTTCGTCGCGGGCCTTGGCGGCCGCGCGGACGGCGTCCTGCCGCGAGGAGACGAAGACGAGCGACTGGCCGCCGTCGCGGATGTGCGGCTCCGCGAGGTCGAACGCCCGGTAGAGCCGGCGGTACTTGTCGGCGAAGGAGTTCTCGCCGTGGGAGTAGGTCTTGACGCCAGCGTGGAGGTCGACGGGGCGGTAGTCGTCGCCAAACTCGAAGGTGGTCTCGGCGGGTGCGTCGAGCCACGCCGCCACGTCGTCGATGTTGGGCATGGTCGCCGACAGCGCGACGATTCGAGGGTCGCAGATGCGGCGCATCCGGGAGACGGTGACTTCGAGGACGCCGCCGCGGGTCTCCGAATCCAGCAGGTGGACCTCGTCGATGACGACGCAGTCCACGTCCTCGATGAACGAGTAGCGCGCGGAGTCGTGTTTCCGGGTCGCGGAGTCGGTCTTCTCGGGCGTCATCACGAGGATGTCGGCGCGGGCGGCCCGCCGGGGGTTCAGGTCGCGCTCGCCGGTGACGACGTACACCGAGTAGCCGAGGTCCTCGAAGCGCTCCCACTCGGTCTCCTTCTCGGTGGTGAGCGCGCGGAGCGGCGCGATGAAAAGCGCCGTCCCCTCGTCGCGGAGCGTCCGGCAGATGGCGAGTTCGGCGAGCGCCGTCTTCCCGCTGGCGGTGGGCGCGGAGGCGACGACGTTGTGGTCGGTGTCGAGGATGGCGGGGAGCGCCTCGCTCTGCATCCGGTTGAACTCCTCGAACCCGAAGGCGTCTGCGAACTCGGGGACCGCCTCGGCGACTTTCACTGGGCGCACCTCCGGGTGTGCGCCGGCGTCGGGGACGAGACGAAGACGAGCGTCATACACGAAGCCGAGTCGTCCGTGGGGAAAGGCGTTTCTCCATCCGGCGCGGCGGCTCGGGAGCGTCGAACAGACGGAAAACGGGGGGTGAGGTTGGTCGGGGGAGTGGTAGGGAGGCGGCGTCGAGGACCGACGCGCCGACCGCTTACGCGGCGCCGGCGAGCGCGGCGATGAACGACCAGTTCGTCCCCGCGGTGGCCTCGTGCTTCTTCGATTCGGCCGTCGTCATGTTGCGGCGGTGTTTCCAGTTCATACTCGATAGAAGTCTTTACTCGAATATAAGTTTTTCAGTTATGTGATATATTTAGCACGGTCGTACATGGTGTTTGATGGAAAGTCGTGACATATGCGAACCGAACGTTTCGATTTCCGTGATAGAATCGTCCGTTTGAATGATTCTGAACGAGGCGTGATACCACGGGACGTGTGTCTGCTGGGCAAGGTCACTGGGACGCGGGTTCGGTCGTCTCGGCGAGGAGTTCTACCGCCAACCCGACAGACGGCGGACCAATCCTCACGTTTTTGCCCGTCGCCGCGCAAGAACTGCCTATGCGAACGCGGCGGAAGCCAGACTGGTTGAAGATGCGACCGCCATCGGGCCGGCGTTTCACCGATATCAAATCGACGCTCCGGGACCGGAACCTCAACACCGTCTGCGAGGAGGCGAACTGCCCGAACCTCGGTGAGTGTTGGAGCGGCCGCGACGGTCCCGGCACGGCCACGTTCATGCTCATGGGCGACCGGTGCTCGCGCGGGTGTAACTTCTGCGACGTGACGACCGGCGGGATGGAGCCGCTGGACCCCGACGAACCGGCGAACGTCGCCGAAGCGGTGACCGAAATCGGCCTCGACTACGTCGTGTTGACCTCCGTGGACCGCGACGACCTGCCGGACCAGGGCGCGGCCCACTTCGCCGAGACCATCCGCGAGATCAAGCGCCGCGACCCCGAGGTGCTCGTCGAGGTGCTGATTCCCGACTTCCAGGGCGACCCCGAACACGTCCGGAAGATAATCGACGCCGGACCCGACGTCATCGCCCACAACATCGAGACCGTCGAGCGCCTCCAGTGGCCGATTCGGGACCGCCGCGCCGGCTACGAGCAGTCGCTTTCGGTGCTCCAGCAGGTGACAGACGAGTCCGACATCCACACGAAGACCTCCGTCATGCTCGGCCTCGGCGAGCACGCCCACGAGGTCTACCAGACCCTTTCTGACCTCCGTGAGGCCGACGTGGACATCGTCACCTTCGGCCAGTACCTCCAGCCCTCTCGGAGCCACCTCGACGTGTTCGAGTACGTCCACCCCGACGCCTTCGAGACGTGGCGGCGCGTCGCGGAGGACGAACTGGGTTTCCTCTACTGCGCGTCCGGCCCGATGGTCCGGTCGTCGTACAAGGCCGGCGAACTGTTCGTGGACGCGCTCCTCCGCGAGGGGTCGAGCCTCGAGGAGGCGCGACAGGCCGCCCGCGCGGCCGCCGGACAGTAACGTCCGCGCCCGCCGCGCCGACTGCGTCCGCCGCTCCGCCCGCGTCGGCGCGACCCGACTGACCGGGTCCGACCCCGCGCCCGCCCCGAAACGGTCCTGCAATGCTGTCGATATTTCCGATTATTTCTCGGTGATGTGTGGGTTCACACTAATGAACGTCAGGAAGAATCGTTTAGAAGCGAAAATGTCCAATTTTACCTCGCATGAGTTTACATAGCACGGCGCGAGACGCAATATTCCGAGCCAAAGTAAATTATATACGAAAACAATATAACGCCGGCGGGTGTCGATTTTGCCATGAACAGGAGGGTTCTCCCGTGAGCGTGCTTCAACGCGACCCGCAGGACCAGGTACGAGTGCTCGACGAGGACGGGACCGTCGTCGGCGAGGTCCCCGACGTCGACGACGAGACGCTCGTCGATATGTACCGCTACATGCGTCTCGCCCGACACTTCGACACGCGGGCGGTGAGTCTCCAGCGCCAGGGGCGGATGGGGACGTATCCGCCGCTGTCGGGACAGGAGGGCGCACAGATCGGGAGCGCGCTCGCGCTCGACGAACAGGACTGGATGGTCCCGAGCTATCGCGAACACGGCGCGTCGTTGCTCCGGGGGCTCCCGCTGAAGCAGACGCTTCTGTACTGGATGGGCCACGAGAAGGGCAACGAGATGCCCGAGGGCGTGAACCTCTTTCCGCCCGCGGTCCCCATCGCCTCGCAGATTCCGCACGCGACCGGCGCGGCGTGGGCGAAGAAGCTCCGCGGCGACGACGACACGGCCGTCATCTGTTACTTCGGCGACGGCGCGACCTCCGAGGGCGACTTCCACGAGGGGCTGAACTTCGCGGGCGTCTTCGACACCCCGAACGTCTTCTTCTGTAACAACAACCAGTGGGCCATCTCGGTGCCGCGGGAGCGACAGACCGCCGCCGAGACGCTGGCCCAGAAGGCGACCGCCTACGGCATCGACGGCGTGCAGGTCGACGGAATGGACCCGCTCGCGGTCTACGCCGTGACGAAGGCGGCGCTCGACAAGGCGAAAAACCCCGGCGAGGGCGAGGGCCGCCCGACGCTCATCGAGGCGGTCCAGTACCGCTTCGGCGCGCACACGACCGCCGACGACCCCACCGTCTACCGCGACGACGACGAGGTCGAAAAGTGGAAGGCGAAAGACCCGATTCCGCGGCTGGAGTCGTTCCTCCGCGAGACGGGCCGCATCGACGACGAGACCGTCGAGTCCATCGAGGAAGACGTGAAACAGCGGGTCGCGGACGCCATCGAGGCGGCCGAGTCCGACCCGCGTCCAGACCCGAGCGAGATGTTCAACTACGCCTACGCCGAGCGGACCCCGGAGATTCAAGCGCAGTACGAGGAGTTCGAAGCGCTCCGCGAGAAGTTCGGCGACGAAGGATTCCTCAGAGAATGAGCAGTCAGAACCTCACCATCGTGCAGGCGGTACGGGACGGTCTCTACACCGAGATGAACCTCGACGACGAGGTGCTCGTCATGGGCGAGGACGTCGGCAAGAACGGCGGCGTCTTCCGGGCCACGGAGGGCCTCAAAGACGAGTTCGGCGGCGACCGCGTCATCGACACGCCGCTGGCAGAGTCGGGCATCGTCGGCACGGCCATCGGCATGGCCGCGATGGGGCTGAAACCGGTCCCCGAGATTCAGTTCTCCGGCTTCATGTACCCCGGCTTCGACCAAATCGTGAGCCACATGGGGCGGTTCCGCAACCGAACCCGCGGGCGCTACACGCTCCCCATGGTGCTCCGCGCGCCATACGGCGGCGGCATCCGCGCGCCCGAGTCGCACTCGGAGTCCAAGGAGATGTTCTACGCGCACGAGGCCGGCCTGAAGGTCGTCATCCCCTCGACGCCGTACGACACGAAGGGACTACTCATCTCCGCCATCCGCGACCCCGACCCGGTCATCTTCATGGAGCCGAAGCTCATCTACCGGGCGTTCCGCGGCGAGGTCCCCGAGGAGGACTACACGGTCCCCATCGGCGAGGCCGCCGTCCGCCGCGAGGGGACGGACGTGTCCGTGTTCACCTTCGGCGCGATGACGCGCCCGACGCTCGAAGCCGTCGAGAACCTCGAAGAGGAGGGCATCGATGCCGAGGTCGTGGACATCCGCACCATCTCGCCGCTCGACCGCGAGACCATCGTCGAGTCGTTCAAGAAGACCGGCCGCGCGGTGGTCGTCCACGAGGCCCCGAAGAACGGCGGCCTCGGGGCCGAAATCACGGCGACGATTCAGGAAGAGGCGCTCCTCTACCAGGAAGCGCCAGTCAAGCGCGTCGCGGGCTACGACGTGCCGTACCCGCTGTACGCGCTGGAGGACTACTACCTCCCTTCGGTCGCCCGCGTCGAAGAAGGTATTCGTGAGGCGGTGAACTTCTGAACGATGGCGCTCAAGGAATTCAAACTCCCCGACGTCGGCGAAGGCGTCGCGGAAGGCGAACTCGTAACGTGGCACGTCGCGCCGGGCGACGAGGTAACCGAAGATCAGGTGCTCGCGGAGGTCGAGACCGACAAGGCGCTCGTCGACGTGCCCTCGCCGTTCAACGGGACGGTGGAGGAACTCCTCGCCGAGGAGGGCGAGGTCGTCCCCGTCGGCGACGTCATCATCACCATTCGGGAGGATGGCGACGACGAGGAGACCGCCAAGGCCGCGGACGCCGACGCGGACGCCGAAACGGCCGATTCCGAGACGGCCGAGAGCGACGACGCCGACGACGGTTCCAGTTCCGGCGGGCGCGTGTTCGCGCCGCCGAGCGTCCGCCGCCTCGCCCGCGAACTCGGCGTCGACCTCGACTCCGTCGACGGGAGCGGCCCGAGCGGCCGCGTGACCGAGGGCGACGTTCGCGCCGCCGCGGAAGACGACGGCGACGGCGACGAACCCAACGGCCCGCGGACCGTCCAGTCCAACGGGAAGTCCGCGACCGCGAAGCGCGACGAGGGAACGTCCGCGTCCGCCGCCGCGTCGGCCGAGAGCGCCGACCGCGAGCAGACGCTCGCCGCGCCCGCGACCCGCGCGCTGGCCAAGGAGGAAGGCGTGGACATCGACGCCGTCCCCGCGACCGAGATGCGCGACGGCGAGGCGTTCGTCTCGCCCGACGCCGTCGCGGAGTACGCGCAGGCCCAGCGCGAGGCGCAGGCCGCGGACGCCGAGGCGGTGGCCGCCGAGCCCGACGCCGGAGCCGCGACCGCCGAGGCGACGGGCGACGCGGCGAGTGAACCCGCACCGCCCGAGACCGGCCCCGGTGCCGGCGAGCGCGTCCCCTACAAGGGCGTCCGCAAGGCCATCGGCGACCAGATGCAACGGTCGAAGTACACCGCGCCGCACGTCACCCACCACGACGAGGTGGACGTGACGGAACTCGTCGAACTGCGCGAACAGCTCAAGCCCGTCGCCGAGGACCGCGGCTCGCGACTGACCTACATGCCGTTCGTGATGAAGGCGGTCGTCGCGGCGCTGAAGGACTTCCCGTACCTCAACTCGCAACTCGACGAGGACAACGAGGAAATCGTCCTGCGCGACGAGTACAACATCGGCGTCGCGGCCGCGACCGACGCCGGCCTGCTCGTCCCCGTCGTCCGCGACGCGGACCGCAAGGGCATGCTCGAACTCGCCGACGAGATGAACGAGAAGGTCGAGAAGGCCCGCAACCGCAAGATTGCGCCCGAGGAGATGCGCGGCGGGACGTTCACCATCACCAACATCGGCGGCATCGGCGGCGAGTACGCGACGCCCATCGTCAACTATCCCGAGGTGGCGATTCTCGCGCTCGGAGCCATCAAAGACAAGCCGCGGGTCGTCGACGGTGAGGTCGTGCCGCGAAAAGTCCTCACCCTCTCGCTGTCGTTCGACCACCGCGTCGTCGACGGCGCGCAGGGCGCTCGCTTCACGAACCGCGTCAAGGAACTGCTCGAAGACCCCAAACTGCTGGTGTTAGAATAATGGTCGTCGGAGACATCGCAACCGGAACCGAACTGCTCGTCATCGGCGCGGGGCCGGGCGGCTACGTCGCCGCCATCCGCGCCGCACAGAACGGCATCGACACGACGCTCGTCGAGAAGGACGCCTACGGGGGCACCTGCCTCAACTACGGCTGTATCCCCTCGAAGGCGCTCATCACGGGCGCGAACCTCGCCCACGAGGCGGGCAACGCCGAGGAGATGGGCATCCACGCCGACCCCGTCGTCGACATGTCGCAACTGCGCGACTGGAAGAGCGGCGTCGTCGACCAGCTCACCGGCGGCGTCGAGAAGCTCTGTAAGGCCAACGGCGTCAACCTCGTCGAGGGGACCGCCCGCTTCAAAGACGAAAACGCCGTCCGCATCGCCCACGGCGGCGAGGGGCAGGGCTCGGAGACCATCGAGTTCGAACACTGCATTATCGCCACCGGCTCACGCGTCATCCAGATACCCGGCTTCGACTTCGGCGACGAGCCGGTGTGGTCGTCGCGCGACGCCCTCGAAGCCGACACCGTGCCGGAGCGGCTGGTCGTCGTCGGTGGCGGCTACATCGGGATGGAGCTGTCGACGACGTTCGCCAAGCTCGGCGCGGACGTGACCGTCGTCGAGATGCTCGACGACATCCTACCGGGCTACGAGTCCGACGTGGCCCGCGTCGTCCGCGAGCGCGCCGAAGACCTCGGCATCGACATGCACTTCGGCGAGGGAGCCAGCGGCTGGCGCGACGAGGACGACGGAATCATGGTGACCACCGAGACCGAAGACGGCGAGGAAAACGAGTACCGCGCCGACAAGGTGCTCGTCGCCGTCGGGCGCTCGCCCGTCACCGACACGATGGACATCGAGAGCGCCGGCCTCGAAGCCGACGACCGCGGGTTCCTCTCGGTCGACGAGTGCCGCCGCACCGACGTGGAGCACATCTACGCCGTCGGCGACGTGGTCGAGGACACGCCGATGCTCGCGCACGTCGCCTCGAAAGAGGGTATCGTCGCCGCCGAGCACGTCGCCGGCGAACCGGTCGCCTTCGACAGTCAGGCCGTCCCCGCCGCCGTCTTCACCGACCCCGAAATCGGCACGGTCGGCATGACCGAAGCCGACGCCGAGGAGGCCGGCTTCACGCCCGTCGTCGGCCAGATGCCCTTCCGGGCGTCCGGCCGCGCGTTGACGACGAACCACGCCGACGGCTTCGTCCGCGTCGTCGCCGACGAGGAGTCCGGCTTCGTCCTCGGGGCGCAAATCGTCGGCCCCGAGGCCTCGGAGCTAATCGCCGAACTCGCGTTCGCCATCGAGATGGGCGCGACGCTCGAAGACGTGGCGTCGACCATCCACACCCACCCGACGCTCGCCGAGGCAGTCATGGAGGCCGCCGAGAACGCGCTCGGACAGGCGATTCACACGCTGAATCGGTGAGGAAGCGTCGGAAAAACGGCGAGATAATTTTTTAGATGGTCAGGTCGGCGTCGAGCTCCGGTTCGAAGAGGTCCTCGACGTGACAGCCAAAGTACGCCGCTAGCTTGAACGCCAGTTCGAGCGAGGGGTCGTACCGCTCGCGCTCGATGGCGTTGATGGTCTGTCGGGTGACGCCGACCGCTTCGGCGAGTTCGCCCTGGCTGAGGTCGGCGGCCTCGCGGCGCGTTCGGAGCCCGTTTTTCATGTCCGAGCGCGGACCCAGAGGTAGCACAGGGCGAAGAGTCCGAACAGTCCGACGTAGCCGTACAGCGCGCCCGAGAGGAACGGCGAGACCTCGAACAGCCCGAGCGTCGCGCCGAGTCGGGCGGCGGACGCGCCGAGGACGAGGACCACCGCGGCGACGGTCATGGTGAGCTGACTCGCCCGCCGTTCGAGCGACCGGTCGCGCTCGTCGAACAGTGCGACGTCGGTGCCGCGCCAGGCGACGAGAGCGGCGACGATACCGAGCCAGTAGACGGCCTCCCCGAGCACGGGGTAGTCGAGGAATCGGAGGGCGAGGGAGGCGAGGACGCCCGCCCCGATGGAGCCGAACAGCAGGCGTCGGTACCGCCGTTGTCTGGAGAGCCGAGGCGTCGATGAGCGTTGGACCTGTGTCATAGTTCTGCGTAAAGCGCCGGTCGCGGGGGACCGGGTGGAAAGCTTGCTTTACAGTAAAGCGTACTTTACACGTCGACTTAATCGTTGTCCCGGTTCGGTCGCGTCGCTCGGAGGTCCGCGGAGTCGCAGAAAGAGCGGTTCAACGTCGGTTCGGGGCCGGAGTCGCGGTTGTAGTCGCAGTCGCACTCACCCGTCGTCGAACCACCACAGCGCCAGCATCGTCCCCACGACTGCCACGGCCGCGGGAATCGACTCGTCGACGCCGAGTGTGTGGAAATCGAGGAGGACGACGCCCTCGAACAGGGCGGCGAGCGCGAGGGCAACGAAGACGAAGCCCGCCACCCAGAGTTCGGGCGTGTTGACGTCGCTGATTGACATGCGCGGGGCTACGGGCCAAGGTATGATAAATGTTATCAGACCACAATCAGACTACTCGTCGGCGTCGAGAATCCCGTGGCTCTCGAAGAGCTTTCCGAGTCGGTCCATGGAGGCGACGACGGCGTCGCATGCCGGTCGGACCGCGTCCTTGGGGACGAAACCGACCGAGAGGCCGGCGACTTCGAGCATCGGGAGGTCGTTCGCGCCGTCGCCGACCGCGACGGTGCGGTCCATGGACACGTCGTGTTCGGCGGCGTGGGTTTCCAGCGCCGTGTCCTTCGTGCCCTCGATGAGCGACCCCTCCACGTCGCCGGTGAGTCGGCCGCCCTTCACCGGCAGGCGGTTCGAGACGATGTCGTCGACCTCGACGCCCTCTTTTTCGAGCGCGCGTTCGACGCCGCGTTCGAAGCCGCCGGTGAAGATGGCGACGTGGTGGCCGTCGTCGCGGAGTCGCCGGATGAGATCGGCCGCGCCGGGGCGGAGTTCGACCTCGCCGTAGGCCTCCTCGGCGAGCTCCGCTTCGAGGCCTTCGAGGAGGCGGGCGCGCGACCGGAGGCTCTCCGCGTAGCTCATCTCGTCGTTCATGGCCCGCTCGGTGATGTCCGCCATCTCGTCGGCCGTGCCGTTCTTCCTGCCGAGGAGGACCGTCATCTCGGAGTCCGAGAGCGTGCCGTCGAAGTCGAAGGCGATGATGCGCATATCTGCCCGTCGTCGCCGCGGGGTTTCAAAGCTTCCGCGTCGGCAGTTATGCGCCGAGGGAGAGACGCTGGCGAGTCGACGCCGGCGAGACGCGGGGAGAAGCCACACACAGCTATTTATCGGTCGTTTCCCTGACAAGCACGTATGGACGACCGCCACGACGCCGAACACGAGACGCTCAGCGACGTCGAAGCCGACCTGTCCGACGATTTCGGCGACGGGAGCGACAGCCCGCTCCGACAGTTCGTCCGAAGCCTCCGCGACCTCGACGACGCCGACGTGCGCGCGGTCGGTCAGTACGACGGCAAGGGTTTCGAACTCCTCTATCTCCGCGACGACATCGACGACGCCCTCGACGCTGACGCCCGTACAGAGCGCGTGAAGACGCTCGTGATGAAGGCGCTCGGCGAACCCATCAACGAACCCGGGCTCGACGACTACGGCCAATTGAACGCCGTCATCAGGTGGTTCGACGAAGTCGTCGTCGCCATCTATCCGCACGACGAGTGGTCGGGGGCCATCGCGACGTTCGACCGGGCGAACTCGCCGCTGGTCGACCTCGCGGTGACGCACCTCTCGTGAGACCGACCGAGAGACGACGGCCACGCGCCCTCAGATTCGAAGCGGCGTCCACGACCGCGGGCCGTCGTCGAGGCCGCGGACCCGGAACTCGGGGTCGCCGTCGGTGTCGCGCGTCTCGACGAAGCCGTCGAACGGCTGTTTGAGGAGCGCGAGTTCGCGCTCGTCGACGAAGCCGGTGTCGAGCGTGAACACGCCCGTAAACCCCGCCGCTGAGATACGACCCGTGATGACGTGCAGGAACTGGAACAGCCGCTTGAGGTCGGTGTACATCACGAGCGTCGAGAGGACGTGCAGGCCGACGCGGGCCGACCGGCTCGCCTCGTAGTGCTCCCGGAGCGACTCGGTCAGGTGGATGCCGATGCCGGTCAGGTCGGCGGGACTGGAGACGTACCGGAGGTTCCCCGCGTCGGCGCGGTCGCCGAGGAGGTCGGCGACGCTCGTCGTGTCGATGACCTCGAACTGCTCCGTGGGCGAGCCGCTGATGTACGACAGCTCCTGTGCGATGCTCGGAGCGGGCTTCTTCGTCGTCACGACGACCGTCCCCGCGTCGTCGCGCTCGCCGGCCGCGAGCATCGAGAGCATGAGCCGCCGCTTCCGCGTCATCGTCGGGCCGGCGATGAGCACGGACCCGGTGTCCGGAAGCGACACCTCGGGCGATTGCGTCGCCGGCGAAGCGTTCTCGGGGCGGAAGACCATCTATCGAATCTATCGGACTCGCGCGGATAATACTAGTGGGCGAGAACGTCGGGCGACCCAAACCGTGCGAGACAGTCTCACTGTCACGATATCGGCCGTTGTGACAACCCTTAACCCGCGCGGGTCTGACCCTATCCGCATGAAGGTACTCGTCACGGACCCGATCGCCGACGCGGGTCTGGACCGGTTACGCGAGGCCGGTTACGAGGTAGAGACCGCGTACGACGTCGAAGGTGACGCACTGCTCGAAGCCGTCTCCGACGCGAACGGGCTCATCGTCCGCTCCGGAACGCAGGTGACCGCCGAGGTGTTCGAGGCGGCGCCCGACCTCGTCATCGTCGGACGCGCCGGCATCGGCGTCGACAACATCGACATCGACGCCGCGACCCAACACGGCGTCATCGTCGCCAACGCGCCCGAGGGGAACGTCCGCGCCGCCGCCGAGCACACCGTCGCGATGGGCTTCGCCGCCGCGCGCTCGATTCCGCAGGCCCACGCCCGCCTGAAAGACGGCGAGTGGGCCAAGTCCGACTACCTCGGCAACGAGGTCAACGGCAAGACCCTCGGCGTCGTCGGCCTCGGCCGCGTCGGCCAAGAGGTCGCAAAGAAGTTCTCGTCGCTCGGGATGGACATCGTCGCCTACGACCCCTACATCGGCGAGGAGCGCGCCGACCAGCTCGGTGCCGAACTCGTCGAGTTCGACGCCTGCCTCTCCCGCGCCGACTTCCTCACCGTCCACACGCCGCTGACCCCCGAGACGGAGGGGCTCATCTCCACCGACGAACTCGAAACGATGGGGAGCGGCTACCTCGTCAACTGCGCCCGCGGCGGCGTGGTCGACGAGGCCGCCCTCGCCGAGGCCGTCGACGCCGGCGTCATCGACGGGGCCGCGGTCGACGTGTTCGCCGACGAGCCCGTCTCGCCCGACAACCCGCTTCTGTCCGTCGACGACGTGGTCGTCACGCCGCACCTCGGCGCGTCCACCTCGGCCGCACAGGAGAACGTCGCCGTCTCGACGGCCGACCAAATCGTCGCCGCGTTCCGCGACGAACCCGTCATCAACGCGCTCAACGCGCCCTCGGTCGACGAGAGCGCCTTCCCGCGCATCCAGCCGTACATCGGTCTCGCCGAGACCGCCGGGAAAATCGCCGCCCAACTGCTTGACGGTCGCCTCGGCGAAGTCGAAGTCACGTACACCGGCGACATCGCGGGCGAGGACATCGAACTCGTCACGGCCTCCGCGCTGAAGGGCGTCTTCGCGCCGCTCGAATGGCAGGTCAACGCCGTCAACGCCCCGCAGGTCGCCAAGGAGCGCGGTATCGAGGTCGTCGAGTCGAAGTCCCGCCAGTCGGACGACTTCCAGAGCCTCGTGACCGTCACCGTCCGCAACGGCGACGAAGAGATGACCGTCTCCGGGACGCTGTTCACCGGCGAGGACCCGCGCATCGTCCGCATCAACGGCTACCGGCTCGACGCCATCCCGTACGGCCAGATGCTCGTCGCCCGCAACTACGACAAGCCGGGCGTCATCGGCTTCATCGGGACCGTCCTCGGCGAGAACGACGTGAACATCGCCGGGATGTTCAACGCCCGCCGCGCGAAGGCCGGCGGCGAGGCGCTGACCGTCTACAACCTCGACGACGACGTGCCGGAGAGCGTCCGCGAGAAACTCCTCGCCGACGACCGCATCATCGACGTGGACCTCATCACGCTCTGAAGCGGCTGACCCGCACCTCTTTCTGAAAGAACTCCCGCGCTACCGTCGGCCGAGCGCCGACGCGACCCGGTCGACCACGCGACCGACGGCGGTCCGCACCGCGTCGGCCGCGTTCGACTCCGCCCCCGAGCGGCGAGACCGGTCGTTCCGCCGGCCCGAACGGCCGTGCGCCTGCGTTCGACTGCGACCCCGGTTCTCGGCCAACAGCCGTTCGTAGCGGTCGATTATCCGCTTTCGGTCGGCGTCGGCGCTGTCGAGGCGGGCGTTGAGCCGGGCGTTCGCGCGGCGGAGCGCCTCGTTCTCGCGCCGGAGGGCGTCTCGACCGCGGGCGTCAGCGGGGGACGACTGACGGCTGTGGGGCGGCGCGGACGCGGGTGAAGACGAAGACGGCGACGAGGCCGCGGTCGCGGACGACCCGGTCTCGGTTCCGTCCGGGGGGTACGTTCTCGACCCGGCCCCGTCCCGACTGACGGTTCCGGTCGGCATGCTACTGAGCGACATCGTGTGGCACGAAGTACCACAGAACGAAAAGAATGTGTCAGACGCGCACCCGACGCGCGTCATCGCCCCCGGTCTGACGGCTCCGCCAGCCCTCGTGTGCGACCGTCGACGACGGTCGGCACCGTGCCAGTCGTCCTACTCGGCGAGGTGTTCGAGGACCGCTTCGGTGTCGTTCGGGACGGGTTCGGGGTCGTCGCCCGCTTCGAACGCCGCGTCGGGGTCCTTCAAGAGGTGACCCGTCGTGAGACAGACGACCTGCTCGTCCGCGTCGACGACGCCCTCGGCGCGGAGCTTTCGGAGGCCGGCGACCGAGGCGGCGGAGGCGGGTTCGACGCCGACGCCCTCGGCCGCGAGGTCGCGCTGTGCCTCGGTGATTTCCTCGTCGGAGACGGCGACGGCCGTGCCGCCCGTCTCGCGGATGCCGGGGAGCGCCTTCGGCGCGTTGACCGGGTTGCCGATGCGGATGGCGGTCGCGCGCGTCTCGACGTCCTCCCAGCGGCGGGTCTCGTCCCAGCCGTTCTCGATGGCCTCGACCATCGGGGCCGCGCCCTCGGCCTGCACGCCGGTCAACTTCGGCACGTCGGCGGCGTCGAGTGCGCCCGACTGAACGAGTTCGCGGAACGCCTTGTAGAGCGCGGAGGTGTTGCCCGCGTTGCCGACGGGGAGGACGATGCGGTCCGGGTAGGTGCCGTAGTCCTCGTGGAACTCCTCTAAGATTTCGAGGCCGATGGTCTTCTGGCCCTCCAGTCGGAAGGGGTTCAGCGAGTTGAGGAGGTACGCCTCGCCGCGAGCGGCGAGGTCCTGCACGATGTCGAGACAGGAGTCGAAGTTGCCGTCGACTTCGAGGATGCGCGCGTCGTGGAGCGACGCCTGCGCGATTTTCCCGGCGGCGACCTTGCCGGCGGGGAGCAACACGAGCGTCTCCATCCCGCCGCGCGCGCCGTAGGCGGCGAGCGCCGCGGAGGTGTTGCCGGTCGAGGCGCAGGCGAGGCGGCCGACGCCGAGTTCCTTCGCCACGCGGACGCCGACGGTCATGCCGCGGTCCTTGAACGACCCGGTGGGGTTCATCCCCTCGTGTTTGACGCGGAGCGTCTCGACGCCCACGTCGGCTTCGAGGCGCGGGACCTCGTGGAGCGGCGTCGCGCCCTCGGGGAGCGAGACGCCCTCCTCGAAGGGGAGCGCGGCGTTGTAGCGCCAGACGCCGCGGCCCTCGAAGTCGTCCCACGTCGGCGGGGACGCGTAGCGGACTTCGAGGAGGCCGTCGCAGTCGTCGCAGGTGTACCGAACGTCCTCGAACGGCGCGAACTGCGCGCCGCACGCGATACATTCGAGCCAGGTGCCGTCGTCGGCGACGGATGGCTCCTCGGGGGCGGGTGCCGTGAGTTCGAGGCTCATTGCTCGGGCGGTGGCACCAGAGGGACAAAAGCGGGTGGGTTTGGGCGGCACCTGCCGGGCGACGGACTCGCCGGGAACGCGGTCGGCCGACAACCTACGACTCGCCGAAGGCGTCGATGCGGGCGTGAACGTCTTCTGCCCACTCGTCGAGCGCGGCGTGCATCATCTCCTTGGCCTCGGGGAGCGGGGTCGCCGTGTACTGGTAGACGTAGCCACCGGGGTCGAGCAGGCGGCGCTTGCGCTCGGTGAGGCCCTTGTCGAGGAGCGTCGTCAGCGAGCGGTTGACGTTGCTCCGGTCGCGGTCGAGCACCTCCGCCAGTTCGGCGACGGTGCTTCCGGGGTTGTCGAGTAGTGCGAGATACGTCCGGCTCTCGTGGCTCTGGATGCCGAAGACGCACGCGAGGACCTGTCCGAAGTTCGGGTCCTCGGTCTCCATCAGTTCGCCCATGTCCGGTGCGTCGGCCATGCACACCTGTTCGCCGTGTGTCGGATTAAACCCTCACCTACAGGCGAGCGGGCGGCCGCCGCGACCGGGACGCCGCATCGACGCTACTCCACCTTCGCGTAGCCCATCTTCAGCACGCAGGCTCGCATCCCGTCTTCGTCCTCGTGTTTGTGGAGCGTCGTCGGCGTGTCGCAGTAAAAGACCGTGCCGTCGTGGCGGAGCGTCACCTCGTGGATGCCGCCGAGCAGTTCCGCTCGAACGACGACGCGGCGGCCCTCGCGGAGCGCGTCGAGGATTTCGTCTGCGGTCAGTTCGCCGGACTCGACTCGGAGCGGTTCGGGCATACCGGAGGGTCGCGGGCGAGCGGTATCAGTATTGTCGATGGCGGCGAGCGCCGACAGACGCGCGTGTCGGCGGCGACGAGTCGAGCCGAAACCGGACCCGGCTCAGTTCGTCGTCCAGTTGGACCGGTGTTCCTCGTCCGTCGTCGGCGTCTCCACGCCCTCGACGGCCTCCGCGACCTCGGTCTCCTTCGGCGTGTCGATGTGCCAGCGGTCGATGTCGTCCTCGAAGCCCCGCAACGTCTCCGACACCTTCGACTTCAGCTCGTCGTCGTTGACGTTCACCTCGAAGACGAACCGCTCGTCGCCGGAGCCGCGGCCGACCCGCTGGATGTTCGCGCTCACGAGTTCGTTGTCGAAGTAGTACGGGGCCAACTGGGTCATCACGTTGCGGTAGACCGTGTCCTCGACCTTGCGGAGCGCCTTCCGACCGGCGGAGTCGGCCGCGCGAGCCACGTAGTTGATGGAGTCCTGCCACGACTCGACGGCCCCCTCGTTGTCGCCCTCTTCGACCCGCTCGTAGGAGCGGGAGAGCTTCTCTCCCGCCGTCTTGAGGTCGTCGTTGGGGGTCTTGCCCGCCTTCTCGCCTTCGCCCTCGCCGACGCTGGCCTGCTGGGCCGTCTTCTCGTTTACGTCCTCGCCGAGTCGCTCGTGGGACTTCGGCCGCCACTCGTCCCAGTCGTCGAAGGCGGTGCTGTCGACGTCGGCGTCGCGGAGCGCGCGGGTGATTCGCTCCCCGTGTTCGACGACGTCATCCCATGTGCCGCGGCGTTTGAACCCGGAGATGCTCTCTTCCATTGTCGTTGACGGGAATACGCGCCAAACGGTATAAACTCTACGAGGAGACTGGTTGGCACACGGGTGAGAACGTCTAGCGGTCGCCGTAGACGAAGCGCTCGGCCGCCGCGTCGAGGCGGGCCGACACCCGGCCGAGCCACGCCGCCGGCGATGCGGCCCGGAGCGCCGACGCGTCGAGCTCGATTCGGTCGTCGCCGAACGGGTCGCGGTCCTCGCTCGCGGCGGCGTCCACGACGGTCGTCATCGAACACCGGCCGCACGCCTCGCGGGGCGAGTCTGCCATGCGCCGCAGTTCGGAACCATCACGAATAAATCTTGGTTTCCGGGCGGGTCGCGACGGGCTTATAGGCTCGAACGTGTTGCTCCGTCTCATGGGATACCGCGTCGTGGACGCCACCGCTGTCGAACCCGCCGACGACCGCCCGTGCGAACTCCGCCGCATCAGCGGCGAGGGCGGCTTAGAGACCGTCGCACTCAACCGCTTCCGGGCCGCTCCCGGCGAGCAGGTGCCGCTCGCCTACCACTACCACACCGAACAGGAGGAGGCGTTCTACGTCCTCTCGGGGACGCTGTTCGTCGAGACGCCGGACGAGACGTTCGAGGTCGACGCCGACGGCCTGTTCGTCGCCGACCCCGAGAGCCCACACCGGGCGTACAACCCCGAGGACGCGGACGAGGCCGTCGAACTGCTCGCGCTCGGCTCGCCGGCCGTGTCGGGCGACGCCGTGCCCTACGACCCCGACGAGGAATGAAGAGCGTCGAACCCGAG
>Ga0207720_100443_pt1 | contig 28564 bp, 22 predicted proteins | sample A23P2SouthBayCA_2_FD_187751 | JGI IMG/M metagenome (GOLD analysis project Ga0207720, IMG submission 187751) | Aerobic enrichment media microbial communities from Eden Landing Ponds, California, USA - A23 E3 (2) (SPAdes) | ecosystem: Environmental > Aquatic > Marine > Unclassified | place...
GACAGTGGCTGTCGCGATACGGTCATCGAGAGCGGAGCCCTCGAACTCCGCTACGAGCGCGTCAGCGGTACCGACGCCGGCGTCGTCGAAGAGTGAGAAACGGCTGCTGAACGAATCCGCGAGAGCGGCCGAGGCGGGTTCGCCGGCGAGCGCGCCATCTGTTTCGGCTGTCGTTCGGTCAAGCGCGTACTCCGCCAGCCGGCGATTCAACTGCCCGGAGAGGGGTTGAACCGGGCCCTGGAGGTCCTCGTACCAGTCACGAACGACCGCATCGAGCGTCTCGGCACGAAGACGGAGAGGTTCGTGCGAAGCGGCCCAGCGGTCCTCGACCATACTCCGGCGAGCGTCGTTCCGCGTTATGTAGAGGATTGAACCAAGAAGGTCATCAGCCACCTTGTCCGCCCGTTCAAAGGCAGCTTGTTCCAAACGTGAATGTCTGGAACCAGTTAGAAGCGTATTATTCATCGAATACTACTCAACAAGAGGTCCGCCTCACTTCACTTTTGGCGAGAAAACCGAAGTAGCGAGAAATACTCGGCAACACCAAATATGTCAACAGCCCGCTGAAATACATCCTGTTCCAATCGGGCATGGACGAATTTAGAACAGCTGTTCGCGAATCTCTGTGCAGTTCTCAAGTGTCCGGTTGTCAATCTGTTCGTTGACATCCTCGATGGACGCATCCTGAGATACAATTAAATCAAGGTACTCCAAGATGAGATCTGCATAGAGTTCGCGAGCACGGATGAGGAACGTGCTAGCAAGGAATTCCTCGTCCTCGACTGTAATCCACTCACCATCGCTCGGTTCGTCTGGGAGTGTTGTATCCTCGTGTACGACCTTGTTACGGTAGTCATACAGTGTTCTGAAGAACTCTCCTATCCGCTTTGACGACCAATTGCGAGCGTTCTGCTCACCCAGAAGCACTGCCGTCCGAACACCGAGGCGATATCTATTCCCACCAGGGGAGCCACCTTTCAGCACGGTCGTTTCGCAGCCAACGACACAATCGACTAATTGATCCTCGAGGGACTCCCGGCTGAACATTCGCTCGAACCGGGCCAGCGGGTTCTGAAACTTGTCATGGCCAGGGGCGATTCGATGTCGATGATCCCTCCACAGCCGAGGAATCTCCAGGGCACGATCTTCAGCGATATGCGTTCCTGTCGTCGAACTCGGACACTCGAATTCGAGCTCGAAAGTGACCGGTGCCGCAATCCCGCGGTACGTTTCCCAGCCCGGAACCACGTTGTAGCCCTTCTCGTATCCAACAGTTCCTAACGGGCAGAGAAGCCGCAGACACCGACGAACGCACGCCGCGAGATACTCGATCACCTCGGTCAGCTGCTGCCAGGGATAGACGTCGGCCGGTGTGACGTCGAAGTCGGGACGTTCCCAGGGGCTGATTTCGGTGTCATCGATTTCGCGAGCTATCTCTCGATAGGGTCGCCGGCGTCGGAGACCGATTTCTAGTGCTGCGTTCGGTCCGCCTGCATCGAGCGTCTCGACTGGCTCGAGGACGCTCGTCCCCGGGGCTTCGTGCGTCGCGATTCCAGCTTCCTCTAAGCGGTCTAAGGGACGAATCCGGAGGGTGTCAACGGCGTATGGTCCCAGATAGTCCGGGCTACCTTGGATCTCCGTTTCGAGGTCGATGGTGATGTCTGGCTCGATGGAGGTGTTCTTCAGAACGAGCAGGAATCGGGAGTATTCTCGATCGGTGAACCGGGGCTCGAACTGCTCCTCGAAGGCAGCTGTAAAGGCATCCTCGTCGAACTGAAACTCGCCGGCGTAGTTCAACACGACCCCGACGAACTCGAACAGTCCCCGTTCGATAGACTCGACACGGTTGGCTTCGGATAACTGATCGTCATCGGGAGGATCCGAGAGCTGAACGTAGATGACTTGGGCCGCCTCTGCAAATTCACCAGCATAGAGGGTATCGAAGAGATCCCTGTCGTCGAAGAGATCACCGGGAGCTGGAGCCGAGACTTCCTCGGTGTTCTGCATAAACCCGCCAGTACTCAGCTGATTGAACGTCCGTGTTGGTGGATCGACATCCACGTCGGAGTGCTGCTCGATGACGGCTTGGACTCCATCTTTGATTAGTGGGCGCACATCAGCGCCCCACTCAGGTGGCATTCTATCAGGGACCACTCTATCCTTCCACTTAGTTCACCGTTAGACCGGCTGATTCTCGTCCGCCGCGTCCGTCGTGTCATCATCCACTGACCGCTTGGGTGACTCGTCCGATACCTCCGAAATTTCTCGATAGAGGTGTAGGAATACGTAGCTGAGACCACACACCCACGCTGTGAACACAGCAATCAAGCGCACTCTCGCTGATACGAACTCAGTTGCTAGTCCCAGTACACGAAGGAGGTATGCGAGTGAAGGCACAACGACCGCCAAGAGAATCGCGATCACACTCGCTTTGAGAGTTCCTGTTACATTCGCTGGGTCAAGGGCTTCATAACGGCTCACGAGTCGCTGTCGTTCGTCGGTGAGTGCTTCCCGTCGACTCCGCAGCTGGAGCCAGCGGCGATGGTTTCGATTGTGCCGTCTGGCGCTCTGGATGTCGGCTTGAACGTTCGCCGCCTGTGACTCTTCTGACTCGCGATAGAACTCCCGTTCCGGTGAGAACCGGGGTTTTTCGACATACCGAGGCTCGTCAATATTGTGCGTCTTGTCCTCGATATCGGTCTGTTCTCTGTCGAGACCGCGAAGCTTGGCGTCGATCTCCTCAAGCCGGCGGTTGATCCAGTGGCGTTCGGCCTTGAGATTCGAGAGGTTACTGACTAAGAGGGCGGTCAGAATCCCGATAAAGACGCTTGCCGAAGTAGCGAGTGCGGCGTAGAAACCTGCGGGCATACGTTCGTAGGTGGAGTGTTGGTCCTCCGTCGGTACAGGAATTCATTTCGTCGGCATTTAAACACCTGCATACATACCGAAGGCGGGTCAAAAACAGTCTCACAGATTTTCTCGGACGCAAAATCACAAGTCCCACTCTATCAGCGAAGCTACGCTTGGGAACCGCAGCAGGTCGAGGATCTCTTGAACGACATCGACTACGTCTATCGCCGGCGCTACAGCTCTCCGAACGCTCGTAGCGTGACTACTGCGCCATCTGATTTGGACAGCAACGACACGAACGGGAATTCAGACGTCTACCACTCCTCCGGGCCGTTGGTCCTCAACGCAAGAGGAAAGCAGGACATGATGGGGTCGGGGTGGACCGTATACGACATAATTGACGGGCAACAGCGAGACTTCTCTTGGTAACTCTCGAATCAGGGCTAGTGCGTAGTTTCACCCTGGTCACTCCGCGCTGCTTCCGGAGAGTACAGGGGGACTCTTCACCCCAATCGTTTCCTGAGAGTCCGAACTAAATCTGCTCGCTCCAGGGAATCGACGTAAGCCTGACCAACCACCATTTCCTGAGACCTGTCAGATCCACCCCGCCCTCCCCGAGAGTGACCCACTCCTGCAACCCGTCACCGCTCACTCAGCGTCCTGAATCACGCAGTCGAGCTGTATCAGCGTCCGCTCCGGAACCCATTGGCGGAACTCAACGGAGCTCTCGTCGAAGTCGATGCGGACAGTCGGATTCGGAGGAATCGTATCGGCCGTCCGGAGGCTGAGTCGCACCTGCGCAGTACGCCGTTCCGTGTCACTTCTGGAGAGCAGGTCGTCAACTACCTCGTCTCCACGTACGTCCGCGCGTCCCGAATCACACCGTTCCTCGCCGGTGACGTCGATACGCTCTGTTCCGGCCTCGACGGACGTCACTGAGAGAGACAGCTGTTCGTACGCCGCGACGGCGGCGTCCTCGAACCGCCCCCGAAACCCGTCGTCGCGGAACGAGACGGAAGTCCACTCGGACAGGTCGGGGTGATCCCGGAGAGCCTGGACGGTTCCCGCAGCGAGATCACTATCGTCTGCCCGGACCGCGAGAAGGTTCGTTCCTGGGTTGAAGGTGGCGACAGTCGTGACGCGCGCGTCCTCCGACACGGAAAGCTGTGCCTGCGTTCCGTCCTCCGGGACGCTACACACGACGTACACGCGGTCGTGCAGCTCCTCGACCGCGCGAACTTGCCCGCCGAATCCTCCGGAGTCGGTGAGGTCGGCGAGTTCGGACGGAGACACGCTTGTCAGCCCGGATAGTCGGAAGTAGTGGACCGTTTGTGGAGCCGCGTAGCGCACTTGGGCGGCCGCTTGGCGAAGATCGACCTGGGAAAGTTCATCGAGGAACCGCTCGGGATCGTCATCGTCACCGGGTTCGTCTGCGATGTCGGCCGCGGCGAGTGCCCGGCGGAGCGCAGCGCGAGAGGGTAGTTCCAACAGCAGTTCCGACGGCGTCACGTCGTCTGCTGGAGGGATAACTGGAGATGGCATATCCGATATCTCTTCACCGCCGCACCTTATCGTTCTGCTTTGACTACAACTGGTGTCCGTCCGGGCCCGACACCTGATACAGAACCCTGGTTCACATCAGGACTGCCCGATGACGGGACGGAGAAATATTTCTGGTACGGATACCTAACTTCTCGCAATGCATCAGGACGAGATCGAGGTCTCTCTAACGTCCTCCGAGCCCGCTGTCGATTATGATGCGGAGGTCTCCCTCCAGATCACAGCGTATTTTCGGGGTGACGGGACTTTCGACGGAAACACACTGGCCTTCCACTGCGACCCGATCGGCACGAACTATCGATCTTCGTTTCTCCAAGTCACCTTCGACGACTGGTCGAAAGTTGTCGGCATACGCGACTTCCTCGCGGAGTGCTTAGCCGACGACGTTACCAGCAGACGAACGCTGTCCGTCGAGGTCGAAGACGGCGTCGCCTCGCTCACGCCGTTCAATGAACCGCCGAACGAACGGACCGGACTGGACGAGATCACAATCCAGATTGAGAGAGACCGGATCGAGTTCTACCGTTCTGGATCCGTGTACCCCTACATATTCACATACGAAGAGAAGATCGACGGAGAGCCACAGGACCGGAATAACACCGAGAACCTCCTGAACTTCTTCGACGAGATCATCTCCCTTCACCCCGATTTCGATCCGGAGGGTGACGACTTGAAGAACCCGGAGGTGGAGCCGCTGTTCAACCAGTACCGAGTAGAAGAGCTTCTCACCGAGATAGTCACCACCGACGCCGACCTCTACAGTGACTATCAGAAGGCGGTCCGCGAGTTCGAAGACGAGGAATACGCGGATTCGATTCGGGACCTCGGGCGAGCCGCGGAGATCCTCATCAGGGTAATCGCACTGGACGTGTACGACGAAGAGGACTTGCCAGACAACGTGGCAGGCAGGATAAACAAGCTCGACAAGAGCACGGACGAACTCCCCTCGTTCATCGGCAAGACCATCTCGCCGCTATGGTGGCTGCGTAACAAGGTCGCCCACGCCAACACCTACGAAGCCACCGAGGAGGACGCTCTCTACGCGTTACTCTGTTTCCAGATGGCGGTCGAAAAGCTATCGGCGAACATATTGAGACGTGAATCCGCTTAGTAGTCCCCTGCACAACGCCTGTTTCAGAGCGTGGCGAATGCTCCCTACCTCGCCGCGCTGTTCCGCATTTTTATATGGCTCGTCTGGATAGAGAGGGACAGCTAATGTCTCAGCAGGAACAGAGCGGCCGGGAAGAAGGCCGTCCCGATCTCCCCATTGAACGCGGATTCCCTATCGAACGCGTCAACGAGATCGCCGAGAAGGAAAGCCGGGCCAAGCAGTACTACCGCCCCATCTACACGATGCACAAGTGGTGGGCGCGCAGGCCGGGGTGTCTCTTCCGTGCTATCTCTCTGTACTCGCTGCTCGACGAGAACACGACCGCGGACGACGTTAAAATCTACGAGCCGGGTGAAAACCAGCAACTCGGGAATAACGGACTGGACAAAGACGACCTCGTTGAGGCAATCGGCGATGTCGAAATGGACGATCCCGAGTCGCTATGGGACTTCTACCCAAAGGATGTCCGAATCAAGGACAAGAAGATTCTGGATCCGTTCATGGGTGGCGGAACATCCCTTGTAGAGGCATCCCGTTTCGGAGCCGAGACGGTCGGGTACGACCTCAACCCCGTCGCCTGGTACGTAACGAAGAAGCAACTTGAAGCGGGCCAAACTGACCCGGAGAAGCTCCAGGCAGCGTTCGAGGAGGTGAAAAAAGACGTCGCTTCCGACCTCCGTGAACATTACCAAACTCCCTGCCCGCATGGTGACCACGAGGCTGAAGCGGTCAACAACTTCTGGGTGAGAAAACTGGACTGTGTTTCCTGCGGCGAGACCGTCCCGCTGTTCAAAAACTACCGAGTCGCTAAAGCTAGATATGTAGACGGCAGTAAGTACTATGTCTTTTGTCCGGGCTGCGGGTCCGTCTCGCTCGTCAACGACTGGAAAAGCGAGACTACGTGTGATTGTGGAACCTCCTGGGTACCAAAAGACGGTCCTGTTTCAAGAGGGTACTATACCTGTCAGTCCTGCGGACAGAAAGAGGCTATCTCGGAGGCGACGAAGTCCCAGGGGATTCCCGAACCAGAACTGTACGCGATCGAGTATTATTGTGACGTGTGCGACAACGAGGGACGACCGAAAAAAGTCCACAAAGGCTACAAACAGGTCGATGCCGCGGACGAACGGAAGGTTTCGAAGGCGGAAGAACTGTGGGAAACATCGGATAGTCTTCAAGAGTGGGTCCCCGAAGAAGAGATCCCTCCCGGATACGAGACAGTTGAGCGTCGGCCCCTATTCGACCACGGCTACACCGAGTGGACGGATATGTTCTTGCCGCGGCAGCTTCTCTGCCTTGCGACTTTATTGAAAAGCATTAGCGAGGTGGAAGACGCTGACGCCCGGGAATACCTGCTGATGGCGTTCAGTGATTCCCTGATGTTCCAGTCAACATTTTCGATCTACAACCAGCAGCGGAACAACATGGAGGGAGTGTTCCGTATGAATTCGTTCGTCCCGCAGACTGACTTCGTCGAGAACAACGTCTGGGGGGCAAAGTTCGGCCGAGGGAATTTCCGGAACACGTGGGACAAGCTGATTAAGGGAGTGGAGTACGCGAATGCCCCGACTGACCGGTACATCGAATCGGGTGAAACACAAGAGTCCGAAGAGTTTGCTCAGCCAATAGGGAACGGCGCTAGCGTCCACAGAGGGGATATGCGGAATATTCAGGCTAAGGATGAGTACGATCTCGTACTCACCGACCCCCCATACTACGACAACATTATGTATTCTGAACTATCAGACTACTTTTACGTCTGGCAAAAGATTCTGCTCGAAGACGAGTACGAAGGGTTTGACCAGGAGAAGACCCCACGAGCCGAATCCATCGTCACGAATCCGCATTTCGGGAAGACTGAAGACGACTTCGAAGATGAGATGCGACAAGCGCTTGAAACGATCAATACGGCTCTGAAACAAGACGGGACACTCGCGTTCACGTACCACCACAGCGACGAGGAATCTTGGGGCGAGTTGCTCAATTCACTATGTGACAGTGGGTTCGAAGTGACGGCTACATATCCAATCAATTCGGACTTGAGCAAGTTTATCGAAGCCCGCGAAGCGGTCGCGTTCGACATCGTCATCGTCGCCCGGCCAACCGAAGATCGACGGCCGATTTCGTGGGACTCGCTCCGACGTCGCATCGTCCGAACCGCGCGAGAGACCCGTGAAACACTTGAAGAGAACCGAGAACTTGCGGGTGGGGACATCGGTGTCATTGAGATGGGGAAATGCTTCCAGGAGTACTCCAAGCATCACGGCGAGGTCCACCGGGCCGGCGAGGTGATGTCAGCGAAGGAGGTAGTTGATGAGATCTACGGCATCATTCAGGACAACGACCGCGGTGAGCAGGACATCTATCGAGACCTGCTCGAGGAGTCCAACCCGACATACAACGACCTGAACAAGCACCTCAAGCGCTCGGACGCGTCCGAGGAGCAGATGAAGGACATGCGGCTGTTCCGTATGGAGGGCGGTGACTTCGTGCTCAGCCAGTGGAGCGACGAGAAGCGCCAGGCGTACGTCCAGAGCAAGGTCGAAGAGGGCAACGGTGACCTCACGACGCTGGACAAGGCTCACTTCCTCCGCTACCGCTTCGAGCAGGGCAAGTCCACCAGCGAGTACCTCGAAGAGTGGGACATGGACGAACTCCGGGAGCTCTGCGAGGGACTGGCCGAAGTGACCGGAGACGAGACGTACCTGAAGATGATCGGCGTCGATACCTCGCTGGCGGAGTTCGGGGACGAATAACTGCACACTCGAGGAGAAATTCGGATGTCGGACTTACTTTCGGTGAAGGAGAAAATACGGGAGGCAAAGCGAGAACGCCACGAGATTATTCAAGAGACCGCCTTCGAGACGTGTACCGAAATCCGGGAAGCGGGGGACGTATTCCGAGATGTCGAGGACCCAAATGAAGCGATAGAGGTACTGGTCTCTGAACGCGGTTTCGATGACACAGAAGCCGAACAGCGGCTCAAGCAGTATTCTGTCTTATTCGACGAGCAACCCGAAAACTCGCACTGGTCGGAACTGTTCGGATCGCGGTTTTTCGACGGAGAAGACATCACGGAATTAGCCGACGAGTCACGGTATTCTCAGGGCGAAATAGAGCGTTGGATCCGCGAATACGTAGGAGACCATCTGAAAGAGGCTGAAATACGCGAGACCGAGATACCGAGTGAACCCCCTTCATCAGACGCTCTTTACGAATCTCAGCGAGAGGCTCTCTCGAAAACCGCCGGTACGCTATCGGACATAAACATCGACGAGATCCTCGAGTCGGTTAATGAGTTAGAGGAGTCTGAATTCGATTTCAAGTGGGTTGACTTCCTCGTAGCGGGATTCCGTAGCGAGCTCTACGACATCTACAAGGAAGAGGGCGAGGAGCAAGTGGTCTCTATACTCTCACAACTTCTGGATGATGAAGAGACGGTTGATGCGATTCTTAGCCAGGTCGATAGCCGATATCTCCGTGAGGAGCGAGAGGAAGTTCTTCGACAAGCGATAGATGCTCATAACGAAGGGCGGTATGCCTTGTCTATCCCATCTGCCCTGACGCAGATTGACGGAGTCATCATCGAAGCCGCTACCGATTTGGGGGTTTGGGAGTTAGACGATGAAGTAACGGGCACCAGCGTCGTCGCCAAGGGCGAAGGCAGCCCTCAGCATATCTCGGAGTTCCGTGAACCGTTCAGGGAGCAATATCCTAGGCTGATGGGACGGGGTTCACCACGTTCAAAGATACTGCATGGCATTAGAACGGACTTCGTTAATGACGAGTACCTTTCCACGAAAATGATCTGGCTTGCATTCAAGTCCTTCTCTACCGCAGACAAGGTGTACTCAGAGCTCTATATTCGGGAGCGAAAGTTGCTGGACTATCTCTCCGTCAGTTCCCCAAAGAGCGTGGCGGAGATTGCTCATCGGTTCCGGACGAACGAAGCCCATACTTCAGACCGTTGCCAGGAGCTGATCTCAGAAGGCTATCTCGAAGAAACGGAGGGAGGGGCCTATACGACTACATCTGACGGCGAGGATCGTCTTTCCGAGTTACGCGGTTATTGACCGAAACAGCAGTGACTTCCCACTGAAGGTAGTCTAATATGGGCCGCGAGGAATCGGAATATCTGTCGGAAATCATATTTCAGCGGTCGTTGAGGCAGCAACTTCAGTTTGAGCTGGGGTTCGCCCCGCTGTTAGCGACTATCGTCGCGGTCACGGTCCCGGAGGGATTCCGAGGGGCCATCATCACCAGTATGGTCGTCGGACTGGTGGTGATTGCATTTCTTCGTTGGCTTACGTTCACGGGTAGGTTTGCGAACGAAGAGTTGCTCATCGAAAAGACAGTCCGTCCTGTCGAGATATGTGCGATCATCGGCGTCGTACAGGTCTTTCACTTTGTCGCAGTGAGAACGAGTTCGCTCGTTTCATTATCCGTTGCTGAAGCAACTACGGGGATAACAGCGCTTGGAACACTTCTATTCGTAGTCTTCATCGAGTTCGTGTTCCGGACGTACCAGTTGGGCTGGGGATCGCTGTTTTACCTTCGCTACCGAAATGCAGCGGAGGAGACCGGTGAACTGGATTCTGCCGAGAAAGTTATACGTGCTGTCGATTCGATCGGGTCACTGTTCGGATTACTCGTCCTCGTCATTCTAGGTCGGATATGGCTTGAAGTGGCGTATTATCTTCTGAAGGGTGCGATCCCAGAGAGAGGGCGAGACAAATATATCGAAGAATTAGCTGAGTTTGTTGGGAAGGCGGACGCCGTGAAGGAGGAGGAGAAAAACTTCGGCGTCGTCGGAACCATCCTCTTTTCGGCGGCTATTGTATTCCCTGTCTTCATCAGCATCGCATGGGGGCTTTCGTATGTATTGGGGACGTTCGGAGCCCTACTGCTCGCACTTGTCACGATGCGACTAGCGAAACATATTGTCGGCTTCAGCTATATCGCGTTCGGCACGCTCCGGTTCGACCAATTTATCACTACGAACAAGCGTGCGATAGGGCTGTTATCCGGTTATACCGCAGTCGTCTACTGGTTATTCTTCGCCTCTGGATAGAATCCCTCAAGCGGAGGCCCACTCAAAGAATTTGGTAAAATGGCCGGATCAAGGAAGTAACGGTAGGTTCACGCCAACGATGTATTCGAGGGCAAGCACGAGCAGTAGAATAGCGAGGGTCAGCGATCCGAATAGACGTTGATAGAACTCGTACCACTCCGTGGACTCAGTATCGCCGACGAAGTAGCTCTTCAAATTGTACAGACTAACAACGACTCCTAGACCGATGAAAGCGAGAACTCCTTGCAGTACTTTTGGTGGCAGGAAGTCGGCAATTACGAGAAAGGCCGATCCAAACCCCATCAGGGAAGCTGGTTGGGAGACGCGCCCTTCGTAGCCCTGCCTGTAGCTCTGAATACCGATAAGCGTGAGTGCTCCGAGGCCGAGGAGTAAGCCGATTTTTCCGAGGAACGAGAGCGGGGATAGCGCTGAAGATACCACACTCCAGATCGTAGCGAGTATCGCCTCCCAAATATCAGACAGAACTGACTGAATCGCGTCCACGATACTTTCGGGAGATGCCAGAAAGCTCGTCATTGACCTGAAATTCTCGGCTGGAACTGTAAAATTCTCCGCCCTGTTAGCTGCGAATTAGGATGAGTACGAGCACAGCTGACTCTAAATCTCTGCCGGATCACAGAACGTGATTGAAAGGTTCACTCTGCTTGAGACGCTTGAGATGTCGCACATTCATAAGGCGATGCCTCATCTTACCGGACAACGATGAGTGCGGACGCCATTCCTGAAACGACGATCGACGAGACCCTGACGCTCAGTCGGGAGCTCACGGAGGGGGACAGCCTCGTCAAGGGCCAGATTCGCCTCTACGACGTTGAGAGCGACGCGGGAACCCTCGAGTCCGACGCGGAACGTTTCTTCGACCGCACGCTCCTGACCGAGGGGCTCGAAGACTCACTAAAGCGCCTCCGGGACACCCTCCAGGGGGAGGACAACACGCGCATCCACGAGATGTACGGCCCCTACGGGACAGGGAAGTCCCACCAGATGGTGGCGATGTACCACTGCTTCGACGCCCCCGAAACCGTCGAAGAGTGGGCAGACGGTCGTATCGAAGACCTCGACGGCACGCTCCCCCGCGACGCCCTCCCGATTGTCGTCTCTCTCCAGAAAGAACAGTACGAGTACCTGTGGGAACCGCTCTTCGAAGCGCTCGATTACGACCTCGACGAGTCCGAGTACGAAGACGGCGGCTACCCCGACATCGACACGATCACCGACGCCGTCGGCGACCGAACGGTGGCGTTCCTCGTGGACGAGCTCGAAGACTGGTTCGGCTCGCTCGAAGGGCGCCGCAAGAGTGCGAACAAGGGCTTCCTCCAGGCGTTGCTCGAAGCGACCTCGCGCACGAATCTCTTCGCCATTATCTCCGTGCTGCGCGAGGGCTCCGACGTCCACGACATCCTGTCCCGTCAGGAGCGCGTCGAGGTCAATATGTCCAACCAGGTCGATATCCGGGAGGTCCTGCGTCACCGCCTCGTCGAGCCCGGTTCCATCGACCAGTCGAAGATGCGTGACTTGGTTGACGAGTACATCGAAGCCTACGCCGAGACGGACTACGTTGACCTCCCGGACGGCCTCCGCGACGAGATGTACGAGACGTATCCCTTCCACCCCGAACTCATCGACGCGCTCAAGACGCGGTACTTCGCCGAAACGGAGTCAGGGGCGACGAGGGGGATGCTTTATCTCTTCGCGAAGGTTCTCGTTGACCGTCACCAACAGACCGACCTCATCACTCACGGTGAGGTTGACGCCGTCGAGTACAACGACGAACTCACCCGCATCAACGTCGAACACGCTCGCCCCGACCGCTGCTACGACGACATCGTCGAACGCCTCGCCGACGCGGACATCGACTACGGCCGCGACATCCTCAGCACGGTCCTCATCTACTCGCTCACGCCCGGTCTCGACGAGGGCGCGACGACGTCGGACATCGTCGTCGGCACGTTCCACGCCGGCGACCGCGTCAACGACATCATCGTCGATCTCGAGCGCCTCCAGGGCGAGGTCTACCACCTGTGGCAGTCCGACGACCGCTTCGTCATCCGAGAGGACGAGAACCCGCGGTCACTGATTCGGAACGCCGCCCGCGACGTCGAGCCGGGGGAGGCGATCGAACTCATCGGCGACACCGTCGAGCGCCTGTTGGGCTCCAACTCGTCCGCGGTCGGGTTCAACGAGGACGGCGAACTGGAGAGCGTCCCGGACAGTCAGAACGTCAAGGTCGTCGTGAAGAACGGTCCGTGGGACGCCGACAGCGTCGCCGAGATCATCAAGAACCAGCCCGCCGGCCGCCAGTGGCGCAACACGCTCGTGTTCGTCCAGCCGAAGAACGGCAAGACCATCTCGACGACGTCCCAGCAGGAGAAGTTCCTCAGTAAGGCCCGGGAGGTCATCGGAGCGCGGCTCCGTGAGGACGACCAGAACCTGAGCGAGGAGATACGCGAGGATATCGCGGAGCTCAAAGGCGAGTACGAGGACGACCTCCTCGACCGCTTGGAGGGCGCGTACGGAGAGGTCATCGACGGCGACGACCTGCTCAACGAGTTCGAATACGCCGCGGAGATGACGCTTGAGAACTTCGTCGCCGCGGAGGACGAACTCGACGCCGGGAACATCGCGGCCGCCGCCGAAGCGGACCCGTTCGACCTCCAGCGCCATGCTTGGGACATCGTCCGCGACCGTCTCGACAGCCGCTCCGAAACCTCCGTCGAAGACATCTACGAACAGTTCCTGATGGACCCGACGTATCCGATCCCGGGCAGCGTGCAGGCGGTCGCCAACGCCGTCGAGGACGGCCTGGACGACAAGCCCGTGCTCGCCCACGACGGGAGCCAGTTCAGCGACGAACTCCGGAACCTCGACCGCGACACGACCCTCGTCCTGGAAGAGGAAGTGGACAAGTGGTCGGTGGACGACATCACGTCCGCGCTCCAGCGCGAGTTCAGCGGCGGCACCACGGAGGTCGATATCGGCTCGTTCGAGCTCGAAGTCCTCGAGCGGACGGACGTCTGGATCGTCGATGACGACCCCCACGACGCGATCATGCGCGCGGTCGGTCGGCTCGCCAACGAAGACCACTACGTCCTGGTGAGCGGCAACGAGATCGTCTCCAAGGCTCGGTCCGACGCGAAGCTCCGGGACGTCTCGGACGCGCGCGAGATTGGCGCTCCCGAGGTAAGCGAGCGTATCGAGGAGACCATCGACGCTGCCGGCGAGGCCGACACGTCCCAGGTCCTCACCGCGATCAGGAACGACACCGAGGTGTACCTCCCGCAGGACGACACCGAAGGCGCGTTCCACGGGGCCGCGAACACGCTGCTGTCCGAGGGCTATAAGCTCAAAACCGAGGGCGACTACGTCGGGTCGCTGGGCGACCGCGACCCGACAGCCGTCGTGATCGTGCCGATGGTTCCCGACGACGTCGGCGAGCGCATCCTGGAGTACATCGGCGACCTCGACGAGGAAGCGACGTTCCAAGTGGGAGACGTTCAGAGGGAATGCGCCCCGGACCACGACGAGTCCGCGGTTCAGCACTTCCTCCTCGACCACCTCGGCGAGAGCGACCCGCACTACGTCGTGGGAGCGACCGGATCCGAAGATCCCGGCGACTGGTTCCCGGGAGCCGGCTTCCGTATCCCGCCCGAGACCGGATGGACGTTCGAGTATCAGGGCAACAATCCGTCTGAACTCCGCGACAAGTGGCAGGACTCCCACGAGTCGGGCTCGGTCGCCTACGGATCGGTGTCGTTCACGACGGAGGGCGACAGCGGGGCGCCCGAGTCGCTTCAGGGCGTCGCTGAGTTCCAGAAGGCACACACGGACCTCCAGCTCGAACTCGGCCAGTCACACGAGACGGTCGCCGATCTCCTCGAGAACATCCCGGAGTCCGCCTCCGGCATCGACGTCACGATGCAGTTCGAGTGAGACGCACATCTAAATACGATACCGAGCCCATCATTCCCCATGTCTGATTCGAATGCTTCGCGGTCTGATCTCCCCATCGAGCGCGGGTTTCCCATCGAGCAGGTGAACGACCTCGCCGACCGTGAGGGCCGGGCGAAACTCCACTACCGGCCGCTGACGACCATGCACAAGTGGTGGGCCCGGCGGCTCGGCTGTGTCTTTCGTACGATTTCGCTGTACTCGCTCGTCTCCGATCCCGACCGAGTCTCCGTTCGAGACCCGGACAAGGAGGATCACGACCTCACAGAGTTCGACGAAGCGTCCGAAAGAGCGGACACGGCAGATATCAAGGAAATGATCGAGAGCGTCGATTTGGCCAACCCCGACGCCATGTGGGATCTCTACTCCAAGGACATCCGTGTCGAAGACGCCGACGTTCTGGACCCGTTCATGGGCGGCGGGACGAGCCTCCTCGAAGCGATCCGATTCGACGCGGACGTGACCGGTGTCGATCTGAACCCCGTCGCGTGGTTCATCACGAAGAAGGAGCTCGAGGCCCACAGCGTCGATCCCGACGAACTCCGAGACGCTTTCGAGGACGTCGAGGACGTGGTCGCCGAGGAACTCCAGTCCCAGTACGAGACAGCGTGTCCCAACGACGAAAGTCACGTCGCCGATGCTGTCTACGCGTTCTGGGTCAGGGAACTCGACTGCACGTCTTGCGGCGAGACGGTCCCGCTGTTCAAGGACTACCGAGTCGCCAAGGAGAGGTACGGGAACGACAATAGATATCACGTCTATTGCCCGGATTGTGGGAACATCTTCCTGACGGACGATTATCAGACTGAGACGATTTGCCCGGATTGTAGCAATGAATACGTCCCGGAGAATGGCCCCGTTTCCCGGGGTGGGAATTACGGCTGCCCTTCGTGCGGTCTAAAGTACCCAATCGTGGATGCGATCGCCGACGGCCAATCGTACGCTGAGTCTCTCTACGCCCTCGAGTATTACTGCACCGAGTGTGAGGACGAGGGGAAAGATCGCCCAACATACAAGGGATACAAACAAGCGAACGAAGAAGACATCGAGCGTTACGAACGGGCAGCCGATAGCTGGAGGAGCGAAGATACCCTCGCCGACTATGCTCCGCAAGGGGACATCCCCGAGGGTGCGATTACGACTTCGTCATCGGTCAGCGGAAACGACGTCTTCCGTCACGGATACGAATCGTGGCAGGACATGTTCAACGACCGCCAGCTGTACTGCCTCTCGACGCTCCTGCGCGCGATCGACGAGGAAGTAGACGATCAAACCATCAAGGAGTACCTTCTGCTGGCGTTCTCGGACTCGCTGATGTTTCAGAACAACTTCTCTACCTACAATATCAACGCCACGAAGATCAAGGGAATATTCCGAAAGAATTCGTTCATGCCTACGGTTGAGTACGTGGAGAACAACGTTTGGGGGACGAAGGCTGGCCTCGGAACGTTCAGCAATACCTGGGCGAAAATCGTTGATGCCGTCGAGTTTGCTCACTGGCCTACGGAGCGATACATCAAAAACGGGGATAATGAGGAGACCGCGCCGTTCGAGAAGCCCGTTGGAGGCGAGTACACGATACATCAAGGCGACCTGCACGACGTGGATCTGGAGTCGGAGTACGACGCGATTATCACCGATCCTCCGTACTACGACAACGTCGTCTATTCCGAGGTCTCCGACTTCTTTTACGTCTGGCAGCGTCTGTTACTCGGTGACGAATACGAGGGTTTCTCGCCCGAAACAACCCCGCGCGAGGAGAGCATCGTCGCCAACCCGGCAGAGGGGAAAGATTCAGATTCGTTCGAATCAGAACTCAGAAGCGCGTTTTCGCGGATGCGCGAAGTTCTATCGGACGACGGCGTTCTTGTGTTCACGTATCGACACGGCGACGAGGATACCTGGGGAACGCTTCTCGAATCACTATGCGACGAAGGCTTCGACGTTACCGCGACGTATCCGATTTCCGCGAACCTCAGCGAGTTCGTCGTCGGCGACGAACTCAACTTCAGTGTCGTCGTCGTCGCTCGTCCGGCGACGGACCGAGAGCCAATTAGTTGGTCGTCGCTCCGCCGGCGTGCTCACCGGGGCGCGAGCGAGACGCGTGAAAAGATTCAGGCCGGACAGACGCTCTCTGAGGGGGATATCAGCATCGTCGAGATGGGGCGCTGTTTCCGCGAGTACTCGAACCACCACGGGAAGGTACATCGCGGGGGAACAGTGATGTCGACGACGGAGATAGTCAGCGAGATCTACGACATCATCTCCGGGAACGTCACACCGGACGAGATCTACCTCGACCTCCTCGAGATGGACGAGCCCACCCTCGACGACGTGACTCGGTTCTGTCGAGGAACCGATATCGACCCCGATGATCTTCGGCGACGCGCCCTGTTCGTTACTGACGACGGTTTTGAGTTGACGGACTGGCGTGCAGAAGAGCGAATCGAATACCTCCGCGGGCGTTCCACAGAGGAATTGACGCCGCTCGAAGGAGTGCAGTTACTTCGCTATCGGGACGCGCAAGACGTGAAGCCAACTGATGAACAGCGTGACCTCAACGTGACCTCGGAAATGATCGACGTCGCAGAGGAAATGGCGACGCTGACTGGAGACGAGGGCTACGAGGCCCTATTCTAACCTTGGTGCACTTTGATACCTCCGTAATTCGAGGACGACATCATGAGTGATATCGATGCCGTCGCGGGGATGTACAATATCGTCGATCGAGAGAGGCGTGAGACAGCTGACTATCAGGTCCCCGTCGAGGAGTTCATAACGATGCTCGAGAGCCACGATATGCCACAGGAGATCTGTGTGGTGGGGCTCGACGATGTCTTAGCCAGAGACAAGAAACTACAGGAGTACCTCATTGATACGATGCGCCGAGAGATGGATTACCTCAACGGTCAGCGACCACTGCCAACCGTTCAATTTACAGTTGAAGGCGAGTTCCAGAGCGTCAGGGACTCCTTCGAAGTCGAAATAGACGGAGAGTTCTATGGTCTCAGTCCCGTTTTCGGACGGCAGATGAAGCAGCGAGAACCCGGCTGGTTGGTGACGACATTTAGGATATAACGCTACTAATGACTCTGTATCGTGTAACTTCGACCTATAGAACTCAATTTAACATAAATGAGAGGACTTCCAGAATATCCTCTCCTTCATCAGTCAACTGGTATCGATTCTCGTCACCTCGTGGGATCATTTTCACGTACCCCCACTCGAGCAGGGGATCGAGCACCTTCTCGTCGGCCGGGTCATAGTAATGTCGAACTTCGGAGCGCTCATACTCAGACAGTAGGGAAAGATCCATAGAGAACTCTACTACTTCTCGTTTTATCACGTATCCCCGGTCAGCTGCCTCCTCCTGTATGAATTCCAAAACTCGAAGGAAGTCCCGATGAGGACTGCTGAAAGGATATTGGGGGAGTGTCTGTGGATCTTGAATGTCTGTAGCAATCTGCTCCCCATAGTATGATTCTGCTCGCACATAATAGGGAGTTGCATCTGTGGAAGTCGCTGCTATCGCTCCTGCAATGGCGGTAATCTTACTTCCTGTAGTAATATTCAGATAGATTTCCGTGTTGTCGGACTGATAGCGTGTAATCACATCACCAGCCCCCAGAACTGCACTATTCAGATCGAAGAAATCACATTCTGTTATCTCAACGTCAATATCTTCCTCTTCTAGCTTGCGTCGGACCTCGTCCCGGCAAGCCCTCCCTTTGGAGATATCCTCATCTATACTTTCCTCAGCGGATTCTTCAGAGTTTGAAACGGTCTCCCCATTGTGTGCTATCAGGATGACCTTGTCTGCATTACTTTCTATTGGGGGACGATAGACTCGCTCGCGTTCGTATCCCTGAAAGGCGATATGAACCTGTTCTGTCCCCAGATACACTATCTTCTATTGGCATTTTATCGAGGATAAGGTTATCGCTCACCTGTTTCCAACTGTGGTTGGAAAGTGCTAGAAGGACATCGAACCCCCCTGAATCAAATCGAATCGTATGGGGGTTTAGACACTTTATGGGGTGATCCCCCCTACTATGAGGTACAGAAATCATGTCCGTCGAAAAGCTGAAAGAAACCATCGTCGAACACGAAGATTCAACTCGAAGCGCAGAGGATCAGGCGGAAGTAGCCGCCTACCTCTGGGAGAACGACTACACCCCAGTGAGTGACGGGATCAAGCGGACTGAGTTGGAAGAGGAACTCGAGAACGCAGAGGTAGATATAGAACATAGTGTCGAGACTTGTTTGTTAAATCTGCGCGACTTAGACTTCGTGCGCAGATGGATTAACGGACCGCAGATCCTGGTCATTCACGATGAGCAGGGTGTTGTTAATGGCGAGCCGTTAGAGGAGATGGTCGAGGAGGAACAGACCGCCCTGATCGAGGCGATCCAAGACGAAGATCCTCCCGAAGAAGGATCTGAAACCATAGCAGACGGCGGAGAACCGCCTACCCTACGGAAAATAGCGGCAGAAACCCTAGACGTGGGTGCGAGTGTAGCTGAGACCGAACTCAAAGCCGGGGAGATGGTGCCGGATCAGATGGAAAAGCACCGGAAGGTTGTGGAGGCTATTGAGGAGGCCGACCGCGAAAAGAACGGGGACTATCACGCTCTTCGCTTCATCCACAATCCCTATCGGTACTCACTCACGACCAAGGCTGTCAGCATATGTGAAGAGTCTGAGTAAAAGATGAATTTATGTCTGGCTCAGGAGAACCGACCAACGACAGTCAAAAACAATCCAAACCATCAGGGCTCAGGAGATGGATAGTTAGTCTTCTCGGAGCAGACTCCGTTCTACATCGCTCAGTAGGAGTGTCCGTCGAAAGTGTCATCGAATTTCTAGTCTTTGGAATGCTTGCGGCTGTGTTCACCGGGATGATTACAATATTACACCTCGGGACGGATTTTACCCTTCCTGCCTATCCCGCTAGTATAGTGTTTGTTTGGTCGGGAACGGTCATTGAGATCTGGAAGCAAAAAACTGGGTTTCTGACTTTAAACAACACTGTCGAAAGAGATTCTTAGCTATCAGAATTACATTAGTGCCCAAGGGCCTTCTTGAGAAACGGTAACACCTTCTTCCATCTGCTGAAGGAAGTACAGCGTAACTTCGCCGTGGTCGGCGTCTGTATTGTTGGTGTAGACGGGGACGCACGTCGTCTCGTGTTGCGGATATCGCGGGCGGTCGTCCTCGTCCCTCTTGCCGCACGCGTCCTTGATACGGGATTTCGTCCACTGACCCTGGTTTTCAAGGTCCGGCTTGTTCGGTCCGTACGTCGAGAACGCGATGTCGTTGATCACGCGGGCAGCGAAGGTCGCCGGATTACTGATTGCGAACGGTCCGGTCGTGTCGTAGACATCTGAGAGGTCGTCTTCAGACACGTCCTCTAAGCAGAGACGGCCGTGCTGTACTGCGTCGAACACGTGGAGTTCGGGATATTTGAGCGCAAGTGACTCGAGTAGATACTCCCGAGTGAGGCGTTCGTACTCGTCGCAGGCGAACTCGTCGTCGGGTGAGAGCACCTCCACTTCGCCACCAGTATTGGTCACAGAGAGACGATCTCGATGGTACTGGGGACAGAGGAATGCCATCCGGTTGGTGTCGGTGAGATACGCGTAGGCGAACATCCGGGACCGCGAGGCCGAATCGTTCGCCGGGTTCTTTCCTTCTTGGTAGTACTTCGAATCCAGGACGGCCAGCGTTTCGTCGCCGTCGGTCAGTAGGTGATCGGGCTCGTGAGCGGCCTTTGCGTTCCCCTCGAACGGATAAAGCCGGTGTTCGTCCTTGCACTCGACGTCGGACAGTCGGTCCAAGTGGTCGAGGGGTCGCAGCGACTCGACTTCCCGGCTGAGAACTCGCTGCGTATAGTCTTGGAATAACGAGTCCATGCTCAACGCGTAATCCACGAGCAACTCCTCGGGGCCGCCGCCGGTCTGTCCCAAGAGGGCTGACGAGAGGATCGACTGCGACGTGTGAACCGCCCGGCGATAATAGTGGCGTTGCCGGTGAAGGTCGGCCAGCGAAAGCCGCCGGTACTCCCCGAGGCGCTTTTGGCTGCTCTGTATCCCGCGATCTTCGATTTCCTTCACCTGATTGTGGACCATCGACAGCAGGAGATCCTGCCGCGGATGCTGGTGGCCGTCGCGCTCCTGCTGAAGTAACCGTAGCAAGAGTTTTCCCGCCATGTGGATGGCCTCGTTCACCGGATTCGCGTAATCGACCTCTGTCTCCACCCACGTCGGTTCCGGGTTTCCCGTCGCGTGATTCATCAGCGTCTGGGCGACGTCAACCGACCCGAGTCCCTCGTACCCGTTCCGACGTCGGATATTGAGGTCCCGGATGAAGCCCTTCTTTGTGATGGTCTTGACGCCGTGTACGTAGTTGATAGCCAGGATAGCGATGAGCTGGGACGCTTCGATCTCACCGGCAATCAGCTCCTCGAGCGGGATACCGTAGTGTGACTGTGTACGGTCGATATCGTAGACTGTGAGGAGCATTCGGATGACGTTCTCCCACTCGATTTTCGGCTCGACCTGAACGCTCATCCCGGGCACGAGTTTGACGATCCCCACGACGTCGGAGGGTTCGACGTGGAGCGAGTTTTCCACGATCCGAGCGGAGAGGACGTGAAGCGGCCCCGAGTCGCCGTCGTCTGCTTCCGGACGGAGTCGCGGGCGTTTCTTCACGTACCGGCTACCTTCCCGGACGAAGTTCGCTGCCCGGAGTTCGTCCCGGAGACTCTCCGGGTCACAGCCTTCGACGATCAGCTTCCGATTTTCCTGGACGGAACAGAGTTCCGTGCCGTACTCACATCGGAGTGCGTCACTCATAGGCGCTGACGCCCATCTCCCGTTCTTCAGCCTCGGCTTCCCTGGCCGCGAGGTCGATCGCCGAGGATAGGTCGAAGGCCTCAAACTGGTCGTCGAGCGTCTCGTAGTGCGTCGCCAGTTGGTTGATCTGGGGGAGCGACGCGCTGTTCAAGAGCCGGGGAGCAATATAGGTCGAAAACGCCTGCCCGACCGCTGTTGCTTCTTCGCCTTCGTACGGCCCGCCTTCCTCACAGGCACTCTTGAGGAACTTCGTGACGTCCACGTAGTGCATCGGTCCGAACTCCATGATCCCGCCTTCGCCGCTCGTCGTCGTTCCGTTGTTGACACCGTCGTGGTGGCTCTCGAAGAGGTCGTGAAGCCGTTCCTGGTCAATATCGATGTCCGGCCCGAGTTCGCCGATCCAGTCGTCGAATAAGTCCGCTCGCTGGTCGTCCTCGTAGCGGCTCAGTTCTACCATCGCAAACCGGCGGGTGATCGCATTGTCGAGTTCGTTGACCGTCCGGTCCGACATGTTCATCGTGCAGATGATCTTTACGTCGTCGTTGAGGGTGAGACTGTTCCCCTCTTCGTCACGGAAAATCGCCTGGTCGTAATCCTCGATGGCCGTGTACAGGGGGCCGAAGACCTGGGAGATGTCGGCTCGCGTTATCTCGTCGATGATGACGCCCCAGTTGTCGTGATACTCGTTCGCTTTCTGAATGCCCTGAGAGACGCAACCCGCCTGACGGACGTACTTGATTTCGCCGTCGTCGGTCTCCGGCTGGATGCTGCCGGTGATGTCCGCGGGCGTCCAACTGGGCGTCGCGGTGGAGATAGAGTAGTTGATACAGGTTTTCAGGGCGAGTTGCTTTGCGAAGTAGGTCTTCCCAGTGCCGGTTGGACCGTAGAGGACGATCGGTTTTCCGACGTCGAGGGCGGTCTCGGCGTTCTTCTGGACAGTGTCCGGAACGCGAATGTCGCCGAGATCGTCGTTCCGCTGTGCTACGGTCTGCTTAACCGAGAGAGGTGCCGTCTGAGAGGTTAAGATTGCTTGCTCGATTTCAGCGCCGCTTCCTGGAACGTCTACGTCGATGTTCCGTTCTTCGACTAAGTATCGGATGGCATCGGGGTCGCTGGTCTTGTTGATGAATTCTTTCGCTTGTGCCGCACCGCTGAGGATGAAGCCGCTGAATTCTTCCGCCTCCTCCCGATCGTAGTCCTCGAACCGCGGTTTCCCGCTACTCATTATCCTAAGCCTGTCACGGGCGTCTTATAAAATGTCCCTGTCAGAGTACGATTGATTCTGTTCTTCGGGTCAAAATGAGAGGGATTCTTGAGCGTGTACTACCCACTCGAGTAGATGGTCGCAAGAAAAAAGAGAGTGACAGTGTTCTATCTGGCTAATGGGCGAGATTAATCTTTTCCGCGTCTCTGACGAGGGGAGTGTTACGGAGATATCACCGGATCCCGTAGAGCTTGAGAGGAACGTACAGAATCTTATTGAAGAGAATTTGGAAGAGTTACTCGGGATCACTTTCCTGGAGTCGGAATACAGTACTGGCGAGAAGCATGGCGGGAGAATTGATACATTGGGACTTGACGAGAACAATTCTCCAGTTATTATCGAGTATAAGAAGACACAAAATCAAAATGTTATCAATCAGGGGCTATACTACTTCGACTGGCTCGTTGACCACAAAGCCGAATTTGAGAATTTAGTACACGACAAAATAGCATCGGATCGGGAGGTAGATTGGAGTTCACCCCGACTCGTCTGCATTGCCCCAGACTTCACGAAATACGACTCACACGCCGTGGAGCAGATTGGTCAAAATATCGAGCTTATGCGGTTTGAGCAGTACTCAGGTGGACTCCTACTTCTCGAGCTTCTCAACGTCGTAGAATCTTCGGATGAAACCGAATCCAGCCGGGAGTATACCACCGTCGGAGAGAAAATTCAGCAGGCGAGCGATGACTTACGCCGCCTGTTCGAAGAGCTTGATGAGTTTATCCTGTCACTAGGGGATGATATCCAGAAGAAAGAGCTCAAGTACTACTTTGCTTACAAGCGCATCCAGAATTTCGTATGCGTGTATATTACCCCAGATAAAGGCGAAATCCGGGTGTACCTGAAGATCCACCCCGACGAGCTCGAAACCATGCCAGATATCGGAAGGGATGTTACGAATACCGGCCACTATGGAACCGGAGATCTAGAGCTCACTATCTCTGAGAAAGACGACCTAGAAATCTGCAAGGAGTACATAGAATTGAGCTACGATGGAGTATGATGTCAGAATCTCATATAATGTCACCGCTCAGCACCTCCATCGTTTGGAGAATATCTCGGTGATTGGGAACCGAATTTTCTGACCCCAGCAGCGGGATCTACACAACGCATTTGACAGTCAGAGTTATCTATGCAGGTATGGATGATGAGGACCTCGTCGATGTCGAGATCGCACACGAGGCTCCTGACGATATATCGGACGCTTACACCCCTGAAGCATCGGAATTTCCGTTTCACCGTCTCACTGTCGTTGCAAACCGGCTGAGTGCGGGCCAACCTGACACGGAACTCCGGTCACTCTCGAGCGTCGATGAAGAGCAGGTCAAACTGCTCGAACACCAGGTTGACGCCGCCCATCGGGCGCTGTTCGAGATGGACGGGAAGGCCTTGCTGGCCGACGAGGTCGGGCTCGGGAAGACCATCGAGGTCGGAATGATTCTGAAGGAGATGCATTACCGGGAGACGGACGATTCGGTCCTCATCCTGACGCCCGCTCAACTCGCAAAGCAGTGGCAAGGCGAGCTACGGGAGAAATTCGGCCTCGACTTCGTCTGTAACTACGACGGCGAGTTCCAAGGATTCGACGCCCACGACCGCATCATCTCGAGCATCGACACGGCGAAAAGCGACCGATACCGTCACAGCGTTCTCTCCCGAAACTGGGACGTCCTCGTGCTGGATGAAGCCCACTACGTCAAGAACGAGGACACTGATCGGTACGAACTCATCGACAAGCTCACGTACGACTACGCGTTCTTTCTCACGGCCACCCCGATTCAGAACGAGCTGACTGACCTCTATAACATCGTTTCCCTGCTTCGGCCGGGCTTGTTCGGCAGTCGGGAAACGTTCCACCACTACTTCGTGGACAACGGTCAGGACACGCTGGTGAACCGTAACGAGCTTCAGCAGCGTCTGCACCAGGTGATGATTCGGAACCGGCGAGCCGAGACCGACATCGACTTCACGAACCGAGAGATCGATACGCGCACATTCCAGCCGAGCAATAGCGAGCGCGAACTATACGAAGCCGTGACGGACTACGTTCGAGAAGCGTACAGCGAGGATCGGGGACAGAAGTTGGTGTTAATGATGCTGCAAAAGGAGGTCGTGAGCAGTCCTGCAGCCCTCAAGAAGACGATTCGAAAACAGCTAGACGCGAACAACGAACTCACGCATCGAAGCGAGCTGGAGACGATTCTGGAGAAGATCGATGCCATCGAGACGGTTACCAAACAGGAGCGGCTCTTCGATATCGTCGAGGAAGCACGCGAGCACGTCGAGATGGGGCGCGTCATCGTGTTCACGCAATTCCGAGCGACTCAACAGCAGGTCTTGGAATCGCTTCAGGAACAAGGGTACACGACCCACGCTTTCCACGGCGGACACTCAAGTCAGGAAAAAGAAAACATCGTGGATCGGTTCCGAGAGGAAGGCGGGGTTCTCGTCTCGACGGACGCGATGAGCGAGGGGCGAAACCTCCAGTTCTGTAACATTATGGTGAACTACGACCTGCCGTGGAACCCGATGAAGGTAGAACAGCGCATCGGTCGGATCCACCGAATCGGCCAGAAGCGAGAGGTGTTCGTGTTCAACATGGCGCTTGAAGATACGATCGAGGAGTACGTGCTGGAACGGCTGTACCACAAGATCGACTTGTTCCAACAGACCGTCGGAGAGCTGAGCACGATCCTCACGCGGCTCGAAGACTCCGGAAAGGGATTCGAAGACGAGATCTTCGAACGCCTCGTCAACGCGGACTCCGAAGCGAACCTCGAAAACGATTTCGAAGCGATGGCGGTTGATCTCGAGGAACAGCAGGAGCTCTCCGAGAAGGTAGAGAACTTCAACAGCGCTGTCTTCGAGAACTTCGACCTGGGTGCGACCGATGACTGATGCCACGCTCCCCGTCACGCAGTCAAGACTAACTGCGTTCGCTCGAGAGTATCTGCAAACCATTGGCGCATCCGTCCACGAAGACGGACCTCGATGGCACGTCAACCTCCCCGACTACGTCGATGTCGAGTTCAGCAACGGGAGCGAGTTCGAAGTCGTCCTCGAAACAGACTCTAGTGAACAAGGAGGACAGGATGAATTCGTTCTGGCCCCGGAGAGTGAATTCGCTCAACAGTTACTCGACGAAGCGATTTCGATATCCCCCGTCGGTCGGCTATCGGTTACCGACGAACTCTCAGGAGGCGAGTACCAGTACCCCGACTGGGTCGTAGAAAGCGACCTCCAAGTCGTTGATGCTTCGTTTATGCCATATTACGACCGTGAGGCGGTTTTCGCGGTCGTGCAGATCGGCGTCGAAACGGTGAGCGAATACCAGACACAGTTCCTCGAAGCCGTCAGCATCGACGCTTCGTCACAGGAGGAATTGACCGGTATGGCCGAGACTGTCCTACAATCCTTCTACGACCCTAAGAACGAGCCCGGAGACAGCGATTGGGAGGACAACAGTACCGAGTCGATCGGAACGGAAGTCTTCGAAGCAGCCGTCAGCGAGTGCCAGCAAACTGCGCTTGATAACGTTCGTGAGGCCATCGCCGATATCCGTGAGTCGGCCTCGCGTGCTGCCGACGCCGAGTTTGATGAGTATCGACAGCTACAGAATCAACAACTGAGCGACCTTCGAGATGAAATTGAGTCGGTGACGACCCGTCTTCAGAATGTCGCGGATGACGTCGATACCGCGTCGTCCCACGAAGACAGGGTTGATGCCCTACAAAAACGAGAAGAGCTCCAAGCGAAGCAAGAGGAACTCGAGAAGAAGCGAGCAGACATCCTCGAATCGAAACAACATGGATTCGAAGACAAGCGACGCGAGATCTATCAGCGTCATCATCTCGAAGTTCAGACGAAGCCAGTAGCGACTACACTGGTGTCGTACGAGCGTGGCGAAATCGAACTCCGACTTGCTGATTGCGGGCGGAACGAGACTATGCGGGCCCCCTATGCAGCAGGTGCCGGATATACAGACACGGTCAACTGTCCAAGTTGCCAGGCGAAGCTCTCGCCCGATAACCCTGTCAAGATGGGGGTCACGGGATTGCGGTGTCGAAAGTGTTTATAATACTGAATATTGGCTCGTCGTTTTTCGCCGTTCGATAGCTCCACGGCAATCTAGTTCTTTCGAGAAACAAATGAAAGACAGTCTCTAGTGAACCGGGCAACATAGTGGATCCTCTAGAAGCTTTTTGAGTTTCATCAATTATCCTTCAATAATCCAACCATTATATCCGGATAGTGCCTGCATCTGTTGAGTGAGAATTGGAGATCGTCGAACGAGTGGCCCTACGTACTGAGTTGCTCATCGCCTTCGGTCCCTGTGTCCTATACCTATGGTAGGATGGAACAAGGAGATTTCACGGGGATGGCCGTGTTCGTAGGCTATAGGAATTGTCAACCCACCTTCAATCGAGCTTTGTCTGGTACGCTTCGACCAACCGCTCCCCCTTTCTTGCAAGTTCGCTATACGTCACTACGTCAATCCGGTTGAGAAAGCTGTTATAGACGCGAAGTCCCTCCCGTTCATCCGAATTTAGGTCTGCCCCGATAACCACAGTGCCTCGGGGTTTCAACATATCTAACCCATCTCGTCGGAGGATTCCATCGCGGCTCGCTTCGATTTCATTGATGTAGTTTTCCACTTGTGAAACAGCTTCTGAGAGATCTGCACTCGGCCGATAATTGTCGTGTGACCGGTCTTCAACCATTACTGTGTGATCTGGTTTCTTGATCTCAAAAATGTCGTAATATCCATTCACAGTTTCGAGACAAAAATCGACCTCTTCATCCCGCGTTAGCTCTCGCTCGTCACGGTTATCAACATATCTGGCACCAAATATCCAAGGGTGGCTCTCTAAGAACTCCTGATATTCTCGTTCAGGTTCTCTCGATTGGATCAGTTCTCGAAATTCATCGATTGCATTACGTGCTCGAGCCCTACTAATGAGATATTCTACATTAACAACGTCCTCTGGTAACTCATCAGCAAATCCCTCGATATCATCAATAGCAGGTTCAATTTCGCTGACGCTCTTGATGAGTTCAACAGCTAATTCTTCAGATTCTTCGGTATCTGTAGATTCGATACTCTCAATAGCTGCTTTTGCTGCCTCAACTGATGGGGCATCCTTTGCGAGAATTACGTGATTCCCCCTTTCCAGATTTGCGACATCCTCAAGATTATCCAGTAGAGCAGTTAATCGCTGTAATTCATCAGGCTGACATCGGAAGATCGTCTCCTCTTCGACTTCGATCCTGCTGTCGGTGAGACGAGACTTCCAGAATGAAATGACCTTCTTGCCGGAGTCAGAGGCAATCACCTCAAAAACGTTAATTGATTTGAACGTCCTTGGACCATCCTTAATTGGATAGTGAGCGACATGACGAAGTCTATCTTTGTCCTCAAGAGGGACTTCAATCTCATATATCTCCCCGTCAAACGTCTGCTCAATTTCCATATCTTATTGTCAGAGAGACCCATTTAATAAGTCTAATCGACAAGCAGTAAGGTAGAACCGGAGGTGCGTGAGTTTCCGGGAAATGCTAAAATCATAAACATAGAATCAACGTATACAGGCTTGAACTCACTCAATCACTTACAGTAACAGATTGCATATACTGTTCTTTCCGGAAACAACCCGGTCAGGCTTTTGTAACCTGACCCGAAATCAGTCTGTCAGAGACAGATGATTCGCGATGCTCGCGTCCTCCGCGCCGGGTTCGTCCCTCGGGAAGTTGAGCATCGCGACGCCGAAGTCAACCACCTCTCTAGCGTTCTCGAACCCATCACGAACGGGGAACCCGCCGACACGGCCATCGTCACTGGACCCAGCGGCGCCGGCAAGACGTGCATCTCGCAATTCGTCACC
>Ga0207720_100445_pt1 | contig 28348 bp, 21 predicted proteins | sample A23P2SouthBayCA_2_FD_187751 | JGI IMG/M metagenome (GOLD analysis project Ga0207720, IMG submission 187751) | Aerobic enrichment media microbial communities from Eden Landing Ponds, California, USA - A23 E3 (2) (SPAdes) | ecosystem: Environmental > Aquatic > Marine > Unclassified | place...
GCGGCCACACCGGCCGCGACAAGATCGTCGTGATGCAGGGGGGGTACCACGGCGCGCAGGAGTCGACGCTCGTGGAGGGGTCGGCCGACGATCCCCATCCCTCGACGAAGGGGATCCCCGAGGAGTTCGCCGAACACACCCTGCCGATCCCGTTCAACGATCCGCAGGCGGCGAAGGAGGTGTTCGCCGAACACGGCGACGACATCGCGGCGGTCCTCGTGGAGCCGATCTTAGCCAACACGGGAATCGTCACGCCGATCGACGGCTACCACGAGACGCTCCGTGACCTCTGTGACGACCACGACTCCCTCCTCGTCTTCGACGAGGTGATCACCGGGTTCCGGGTGGGCGGCCTCGGCTGCGCGCAGTCGAAGTTCGGCGTCACTCCCGACGTGACGACGTTCGGCAAGATCATCGGCGGCGGCTTCCCGGTCGGTGCGATCGGGGGACAAGCGGAGATCATCGAGGAGTTCACGCCCTCGGGCGACGTGTTTCAGTCGGGGACCTTCTCCGGCCACCCGGTGACGATGGCCGCCGGGAAGGCGTCCTTGGAGTACGCCGCCGAGAACGACGTGTACGAACACGTCAATCGCCTGGGTCGGAAACTCCGCGAGGGGATCGCCGAGATCTGCGCGGAGCGCGCGCCCGAGTACACCGTCGTCGGGACCGACTCGATGTTCAAGACGGTGTTCACCCGGGACGCGCCCGACGACCCCGACACCTGCTGTACCGGTGGCTGTCGACAGGACCCCAACTGCGACCGCTACGACACCTGTCCGAAGACCGGCGCCGACGTCGCCAGCGCCGCCACCGACCGGTGGGAACGCGTGTTCTGGCAGGAGATGAAAGAGCAGGGGGTGTTCCTCACCGCGAACCAGTTCGAGTGTCAGTTCACCTCGTACGCGCACACCGAGGAAGACGTCGAGGAGACGCTGGCGGCGTACCGGGAAGCGATCTGATCGAGGGCGGGAAGTCGGCTCGCGTCTGCGCGGTGTTGCGGAACGTTTTTATACCGAAACGAGGTAAACTGCTGATAATGCGCGCGGAGGCTCGTCTCGACGCCGCCCCTCTCCGACACCGACGAGCCCCGCGACCGCGACGAGGCGTCCGACCGCCGCGACCGGCTTCCGGCGCGGCGCGACGACCGGCCCCTTCGGGCCAGTAACTTTTCCCTCGTCGCGTTCGCGCCGTTCCGTTCCGGAGAGTGACAGCTACGTCCCCGATAGCGTCGGCGCCGTGATTTTCTTTCACATTCTAAACCAACGAATTTAAGGGGATGAGTCCATTCTACTCCGGTAATGGCAACCGTTGCACTCGCGTTCAGTGGGGGACTCGACACGACCGTCTGCGTGCCGCTTTTAAAAGAGGAGTACGGCTACGACGAGGTCATCGGCGTCAACGTCGACGTCGGGCAGCCGACCGAGGAGTTCGACGAGGCCGAGGAGACCGCGGAGGCGCTCGGGCTCGACATCCACGTCGTCGACGCGAAAGAGGAGTTCGCTGACCTCTGTTACGACGCGGTGAAGGCGAACGCGACGTATCAGGGCTACCCGCTCGGGACCGCCCTCGCGCGCCCGGTCATCGCCGAGGCGATCCTGGGCGTCGCCGAGGAGCAGGGCTGTGACGCCATCGCGCACGGCTGCACGGGGAAGGGGAACGACCAGCTCCGCTTCGAGGCCGTCTGGCGCGGCTCCGACCTGGAGGTCATCGCGCCCGTCCGCGAACTCGGCCTCACCCGCGAGTGGGAGATCGACTACGCCGCCGAGAAGGACCTGCCCGTCGAGGCCGGAGACGGCGGCGTCTGGTCCATCGACGAGAACATCTGGTCGCGCGCGGTCGAGGGCGGCGAGCTGGAGGACCCGAACTACGAGCCCCCGGAGGACATCTACGAGTGGACCGCCGAGCCGGAGGGCGAGACCACGATCGAGATCGCCTTCGAGGAGGGAGTCCCGGTCGCGGTCGACGGCGAAGAGATGGACCCCGTCCCGCTGATCCAGCACCTCAACGAGTACGCCGGCGGCTACGGCATCGGTCGCACCGACGTGATGGAGGACCGCATGCTCGGGCTGAAGGTGCGCGAGAACTACGAGCACCCGGCCGCGACCGTCCTGCTGACGGCCCACCAAGCCCTCGAAGACCTCGTACTCACCAAGAACGAGCGCTCCTTCAAGAAGGGGATCGAACAGGAGTGGTCGGAGAAGGCGTACCAGGGACTCGTGTTCGCGCCCGTCGTCGACGCGCTCGACGCGTTCATCGACGAGACGCAGGACGTGGTGACCGGTACGGCCACGGTGAAGGTCTCCGGCGGCAACTGCCGCGTCGTCGCCCGCGACTCCGAGTACGCGGTCTACTCCGAGGAGATGGCCTCGTTCAACACCGAGGACGTGGCCGGCATCGCGCAGGAGGACGCCACGGGCGTCGCGAAGTACCACGGCCTGCAAGAGCGCCTCGCCAACGACGTGAAGGCGTCTGTGTCGAAGCCCGAACTCGCGACGGACGGAAGCGGGAGCGACGACGACTCAGAATAAATGACCGACGACGACCCCGGCACGGCGGCGGACGCTCCCGACGCGAGCGCGGGCGACGAGGCGGGCCAGACCGGTACCGCCGTCCGCCGCGACCGCTTCAGCGGCGGCCCCGCCCGCGCGTTCCTGTCGAGTCTCGCGGCCGACGAGGCCATCTTCGAGGCCGATCTCGCGGTCGACCGCGCGCACACGGTGATGCTCGCCGAGCGGGGGATCGTCGACGGCGCGGTCGCGGGCGAGATCCTCGGTGCGCTCGACGACGTGGAAGACGCCAGGCACGACGAACTGCCCGACGGCGAGGACGTTCACGAGGCGATCGAGACGGCGGTCATCGACCGGGTCGGCCCGGACGGCGGCCGGATGCACACCGCCCGCTCGCGCAACGACGAGGTGGCGACCTGCATCCGGTACCGGCTGCGCGAGGACCTCCTCGCGGCCGCCGAGGCGACGGTGACGCTCCGCGAGGCGCTCGTCGAGGTCGCGGGCGAGCACACGGAGACCGTGATGCCCGGCTACACGCACCTTCAGCCGGCCCAGCCGACGACGGTCGCGCACTACCTGCTCTCCTACGAGGGGGGGGTCGCCCGCGACACCGAGCGTCTGCTCGACGCGTACGACCGGGTCAACCGGTCGCCGCTCGGCGCGGCGGCGTTCGCGGGGACGCCGTTCGACGTCGACCGCGACCGCACCGCAGAGCTGCTCGGCTTCGCCGGGACGGTCCGGAACTCAACCGACGCGGCGTCGTCGCGCGACTTCCTCGCGGAGGGGTCGACCGCGTGCGCGACGCTCGCGACGACGCTGTCGGGGCTCGCGGAGGACCTCATCCTCTTCTCCAACAAGGGGTTCGTGGAGCTGTCGGACGCGTACTCCTCCACCTCCTCGATCATGCCCCAGAAGAAGAACCCTGACACGCTGGAGCTGACGCGCGGCGTCGCCGGCGACGCGATCGGCGAGGCGACCGGAACGTTGAGCCTCCTCAAGGGGCTTCCCCGCGCGTACAACCGCGACCTCCAGCGCGCCCACGCGGGCGTGTTCGAGATCGCGGACGACGTACGCGAGGCGACGGACGTCGTCGCGGGCGCGGTCGCGACCGCCGACTGGGACGAGGCGACGCTCGCGGACGCCGCGGGCGAAGGCTTCTCGGCGGCGACGGGCGTGGCCGACCTGCTCGCGATGGGTGGGTTGCCCTTCCGGACCGCTCACGAAATCGTCGCGACCGCCGCCGAGACCGTCTCCGACGACGATTCGCCGGCCGCCGCAGCCGCAAAAGTTGACGAGGCCACTCGAAACGTGACGGGAGAGCCCCTCTCGGCGCACGTGAGCCGCGAGGACGTAGAGTCCGTGCTCGATCCCGCCGCCAGCGTCGCGAGCCGCGACTCCGCCGGGGGACCCGCCCCCGACGCCGTCGCCGACGAACTCGCGACCGCCGAGGCGGGGATCGAGGCCGACGACGGAGCGCTGGCCGAGGAGCGGGAGTCGCTCGCGGCGGCGGCGGATCTGCTGGACGCGGAGGTGAACTCGTATGTGTGAGCCGCTGGCGACCGCTGCGGATCGGAGACTGCGACGACTGCGACGGCTACGACGGCTACGATCCCGACGCCGATCGGTGGCATCGTCGACGGTCGCGGCTCGACCGTCGACGATGCCACCGTCCCCGCGAGGGGAGGCGCAAACTACTGGCATCTGACACCAGATATCACACGGGGGTTGTACGACCGGTTTTCATCCGTTAGCGGGTAGCCTATTTATTGTAAACTATATTATAGGTTCGAAGGGTTTATGCGGGTTCACAGTTGAGTAGAAGGTACGATGACGAGCGACACCGATCCAGTGATGGCAGAGGACCCGATCACGGGCGAAGAGATCGAGCTTCCGGCCGACGTCGAGGTCGGCGAGATCATCGACAGCCCGGTCACCGGGACCGAGCTTGAGGTCATCTCGCTGGACCCCGTCGTGTTGGAAGAGGCCCCCGAACTCGAGGAGGACTGGGGCGAGTAGATGGCGACGAGCGCCACGACCGCGACACGCGAGTGGTCGACATGCAAATAGGGATCCTCTACTCGCGTATCCGGAAAGACGAGAAGCTGCTGCTCGGCGAGCTCCGCGAGCGCGACCACGAGGTCACGAAGATCGACGTCCGGAAAGAGCGGTTCGGGCTGGATTCCACCACGGCCGACGTCGAGGACCTCGATCTGGTCGTCGACCGCTGTCTGTCGACGAGTCGGTCGCTGTACGCGACCCAGTTCCTCGACAGCTACGGCGTTCCCGTGATCAACTCTCCCGAGACGGGCGACGTCTGCGCCGACAAGGCGAAGAACTCGCTCGCGCTCGCCGAGGCCGACATCCCCACCCCGGCAACCGAGGTCGCGTTCACCAAAGAGTCCGCGATGGAGGCCATCGAGGAGTTCGGCTATCCCTGTGTGCTCAAGCCCGTCGTCGGCTCGTGGGGCCGGCTGATGGCGAAGATCGACACGCGGAACGCCGCGGAGGCGATCTTAGAGCACAAGGAGACGCTCGGTCACTACGAGCACAAGGTGTTCTACATCCAGGAGTTCGTCGACAAGCCCGGCCGCGACATCCGCGTGCTGGCGGTCGACGGCGAGCCGGTCGCCGCGATGACGCGGTCGTCCGACCACTGGCTCACGAACGCCGCGAAGGGCGGCGAGACGCAGTCGTTCGAGCTCGACGACCGCGCGCTGGAACTGGTCGAGCGCGCGTCTGCGGCCGTCGGCGGCGGCATGCTCGGCGTCGACCTGATGGAGGTGGGAGTCGAGCCGGAAGCGGACACCGGGGAGACCGGCGGAACCGGCTCCGGCGAGTACACCGTCCACGAGGTGAACCACACGGTCGAGTTCAAGGCGCTGGACGCCGCCAGCGAGGTCGACGTTCCCGCGACGGTCGTCGACTGGCTGGAGATGAAGGCGGCCGAGGCGGCCGACGACGAGGAGGTCACGGCATGAGCGTCGACGACGCGGCCGACGCGGCGACCACCGACGAGACCTACACCGCGAGCGTCGTCGGCGGCACCGGCTTCACCGGCGGCGAGCTGTTGCGGATCCTCTCTGGGCACCCCGAGTTCGAGGTCGTACAGGCGACGTCGCGCTCGGCCGACAACATGACCGTCGGTCGCTCGCACCCGAACCTGCGCGGGCTCGACCTACGCTTCTCGGACCCCGACGACTTGGAATCGGTCGACGTGCTGTTCTCGGCGACGCCACACGGCGTCTCGATGGGGCGGATCGACGAGTACTTCGAGGCCGCCGACACGGTCGTCGACCTCTCGGCGGACTTCCGCCTGCCCGAGGCGGAGCTGTACGACGAGTGGTACGACGGCCACGAGTCGCCCGAGTACCTGGAGTGCGCGGAGTACGCGCTCCCCGAGATCAACCGCGAGAACCTCCCCGGCGCCGACCTGATCGCCGGCGGGGGCTGTAACGCGACCGCGACGATGCTCGGGCTCAAGCCCCTCGTCGACGCGGGCGCGCTCGGCCCCGACACCGGCGAGGTCGTCGTCGACGTGAAGGTGGGGTCCTCGGAGGGCGGCGCCGGCGGCGGCGCGGCCTCCTCCCACCCGGAGCGCTCGGGCGTCGTGCGCCCGTACGCGCCCACGAGTCACCGCCACGAGGCGGAGATCGGAGCGTACCTCGGTCTCGACGTCTCCTTCACCGTCCACGCGGTCGAGATGGTGCGCGGCGCGAGCGCGACCTGCCACGTCTTCCCCGACGAGCCGGTCTCGAAGGCGGACCTGTGGCAGGCGTACCGCGGCGCCTACGCCGACGAGCCGTTCATGCGGATCGTCTCCGGCGGGGGCGGCGTCTACCGCTACCCCGAGCCGAAGGCGGTCGCCGGCACCAACCACGGCGAGGTCGGCTTCGAACTCGACCCCGGCAACCGGCGTATCGTCGTCTTCTCGGCGATCGACAACATGATGAAAGGCTCCGCCGGACAGGCGGTCCACGCGGCGAACGTCGCCCTCGGACTGCCCGAAGACGCCGGTCTGGAGTTCCAGGGACTCCATCCCGTGGGATCGCCATGACCGACGATCAGACCGACGCCGGGGACGCGCGCGCCGAGGGGTCGGCCACCGACGAGCCGCCCGTCGTCGTCAAGATCGGCGGCGCGAAGGCGGTCGATCCGGCCGGCGCGGTCGGGGACGTCGCCCACCTCGCCGCCAACGGGCGCGAGGTCGCGGTCGTCCACGGCGGTTCGACGGTCGTCGACGAGGTCATCGAGCGTCTCGGCATGGAGCCCGAGTACGTCGAGTCCGCCTCCGGCGTCACGGGTCGGTTCACCGACGCGGAGACGATGGAGGCGTTCACGATGGCGATGGCCGGTAAGCTCAACACCGATCTGACCGCTCAGTTCCGCGAGGCCGGCGTCGACGCGGTCGGCCTCTCGGGCGTCGACGGCGGGCTCCTCTCGGGGCCCCGCAAGTCGGCGGTCCGCGTGATCGAGGACGGGAAGAAGAAGATCCGTCGCGGCGAGCACTCGGGAAAGATCGAGTCGGTGAATGCCGACCTCCTCTCGGGGCTCCTCGCCGACGGCTACACACCCGTCGTCTCTCCCCCGATGGAAGGGACGGAGAGCGACGGCGGCGTCACGCCCGTCAACACCGACGCTGACCGGGCGGCCGCCGCGGTCGCCGGCGCGCTCGGCGCCGACCTCGTCCTGCTGACGGACGTGGCCGGCGTGTACGCGGACCCCGACGATCCCGACACGCTGATCGAGTCGGCGTCGACGCCCGAGGAACTGACGGCGGTCGAGGACGCCGCCGAGGGGTTCATGGGCAAGAAGGTGATGGCCGCGACGGAGGCGCTCTCGGGCGGCTCCGGGCGCGTCGTCGTCGCCGACGCCAACCTCCGCGATCCCATCGTCGCCGCGCTCGGCGGCGCGGGGACGACGATCGAGCGGTCGGCGCTCGGCGGCGACGCGGACGGCGATGCGGAGGACACGGACGGCGATACAGAGGACGCGGAGGCCGAGACGGAGGGTGAGACCGCATGAGCGGCTTCGTCTTCTCCGAGAAGCCGATCGAGATCGCCTCCGGCGACGGCGTGACGCTCACCGACACGAACGGGACCGAGTACCTCGACTTCGGCGCGAGCTACGCGTGTACCCCCGTCGGACACTGTCACCCCGAGGTCGTCGACGCCGCGACGAGCCAACTGGAGGAGCTCATGTACGTGCAGGCGTCGTACCCGCACGCGGCGCGGACGGCGCTGTACGAACAGCTCTCGGAGGCCGGACCGGGCGACGCCGACAACGTCTGGCTCTGTAACTCCGGGACCGAGGCCAACGAGGCCGCCCTGAAGTTCGCCCGCCACGCGACCGGTCGCGAGAAGATCGTCGCGACGATGCAGGGGTTCCACGGCCGGACGATGGGCGCGCTCGCGACCACCTGGAAACAGAAGTACAAGCAGGGGTTCGAGCCGCTCGCCGGCGGCGTCGAGTTCGTCGAGTACGGCGACGCCGACGCGATACAGGAGGCGGTCGACGACGAGACCGCCGCGGTGATCATCGAGCCCCTGCAGGGCGAGGGCGGGATCAACCCCGCCGCCACGGAGTACCTGCAGGCCGTCCGCGAAGCGACGGAAGCGGCGGGGGCCGCGATGATCCTCGACGAGATCCAGACCGGGCTCGGCCGCACCGGATCGCTGTGGGCGGCCGAGAAGCACGACGTGGTGCCCGACGTGCTCACGACCGCGAAGGGGCTCGCGAGCGGGCTCCCGATGGGCGCGACGCTGTGTCGCGACTGGATCGCCGAGGACGCCGGCAACCACGGCTCGACGTTCTCGGGCGGGCCCGTCGTCTCCGCGGCCGCGGGCGCCACGCTCGACGTGATCGAGCGCGAGGGGCTCCCGGACCACGCCGCCGAGATGGGGTCGTCCATCCGCGAGCAGATCGAGGAGCGTCTCGGCGACGACGTCCGCGATGTCCGCGGTGACGGCCTGATGATCGGTATCGAAGTGAAGCGCGGCTCGAACCGCCTGCTTCGCGATCTGGCGATCAATCACCAGGTGCTCGCGCTGCCGGCGGGCCGCACCGTATTGCGCCTGCTTCCGCCGCTGACGATCGAACAGGAGCACGCCGACGCCGTGGTCGACGCGCTCGCGGAGGTGATCGGGTGATGTCGACCGGAAAGGAGCGCGAATCGGAGGCGAGCGACGCGGGCGATTCGACGACCGAGTCGTCCGCCGGCGACTCCTCCGCCAGCGACTCTTCCGCGGCCGGAACCGACGTGGTCGCCGGCGGCGGCTACCCCGGCGCCTGCGACACGCCGGCCCGGAAGCTGCTGTACGACATGGTGTCGATCCCCTCGCCCTCCGACGAGGAGGAGCAGGCCGCGAAGCGCCTCGTGGACTTCTTCGAGGCGAACGGCCGGGAGGCGTGGATCGACGAAGTCGGCAACGTCCGCGCTCCAGCCAGCGACGCCGTCCTGCTGACCTCGCACATCGACACCGTCCCGGGCGACATCCCGGTCGAGGTGAAACCGGCGGCGGAAGACGACGAGGTCGGCGAGCCGGGTGAGCCCGTCCTCTGGGGACGCGGGACCGTGGACGCCACCGGCCCGCTCGTCGCGATGGCTGTCGCGGCGGTCCGGACCGGCGTCTCGTTCGTCGGCGTCGCCAGCGAGGAGACGACCTCGCGGGGCGCCCGTCACCTCGTCGAGGACCGCGACGCGCCCGAGGCCGTGGTGAACGGCGAGCCCTCCGGTTGGGACGGCGTCACCCTCGGCTACCGCGGCTTCCTCGCCGGGACGTACGTGAACACGAGCGAGTCCGGCCACACCTCGCGCCCGGAGCCGAACGCGATCCAGCACGCGATCGACTGGTGGCACGGCGTCGAGGAGACGTTCGACCCCACCGATCCCGACACGCCCGTCTTCGAGCAGGTGACGACCAAGCCCGTCTCGGTCGACGGCGGGCTCTCCGACGACGGACTCGCCGTCGAGGCGACGATGGACGTGCAGCTCCGCGTCCCCCCGAACCGGACGGTCGACGAGATCCACGAACTGGCCGAAGGGGAGCTGTCGACCGGCTCGGTCCACTGGAAGGAGCCGATCCCGCCGGTGATGGAGAGCCCGCGGACGGAGCTGGCGCGGGCGTTCCGCGTCGCGATCCGCGGCGCCGGCGGCGACGTGCGCCTGCTGCGAAAGACCGGCACGAGCGACATGAACCTGTTCGCCGCCGCGTGGGACTGCCCGATGGTCACCTACGGCCCCGGGAACTCCGACCTCGACCACTCCCCCGACGAGCGGCTCCCTCTCTCGGAGTTGGACCGCGCGACGACCGTGTTGAGCGACGTCTGCCGGGACCGACCGTAGGCGTCACGGCACCGACCGTGACGCCGCCTCCTTCTGAACCGATCCGATTCGTCTCCGACGACTGATCCCACGCTCGCGACGTACCACCGTCTACCCAAATCCACACCATCCGCCCCACCCCACCAACACCCACCACCTACCCATGCCACTCGCCACCGACGACTTCCTCGACATCGACGACGTAACGCCGGACGAACTGGACGCCCTGCTCGACCGCGCCGCGGCGATGAAGGCGGGCGAGACCGACCCCCGGCTCGGGGACGCGACGCTCGGGATGATCTTCGAGAAGCCCTCGACGCGCACCCGCGTCTCCTTCGAGACGGGGATGACCCGACTCGGCGGCCACGCGATGTTCCTCGGCCCCGACGACATCCAGTTGGGTCACGGCGAGCCGCTGCGCGACACCGCGCGCGTGCTCGGTCGGTACGTCGACGGGGTGATGGCCCGCCTGTTCGACCACGAAGACGTCGAGGTCCTCGCCGAGTACGCCGACTGCCCCGTGATCAACGGACTCACCGACGAGGCGCACCCGTGCCAGACGCTCGCCGACCTCCTCACGATCCGCGAGACGGTCGGCGAGGACGCCACCGTCGCGTGGGTCGGCGACGGCAACAACGTCGGGCAGTCGTTCGTCGTCGGCGCCGCGATGGCCGGGATCGACGTCGAGGTCGCCACGCCCGCCGACTACGAGATGAACCCCGCCGTCTTCGATCGGGCCGCGGAGTTCGGCGCGGACGTGGAACTCACCACGGACCCCGAGGCCGCGATCGACGGCGCCGACGTCGTCTACACCGACGTGTGGATCTCGATGGGACAGGAGGACGAGCGGGAGGAGAAGCTGGCCGCCTTCGAGGGGTTCCAGGTGAACGACGACCTGCTCGCCGGCACCGACGCGAAGGTGATGCACTGCCTGCCCGCGCACCGCGGCGAGGAGATCACGGACGACGTGTTGGAGTCGGACCGCGCTCTCGTCTGGGACCAGGCCGAAAACCGGATGCACGCGCAGAACGCGCTCCTCGTCGAGTTGCTCGGCGAGGAGTGATCCGGTCGCCGACGGACCCACTGATTAATACCTCGGCGGTAGATCGTGGGACTGCGAAGCCATGAACGTGCCCTCCAAGCGATCGATAGACGCGCTCGCGGTCGGAACGATGGCGCTCCCGCTCGTCGCCGCGGTCCTGCTCTGGGGATCGCTTCCGGCGGAGATGGCGGTTCACTGGAGCGGCGGAACGCCGGACACGGTGGCGTCGAAACCGTTCGCGACGGTCGGCCTGTTCGCGTTCGGCGTCGCGACCGTCGCCTTCGTCCGGATCGCGCCGGACTCGGTGACGAACACGCCGGGCGGGACGACCCTCTCCGTGCTCTTTCTCGGCGTCACGTTCGGGTGGGTCCAGACGATGGTCCTCGTCTGGAACCTCGGGTACCGGTTCGACGTGACGCTCGCGCTACTGCCGATCCTCGCGGTCGCCGCGCTGCTGGTCGCGTACGCGGTCCGAACGGGTCGGCGCTGACGGGGGACGCCCGGGGCCGCACGGCCCGCGGACCGCGATCAGCCGACGGTCACGGCCGTCGTGGCGGGTCGCGGTCGTCCATGAGGAAGACGCTGTCCTGCGTCGGATCAAAGTAAACCTCCAGCGCGCGGAGAGCACCCACGTACGCCGCTATCGCGGCGAACACGAACGAAATCGCGGCTGGGACGAGGAGACCGAGGACCATATCGACCGGATCGCGTCGCCGCGGACAAATGCGTATCGGCGGAGCGGCGGCGCGTGCCGACGACGCTCGGAGGGCACGAGTCGCACGCGCGAGGTCGCCGGCGCGTAGCGCCGGCTGCCAGAGGGACCTCCGGTCCCTCGCTGGAGTCGGCCGACCGGAGGGAGGCCGACGAGGCTGGGGAGGCGTGAGGTGCGGTTGCTGTGCGGGGCGGGACTCAAAGGGGCAGCCGCGAGGGCGAAGCACGCCGCAGTAAGAACCGCAACGAGGGAGCGTGAGCGACCGAGTGAGGCGCGCAACAAGGCGCGCGAGTCCTCGCGGCTGGGGCTTTGGAGATGATTGTCGGCGATCAGCAGGTGTCTGCGTATAGCCGGGCGTCTGGGGCTTTGGAGGCGTTCACCACAGAGCCTCAGTTCACGAACGACTGAGCGTCTGGCTTTGACAGTGTCCGCCGTCGATCCGCAATCAATGGTGTAAACAGCACCGACCAGATCTAGTTCCCGGTCCAGCGCAGCACCGCCAGCGTCCCCTCGTACAGCACGATCATCGTCAGCGTCACGATGATCGGCGCCATCCCGGTCGGGTCGGGGCTGAAGAGGAAGGCGATCCCGAGGAACGCTCCCCAGAAGATCAGCCGCTTCGCCTCCAGCCACTCCCGGGTGACGAGATTCATCATGATCGCGAGCATGATGAAAAGCGGGATCTGGAAGACGATGGCCATGAACGCGAGCATGATGACGATCAGGTTGAACGTCTCCGCGAGCCCGAACGCGATCGTCGCGGCGTCGGAGGTGTAGGTGGTGAAGTACGAGAAGATCGCGGGCAACACGAGGAAGTGCGCGAACGCGATCCCCACCCCGCCGAGGATCAGACTCGTCGGGACCGCCGCGAGGTAGTAGCGCCGCTCGTTCTCGTACAGCCCCGGCTTCATGAACCGGTAGGTCTGGTAGACGAACGCCGGCAGTCCGACGACGACGCCCGCGAGGCCGGCGACCTTCAGCCGCGTGAGCGGGAGTTCGAGGGGCCCGTACAGCCGCGGCCGGTTCTCCAGCGGCGCGGGGATATGGTAGCTCCAGAAGTAGTTGATGAGCTCCGTCGATTCGGTGACGACGACCAGCGTCGCCAGCCCGCCGAAGACGAAGACGACGGCGAGCCGCCGCATCATCTCCTCAATGTGGGCCGCGAGCGGCATCTCCTGGTCCGTCTCGGGCGCTTCGAGGCCTTCGAACCCCTCGCCTGCGCTCTCTCCGCCCGCGCCGCCGTCGCCCGCGGCGGCCTCGATCGCTTCCTCGTCGCCCGCGCCGAACGCTGACGTGATCTCGGGAGACACCTCCGACTCCACGGACGCAGATTCGTCGTCGTCCCCGTCCTCGTCGTCGTCTCCCCCGTATCGACCGCCTATGGAGGGATTGAGGCCTGTTTCGGCCGATTCGTCCGCCGCAGTATCGGTGCTGTCGACCGTCCCGTCGTCGGCGATCGAGTCGTCCTCAGGGGCCGAGGGCTCGTCACGCGACCGGTCCGAGTCGTCCATTCACTTCTTCTACGCAACCGGGTGACTATAGGCCTTTTCGGATGGCGACGAGAGACGGCCCGACGCGCGAACGCGAACGCGGTCGAAAAGGTTGATAACGGCGACGGACATCCGGACCCGTATGGCGAGTGCCCTCGACGAAGATACCCAGCAGTCGCTCGCGGACGGACGCGAGTCGGCGAAGGCCTTCCTCCGGTCGATCCAAAAAGACCTCCAGAAGGTGTTCATCGTCTTCCTGGTGGGATTCCTCGCGACGTTCTGGGCACTCCGCGTGTACATCTGGGAGTTCCTGTACAACGTTACCAAATCGAACATGACCGCCGCGGTCGCCGCCGACACCGACGTGATCGCGACGACCCCGTTCGAGGTGATCCTCCTGCAGGCGAAGATCGGGCTGATCGTCGGCGTGCTCTTCGCGATTCCGCCCTTCATCTACGTCGCCCGCGACGAACTTCGCGCCCGCGGGGCGTGGCCGCAGTCGCCGATCGCGCGCTGGAAGCTCGCGGGAATGGGCCTCCTCGGGGGCGGCCTGTTCACCGTGGGGGTCGCCTACGGCGTCTACGCCTTCTTCCCGATCATGTTCTCCTTCCTGGCCGGCTTCGGGCTGGAGGCCGGGATCCAGCCCACCTACGGGATCGTGATGTGGACGGAGTTCATCGTCTTCCTCTCGCTGTCCTTCGGGCTGGCCGGGCAGATGCCCCTCCTCATCACCGGGCTCTCCTACTCGGGTATCGTCCAGTACGAGACGTTCCGCGACAAGTGGCGCTACGCGGTCGTCGCCATCTTCGTCTTCGGCGCCGTCTTCTCCCCGCCGGACCCGTTCACGCAGCTGATGTGGGCGTTCCCGCTCATCGTCCTGTACGGCTTCAGCCTCTACCTCGCGAAGCTCGTCGTCACGGCCAAGCGGAGCTCCGACCGCATCGACGTGCTCGGCGCCGCCCGGAACCACTGGAACGTCGTCGGCGGCGCGGCCGTCCTCGGCGGCGGGCTCGTCTACGCCTTCTACGAGTACGGCGGCCGGACCGCCTTCAACGACCTCCTCCGGCTCGTCAACAGCGACTGGCGCTTCCTCGAACCCGGTGCGGGGCTCGGCGTCGACCCGGCGGCGGCGGCCGGGATCTACGCCGCCGCGTGGGCGCTCGCGTTCGTCGCCCTCGCGACGCTGTGGGCCGTGTTCGCCGACCTCGACACGACGAGCGCGGGCTACCAGTACGGCGACCCCGAAGCTATCGACGTGGGGGAACTCGACGCGACCGGCGTCCGGGCCGCCCCCGACGACGCCTTCGAAGAGATGGGCGAGGAGGAGTCGCTCGCACTCGCACAGACCGCGATCGACGACGACGACCCCGAGAAGGCGCAGGCGATCCTCGACCGGTTCGACGCGGTGCATGAAGGCGACGGCGAGGGGAGCGACGGAGACGACGAGGAAAGCGACGGCGACGCGACGGGGACCGAAGACGGGGCTGGAGGCGGTTCCGGTGGCGGCGGCGACGACGGCCTCATGGGTACCGTTCAGGACCGCACCTCCCGAGCCAGTTCCACGTTCCTCTCCGAGCTCACCGACGGCGACGAGGAGGAGGCCGAAGACGACATCGGCGGCTACTACAAGGACCTCAAGTTCATCTTCGACTCGCTGCGGTCGCGGTCGTTCCGGCTCGTCGCCGTCTTCGGCGGCGTGATGGCGGCCGCGTTCACGTGGCTGTACCTCGGCGGGCTCGGGACGGTCCGCAACGACCTGGAGTCCCGGGTCCCCGCGGAGATCGAGGGCGGGATCAACATCATCACGCTCCACCCGGTCGAGGCGCTGATCTTCATGGTGAAGTTCTCCGTCCTGCTCGGGATCGTCGCCGTGTTCCCGATGGTGCTCTACTACGCGTGGCCCGCCCTGCGCGAGCGCGGCTTCGTCGCCGGGCGCATCTATCAGGTGTACCTCTGGACCGGCGCGCTGTTCGCCGGGCTGATCGGCGGCTTCGCGCTCGGTTACGCGTACATCGCGCCGGGGCTCATCGGCTGGCTCGTGACCGACGCGCGGCTCGCCGACATGATCATCACCTACCAGGTGAGCGACTTCCTCTGGCTCGTCATTTACACCACGATCGGGATCGGCTTCCTCGCGGACATCCCGGTCGCGATGATCCTGTTGAACAACGCCGGGATCCCCTACCAGGCCTTCCGGAGCCGCTGGCGCGAGGTCACCGTCGGGATCCTGGTGTTCGCGGCGGTGTTCACCCCCGCCGACGTGATCACGATGTTCCTCGCGACGCTCCCGCTGATGGCGGCGTACGGCGTCGGCGTCGGCGTCCTGTTCCTCGTGACGTTCGGCGGCCGGCGGAACCTCTCGCCGCCCTCGGAGTTCGTCGGGCGCTGAGGGGGCCGACCGCTTTCGTTCTCTCGTTCCCGTCGGAGCGGTAGACCGCCGAGACCGACCAGGCGAGACCGCCGAGACCGACGAGTATTCCCGCGCGCGCACGCAACGGGGGACAAGATGAGCAAGGACTACATCGAGGTCCGCGGCGCCGAGGAGCACAACCTCAAGGACCTCGACGTCCGGATCCCGCGCGAGGAGTTCACCGTCGTCACCGGGCTCTCCGGGTCGGGGAAGTCGTCGCTCGCCTTCGACACCGTCTACGCCGAGGGACAGCGCCGGTACATCGAGTCGCTGTCGGCGTACGCCCGAAACTTCCTCGGCCAGATGGACAAACCCCAGGTGGAGTCGGTCGAGGGGCTCTCGCCCGCGATCTCGATCGATCAGAAGAACGCCGCGAACAACCCCCGCTCGACCGTGGGGACCGTCACCGAACTCCACGACTACCTCCGGCTGTTGTACGCCCGGATCGGCACCCAGTACGACCCCGTCACCGGCGAGGAGGTCGGCGAGCAGTCAGCACAGGACATGGTGAACCAGATCCTCGAACTGCCCGAGGGGACCCGCGCGAAGGTCGCCGCGCCGGTCGTCCGCGACCAGAAGGGCGCTTTCGAGGACCTGTTCGAGGAGCTCGTGAGCGACGGGTACGCCCGCGTCGAGGTCGACGGCGAGCCGATCGACCTGACCCTCGACGACCCCGACCTCGACGAGAACTACGACCACACGATCGACGTGATCGTCGACCGGGTTCAGGTGTCTCCCGACGTCCGCTCGCGGATCACGGACTCCGTGGAGACCGCGCTGGAGGAGGCTGACGGCGCGCTCAAACTGATCGTCCCCGACCCGCCCGAGGACGTGCCGTTCGCGTCGAACGCGCGGTCGACCGGGTCGCTGGCGGCGGACGCCGAGCGCGACGACCGGCTCGTCGTGGAGTTCTCCGAGGAGCTCGGCAACCCCAACTCCGACGTGCAGTTCTCCGCGATCGAGACGCGCTCGTTCTCCTTTAACAGCCCGTACGGCGCCTGTCCCGAGTGCGAGGGGATCGGCTCGACGAAGGAGGTCGACGAGGACCTCGTTATCGAGGACCCCTCGAAACCCCTCAAACACGTCTTCGAGCCGTGGAGCTACGACCGCACCTACTACTCCCGCCAACTCGACAACGTCGCCGATCACTTCGGCGTCTCGCTTTCGACGCCGTTCGAGGAGCTGGACGAGTCGATCCGGCGGCAGTTCCTCTACGGCACCGACGACCTCGTCCACTTCGAGTGGACCACGAAGAACGGCACCCGCGAGAAGACCGAACGCTTCGAGGGCGTCATCCCGAACCTGGAGCGCCGCCACGTCGAGACCGACTCCGAGCGCGCCCGCGACCACATCGAGGAGTACATGGCCGTGACGACCTGCCCCGAGTGCGAGGGCACCCGACTCAAAGAGCAGTCGCGGCACGTCCTCGTGGGGGACACCGCGATCACCGAGGTCAACGAGATGTCGATCGCGGAGGCGCGAGAGCACTTCGAGGGGATGGAAGCGGAGCTGAACGAGCGCGACACGACGATCGCCGAGGAGATACTCAAGGAGATCCGGGCTCGGCTCGGATTCATGGAGGAAGTCGGCTTAGAGTACCTCACGCTCGACCGCGAGGCGTCGACGCTCTCCGGGGGCGAGAGCCAGCGCATCCGGCTCGCGACGCAGGTCGGCTCCGGGCTCGTCGGCGTCCTCTACGTCTTAGACGAGCCGTCGATCGGGCTCCACCAGCGCGACAACGACCGACTGCTGAACACCCTCGCGGGGCTCCGTGACCTCGGGAACACCCTCGTCGTCGTCGAGCACGACGAGGAGACGATGCGCCGCGCCGACGAGATAATCGACATGGGGCCTGGACCCGGCAAGCGCGGCGGCGAAGTGGTCGCGCAGGGCGACTTCGACGACGTGGTCGCCGCCGACGAGTCGGTCACGGGCGACTACCTCGCGGGGCGCAAGGAGATTCCGGTGCCCGACGAGCGCCGCGATCCGGACGGCGAGTTGACGGTTCGCGGCGCCCGCCAGCACAACCTCACGGACCTCGACGTGTCGATTCCGCTCGGCACGCTGACGACCGTCACCGGCGTCTCCGGCTCCGGGAAGTCGACGCTGGTCAACGACATCCTTTATAAGGGTCTCGCCCGCGAGATGAACGACAACACCTCCGTGGACCCCGGCGAGCACGACGCGATAGAGGGGATCGAGGGGATCGAGACGGTGCGGCTCATCGACCAGTCGCCGATCGGTCGAACGCCGCGCTCGAACCCGGCGACGTACACCGACGTGTTCGACTACGTCCGCGAACTGTTCGCGGAGACCAAACTCGCCAAGCGCCGCGGCTACGAGAAGGGTCGCTTCTCCTTCAACGTGAAGGGCGGGCGCTGTGAGGAGTGCGGCGGGCAGGGAACGGTGAAAATCGAGATGAACTTCCTCTCGGACGTGTACGTCCCCTGCGAGGAGTGCGGCGGCGCGCGCTACAACGACGAGACGCTCGAAGTCACGTACAAGGGCGCAACCATCTCGGACGTGCTCGACATGAGCGTCGACGAGGCGTACGACTTCTTCGAGAGCCACCAGGGGCTCCAGCGCCGTCTGAAGCTTTTAAAAGACGTGGGGCTCGGCTACATGGAGCTGGGTCAGCCCTCCACCACGCTCTCCGGCGGCGAGGCGCAGCGCGTGAAACTCGCCGAGGAACTGGGGAAGAAGGCCACCGGCGATACCCTCTACCTGCTCGACGAGCCGACGACGGGGCTCCACAAGGCGGACGAGCGCAAGCTGATCGACGTGCTCCACCGCCTCGTCGACGGCGGCAACACCGTGGTCGTCATCGAACACGAGCTCGACTTGGTGAAAAACGCCGACCGCGTGATCGATCTGGGCCCCGAGGGCGGCGACGGCGGCGGCGAACTGGTCGCCAGTGGGACCCCGGAGGACGTAGCCCGCGAGGAGGATTCCCACACGGGGCGGTACCTGCGCGACCTGCTCCCCGACGTCGACATCGCGGGGCCGCGCGACGACCGGCGGAAGCCCGCGGCCGCGGACGACGACTGAGGGACGACGACTGAGTCCCGGTCTCGGACTCAGAACTTCTCCAGTAAGCCGTCGTAGAAGTCGGTGTCGCGGTCGCCTGCGAGCTTCTCGACGATGAGCTCCGGCGTCGACCGCGCGAGGTGGCCCTTGCGCGGCGAGCGGTTCACCCGGAGTTCGCCGTCCACGAGGCCGGCGGCCTCGATCCCGTCGACGGCGACCTCGAAGTCGGCGGCGTCCCGGATCTCGCGGGCCAGGTGCGAGACGAAGACGGCGGTGGCGTCCTGCTCGTCGAGCGCCTCTAGGATCCCCGCGATGATCTTCGCGGAGGCGCCGGGCTCCGTGATCGATTCCAACTCGTCCACCAACACGAGCCGGCCGTCCGCGCCCTCGACGAGGTCGCCGAAGTCGCGCAGCGTTGCCTCGAACGCGCCCGCGTCGAGGGTCCCCTGCGACTTCGCGTAGTAGTGGACCTCCTCGAAGCGCTCGACGGTCGCCGACTCGGCGGGGACCGGCATCCCCATCTGCGCCAGCACGACGACGAGCGCCACCAGATCGAGCGTGGAGGTCTTGCCCCCGGAGTTGACGCCCGACAGCAGGGTCGCGCCCGACACCGCGTAGTCGATCGGCTCCACGTCCTCGAAGTCGACGTCGAGGAGGGGGGAGCGGCCGCCCTCGATTCGGAAGCCCGAGTCGGGGGATTTCGGCCCGACCACCTCGGGCATGACGCAGTCGAAGTCGCGGGCGAACCGCGCGATCGCTAGCTCCACGTCGAGTTCGAGGGCGTCGCGCACGAGTTCCTCCACGGGCCCCCGAAGGTCCCCGAGGTCGCTCGCTAGTTCTGACTTGAGCCGGGCGGCCCGCCGGTCGCGCGCCGCCGAGAGTTCGGTGCGGAGCCGCGAGACGGCGCTCTCGTCGTGATCGACGGGGAAAGAGGGGTCGCCGCCGAAGACGCGCTCGGCGAGCTCCGCCTCCTCGGGCTCTAAGCGGAGCGCGTCCGCGAGGTGGTCGCGGGCGCGGGCCAGCGCCTCGTCGTACTCGTCGGCCAGTTCGCGGTCCAACAGGGAGTCGACGCGGGCGCCCTGCTCGACGAGCGAGAGGAAGTCGGTCCCCTCGATGGTCACGTCGCGCTCGCGGATCGCCTCCCGGAGCCGGTCGTCGGCGACCGACTCCGCGGTCGACACCGCGGCGTCCAGGTCGTCGACGGCGGCCGTCAGCCGTTCCAACTCCTCGTCGCCCACGACCGTCCCGTCGTCGTCGAGCCGCGCGAGCGCGTCGCGGAGGCGGTCGAGGTCGGCCGCGGGGGAGAGCGCCGCCGCCTCGTGGACCGCCGCCGCCGCCTCCAACCGCTCGCGGTTCGCGGCGAAGAAGGCGAGCAGGCGCTCTGGGACGGTCTCCGCGGGCTCGTCGAGGGCGTTCGGCCGGACGTGCACGTCGCCCTCGACGTCGAGCCCGGCGAACTCCTCGTCCAGGACGATCACGGTCGCGTACGACCGCGCGAGCTCGGAGATGTCGCGGGCCTCCTCGACCGTTTCGACCGACAGCTCCGGGACCGCCGACTCGGCGCGGGCGAGCGTCTCGGCGTCGGCGGTCGCGAGACAGCGGTCGCGCACTCGGACCGTCGGCGGGTCGGCCAGCGGTTCGACCCCGGCGAGCGCCTCCCGGACCGCGGGGTCGGGATCGCGCTCCGTCGCGCTCTCGACGAACGACTGCGCCTCGTCGATCCGCGAGGCCGAGGCGCTCGGGTAGAACGTCTCCAGCCGCTTCGCGGCGTAGTCGGTGACCGTGCGCTCGCGCAGTAAGTCGATCGCCTCCCGGTACACCTCGCGGGAGCGATCGGTCGCCAGCACGCGCCCGTCGTCGCCGTGGCGGCGGCGGATCGCCCCGCGGGCGATCCGGGCCGCACGGGCCTCGTTGACGCCGGGCGCGCGGGCGATCGCGGCCACGTCGCCGGACTCGACGGTCGCGATCGGGTCGTCGAGCTCGCGCAGCGCCGCGGCCGTCTTCGCGCCGACGCCGGGGATCGCCTCCAACTCCATTCACTCGCGGGTATCGCGGCAACGCGCAAAAGGATGGGGGGTCCCGCTCCGCGGATCGCTTCCCCGACCCGCACTCGCTCCCCCGGCCTGCGCTCTCCCCCGATCGGCCGCGGCCGACGCGCTTTTTCCCACTGACCCCGAATTCGGGCCCATGAGCCACCACACCCTCGCCGCCGACGGGAGCGACCTCGCCCCCGAGACGGCGGCGAAAGCGGCGACCGCCCGCGACGCGCTCGCCGAGCGGGACGGAGTTCTCGTCGCCTTCTCCGGCGGCGTCGACTCCTCGGTCGTCGCGGCGCTCGCGCGCGACGCGCTCGGCGACGACGCGGTCGCGTGCACGGCGCGGAGCGAGACGCTCCCGGCGGCGGAACTCGACGACGCGAGGCGGGTCGCCGGCGAGATCGGCATCTCGCACGAGACGGTCACCTTCTCCGAGCTCGACGACCCGAACTTCGTCGCCAACGACGGCGACCGCTGTTACCACTGCCGGACGATGCGGCTCGGTCGGATGTACGAGACCGCCACGGAGCTGGGGATCGGGACGGTCTGTGACGGGACGAACGCCGACGACCCCGGCGAGGGGCACCGCCCCGGTCTGCGCGCGGTCGAGGAGCTCGACGTGGTCTCGCCGCTGCTGGACGCGGCGATCACGAAAGACGAGGTGCGCGAGATCGCCGAGGCGTACGACCTGTCGGTCGCGGACAAGCCCTCGATGGCGTGTCTCTCCTCGCGGATCCCCACCGGCCTGGAAGTGACCGAGGAGCGGCTGACGCGCGTCGAGAAGGCCGAGCGGGTGCTCCGCGAGTGGGGGTTCGAGGGGTTCCGCGTCCGCGACCACGACGGGCTCGCGCGCGTCGAGATCGCGCCAGACGAGTTAGAGCGCGCGCTCGATCCCGCCTTCGCCGACGCGGTCCACGAGCACCTCACCGACGTGGGGTTCGAGTACGTCACCCTCGACATGGCCGGCTACCGCACCGGGAGCGTGAGCCCGGGCGGCGACGAGGGCGAAGGGGAGGAGGACGAGCAGCGTACCGAGACGGACGACGACGGAGCGGAACTCGATCTCGGTCGACAGTACCCGCGCTGAGACGATCGCGAGGCGGTTAGGACAGCGATCGCGAAGCGGCTGCGACAGACGATCGCGAGGCAGTCGTTATCAGCCGAGAGAACCCGACGTAAACGCTTATTAGCAATGTTGTCGAACTAACATCAATGAGCGAGTCGAAGACGCTTGCGGTCATCGCCGGCGGCGTCGGCGGCGCGGTCGGTGCGTTCGTCGGGGTCGCGATCGGCGGGAACGCGCTCTCAGTCGCGCTGACGACGAGCGTCGTCGCCCTGCTGGTCGGCGTGGCGGTGATCGCGAGCGCCGTCATCGCCGGCGACGTGGAGTTCTTCGCGAGCGCCGACGGCGAGTGAGTTCGGTCGTTGCGAGCGGATTCGACTTGTCGGTTGTTTATAAGCGATCGAGTGGTGTTGCTGTCGGTTGTTTATAAGTAATTAGCGACTTTGCGGTGAAGACTTCCAAAGCTCCAGCCGCGAGGACGGCACACACTCGTTGCGCGCCTCGGTCGCTCACTCCGTTCGCTCCCTGCGGTGCTTACGTCGTCTGTGCCGTCCTCGCGACTGCCCCTTTGAGTCCCGCCCGACCGCACCGCACAGCCTCACGCCTCCCCAGCCTCGCCGCTCGCAGTCGAGGTGCTCGCTTCGCTCGCACCTCGCACCGCTCGCGGCGTCCCTCGCACCGTCGGTGAGCGGCCCTCTGGGCCGCTCACCGGGGCGCGCCACCGCACCGTCCTTTATAAGCTTTCATCGCTATCACTCATCGCTTTTAAATACGCTCCTGACACCACCGTTCTGCAACACTCACTTCCGCTATCGATCAAGACGCACGTTCAGCGATCGGCGATGGCGGCCCTCAGAACACGCCAGGGCCGCTGTCGGCCTGCTGTCGGCGGCCGCTGATGATGCTCGGAGTCCCGCCCGTCTGGATGATGTTGAACGCGGTCATCAGGTCCGTGCGGGAGATGATCCCGACCAGCTGGTTGTTCCGATCGACGACCGGGAGCCGACCGACGCCGTTCTCCTGCATCGTCTGTAGCGCGGTCACCGCGTCGGCCTCGGGACCGATGCCGACCACCTGCGTCGCCATCACGTCCTCGACTCGGTAGGCGTCCCGTTCGACCTCCTGGACCGAGCGAGCGTCCTCCAGGGTCACCATCCCGACGAGGTCGTCGCCGCGGAGCACGGGGTAGCCGGTGTGGCGCTCCTTGAACATCCGGTTCATCAGCTCCGCGACCGAGGTGTCTTCGTCGACGGTGTGGAGGTCCTCGCGGCGGGTCATCACGTCGCTGACGGTGACGTCTTGGAAGGCGGCCTTCAGCGTCGTCTGCTGGGCCTCGCCGGAGGCGGCGATGTAGATGAAGAAGGCCAACACGATCAACAGGAGCTGGAGCGTGAACAGCCCGATCAGCCCCAGGAAGAAGGCGAACGTCTTCCCGATTCCGGCGGCGCGCTGGGTCGCCTGCGCGTGCGGCTGGTTCCGCGCGAGGAGCGCTCGGAGGACGCGCCCGCCGTCCATCGGGAAGGCGGGGAGCATGTTGAACACCGCGAGCACGACGTTCAACAGCGCGAGATAGCCGAAGACAAAGAGTACGGCGTTCGAGCCGACCGGCGCGAATTCGAACACGCCGAAACAGACGAGTCCGACGGCGACGCTGACGACCGGCCCCGCGATCGCGATCCAGAACTCGTGTTTCCAGTCCTCGGGGAACTCCGCGAAGTTGGCGAGTCCACCGAGCAGCCACAGGGTGATCGACTCGATCTCGTAGCCGTACCGCATGGCGACGATCGAGTGGCCGAACTCGTGGAGCAGGACGCCGCCGAACAGCCCGAGCGCGGCGGCCAGCCCGAGCGCCCACGGCGTGACTCCCCCGACGAGTGCGGCGGGGTCGATCCCGGCGCCGAGCGACTCGTTCATCACCTCGGCGATCATCCCGACCTGCGAGCCGATGAGGTAGGCGAAAAGCGGCAGTACGATCAGAAACGTCCAGTTGAGCCTGACCGGGATTCCCAGCACTGTCCCGATCTTGATTCCACGCATACCCGCGAGTTAGACGGGTGGGCGGTTAAACGTCTGGGGCGGCGACCGAAACGTCTGGGGGCGGAGACCGAAACGTCTGGGGGCGGCGACCGAAACGTCTGGGGGCGGCGACCGAAACGTCTGGGGGCGGCGACCGAAACGTCCGGGGGCGGCGGTGAAGTGGAACACCGGTGGGCAGGCGGCGAGACCGAGCCCGTCGCTCACTCGATCGTGCCGACGCGGTCCGCGGTATAGCCGAACTGGTCGCGGTAGCCGTACGGCGACAGCAACACGGGGTAAAACGGCTCGTCGGCGCGGAGCTGTTCGTCGCCGGCGGCCGCGAACGCCTCGCCGGCCTCGACGCGCTCGAAGTTGCGCGCGAACACCTCGTACACCTCGGCGTCCGGCTTCGGGATCCGCTCGCGGAGTCGGAACACCGCCACGTCCTCGCGCCCGCCGGCGTCGACCACGTCTTCGGCACCCGGTGCGGGAGTGGCGCCGGTCGCCGCCAGAAACGCCCGCGCGAGCCAGTAGGCGTTGTCGGCGGCGCCCTCGGAGCCCTGCAGTCCGGCCTCCACTTCGAGCGTGTGCGGATGCTCGATGAGCCGTCCCTCGGTGAACGCGTCGGTCTGGATCACGGCGTCGACCGGGAGATGCGGGGCGACGCCGCGGGCGACCTCGTCCATCGAATCGACGACGGCGAACGGCCCGGCGTACGACTGCGTCGAGTGGATCGCGAGCGTGGAACAACCGTCGAGCGCATCGAGCAGCTCTGCGGCGAGCCGATGTTCGTGTGACTCTGCGTCCGGATCGCCGGGGAACACCCGGTTGAGGTCGGCGTCGAGATAGCGGACGCCGGCGTCGAGCGCTTCCTCGTTGGCGACGATCAGCCGCACCGGGCGCTCGATGTCGAGGTCGGCGTCGCGGAGGCGTCGGACCGCGCGGGCGCCGCAGGGCTCGTCGCCGTGGATCGCGCCGACGACCGCGACCTCCGGCTCCCCCTCGCCCAGATCGTGTACGTCCATACGACCGACAGGAGCCCCGGCGATAAGTGGCGTTCGGATCTGGAACGCGGCGCAGCGCCACCTCGTGGGTTCGGTATCGACCCTCGACCCAGTGCGCCTCGTCGGTTCAGTGCGTCTCGTCGATTCGCTCCGCGTACTCGTAGTCGGCGGGATACGCCTCCGGGCGGGCGCCGTCAATAGCGATCGTCCACCCGTCGAGCGCGGTCGGGTCGTCGAGCGCGGTCCCGAGGGTCTCTCGGACCTCGTCGAGGTCGACGCCGTAGAAGTCGCCCGGGAGCCCGCGGAGGTACTCCAGCGCGGTCTCGAACAGCGATCGCATCCCGTCGTCGTTCCCGAAGTCGACGTGCTTGTACGCGCCCGCGGCGACCTGCACCATCCCGTGGAGGAAGGCGCTCTCGGCGGTGCCGCTGCCGTAGTTGTACCACTCGTCCTCGAAGCAGTCGTGCGACTCGTGGTACGCGCCGGCGTTGAACAGCCGAACGCCGTGCTCGGTCGCCCGCCGAAGCGTGGCGTGCTCCCAGTGACCGCCGGCGATCCGCGTGTCGGCGGCGGAGGGTTCGTCCGCGGTGGATTCGTCCGCGGCGGCCTCGTTCGCAGCGTCCTCTCCCGCCGAATCCTCGTCCGCCGAGCCCTCTCCCGCCGCGTGCCACCCGGTCGGGTTCCCGAGCGGCGGGGCGACGCCGGGGTCGCGGGTGTGCTCGTCCATGGGGACGCGTCGCGCCCGCAACGACCTAACCGTTTCGCGGGAGACGGTCGAGGACACCGCTTCGCGAGGAACGGCCGCGGGCACCGCTTCGCGGCCACCGGTCGATCCCGCCGGACCGAACGGTTCTTTCCCTCGCCGGGCCTCGGGTCGATCGATGGACGTCGGACTCCTCTCCGCGATCGGCGCCGCGATCGTCTGGGGGGTGTACATCTTCGTCCTCAAGCGCTCCTTCTCGGGGTATCCGCCCGCCGGCCTCACGGTCCTCCTCAACGCCTCGGCGATCGCGTGGTTCCTCCCGGTCACCGTCGCGACGAACGACATCGCGGCCGGCGGGATCGGGGGAATCGCCCGAGCGGCCGCCGGCGTCGACCCCGCGGTCGTCGCCGTCGTCGCCGGGACCGCGACGGCGACCGCGGCCGCGTTCGTGCTGTTCCTCCGGGCGATCGACGAGGGCGACGTGTCGTACGTGACCCCGATCAACAAGGTCATCCCCATGTTCGTGCTCCCGCTGGAGGTGCTGCTGCTCGGCGAGGTGCTCGCGCCGATACAGGTCGCCGGCGTCGTCGTCGCCACCGCGGCGGTGTACGTCGCGAACTACGAGCCCGGGGACCTGCTCGCGCCGCTCGCGAGCGCGGTCCGCTCCCGGCCGGCCCAGCTCGCCTTGGTGAGCGCGGCGTGTTTCGCCGTCTCCGATCTCGGGAAGCGGGTCGCGCTCCAAGAGCTCGCGATTCCGGGGACGCTGTGGGTGCCGCTGTTGCTCGCGGGCGCCGCGGTCGTCCTGCTGCCCGCCGCGGTCCGGAACCCGCCGCGCGTGACCCGTCGCGACGCGCCGAAGTTCCTCGCGTGCGGCGCCCTGGTCGCGCTCGGCGAGCACCTGACGACGGTCGCGTTCGCGGCGCTGCCCGCGAGCGTCGCCTCACCGGTGATCAACACGCAAGCCATCGTCGCCGTCGTGCTCGGCGGGGTGATCCTCGGCGAGCGCTACTTCCGGGTCCGGCTCGTCGCGGCCCTCCTCGCGGTCGTCGGCGTCGGAATGATCGCGCTGTGAGACGACTGTATAGTCCGTCCCGAACAGCCGCAAACCGCTCTTCACGACCACCCGAAAGACACGTGACGAAGGGGAGCGAAGGAGAGATATGAATCGCGAGGAGGGCCGCGATCTGGGGTATTCCGAGGCGATCGTGGCCGCGCTCGGCGACGGCGCCTACGTCCTCGATGCGGATCGAAACCGCGTGTTCGTCAACGACCGACTCCGAGAGGTGACGGCGTTCGACGACGAGGTGCTCCACGGCAAGCACCCGGAGCGCGTCGTCGACGAGGGGTACTGGGACGAAGCGACCGGCGAGCGCTTCCGCGCCGCCGCGGAGCGCGTGCTCGCCGGCGACTCCGACGACGAGCGCGTCCAGTTGACGACGAGGCTCGGAGACGGGTCGACGGTCACGACCGAGACGCGGCTCACGCCGTTGACCGGGGACGCCGTCGGGAGCGGCGAGGGAGACGACGGCCCCGCCCGCGACGACCTCGCCCGCGACGACCTCGCCCGCGACGACGAAGTGGTCGGCGCCGTCGGCGTGATCCGCGACGTGACGGAGCGCGTCGAGCGGGAGCGCGAGCTCGCGCGGCTCAACGAGCGGCTCGAACGCCTCGCGGGATTCCTCTCGCACGACCTCAAGAACCCGCTCTCCGTCGCGAAGGGGTACCTGGACGTGACCCGGGAGACGGAGGACCTCAGCCGGCTCGATCGCGCAGACGACGCGCTCGACCGTATCGATACCCTGATCGACGAGGCGCTCGTGATGGCCAGAGAGCCCGCGTCGATCGAGGTCGATCGCGCGCCGGTGGACCTCGATGCGCTCGCGACCGACTGCTGGGAGTCCGGCGATGTGGGGGAACGGCCGGCGGGCGCGACGCTCGTCGTCGAGGAACACGGGCCGGTCGCGGCGGACCGCGACCTGCTTCGGCGAGCGATCGGGAACCTGCTCGGGAACGCGTTCGACCACGCCGGCGACGCGCCCACGGTCCGGGTCGGCGTCGACGACAGCGGGATCTACGTCGCCGACGACGGGCCGGGGCTTCCGCCGGACGAACACGACGCGGTGACCGAGTTCGGTGTCTCGAACGACGGCGGCACGGGGATCGGACTCGCTATCGTCGAGCGCGTCGCGGCCGCGCACGACTGGACCCTCGAAATCGGCGAGTCGGAGGGCGGCGGCTTCGAGGCGCGGCTGGTCGGCGCGGAACCGATGAAATAAAAAGCACCGCCGCCGAACGACGAATCGCGTGCGAGGGTAGCCAAGCCCGGAAACGGCGGCGGATTCAAGCTCCGCTCCTGTAGAGGTCCGTGGGTTCAAATCCCTCCCCTCGCATGAGCGCGTCACAGCGCGCGAATGCACACAGGGGGGAGGATTTGAATCAGGGAGCGCCTCTGGCGCGACCGTGGTTCAAATCCCTCCCCTCGCATCGTCGGGGTCCACCCCCGTGATGCGGAAGACGCTCTCGGAGCGCTCTTCCCTCGCAAAACTTCACTCGAACACCACTAGCGTCGGCTATTTATAAATCGGAACGAGGGCAGCACCCATCCACATCGATCGCCGGACCACACCACGTGAGGTGCGGTGCTGAGCGGTGCGATGCTGAGCGGTGCGATGCTGAGCGGTAGGAGATAGGTCTGACAGTGTTCACCACAGGCCACCCGGTGGCCATTTATAAGCGATCGAATGCGAATGCTCACGAACGTCCACCCGAAACGAAGGGTCCGAAACGGTTTTGCCGGCCCCTGACGGACGGTCGATATGCCAACGGATCCCGACACTGGGTACGACCCCTCGCTGGGTCGGAAGTTCGTGTTCGTCACGGGCGGGGTGATGTCCGGACTGGGCAAGGGTATCACCGCCGCCAGCACCGGGCGCCTCCTCGCGAACGCGGGCTTCGACGTCACCGCCGTGAAGGTGGACCCCTATCTTAACGTCGACGCCGGGACGATGAACCCGTAC
>Ga0207720_100448_pt1 | contig 28238 bp, 29 predicted proteins | sample A23P2SouthBayCA_2_FD_187751 | JGI IMG/M metagenome (GOLD analysis project Ga0207720, IMG submission 187751) | Aerobic enrichment media microbial communities from Eden Landing Ponds, California, USA - A23 E3 (2) (SPAdes) | ecosystem: Environmental > Aquatic > Marine > Unclassified | place...
CGGCGAACACCGGCGTGTAGGCGGCGCCGGCGATGCAGGGGCCGTAGAGCACGCAGATCTGCGGGACGCGCCCCGAGAGCATCGAGTGGTTGTAGTAGTACTTCCCGATGCCCTCGCGATTGGCGAAGAACCCCGTCTGCTCGTCGATCCGGCCGCCCGAGGAGTCCATCAGGTACAGAACCGGCTTCCCGTTCTTCAGCGCGCGCTGCTGCATCCGGAGGAACTTCTCCACCCCCCGACCGGCCATCGACCCCGCCTTCACGGTGAAGTCGTTGGCCATGAAGTGGAGGTCCCGCCCCTCGAACTCCGCCGCGCCCGTGATGAGGCCGTCCGCGGGGAGGCGGTTCCCCTCGTCTGACTCGTCGACGTCGGGGGAGTTCCCGTGCCACGCGTCGAAGTGGGCGAACTTGCCGTCCTCGAACTTCACGCCGTCCGTGGCGTCCTCGCGGTCGGCGTCGCCGACGCCGCCCTCCCCGCCCTCCCCGAACCACAGGTCGAGGCGGTCGCGAACGAACAGCTTTCCCTGTCCCGGGAGGCGCTGTTTGTACTTCTCCGGGCCGCCCTGCAGGATGTCGTCGATCTCCGCGCGGAGGGCGTCCTCCCGGTCGGTCGGACTCAACTCGTCGTCCAGCGGGTACTCGATCTCGGGGGGCTCGGCGACCGCGATCGGCTCGTCGGCGTCGTCGCCGGCGTACACCTCGATGTCGACGCCGAAGTGCTCGGCCAGCGCCGAGGCGATGGCGCCGGCCTCCTCCTCGGTCGCCGCCGCGCCCACGTGGACTTTCATACGATGGTGTGCGCAAGAATTGCGGAAAGAGTTTTCCATGGACGGCGGCCCGGGTCGGCCTCCCGCGATCGCCTGTCAAATCCCTTTCCACACGGTCGTTCTGGACAGACTCAAGGGGACCGCGTCGAACGTTCGGACGTGAGCGACGATCACGACGACACCCTCCGATCCCTCGCAGAGCTGCCGACGATGGCCCACCCCGCGCCGACCCCCGACGGCGACGAAGTGGCGCTGTACTACGACATCGACGGCCGCAACCAGCTGTACCTCCTCGACCCGGACACCGGCGACCTGGAGCAGTGGTCCGACGGGCAGGTCCCCAAGGACGCCCGCCACGGCTTCGCGTGGGACGCCGCGGGCGACCGCGTCTTCTTCCACCTCGACGAGGCCGGCAACGAGCAGAACGACGTCCACGCGATCGACCGCGACGGCAACGCCGAGCCGGTCGTCGAGATGGACGGACAGGTGACGCTCCAGTCGGTCGGCGACGACGGCGAGACGCTACTGGTCGGGTCCAACGCCGACGGCCAGATGAACGTCTACCGCCACGACCTGCCCTCGGGCGAGACGACGAAGCTCACCGACTACGACCGCGCCGTCTGGACGGCCGAGCTGTCGCCCGACGGCGAGCGTTTCGCGTTCATGACCAACACCTCGGACGACTACGACAACGCCGACGTGTTCGTGGGGAGCGTGGCGCGAAGCGCCACGAAACGCCGGCCGGCGACCGGCGACGCTGTCGACGGCTCGAACGCGCGGAACCTCGGGGTCGGCGAGACCGGCGCCGAGTCCGCCCCAGCCGACTGGCACCCCGACGGCGACGCGCTGCTCGTCTCGGACAACACGCCCGACAAGGGTCGCTGCGGCGTCTACGACCTCGAGGACGACGAGGTGACGTGGTACGGTGACGGTCAGTTCGAGGAGACGCCCGCGTTCTTCCTCCCCGACGGCGATCGGTTCCTCGCGACGCGCTCGCGCGACGCCGAGGCCGTTCCCGTCGTCTACGACGCCGAAACCGGTGAGGGATACGAACTCGACCTGCCGGGCGGCGTCGCGTCGCTGGCGGACGACACACCCCTCGACGACGGCCGCGTGCTGGTCCAGCACACGACGCCGACGCGCCGGCCCGAACTGCTCGCGTACGACCTCGACACCGACGAGCACGAGACGGTACTGGAGGCGGAGTACGGCCCGTTCTCGCCCGACGACTTCGCCGACGCGGAGTACTTCGCCGTCGAGTCCGACGGCGTCCCCGAGACGCCCCAGCGCGCCGTCGACCACGACCCCTACGAGGAACTGGAGATCGGCGCGATCTTCTACGACTCCGGCGAGCGGCCGTCGCCGCTGGTCGTCAACCCCCACGGCGGTCCGCGCGCCCGCGACACGCTCTCGTTCAGCTACCGCACGCAGTTCCTGCTCTCTCGCGGCTTCTCGGTCCTGCAGGTGAACTACCGCGGCTCCACCGGACGCGGTCGCGAGTTCGTCGAGGAGTTGTACGACGACTGGGGCGGCGCCGAACAGGGGGATGTCGCCACCGCGGCCGAGCACGTCCTCGCGGAGTACGACTGGCTCGACGACGACCGCGTCGTCGTCTTCGGCGGCTCCTACGGCGGCTACTCCGCCTACTGGCAGCTCGTCCAGTTCCCCGACCTCTACGACGCCGGGGTCGCGTGGGTCGGCGTCTCGGACCTGTTCGACATGGCCGAGAACACGATGCCGCACTTCCGCTCGGAGCTGATGGTGAAGTACCTCGGCGAGCCCGACGAGAACGAGGCGCTGTACGAGGAGCGCTCGCCGGTCACCCACGCAGACAACCTCGACGACCCGCTGCTGATCGTCCACGGCGTCAACGACCGCCGCGTACCGGTGTCGCAGGCGCGGATCTTCCGCGACGCTCTCGACGACGCGGGGTACGAGGAGGGCGACGACTACGAATACGAGGAACTCGGCGAGGAGGGGCACGGCTCCTCGGACATCGACGACAAGCTCCGGAGCCTCGAACTGCTCGACGACTTCTTCGAGCGACGCGTCGGAACGGTCGAGGCGGACGTGCCCGCGAGCGACGACTGATCGGGGTCGCCTCGCGGGATCAGTTTCCTTCCTTCGTCGTCACCCGGAAGTCCTCGGGCGGGTCGAGCACGCCGACGACGGTTCCGAGCGAGTGCACGACGGTCACGAGCGGCGCCAGCGGGACCGCGAGCGCCAACCCCGCCGTCCCGCGACCGTAGTACGCGACGCCGCGGAGGAACCAGAACGCCGTGAACGCCGCGAGCAGCAGCGACGTCGCGAGGAACAGTCCCCCGAACAGAACGGTCACGCCGAGGACAGACAGCGGGAGGGCGATCAGGGTCACGATCGGCGACAACGCCCAGGTGTAGTTTCGGATCCGGGTGAGCAGGCGGTATCACGCGGGCAACATCCTCGACGCCCGGAGGTTGCCGGCGGTCCACCGGCGCCGCTGTTGGGTGATCTCGTACAGCGACGGCGGCGCCTCGTTGCGCACGACCACGTCCGCCAGTTCGAAGTCGAGGTCGAACCGTTCGGCCGCTCGCCAGACGAACGCGGTGTCCTCGACGAGCGTCTCGCGGTCCCACGTCACCGCGTCCTCCACCTCCCGCCGGACGGCGATACCCCCGCCCCACGCGAACAGCGGCACCGACAGCCGAGCGAACGCCCGCTGTTCTATCTGCACGCCCATCCGGTAGACGTCGGCGAGATACGACAGCACCGATCCGGTCCGGCGCGGCTCCTCGCGCAGTTGGACCACGTCGGCGTCGGGCAGGCCGTCGAACTCCCCCATGTGGCTGTCCTCGTCGAGGTACAGGACGAACTCGCGATCGCAGTCGACGTGTCTTCGTGCCCACTCCAGCGCCCGCCCCTTCCGGACGGCCTCGCAGTCGAACTCCTCGGGAACGACGTGGACCGTCGCGCCGGTCACGTCGATGGCCTCCTCGGCGACGACCCGCACGTCGTCGAGTTCGTCCGGCAGGGAGTCGACCGTCCGCTGGACGACGTCCGCCGCGTCGATCGTCAGGATTCGAACCTGAACGTCGTCGCCGCCGTGAACGGCCTCCGGCGGCTCGTAGCCGGCGCCGACGACGTACGTCAGGACGACCCAGACCGCCGTCGTTCCGGCGAACAGCAGCGTGACTCCCCACAGCGTCGCGGCCAACAGCGACTCCGCTCCGACCGGCAGGCCGATCAGCCGTGGGAACACCAGCGCCCCGGCCGCCCCGAGCAGGATCCCCGCCGTCGCCACAAGTCCGATACGTTCGAAGTTCATCGTGGTCGCCACGACACGCCGAGGGCGTTTCAACCGGGTACGCGCCGAACCGCGATCGGTCCCGCTTGGACCTATTGTCCCCGAATTAACCCGATTTAACCGCGCCGTTCCGGTCGCTCGCGGAGTCGAACGGTCGCGATAGGCCTCCGGGCGGGTCGCGCGCGAACTCGCCGTTCACGACCCCGGCGGTCGCGTGAGCGCACAAATCGCGCCGCGATCTGTGAACGCCGTGAGCCGAGGCGCCCGGTCGCTCACCTCGTTCGCTTCCGCGCGATCGCTATTCTTCTGGGCGGCTCGGCCCACGGACCTCGCCGCCGTCTCCCCGAGGCCTCCCGTCGGTCGGCCTCGCTAGTCGAACATCTTGTCGTCGAACTCCGGGACGTCGAACCCGCCCTCGCCGCCCCACCCGTCCATCACCCGGCTCTGGTACAGCATCATCGCCACCTGCGGCACCGCCTGCGGCGGAACGGGTGATGAATCGTCGAACGCCTCGGCCGCCCAGCCGTTGTATTCGTCGACGATGTCCATGGCGTCCTTGAAGCTGCGCAACATGAGCGCCTTGTAGCGGTCTCTCATTGTCCGGATTCCGCACGCCCGACGTGTGGGTCTATCGGTTCCGGACCTCGGAAAGCGTCGCCTCGAGCCGATCGATCAGCTCGTGATTCCCGACGTGGACCGGCACGCGCTGGTGGATCCCGGTCGCCTCGACGTCCAGCAGCGAGCGGGCGCCGTCCGACGAACGGCCGCCCGCGCCCTCCACGAGATACGCGACGGGGTTGCCCTCGAACTGGAGGCGGAGCTTTCCGTCGGGCGCCGACTCGAGCGCCGGGTACGCGAACACGCCGCCGTAGGAGAGCACCTGGCTCACGTCCGCGATCATCGCGCCGCCGTAGCGCAGCTTCAGTTCGTCCTCGATCTCGTCGACGTAGGCCGCGAAATCGTCCGGCCAGTCGGGCACCCGCCCCCCGAAACCGTAGACGGTCGGGTCCTCGGGAAGGTCGATCCGTCCCATGTCCTCACGCTCGCCCTCCTCGGTGACGAGGTACTCGTGGATCGTCGTCTCGTCGGGGGCGCCGACGCCCGCGACCATCGTCGTGACCGGCCCGTACAGGACGAATCCCGCGGCGACGAGGTCGCGGCCGGAGGCGGGGAGCGGGGCGTCGTACGCCGCGATCACGGTTCCCATCGGGTTGTTCGACTCCAAGTTCGAGGAGCCGTCGAGCGGGTCGACCGCGACCGACACGGCGCCGTCCCCGGTATCGACGGTCGACTCGCGCTCCTCGCTGGCGTACGTGCCGACGCCGTCGATGTCGCCTAAGACCTCTTCCAACAGTCCGTCGGCGTACACGTCCGCCGCCAGCACGTCCTCGCCGGACGGGTTCTCGTCGTCGAGGTAGCGCCGCCGTCCCGGCAGCCCAGCGCGGATCTCGGGGGCCGCGGCGGCGGCGGCGTCCAGTACCGCCTCGGCGACGGCGATCGGATCGCCGGTGTCGCCGGCGTGGTCGGAGTCACCGTCGGAGCCGTCCATCAGTCGTCGGCGACGGCGGGGGTCGAGGTGTGTTCGAGCGCCTCGTCGACGGAGACCTCCTCGAAGATAACCGCCTCCAGCGCGTCGAGGATCTCCTCGGGGTTCTCCCGCTGGAACACGTTGCGCCCGACGGCGAGACCGTTCGCGCCGCCGCCGATCGCGCCGGCGACCGTCTCGAGGAACGCGCGGTCGTCGGTCTTCGACCCGCCGGACATCACCACCTTGGCCGGGCCGGCCATCTCGGCGGCGTGGGCCATCGCATCGGGCGACCCGGGGTACTTCACCTTCGCGATGTCGGCGCCGAGTTCGAGGCCGAGCCGCGCCGCGTACGCGATCGTCCCCGAACTGGTGTCGTTCTTCAGTCCCTGCCCGCGCGGGTACGACCACATCACGACGCCCATGTCGTGCTCGCGGGCGGCCTCCTGTGCGTCGCGGAACTCCTCGGCCATCTCCACCTCGTTGTTCGAGCCGCCGTACAGCGTGAAGCCGATCGCGTCGGCGCCCAGCTCGGCAGCGTACTCGACCGACCAGTTCACCGCCGAGTCAGGCTCGCCCATCCAGAGGTTGGAGGTGCCGTTGAGCTTCGCCAGCAGCGACACGTCGTCGGCGTAGCTCGGGTAGTACGCCTCCGCGACGCCCTTCCCGACCGCCATCGCCGTCACCGCGTCGTGGGTCGCGAGGTCGAACACCCGCTCGGGGTCGGCCGTCTCCGGATTCGGCTCGAAGTCCACGGGCCCGTGTTCGAGACCGTGGTCGTACGCGAGAATGAGCGCCTTACCGTCTCGGGTGATGGCCGCGTCCGCGTCGGGGAGCATACCTAAATGCGCCACGGCATCGATGATAAATCAAATGGTGTGCGGGAATTGATATTTACTCGATCGCGAGTATCGCCTTCGGTCGATCAGTCGACGAGTTCGGCGGCCGCGTCGCGAAGTTCGGCCACGCGGCCGGCGTCGCGGTCGAGGGCCTCGGCGACCTCCTCGGGGTCGGCGACTGCGAGCGTGCGGGCGGAGGTGATGCCAGCCTCCGCGAGATCGGCCGCGTCGTCGTCGCTTACACCCTCAACGTCCGCAACTGGGGTCGGGGAGGAGCGCTCACGCCACGCGGACTCCGCGGCGACCGGGTCGCCCGAGCCGTCGGTCTTCGTCCCCGACGCGTCGCCGCGGGCGGAGGCGGCGACCCACGCCCGCTCGGCGGCCGCGTCGTCGGACCCTTCGTCCGCGTCCGCGGTCCCCTCGTCGTCGGCGTCACCGGGATCGTTCCGGTCGGCGCCGGCACCCTCCCGCCGTCCACCGGCGTTCGGTCGGTCGACGTCGTCCGACTGCCAGTCTCCCGACGACGCCGCGACCCACGCCCGTTCGGCGTCGCCGAGTCCGCGGATCTGCGTCGAACGGCGGGCGAGGTCCTCGCCCTCCGACTCGAACGACCAAGCCAGCGAGTGCTCCCGCCGGATGCGTGCGGCGACGCCCGGGTTCACCCCGGCGTCGATCAACATCCGATAGGAGACCGCCTTGTCGCGAACGTCGGCCGCGTCGAACGGCGCGTCCGCGAGGACGTCGGCCGTCGCGGGCCCCACGAATTTCAACTCCCTAACGTTCTCATCCCCCACACCTGGTCACCTGTCGGATGGGTCGGACCCGGACGGTTTAATCTTTCTGCGCGGGTTCTCACGGACGGATATTTCCACCGTCGCTTCGCTACGCTTACGGTGGCTGCCGGGACATCGTTCCCCATGCGTGGACTCTCCGATATCCAGACGGTGGGCGTCGTCGGCGCGGGAACCATGGGCAACGGAATCGCCCAGGTCGCCGCAACCGCCGGCTACGACGTGGTGATGCGCGACATCGAACGCCAGTTCGTGGACAACGGCCTCGAGGCGATCGAGTCGTCGCTGTCGCGCCTCGACGCGAAGGGCGACCTCGAGGAGTCGCCCGGGACGATCCGAGACCGGATCACGGGGACGACCGATCTCGCGGATCTCGCGGACGTCGATCTCGTCGTCGAGGCCGCCCTAGAGGACATGGAGGTGAAGCAGGACATCTTCGTCGACCTCGAAGACGTGACCGACGAGGACGTCGTGCTCGCGACGAACACCTCGACGCTGTCGATCACGACGATCGCCTCGGCGACCGACCGCGAGGACCTCGTCGTCGGACTCCACTTCATGAACCCCGTCCCGATCATGACCGGCGTCGAGGTCGTCACCGGCGAGAAGACCGACGCTGACGTGACGGATCTCGCACACGCGTTCGCCGAGGATCTGGGCAAGGAGACGTGGGAGAGCGACGACAAACCCGGCTTCGTCACGAACCGCGTACTCATGCCGTGGATCAACGAGGGGATCCGCGCGTACGACGAGGGCGTCGCCTCCAAGGAAGACATGGACAAGGGGATGAAGCTCGGGACGAACGTCCCGATGGGCCCGCTGGAGCTCGCCGATCACATCGGTCTCGACATCTGCCTCGACGCCAGCGAGACGCTCCACGAGGAGCTCGGGGATCGCTACAAGCCGGCGTACCTCCTCAAGCGGAAGGTCGCCGCCGGCGATCTGGGGAAGAAGACCGGGAAGGGCTTCTACGAATACGACTGACGCGGGCCGGCCGGCCGCGACGCTCGACGGGCCGGGGGAGGGCCATTCGGAACGACTAACCACCCGCCCGCCCGTTCGGCGGGTATGAAAGCCACGGCGACTGCCCACCCCATCCAGGGCCTCGTGAAGTACCACGGGATGCGCGACGCCGAACGTCGGCTCCCGTATCACGACTCGATCAGTCTCTGTACGGCCCCGTCGCGAACGACGACGACCGTCGAGTGGGAGCCGGACGCGTCGCCGACCGACGACGAGTACCGCATCGACGGCGAGAGCGTCGACGGCCGCGGCGCCGAGCGGATCGAGATGGTCGCCGACCACGTCCGCGACCTCGCGGATCTCGACGCCGCCGTCCGCGTCGAGTCGGAGAACTCGTTCCCGTCGAACGTCGGCTTCGGTTCCTCCTCCTCGGGGTTTGCGGCGCTAGCGATGTCGCTCGTGGAGGCCGCGGGGCTCGATATGACGCGCCCGGAGATATCGACGGTCGCGCGCCGCGGCTCGTCGTCCGCCGCCCGTGCCGTCACCGGCGCCTACTCCGTGCTGTACGCCGGGATGAACGACGAGGACTGCCGCGCAGAACGCCTCGACGCGGGCGTCGGCCCGGACGGCTTCGACCCCGAAGAGGACCTGCGCGTGGTCACGGCGCTCGTTCCGGCCTACAAGGAGACCGAGGAGGCCCATCGCGAGGCGGAGGCGAGCCACATGTTCGACGCGCGGATGGCGCACGTCCACGAGCAACTCCAGCGGATGCGTGACCGCCTCCGCGTCGGTGAGTTCTCCGGGATCTTCGAGATCGCCGAGCACGATTCGCTGTCGCTGACGGCGACGACCATGACCGGCCCCGCGGGCTGGGTGTACTGGCAACCCGAGACGATCGCCGTGTTCAACGCCGTCCGAGAGCTCCGCGAACAGGAGGGCGTTCCCGTCTACTTCTCGACGGACACCGGCGCGAGCGTCTACGTCAACACGCCCGTCGAGCACGCCGAGCGCGTCGAGGAGCGGATCGCCGAGGTCGGCGTCGAGACCGACATCTGGGAGGTCGGCGGTCCGGCGCGAGTGCTCGGGGAGTCGAAGTCGCTGTTCTGATCCGGAGGCACCGCTCCGGGATTTGACGGGGGACGGGCGCGGGTCCGGCCGACGCGAAGCCGTCGCTGCGCCCCCGGCTGACAGGCGGCGCGGCTGCGTCCCGGAGCGTCGCCGATCGCTCGGTCGCTCCAACCCCCGCGGGCGGTGCGCCGCACACCCGCTCGTCGCCCGCGGGCCGTCCTCACGTCACGGGCGTGCTGGTCCCGGTTCGGTACATGAACCTTCGCACGCGACCGACTCGATCGCCCGCCACGCCCTTACCCACGTGTCCCGTACGGTGACTCACATGCATGTCGCCGTTCTCGGCGCCGGCTACGCCGGCGTCGCCCTGACTCGAAGGCTCGAATCTCGACTCCCGCCGGAGGCGGACATCACGCTCGTCAACGACCGCGAGGATCACGTGCTCGTCCACGAGACCCACCGCGCGATCCGCCGGCCCGCGATCGCGGAGGCGATCTCGGTGCCCCTCGACGACCTGCTCGACCGTGCGGAACTGGTCGTCGACCGCGTCGTCGACGTGGACGCCGAGGCGGGCCGAGCCGAGTTGGCCGACGGCGACGCGATCGAGTGGGACTACGGCGCGGTGTGTCTCGGCTCGGAGACCGCCTACTACGGGATCGAGGGTCTTCGGGAGCACGCGATACCGCTGAAGTCGCTCGATGACGCCGCGGCGATCCGGGAGCAGTTCTTCGAGGTGGTCGACGACGACGGCCGCGTCGTGGTCGGTGGCGCCGGCCTGTCGGGCGTGCAGGTCGCCGGCGAACTCGCCGCGCTGGCCCGCGAGGAGGGCGCCGAGGTGCCCGACGACGTGGAGATCGCGCTGGTCGAGCAGTTGGAGGACGTGGCCCCGAACTTCCCCTCGAACTTCAGCCGGGCCGTCCGTGAACAGTTGGAGGCCTGCGGCGTCGACGTCGAGACGGACACCGCGGTTGAGAAGGTGTTCGACGACCGGATCGTCACCGACGCGGGCGATCTCGGCTACGACCAGCTCGTCTGGACCGGCGGCATCGCCGGCGACGACGCGGTCGGCGGCGACCGGCCCGTCGTGCGGGCGGACCTCCGGCTCACGGAGCGAACGTTCGCGCTGGGCGACGCCGCCCGCGTCGTCGACGCCGACGGAGAGCCGGTGCCGGCCTCCGCCTCGGCTGCCGTCCGCGAGGCGAAGACGGTCGCCGAGAACCTCGGCCGGCTGGTCGACCACGAACTGTCGGCGTCCCCGGACGACTTCGCCCCGCGTCTCGCCCGGTACCGCTTCGAGGTGCCCGGCTGGCTCGTCTCCGTCGGCGACGGCGCCGTCGCGCAGTTGGGACCGACGGTGCTCACCGGCGCGGCCGCGAGGGCGTCGAAGGCGGGCGTCGGCGCTGGCTACCTCACCTCGGTCGGCGCGGTCCGCAACGCCGTCGAGCTGGCGGAGGAAGAGCTGTTGTAGCGGCTATTTCTTGACGATCGTCCACCGATACTCCTTTCACACCTAGAACTACACATAGTTATTCGTAGAAAACAGTTACAACCACTGTCGTGGTAGCCTTTGGCATGCCGACCAACGACATCGATCCGTACAGCCCGTCGGAGGGCGTGTTCGAGTGCCTCGGCTGCGGCGGACGGACCCGGTCGAACAGCCATCCGGGGACGTGTCCGGAGTGCGACGGCACCGTCCGGAACATCGCCGTCAGCCGGGAGTGAACCGCGGGGTCGAGCCCGGCTGCGACGCGGCCCCCGAACGCCGGGAGCGCGACGCTTAACCGGCTCGCGCCGCAATTCGCGTCGATGAGCGACACGCCGCGAGCGACGGGGATGGACGCCTTCGCGGCGCTTGGCGACGAGGTGCGATCGGCCCTCTCCGAGCGCGGGTTTACGACGCCCACGGCGCCACAGCGGCGGGCGATCCCGCCGATAGCCGACGGCGACGACGCCCTCGTCATCGCCCCAACGGGGACCGGCAAGACGGAGACCGCGATGCTGCCCGTGCTGTCGGCGCTCGCCGAGACGCGTCCCGAGGGGCTGGGCGCGCTGTACGTGACGCCGCTGCGGGCGCTCAACCGCGACATGCGCGAGCGCCTGGAGTGGTGGGGCGAGTACCTCGATCTGGACGTGCAGGTGCGCCACGGCGACACCACGGACTACCAGCGGAGCAAGCAGGCGAACGACCCGCCGGACGTGCTGGTGACCACGCCGGAGACGCTGCAGGCGATGCTGACCGGCGAGAAACTCCGCGCGGCTCTCTCGGACGTGGACCACGTCGTCGTCGACGAGGTCCACGAACTCGCGGCCTCCAAGCGTGGCGCGCAACTGACCGTCGGTCTGGAGCGAGTGCGCCGACTCGCCGGGGACTTCCAGCGCATCGGTCTCTCCGCGACGGTCGGCGATCCCGAGGAGGTCGGGAAGTTCCTCACCGGCGACCGGGGCTGTGAGATACTCGAAGTGGACGTGGGGAGCGAGGTCGAGTTCGACGTGGTCTCCCCCGAGGTGACGCCGGAGGACGAGCGCCTCGCGGGAAAGCTGGCGACGGACCCCGACATCGCCAGCCACGTCCGACTGATCCGCGACGTCGTCCGCGAGAACGAGTCGGTCCTGATCTTCGTGAACACCCGACAGACCGCGGAGGCGCTGGGATCGCGGTTCAAGACGCTCGGCGAGCCGATCGGCGTCCACCACGGGTCGCTGTCGAAGGAGGCCCGCATCGAGGTCGAGGAGGGGTTCAAATCCGGCGAGGTCGCGGGGCTCGTGTGCACCTCGTCGATGGAACTGGGGATCGACGTGGGGAGGGTGGATCACGTCGTGCAGTACAACTCCCCGCGCGAGGTCGCGCGCCTGCTCCAGCGGGTCGGCCGTGCGGGCCACCGCCGCGACGAGGTGAGCCGCGGCACCGTCGTCACCGACAGCCCCGACGACACGATGGAGGCGCTGGCGATCGCCCGGCGGGCCGTCGAGGGCGACGTGGAGGAGTCGGGAATCCACCACGGCAGCCTCGACACGCTCGCGAACCAGATCGTCGGCCTGCTGATGGACATGGGCGAGGTCGACGCCCGCGAGGCGTACGAACTGATCACGCGGGCGTACCCGTTCCGCGACCTCCCGGAGGAGACGTTCCGGGAGGTCGCCCGGGAGCTGTCGGGTAACCGCCTGCTGTGGATCGACGAGGAGCGCGACGTGCTCGAGACGTCGGGCGGCACCTGGCAGTACTACTACCGGAACCTCTCGATGATCCCCGACGAGGAGACGTACGACGTGTACGACATCTCCTCGCGCCGGCAGATCGGCACGCTCGACGAACGCTTCGTCGTCAACTTCGCGCAGCCGGGCGAGGCGTTCATCCAGCGCGGGGAGCTGTGGCGCATCAACGACATCGACGAGGAGGAGTCGGAGGTGAACGTCACGCCCATCGAGGACCCCGCGGGGGAGGTGCCCTCCTGGACCGGGCAGGAGATCCCGGTCCCACGGGCCGTCGCCGCGGAGGTGGGTGAGATGCGCGGCGTCGCCGAGCCGCAGTTCGCGGGCGGCGCCGACGCCGACGCGGTCGCTCGCGAGTTCGCCGGTCGCTATCCCGCGGAGGCCGAGACGATCCGCGTGGGGCTCGATACGGTCGGACGCCACGTCGAGGCGGGCCACCCGATGCCGACGGACGATCGGATCGTCGTGGAGGGCACGGGAAGGGGCATCGCCGTCAACGCCGCCTTCGGCCACGAGGTGAACCGCACGCTCGGCAGGCTCCTCTCGGCGCTGATCGGCCAGCGGACCGGCTCGTCGGTCGGGATGGAGGCCGACCCCTACCGCGTCGAGTTGGAGGTCCCCAACGGCGTCACGCCGGGCACCGTCATCGAGGTGCTGGAGGAGACCGATCCCGCGCACGTGGAGGCGCTGCTGGAGTTGGCGCTCAAGAACTCGGACACGCTCAAGTTCACGCTCGCACACGTCGCCGCGAAGTTCGGCGCGCTGAAGCGGTATCGGGGGAAGGAGCGCTTCGGCGGCGACCGCCTCATGGCGGCGCTGGAGGGCACGCCCGTCTTCGACGAGGCGGTGCGGGAGGTGTTCCACACCGAACTCGCCGTCGAGGAGACGGCCGAGCTGCTCGCCGAGATCCGCGCCGGCGACGTGGCGGTCGTCGCCGCCCGCGAGCGCACGCCGCTCGGCACCGACGGCCGCTCGTCGGGCCGGGAGTTCCTCGTCCCCGAGAACGCCGACGCCTCCGTGATCGAGACGATCCGCGACCGGATCATGGACGACCACGTGATCCAGTTGTGCGTCCACTGCGGCGAGTGGAACCAGCGCACGAAGGTGCGGCGCGTGCGCGACGGCCCGGAGTGTCCCGAGTGCGGGTCCACCCGCATCGCCGCGCTGAATCCGTGGGACGAGGAGACGGTGAAGGCGGTCCGCGCGAGCGACAAGGACGACGAACAGGAGACGCTGACGCGGAAGGCGAACCGCTCGGCGAACCTCGTGCAGGCGCACGGGAAACAGGCCGTGATCGCGCTGGCGGCCAGGGGAGTCGGGCCGCACAACGCCGCCCGCATCATCGGAAAGCTGCGCGAGAACGAGGACGACTTCTACCGGGACATCCTCACGCAGGAGCGGCAGTACGCGCGGACGAAGAGCTTCTGGGAGTAGTCGTCGCCCGCGCGGTTCGGGTCCGTCCGCGATCCCTTACAGCCGCCTGCTCCGCGAGGTGACCACGTCCAGCCCGCGGCTGTAGTGGTACACCGGGTCGGCGTCCGGCTCGGCGAACCCGTGCGACTTCAGGACGGTGTTCGCCGTCACGTCGGCCTCGGCCGGGTACAACGTCCACGGCTCGTGCTCCACGTCCGTGTACCGGATCGACCCGTCCTGCGCCTCGGTGTAGAAGCGGTAGCGCTCCGCGAGGAACTCGGCAAGGGGGTCGTCGGGGGCACGGAACGGCTCGCCAGTCGGGCGATACGTCGCCTCGTAGCGTGCCGGTCGCGAGCCGGGGTGAAGTCGCCGGCTCCGGAAGCGGACGCCGCCGCGGCCGTCCGAGCCGAGCGAGATCCGCGCGTAGTAGTACGGGAGGTGGTGGAACACGCGCGCGCCGACGACGCTCGCGACGCCCTGCGCGTCGAGGCTGAAGAAGTAGACGCTCGGGACGCCGTCGCGGGTGACGTACGTGCGAACGTTCAACTCGGGCAGACGGATGCCGGCCCCCGCCGGGAGACCCCTCGGGCGGACCGCGACGTTCGTGAACGGGACGACGGAGAGCCACGCGGAGCCGTCGTAGGTGTCCGGTTCCAGCCCGTCGGGGAGGTGCGCGTCCATCACGTCGGGATCGACCGGCCAGTTCTCGAACAGGAGGTGTCGCCAGCCCATCTCCAGCGGGAGGACCATGCCCGACCTCCGTAGAGGAACGAGAAACGTCTTCGGTTCGTCGCGCTCAGTCCTCGCCCTCCCACTCCTCGAGCGTCGACGAGACGGCGTTGGCGAGGTGGTTGAAGTCGCGAAGCTCCATCCCGTCGCTGGTGACGAGCACGCCCTTGTCGCGGCCGTCGATGCGGACGGCGTACCCGTTCTCGAACACGCGGAGCGTGTAGCGATACCCGCCCAGTTCGGTGCCGGAGTAGCCGTCACTGGCCATCGCGAAGTCCTGGCGCTCGGTGCCGATGAACGCCATCAGGTCGGCGTCCTGTTCGAGGTCGTCGCGCAGGTACAGCTGCTCGTGGTCGGTCCGCGAGAAGAACGTCACCGAGCGCGCGTTGTCGCCGACGGTGGTCCGGCACGTCGAGACGAGTCGGTCCGCGGCCTCGTCGGGGAGCAGTTGGGACATACCTCCCGACTGCCGGCCGCGTCGGTAGTCGGTGTGGTAGCTGCCATCCTTGCCGGTTTCTCCGCCACCCGAACACGTGACACGGAGAGCACCCGACATGTGTCGCGGTACCAGATCTCACACATCGGTTTCCTGACCGGTCCCGTCGGAGTCGGCATGGCGAACGGCGACTCCGAGGACGACGCCCGCGCCGACGGATCGGATCCCTTCGGTCGGGCGATCCGCGACTTCGCACACGACGAGCAGACGGAACCGCTGTGGTGCGTCGACGGGGACGAGCGCCTCGAACACCCGATCGAGCGGTTCTACTTCGACGAGCGCGACGACGCCGTGTACGAGACGCTCGACGCCGACGGGCTGGCGACGCCGCTGCTCGACCTCGGCGCGGGGGCCGGGCGCGACGTGCTCAGGTTTCGGGAGCGGTACGCCGGCGAGGTGGTGGGGCTGGAACCGTCCGAACACCTCGTCGCGACGATGCGCGAGCGCGGCGTCGCGTCGGCCGTTCGAGGCGACATGTTCGCGCTGCGCGAGTCGTTCGACCGCGACCGCTTCCGGGCGGTGTACGCCCACGGGACTCAACTCGGGCTGGCGCGACCGCCACACCGACTCCGTGAGTTCCTGTCCGACCTGGCCCACGTCACGACCGACGACGCCGTCGCCGTGCTCGACAACTACGACCCCGACGCCGACGGCGTCCGCGACCTCCTCGGCTGGCGGCCCGACCCCACGCCGGGCATGGGCTACCGCGTGATGCACTTCGAGTACGAGGGCGACGTGGGCGACACCCTGCTGTTCCGGCCGTTCGCACCCGACGTGCTCCGGGAGGCGTGCGTCGGCTCGGAGTGGTCGGTCGTCACGGTACGGTACACGAACGACCACCACTACGAGGCGGTGCTGCGGAAGGGCTGACTCCTCGGGGTCGCTCAGTCTCCGTCGTCGCGCTCGGCGGGGTCCCACGCGTCGAGGGGTTCGCCGCCGAGGACGAAATCGACTCCCTCGTGTTCGGTGAAGACGACGTACACCGTCCGTTGCGGGATCCCGAACCGATCGTCGAGTTCGGCGGTCAGCCGGCGCGCGAACCCGTGACGCTGATCGACGGTCCGCCCGACGCGCACGTCCGCGTTCACGAGCGCGACGGGGTCCCCGGGGTCCGCCCCGCCCAGTTGCGGATCGCTCTCGACGACCGACACGGCCACGTGGTCGGTTCCGGTGTTCATCTCTTCGGCGTACGTCTCGGCGACCCAGTCGGCGAACGATGTGCGCTCGTCGTCGGTGACGGCGACCGAGAGGTCGAAGCGAAGGTGTGGCATACGCGAACGATCGTTGTACGACGGATAGCCGTGTCGGCGAGCACCGCCGCTCCCGGTCGATCGCGACCTCCTCAGGTCGACCGCTCCGCGACGACGGTTCCGCTCGCGTCGCGCAGGATCACCGTCTCGCCGTCGTTGTTCAGGGTCGGTCGACCCCGGCCCCAGTACAGGTCGGTCTCGGTGTCCTCGCCGCTGCCGACGTGGAGCGTGACCGACGCGCCCGCCGCGAGCGTCACGCCGTCGGGGAACTCGTAGGTGAAGCCCGCCTCGTCCGACAGCGTCCATCCGGAGAGGTCGACCGCCTCGTCGCCGCGGTTCGTGAGGACGACGTACTCGTCGTTGAGGTTCTCGCCGTCCTCGCCCTCGGCGTCGGCGTGGATCGGTGCGATCACGACCCCGTCGCCCTCGACTGTCGCCGTCGCGGACGCGGTGGCGGTCGTCTCGTCGTCGCCGGCGGGGGCCGGCGTCCCGTCGCGACAGGACCACAGCCCCCGACCCGCGGTCATCGCGCGCTCCTCGGCGGCGTAGAAGGCGTCGCCGCGCTCGAAGCTGGAGTCGTACACGCGGGCGAGCCCCCGGTCGATCAGCGCGTAGTTGAACGAGCCGCCGTCGTGGTGGACGTACACGAGCAGCCGATCGTAGTACCCGCGGCGGGGCTCGTTCGAATCGAACGCGAGCGTCACCTCCTCGCCGAGGAGTCGGTTCTTCGCGTAGGCGCTGGCGCGGTCGGCGTACTCGCGCAGACACGACCGGCCGGCGTCCGTGTCCGGGACGCCCTCGAACTCGCCCGGGGAGTTCTCGCCGTACACCTCCGGGGTGTCGACGCCGAGGAGGCGTGCGGTGTCCGTCGTACCGTTGTCGTACTCGAACCGGAACGTGTCGCCGTCGACGATCTCGACGACCGTCACGCGAGGTCCGTCGGCCGGCGGGGCGGCGGTGACCGGCGTTCCGGACGAGGCGGGCGGCGCGGTCGCGGTGCCCTCGCCGTCGACGGTCGCGTCGCTGCCCGCGGGACCGACGACACACCCCGCGAGCACGAGCAGCAGGCAGCACGCGAGCGCGGCGAGGCGGGGGCGAGCCATGTTCGCTCGATGCGTGGCGCGGCGGGCGGAAAGCCGTTCTGCCATGTGGTGCCGTCGTCGGCCGGTCGAGCGCTACGCCCGGCGCTCGTAGACGACGAAATCGAACGCGTCGTGTTCCGTCCGGTCGACCTCCCGCCACTCGTCGCGGTCGAACTCGGGAAATCCGGTGTCCCCCTCGTGCGCCTCGTGGATCTCCGTGAGCACCAGCTCGTCGGCCACCGAGAGGAACTGCTCGTAGACGGCGCCGCCGCCGGCGACGTAGACGGTGTCGACGCCCCGTTCGGCGGCGTCCTCGCGGGCGGCCGCGAGCGCCTCCTCGACGGAGGCTGCGACGGTCACCTCCTCCGGGAGGTCGGGCTCCGACCGCGAGAGGACGACGTTCGTGCGCTCCGGGAGCGGGCCGCCGATATCGCTCGCGATGGACTCGTAGGTCCGCCGGCCCATGATCACGGGGTGGCCGGTCGTCGTCTCCTTGAAGTGGCGCATGTCGGCGGGGTAGTGCCACGGCATGCCGCCGTCGGCGCCGATGACGCCGTTGGCGGCGACGGCGGCGACGAGCGAGACGCGGACGCGAGAACCCGCCGTCGCGTCGGTGTCGTCCGTCTCGCCGTCCCCGTTGGCCCCGCCGCCCTCGTCGGTCCCGTCGCCGGCCATCACTCGGCGACCGCGAACTCGATTCCCGGCGCGGGATCGTAGTTCAGCAGCTCGATGTCGTCGAACACCAAGTCGTCGAGCGGCTTGTCGGCGACGCGCAGCGTCGGCTTCTCGCGGGGCTCGCGGCCGAGCTGCCGCAGCAGGCCGGGGACGTGGTCCTGCTTCTCGTCGCCGTCGGCCTCCGCGGGCGCCGTCTCCTCGACCCAGTCGGCCAGCCGCTCGTAGTCCTCGCGCGAGTCCGCGTCGGCGAGGCCGTCCCGGAGCATCGCGCGGGCGTCGGCGTCGCCGTACCAGTCCCCGCGCTCGCCGGTGCCGCAGTAGACGTGGGCGTCGACGACGCCGTGGGCGAACGTTCCGGGCTCGAAGCCGGTGCGCTGGGCCACGGCGGTGAGGAGGATCGAGTAGGCGGCGATGTTGAACGGGATGCCGAGCGCCAGATCGCCGGATCGCTGGGTGAGATGGAGGTTCAGGCGGTCGCCCTGGACGTTGAACACGAAGGTGTAGTGACACGGCGGGAGCGTCGAGACGGTCGCGTTCGCGGGGTGCCACGCGTTCACGACGATCCGTCGGGAGTTCGGGTTCTCGCGGAGGGTGTCGAGGACGTACGCGAGCTGGTCGAAGGTGCGCTCGTCGTCGTTCATCCAGCGGTGGCTGTCGTCGGGCCACGTCTCCCCCTCCAGCCCCTCCTCCGGAACGGGGTACCGACGCCAGAAACGGCCGTAGGCGGTGTCGAGGCGTCCCTCCTCGTCGGCCCACGCGTCCCAGATGCCGGTCTTCTCGCTGAGGTCGCGGACGTGCTCCTCGCCCGAGAGATACCAGAGCAGTTCGTGAATGAGCGAGTTCCAGCGAAAGCCCGACAGGTCCTTCGTCGTGAGCAGGGGGAAGCCGTCCGCGAGGTCGGCCTCGTAGTGCGCGGAGAACGCGGAGAGCGTGTCGACGCCGGTCCGGTTCGGCTTGTACGTGCCGTCCCGGAGCACGTCCTCCACGGTCGAGAGGTACTGCTGCATACGCGAGAAGCGCGGGGCGTCCGTGATAGACCTACCGGACCCGGGCCCGAGCGTCCGGCCGCGACGGGAACCCCCAAGGTCCGTGCCGCCCAACGCACGCCCGTGATCCACAACCTCGCCGCCGGCGTGCAGGCGTTCACGAGCAACGCGTTCCTCGTCTCCGGCCCCGCGAGCGCCGACTCGCCCGCGACGGCCGACGACGGCGACGCGGGCCGGCGCGTGCTCGTCGACACCGGGTCGAACTTCGATGTCCTCCCGCCCGTCCGCGAGCGCGTCGACGACCTCGACGCGGTCGTGCTCACCCACACGCACCACGACCACGTCGGCAACGTCGAGGCGGTGTGCGACGCCTTCGGCGTCGAGACGTGGGGGTTCGACACGGATCGGCCCTCCGTCGACAACGAGATCCCCGACGGGGGGAGCGTCGAGTTGGGCCTCGGAACGTACGAGGCGCTGCACACGCCCGGTCACAAGAACGACCACCTCTGCCTGTACGACGAGGACGCGGGCGTACTGTTCGCCGGCGATCTGATCTTCCAGAACGGCGGCTTCGGTCGAACGGACTTGGAGGAGGGTGACCGCGACACGCTGATCCGGAGCATCGACCGCGTGCGCGACCGCGTCGACGGCGACAGCCTTCGAGAGCTCCACGTCGGCCACGGGCCCAGCGTGCTGGACTCGCCGTTCGATCACGTGGAACTCGCCGGGCGGGCGGCGCGGACGCGGTAGCGGCGCGGTAGCTGGAACGGGCGGCAGAAGTAGCGGACGACCGCCACGGCGCGGCCGTCGCCGGCCCGCGCCGCCGACCGTGCTACCGATCGCGTGCTACCGGTCCCGCGCCGCCGCCAGCAACTCGCCGTACGCCTCCCGGTACGCCGACGCGACGGCGTCGGGATCGCCCCGCTCGTCGCCGGTCAGCGGCCGGAGGTCGTGCGTCGAGAGGGGATCGAGCATCCCGGTCACGCGGTCGACGTGGACCTCGAGCGTCCCCTCGTCGCGGTCGCCGGTCGTGGTCTCGCGCGCGATCACCCACCGACCGCCGCCGTACACGCGACACCGGCCGGGGTCGACGACGGCGACGGCGTCGAAGTCGATCCCGCGAAGCGGCATCGCCACGTCGCCGTACGACTCCACGATCGCGACGCCCGACTCCCCGGCCGCGCGAACGTCGTCCGCGAGGCGGTCGAGCGCGGGCAGGTGGAGGTCGCGCATCGCGTCGTTGAACGCCCGGATCGAGTCGACGCGGCGGGCGCCCGCGAGCGGGAGGTCGTCGCGGAGCCGGTCGGGGAGCTCGGTCGTTCCGTTCACCACCCACTCGTCGCCGTCGGCGCTCCGGACGCGGTCGACGAGGAACGTCCGCCCGGACTCGCCGAGGAGCCCGGTTTCGTCCGGCGTCGGCCTCCAGAGGCGGTGGATCGGGTTGCGTTGCTCGTGGCTCGCGTCGCTGCCGGCCGCGCGGAGCAGCCGGTCGATGTCCTTCCCGTAGAGCCGGCCGTCGCCGGCCGCGCGACGCACGTCGTCGTGGTCGAACCACCGGTCGTTGCCGGCGCGGGGTTTGAACACGGACAGTCGCGAGCCGTCGGCGCGGAGCCGCGCGGCGAGCCCGACCGCGAACGTCGTCTTGCCCGCGTCGACGGGGTCCCCCCCGGCGACGAGGAGCTTCACGCTCCGTCGGTCGACGCGTCGTCCGGGTTCCCGGGGTCATCGCCGGCGGCCGCGTCGTCGGCGGCTCCGTCGGCACCGTCGAGGTCCTCCGGGCGGCGCACGCCGTAGTAGCCGGGCTCGTCGTCCCCGCGCGGCTCCGCGACGACGAGCTCCTCCGAGTTGGTCATGATCCACGGGATCGCCCAGTCGAGCAGGACCTCCTCGGTCCCCTCCTCGATCTCGGCGTCCGGCTCCAGCCCCTGCAGGAGCCGCGCGATCTCGTAGACGGTGTACATCCGGTCCGGCTCGAACAGCTCCGCGGGCGTGTAGAAGTCGCACGGGTACAGCCCGGGGAACTCCGATTTCTCGATCGGCATGCCAGTTCGTAGCTCGCGGCGTCGCTAAAACGCGACGGGTCGCGGGAGCCGGCGATCGCCGGCGGTTACGTCGGGAGGTCCGCCTCGGTCCCGCACTCGGGGCAGGCGAACGCCATGCCGTCGTCCCCCGGCACCGCCGCGAGCGCCTCGTGCCCGCACTCGCGGCACTCGACCGGGACGCGTACCTCCGTCGAGTCGGCCGGCGCGCCGAGCGCGAGCGCGTCGACGGCCTCCTCGCCCTCGTTGCTCCCGGTCTGGTACTCGCCGGGCGCGAATCGGATCGCCTCCCCCTCGCCGACCTCGACGGTTCCGTCCTCCGTCTCGAACGTCGCCGTGCCCGAGAGGATCACGAACACCTCCTCCTGGTCGAGGTGGGTGTGCATCCCGCCGGAGAAGTCCTCGCCCGGATCGAGGCGGTAGTGGTTGATCGCCATGTCCTCGGTCCCGAGCGCGTCGGTGAGGGGTCGCATCTCCACGTCGTTGCCGAAGCCGCCGGTCTCGACCTCGTCGATCTCGATGTGCTTCATCGATCGGCGCCTCGGTCGGTGGCGACATGAATCGTCTGGTGGCGGAACCTCCGCGCGGTCCGTTCTCGACCCCGACTCCCTATCCCACGTGCTCGGCCGCCAACGACTCGTAGATCGCCTCGACCTCGGCGGTCCCGGCGTCGACGGTGCCGCCGTGGTAGCAGTGGATCGTCTCCACGTCCAACTCCGCGAGCCGTCCGACCGATCGGGTCGCCTCGGCCATGTCGGGCGTGAAGTGCTCCGCGGGGCCGACCAACTCGCCGTCGTCGCCGCGGAGCGCGTCTCCCGCGAGCAGCAGCCCGGCCTCGGGGAGGTGAAACGCCAGATGACCGGGCGCGTGGCCGGGCGTGAACACCGCCCGCATCGGCCCGGCCTTCGTCCGGAACGTTACGCCGTCCTGTAGCTCCACGTCGATCGGAACCGGCTCGTAGCGGTCGCCGTCGGGGTCGCTCTTGACCGGGAACTCCCGTCCGTCGACGTACGGTGCCGCCGCCTCGTGTGCGTACACGACGGGGTCGGACGCACGCTCGCACGCCGACGCCAGACAGCCCGCGTGGTCGCCGTCGTGGTGCGTGAGCACGATCGCACGAGCCTCCGACAGGTCGAGGCCGTGCTCCGACAGCGCCGCCGCCAGTTGGTCGGTCTGCCCCGGAAGTCCGACATCGACGAGCAGTGGCCCCCGCGGCGTTTCGACGGCCACGGGGTGGAACGCGGCCGTTCCCTCCTCCCGTTCCATCGTCAACTCCAGCGCGTACACGCCATCTGCGAGTTCCATGGGGTTGGTGTGGGTCGCGAGCGCCCTAACTGTGGGTGGCAGGGGAACCCACCGTGAGCGTCGCGTGCGTTCGGGACCGGCGTGACGGGGTTGCGCGGCGCAGCGGGTGTCGGACGGGGTGTCGAAAGAAGTTCGATGGTGTGCTCGGATCCCTCCGGATCCGTTCGTCGTCTCCGACTTACTCGAAGAGTTCGAGGGCCTGTTCGTAGCGGGTCGAGGGTTCGTCCCAGTCGACGACTTCGAAGAAGGCGCTGATGAAGTCGCCGCGTGCGGGGCCGTAGTCGTAGTAGTAGGAGTGCTCCCACACGTCCAGCGCGAGGATCGGGTGGCCGCCCCAGATGGCGCCCTGGTCGTGCTTGTCGACCACGACGTTGCGCAGTTGGTTGCTAAAGGTGTCGTACACGAGCAGGGCCCAGCCCGAGGCGTTGCCCGCGGCGGCCTCGAACTCGCCCTTCCAGGCCTCGTAGGAGCCGAAGTCCTCGGCGATCCGCTCGGCCAGCGCGCCCGAGGGCTCGTCCCCGCCCTCGGGGCTCATGTTCTGCCAGAACAGGTCGTGCAGGATGTGCCCCGACGAGTTGTGCGTCACGTTCCGGATCGCGCCCGGCGACGAGCCGAACTCCCCGCTCTCGCGGTTCTGTTCGAGCGTCTCCTCGGCCGAGTTCCAGCCGTTGACGTAGCCCTGGTGATGGGTGTCGTGATGCCACGTCAGCACCTGCTCGGAGATGTGCGGTTCGAGTGCGTCGTAGTCGTACGGCAGCGGATCGAGTTCGTAATCGCTCATGATTGTATTCCTCCGGTCCATACAACGGCGGGATAGCTGTTAAAGATTGAGAAGGTGACTGCTAGCACTTCACAAGAATGTTTCGCTTCGATCCCGCCGCAGTCATGCGATCCATGTTCGCATGGTCGATGGTTGCGCGGTCGTGTGCTCGCCTCGGGTTCGCGAAATTTGTACCCTGCGACACGTTTTCACAGATGAGCCGTCGTCGGTCACGTCGTGTCGCTGATCACGAACCTCTCCGCCGTCGGCAGGATCGCAAGCAAGTACTTCGTCGTGTGGGTCCTCGCGGCCGCCGGCGCGGCGCTCGTTCGCCCGGATCCGTTCATCCCCGTCCTCGACTACGTCACCCCGCTGCTCGGAGTGATCATGCTCGGGATGGGGTTGACGCTCCAGCCGGCGGACTTCGAGCGGCTCGTCGAGCGCCCCGTCGACGTCGGGATCGCCGCGGGCGCGCAGTGGCTCGTGATGCCGCTCGCCGCCTACGGGCTGTATCTCCTGTTCGATCTCCCGGACGCGATCGGCGTCGGGCTGATACTCGTCGGAGCTGCGCCCGGCGGCACCGCCTCGAACGTGATGACGTTCCTCGGCCGCGGCGACGTCGCCCTGTCGGTCGCCGTCACCACCCTCACGACGCTCGCGGCGCCGATCGTCATGCCCGCGTGGACGCTGTTCGCGCTCGGGGAGACGGTCGACGTGACGTTCGCGCAGATGTTCGGCAGCATCGTCCAGATCGTCATCATCCCGGTCGTGCTCGGGTTCGCGATCCGGTACGTCCTCGACCGCCGGGCGCCCGAGGCCGCCGAGGCGGGCGTCGACGTGTTCCCGCTGGTCAGCGTCGTCGCCATCGTCGCCATCGTCGCCGGGGTCGTCGGCGCCAACGTCGACAACATCCTGACCGCGGGCGCGCTGGTGCTGCTCGCCGTCGTCGTCCACAACGCGATCGGGCTGGGCGCCGGCTACGGCGTCGGCCTCGCGGCGCGCATGCCCGAGGACCGCCGGCGGACCTGCGCGTTCGAGGTCGGCCTCCAGAACAGCGGGCTCGCGGTGGCGCTGGCGACCTCGCTGTTCTCGCCGGCGGCGGCGCTCGTCCCGGCGCTGTTCAGCGTCTGGCACAACGTCTCGGGCCCCGCGCTCGCGAGCTTCTTTACCTGGCGCGACGACGCGACCGACGGCTCCCGGAAGACCGCAGCGGCACCGGCGACCGACGACTGACCGACGGCGCCTGCTGTCGTCGACTCCTCGGGGGCGCCCTCGGGAAAGGAGATCCCGTCCGGCGCGTCACTCCGCCCCGGCGATCGCGCCCGGTTCGTAGGCGTCGTGCTGTCTGGTGTACTCCATCGTCGTCGCCACCGACTCGGCGATCCCCGCGCCGGCCTCCCGCTCGACGATGTGCAACGCGAGGTCGATACCCGAGGTGACGCCGCCGGCCGAGAGCACGTCGCCGTCGTCGACGACCCGCTCCTCGCGGACCTCGGCCGCGGTGTCGCGGAGGTCCTCCAGCGCCGAGGCGTGGGTGACCGCGGGACGGCCGTCGAAGACGCCGGCCTTCGAGAGGAGCATCCCGCCGGTGCAGACGGACGCGACCGTGGCGCCGGCGTCGTGGTGGGCGGCCACCGCCTCCGGGACCGCGTCGCGCTCGTACTCGGCCCACGCGCCCGCCTCGCTGCGGTCGTTCCAGCCGCCGCCGGGAACGACGAGCAGGTCGATCTCGCCCGGATCGGCGAGCGCGTCCTCCGCCTCGACGCGCATTCCGTGGCTCGCGGTGACCGTCCCGGGGCCGTCGAGCGCGACGAGTCGGGTACGGAAGTCGGCGCCGGCGGCCTCAGCGTTGCGGAACACCTCGAACGGACCGACCGCGTCCAGTTCGTCGAACCCCTCGTACAGCAGTACGGCGATATCCATACCTCGTGGAGGGGCTCCGGCGTGATAGTCGTACCGCGGGCCGAACCTGCGCGGAGCGCGTCGACACGAGGACCGCCGGCGATCGGGTCACCGCCGCGTCGGTCGCGGCGGACAGGTATCATATGCCGACGGCGGCTCGGCGGACGCATGGGCCACTGTCCCCACTGCGAGACGGAGATCCGCGAGGTCGTCGAGAGCGAGACGGACGCCCGCTTCACCGGCGACGCGACGGTGTGGGAGTGCGACGCCTGCGGGGCGATCCTCGGCGTGAGCGAGATCGGCGTGTGACCCGACGACCTGCCGGCGTCAGTCGGCGCTCGCGCTCTCCTCTTCCTCCTCGCCGCGGGCGCGCTTGAACATCGACAGCGCCGCCTCCCGCATCTCCGAGTGGTCGACGATCGGGTCGGGGTAGTCGGGCGCGAGCTGTCGTCGGCGGCCGACGGACAGCTCGTGCCACGAGTGGACGTTCTCGGCGGAGACGCTCGCGAGTTCGGGGACGTACTCCGAGATGTACTCCCCGTCGGGGTCGTAGCGCTCGCCCTGCGTCATCGGGTTGAAGATCCGGAAGTACGGCTGGGCGTCCGTCCCGGTCGAGGCGGCCCACTGCCAGCCGCCGGTGTCGTTGGCGGTGTCGTGGTCCGCGAGGTGCTGCTTGAAGTGCTCGTAGCCGTGGCGCCAGTCGAGCAGCAGGTCCTTCGTGAGGAACGACGCGACGATCATCCGCACGCGGTTGTGCATGTACGCTTCCTCGCGCAGTTGGCGCATGCCCGCGTCGACGATCGGGTAGCCGGTCTCCCCCTCCTTCCACGCCCGCAGGTCCGTCATCGCCTCCTCGCCCGCGCGCCAGTCGATGGGGTGCTCGTACTCCTTGTAGTTCTCCGTCACCACCTCGGGATTCGCCCACAGCACCTGCGCGTAGAACTCCCGCCACGCGAGCTGGGAGCGGAACTCCTCGACGGACGCGACCGGCCCGGAGTCGTCGTCACCGTCGTGTTCCCCGTCGTCGCCCGCCATCGACTCCGCTCGAGTCATCGCCTCCTCCGTGGCGGCGTACACCTCCCGCACGCCGATCGTTCCCCACTTGAGGTCCGCCGAGAGCCGAGAGGTCGCCTCCTTCGCCGGGTAATCGCGGTCCTCGTCGTAGCGGAGGACGGCGTCCTCGCGGAACGCGGCGAGCCGATCGCGGGCGGCGGCGGTGCCGGCGGACTGCACATCGGCCGTCGGTTCCTCGAAGCCGAGGTCCGCGATGCTCGGAAGGGACTGGCCGGCGGCGACCTCGCCGATGTCGCCGGCGGCGCCGGCGTCGACGAGGTCGGCCGCCACCGGGGCATCGAACGGGTCGGCCTTCTCGCGGTCGCGCCACTTCTTCCAGAAGTAGGTGAACACGGCGTAGGGGTCGCCCTGATTCGTCGTGATCGTGCCCGGCTCGTGGTGCACCGCGTCGTGGTGGGTTTCGCGGGCGACGCCGGCGTCGTCGAGCGCCATCCGGACGCGGGCGTCACGCTCGCGAGCGAGCCCGGAGTAGTCCTCGTTCCAGACGACCGCCTCGGCGCCGAACTCGTCGGCCAGATCCGGGAGCACTTCGGCGGGGTCGCCGCGGGCGACGACGAGATCCGAGCCGCGTTCGCGGTAGTCGTCGCGCAGTTCGGCGAGCGCGTCGAGCATGAACCGCACCCGCGGGCTCGCGGCGTGATCCAGCACGTCGTCGTCGAACACGAACACCGGAACGACCGCCCCGTCGTCCTCGGCCGCCTCGGCCGCGGCGGCGAGCCCGCGGTTGTCGGCGACTCGAAGGTCCCGCCGGTGCCAAAACAGGCGCATGAAACCGGACACGGGCGCGACAGTAGTAACGTTAGTGGCGGAACGCGGGTGCCCCCGCTGGCGGCAACACGGGCGGGTGCACCGTCACAGTGGTTCGATCTCGTCGCGCCGGCCCTCGAGGACGGCGAACCGCTCGCCGCGGCGTCGCTCCAGCAGGTGAAGCAGGCGCTCGGCCCAGTCGAGTTTCAGCGCCTTCATCCCGCCCACGTCGGGATCGTCGAAGTCCCAGCCCGGGAAGACGAGCCGCTCGGCGCCGCAGCGGTCCGCGAGGAACGCCGCCCGGTCGCCGTCCGTGAAGCCGCCGTAGTTGGCGACCGCGTCGACCGGGGCGGCCTGCGTCGTGACGAGGGTGTTCGCGGCGTCGTAGCGGGGGAGCCACTCGTCGACCAGATCGCCGTTGTCGCCGTGGGCGTGCGCCGCGACGACCGCGCCGCGTTCGGTCCGGGCGAGGCCGACCTCGGGGTTCTTGTCCAGATCAGTCACCATCGCGTCGGCGTCGACGCCCTCGGCGGCGAGGCGGTCGACGGCGGTGGAGGCCGCGAACACGAGATCCGCGTCGCGTGCGATATCGGCGTCGGCCTCCAGCGACGGTCCCGCGCCGGCGACGGCGACGGTCGCGCCCGAGCAGTCCAACCGTCGGAGGTCGAACGGCTCGGCGTGGGCGGCGGCGCGGTCCCTGACCGCCTCGTCGGCGGCGCGGTCGAACCCGAAGTCGGCGAGGATCGCCTCGTAGATCGGCTCCCAGTCGGTGAAGTTCATGGCGGTGACTGACGGTGTCGGGCCTCGCAGTAATACGGGATCGGGCCGAAAGCGCACCAGAGTACCCCTACCCGCGGTGCCCTTCCGGCTTCCACCGTCCGCTATCGACCGATCGGGTATAAGTTTTCTTACTCTGTCGGACGTGTGACGCACGACAGCGCGGCGTCCAACGCCTCCGTAGCCCCGCTCGAAGCTTCTGCGGTCGCCGCAGTTTCGGCGACGGTCCCGACCAACAGCGCCGACGATCCGGCCCCGTCGGGAACCAGTACCGCCGACGCGTCGGCGGTCGCGGCGCGCAGCGCTCCCAACTCCTCGGGGTCGAGTCCGTCGAACTCGTACACGCGCGCGACGGCGTCGGCGGCGACGGCGGGGTCGCCGCCGACCCGGTCGACGTGCCGACGGGCGTCCCCGGTCGTCGACACGTCGAGTTCCTCGACGGAGACCTCGCCGCCCCGGCGCGTGCGATCGCGTGTGAACTCCTTTCCGATGAGCGCGGCGTCTCGCGTCTCGGCCACGTCGTGTGTGCGGACGATGTGGGCGCCGCGCTCGACGGCC
>Ga0207720_100449_pt1 | contig 28121 bp, 39 predicted proteins | sample A23P2SouthBayCA_2_FD_187751 | JGI IMG/M metagenome (GOLD analysis project Ga0207720, IMG submission 187751) | Aerobic enrichment media microbial communities from Eden Landing Ponds, California, USA - A23 E3 (2) (SPAdes) | ecosystem: Environmental > Aquatic > Marine > Unclassified | place...
CGCCTCGGGCGCGCTCTCGCTCGCGCCCACAGGGCGCTCGCGAAGGCGCGAGCGAGAGCGCGCAGACGAGTCTGTCGGTCGTTGTCGTCGAGGAAATCCGCGATGTTGAGGCATCGCGGTGTCGGGCGCGTGAGCGCCTTCAGGAGCTGAACTCCAATGTCGAGTAAGAACGTCTTCGGTAATGAGGTTTCGGTCGATGAACAGGCTTTCGAGAAACACGATGACGTCGAGGTCGACGAGAATGGGTTCGAGGTCGTCGACGAGACCCCGGAGTTCCGGGCGACGGTCGACATGGAAGTGCAGGCGAAAGTCGATTCCAACCATCCGGATGCGCGGGTCGAGGAAGGGCCGGATCACCTGTTCGGGAAGACCCTCGAACAGGAAGAGCGCATTCAGGCGCGGGAAGCCGAGCTGGAGCACATCAGTGCCCAGGCGGAACTCGGTGGCCAGGACGGTCGGGCGGAGCGGACGCGGGAGGTCGTCGTCGAGCAGTGTGGCCGTGACGAGCCCGAACCGGTGGAGCGCACGGATCCCCGAGAGAAGCTAACGCAAGAAGAACTCGGAGCGGTGAACACGCAGGCGATGCGGATCAAAGAGGAAGTCGATGGCGGCTGGTCGAGGTCAGTCGTCGCGAAGCAGTTGGCCGAGAAGGTGCAGCGCGGCCAGGACGTGACAAAGGCGGTGCTGGAGACGTTGGAGGAGCAGAAGGCGGTCCCCGGTGCAATCGTGCCCATCGCGGATGTGCCAGATGTCCCAGTCGGTGAGGTGACAGTCCAAGGTGAAATTACCGAACTCTGGGCTCCAAGTGACAACTCGATTCAACAAGTCGGGCTCATCGAGGACGATAGCGGGCGCACGAAATTCACGGTCTGGGAGAAGAGCGGGAAAACTGTGGTTCGAGAGGGTCAGACGGTCAGGTTCAGAGCGGTCAAAAAGAATTGGTACCAAGGCCGGTGCAGTCTCGCTATCACGGGCTGGAGCAGGATCGAGTTCCCGGAGCGCGGTCGGTGGTGGGAAGAATAGCCAGTTAGCGCAGCCTTCTTTTTTGCTGTGTGCCGGACCAGCCCAGACCCCGCCACCCCACCCTCCGCTCCCGGCCTCCCGCTGGTCGGCCGGCAGCCACGACCGGGTTCCCACCCTTGAGAAGACCGCGGTGAGACAGCTGTCCGGGATTGAGAGAGGAGGTGTTTGTGTGTACCCAGAGGGCAGTGGGGACACAGACAACGTGCCCTGAGCAACAATGTCCAAGGAACATACTCTCACAGCCCGCGAACGGCTTCGCATTCACCTCCGCGAAGCTCACCGGACGACCGGCTCACCGATCGTCGAAGCACAGTTAGCCGCCGCACTGGACGCCTGGGAAGACCTACCGCCGATGAACCTACAGGAGGGGATCTCGGTCAGAGACTACGCAGGACACCTAACACCACCAGACACTGAATGGGCTCGACGGGTCGGGACACAGGAGATGCACAACGTCTCCGAACGCGCCCATAACGGTCCCGAGCGTTCCGGTAAGGACCAAGAGGGCAAGCAAGACCAAGAACGGCCACAGTTCGTCGGCCATCTCAGTCTCGAAGGTGGGAGTCTTCGACCCGGACCAGTTGGAGGGACGGGAACGGTGCGAAGGGAATTTCCTCCTCGACGAGGTCTTCGAGTGGGATTGCAGCTTCCCGGTCGCCCCATCTCGGGATGTGCTGTTCGAGCACATCGAGTGGAGTAACTACGATGATCTCGTCGTCATCCGGGTACTTCGGAGTCTTGTCGGCCAGCGTGTCCCCGTCCTCGAACTCCCACTCGTCGAGTTCGAGTCCAGGAATGTTTACGACAACCAAAGCGATCGGTTCGTCGGCCTCAGTATCGTGGACAATATCGCCGTAGATGAAATCCGGGTCTTCCTCCTCATCGTCCAGTTCAAGTTCCAAGGCCATATCGAGTGACCGTTGGAGTGGTTCCTCGCGTCCCGGAGGCTGCCATTGTTCTTCGTCGGTTCGTCCGTCAGGTGGTCCGCCGCCTTTGCGTGGCATTAGTTGGTCACCATGAATTCGTCAAGAGCAGTTTGCGAGCTGTGCAGGGCTTCGATCCTCCAGTTGATAGTCTCGGTCAGCCGTTCGGGGTCGTGTTCCCCATTCGGTTGCCTGCACTCGTCCAGGATCGACGTCTTCCCGGAGAACGCAACGACCTCGTCTGGGGCGTGGAGGAGATGTTCGTGTGAGACCCGACCGTTGAGGTAGATCCGATCCGGGCCGAGCGTCTCGACCAGGGCCTCCAGGTCGTCCCAGAGGTTGAACTTCGAATTGTACTCGGTTCCGTCGAAGGCACACGACTTCGTGCCGAAGACCTCAAGCAGCTCCCGGCAGTGCTCGTAGTGCCACGGTTCCCACCCCACGATGATGGGATAGAGTTCGACGTCGAGTCCGGCATCCTCAACCATACGGTAGAGCGCCTTCTGCCCCTCGACCGATCGCTCAATCTCGCTCAGGAGATCGCGACGGTCCATATCGTCGCTGTCCATAACCCAGCGGTCGCCTGGAAAGTAGACGTCGACGACCCCGTCCAGTTCCTGTAGCCGCTCGAACTCGTCCTCAGGAGTCCGACCGATCAGGAACTTGTTCTGCTCCATCGAGTTGATGATGAGCGTCTGGTCGGGATGCATGAACGCCTCTCGTGGTTGGTTTACGAACCAAGTCGACCGGCGGAACGGTGCTTGGAGGGCCGGGAACTCCTCGACGTTGTTGCCGAAGAGGCGTCTATCGGTGGAAGCTCCGGGTTTGGTCTTCGGTACGAACTCGTGCGGGAATCGGTCGCCGGGCATGTCGGATCTCTCAGGCGCGGTTGTGTCTCGGTGGCGCCTGTCGTGACACTACTCACCGCACAGGGATAAGTCTTGTTTGCTTTTATTCGCACAACCCCCATTTCTTAGGCTTACCAAAACACATACTGGCCGGGGAGGCCATATTCGCCCCACATACGAAGCGTATAACGAAGGTCTTTAGCCTAAACCGCAGACAGAGAGAACTATGACCGAACGAGTCCATATTATCCCAGTTGGATTCGACTTCGAGCGTCTCATCTACCCAATTTCGCAGGGACAGATGGAGGCCGACCGAGTCGTGCTCATCACGCACGAAGGCGATCCAGACGATGAGGCAACGAGTAAGGCTGCGCAACTCGCATCGAATATGACTCGCCGATTGGAAGATTCGTTCAAACTGATTGATGTCGAGGTCCAGCGCGAATCCATCGAAATCGAGGGCATGTTTGACTATGAGACCCTCTATCCGATGGCCTACGACTACATCCTCGACGAACTGAAGGCTGATAACGAGGTTTTTGTCAACATCTCTTCGATGCCTCGCACGGTCGCCTTCGCGTTCGCTACTGCGGCCGACTCGATAATTGCCGAGTTCCAGGAAGATATGGATGAGATTCGAGACCGGCTCCACACCTACTACGTCTCGCCGGAAGAATATCTCGTGCACCGGATGATGGAGGTTCTGGAGAACGCCGCGGACACGCTCGATGATCTGAAGCAGTACGAGGACCTGACCGTGCACAGCCAGTACGAGGAGATCGTGCAGCTTCTCGACCGAATCAACGAGAGCGGTGTGACGGAGGGTGCCCGAGACCTCGACGGGCAGATGTACGTCGAGTTCCCGTCGTCGCCTGGCAGTGACGTTGAGGATTTCGAGAAGACCATTCTGAACTTCCTCTTTGGGAAGGATCCGATTGCGTCGACATCGGCGCTCGCCGAACAGCTGGCCGATGAAGAGGGAGAGGAGTACGACGAGTCGTTCCGCAGCCGCGTCCAGTACAACGTCTCGAAACTCGACGAAAAGGGGTATGTAGACCGCGAGAAGGTCGGAAATAGTCTTGAAACGCAGCTCTCGACGATGGGGCGGATGTGGATGGAAACTCACCGGGGATGAACTGGATCCTCGCATAATGGACACTCCGCGTAGACCGCTCGGTGGTCGTCCTTCTCGTACTCGATGAGGAGCATACCTGCGGGTATCTCGGTGTCGCAAGCCGGACAGGTTCCGAGGATCGATTGTTCCGACGACATGGGGGATGGAGCGCTGGAGCGTGTGACACTGTATTCCAGGCTCCAAGTGTAGTAATGGAGTATACGTTCAAAAATTCGATCCAAGCGAAGTGAAAGTGGAACCCGGAACAAGACCTATGCTGGAACAGTCTGATTATCCGACAGTGTTTGACGACCTCCATCAGACCATCAACAAGATCCGAGGTGACTTCTCCGGGAACAAGGACACCTCTATCGCTGTGGGTCGAGAGGCCGTTCTGGAGAATCTCGAATGGATCTACGGTGGCGTGTGCCTGCTACTCCTCTTTGGCGTGCTGAAGTTCAAGGACGCCGTCCTGCTCGCCGTCTACGGTGGCACACCATTCGTTCTCGACTCAGGCCTCTTCCTGCAATCCGTCCCGTTGCTCAGTCGTGTGCTGCCGCGTGTGACGATGTTGATAGAGCTCGGGATGGAGTTCGGGGCTGTAACCGTCGGGGTCTCCCTTGGCGCCGTCTACGGCATCTACAGACTCATTGGCGCGGTGAGGATGGGCGTGCCGTACTACGCAGCACTGAAGCGGGACGATTAGTCCTGCCCCATCATGTCCTATGAGAAAGGACTCGATCTGGAGTACAGGAGGTCTAGTGACATTTCGTCGTAGCCCCAGTCGCGGACCTTGTTCCACTTCTTGCCGTTCTTACGGTAGGCATCGAAGTTCACTCAACTCTCTGTGTAGGCACTTCAGTCCTGTATAGAGTCTATTGTCCCCTCAATGGGTGAGGGGCTCGCCGTACTGGCGATTTCCCTGAACACGATGAGAACTATGGCAATCAGAGACATCTACGAAACTGACTTCGACGAGGACGTCCAGACGGAGTCGAGCGCTAACCTGTGTCCCGAGTGCGACGGGCGGGTCACTACCAACGCAGTCGAAACCGTCTGCGAGGACTGCGGCCTCGTCATCAACGAGCAACGGATCGACCACGGGCCAGAGTGGCGAGGGTTCGACGAAGACGAACGGGAGCGCACGGGCGCTCCGTTGACGGCGGCACGACACGATCGAGGGTTGTCGACGGAGATCGGTCGCGGGACCGATTCGAACGGGAACGAACTCTCAGGACAGAAGCGACGGCGGCTCGCTCGGATGCGGCGTGAACAGACCCGTGGGCGGTTTCAGTCGAAAGCTGAACGCAACCTCGCACACGGGCTTAGTGAAGTCCGCCGGATCAGTAGTGCGCTCGAACTATCCGAGACGATCCGTGACCAGGCCTGCCAGCTCTTCCGGAGCGCCCAGAACGAGAACCTCCTGCAGGGCCGGTCGATCGAGGCAATGGCCGCCGCGAGCGTCTACGGCGCGTGTCGGTGTAACGGGCGACCACGGACACTCGACGACGTCACCGAGTCGGCGCGCGTCGAGCAATCGCGAGTCACAAACGCGTACACGACGCTAAACACGGAGCTTGGACTGCCGGCCCAGCCCGTGACGCCCAGTGCGTTCGTCCCGCGATTGGCATCGGAGCTCAACGTCTCCGATCAAATCCGGCAGCGGGCTCGGCAGTTGGCGGAAGCATCCGAATCGGCCGGGGCAACCACGGGGGTTCGGCCATCCGGGTTCGCCGCAGCCTGTCTGTACAAGGCCGGACGCGAAGACGGGCGGTGGCTCACCCAGTCTGACGTCGCTGACGCTGCGAACGTCTCGGTGGTCACCGTGCGGACCCACCGCGACGCGCTGGACGAACTGGCTGTCTAACGCCCACACTGCTGATTTTCGGTTGTATGTTTGTAGGCTGATTGATGTGAGAGCCATTGTTTAAACCCGAAGACGAAGCATGATACGGCCAGATCACTCTATGACCGACCAGTACGCCGACTACAAAGCCCTCCGACCGCTCGGCGAAGCGACCCACGTTCCCGACGACCAACTCGCCAGTAGTAGTGGTGAGCCCCGGCGGCAACGCTCTGGTGGCGTCGACGCGGACTATCCAGACGGCCCGACAGCAGATGAGAGCGAGTGCGCTTCCTGTGGAGCGTCAATTCCCGCTGGCCAGTCGAAGTGCCGGTTCTGTCTCACGAACCATCTCGAAGCAGCCGACGAGCAGGGCACGTCGAATGCCGAACGGACACTCCTCCACGTCGTCCAGGTGCTCGTCGAGGCGTCGACGTTCTACGCCGCCATCGCGAAGGGTGCCGCTGCGGCCACGCTCCTCGCGAAGGCAGATGGTGACCCAGGAGTCGATGACTGCCAGTTGATCTACGATCTCGACGAGGAGCCGGCTCCACAGCTTGCCGACCAATGGCCCTCGCTCCCCTCGGCGACACGGGTCACATCTGAATGTGGTGAGCAGTTACTCGCGGCCGCAAGTGAGCGGACATCATGGACAGAGTCGATTTCGTCACGTCATAACGACGAGCACGCGACGTTTCTCTACGACGAAACCGGGAGCGGGATTCGCGCCAAAGAGAGCCTCACAAGCCGTCGTGAGGACGCAGACGACGACCTCTGGCTGGTGCCAGCGATTGCGCTCCAGCGATCCGACGCAGAGACCAGTAACGAATACTCACGACACGAGCGAGCGAACAGAACCCATCTCGAGTGCCGGGAGTGCGGTCGGGAGACCGAACATCGGTTTCGTGAGTTCGAAGCCGTGCCCAACAACGACTGGACCGGCCAGCCACTGTGGGGCTGTCAGCGGTGCGGGACGCCCCGCTACGGGCCCGAACCCGAATCCGGTCAGTAGAGATGGCATCAAATTAACCAACAACTCTGGTCTCGGCTCGGTTTTGTTGGTTAACAGAAGCCAGCTTGCGACCACCCTCGGACTGCCCTGCTGACTGCCCGCCGGTGTTTTTCGACGCCGAGAATCGACGGAGGCGCACATATGGACCCACGCGACACACCCGGCTACCGGCTGCACCGTGCACTCAACAATCTCACCAGTATCGACGGCGAGCAATTAGAGCCGGCCGACCGAGAGCGGATCAGCACAGCAACGACGCTTCTAGAGCAGGTAGAACTCCTCACCCGACCGGATATGACGGCGGACAGCGACACCAACGGAGAGTCCTGACCACACGACGCGTCGACAATGCGGGCGTCCTGTGGCCGCCACAGCCTGAGCAGTTGTTTCCCCCCTGAAGGGGGCGGGGGCGCGAGACCGCTCCCGAGGACAACCCATGGCAACACTCCAAGCTGCGACGACATCAACCGGCGCGATTGTATCGGATCCACAGGCAGTCCGCGAACTCTGTGAGAACCACTGCTTCGGGACGCTCAACTGGGAGGTGGACGACGACGAACTTACTATCTGGGGGTATGACAGCTTCGACGTGTACGAGGCCCGTGAGAACGGGCTTCCCGACTACGACGGTGGCATCGTCACCCACGAGTTCCTCCGGTCGCTCGCAGAGTATCTCGAACCGGACGAAGAATTCGATATCCAGACAGCCGGATTTACCAAGTGCCGATTTCCCGTGCTGGCGAAACGGTACGTCATCCGCAACGGTGAGGTGCTGTACGCGGACCTCAGTTCCCCCAAGCCGATCGACGAGTAGCGTTGTTCGTCCCCCAGGAGGGGTGCGGGGCGATCCAGTCGTGGGTCGCCCCGTGAGGTGATTGTTCAATGGGCCACCGCGCACTTGTTGCGTACGAACGAACCGACGGACAGTACACGCTCCATTACTCTCATTGGGGTGCATCAAATCTGAAGCTCAAACATCTAATCTCGGCTGAGTCGCCGTTCGGTGGCGAAGACACCGACTCCAAGTGGGCGAAACAGCTGCTGGCGGAACTGGCCGATGGCCTCGAGACAGATGCCGTCGACGGCTACCTCGCCGGCGAAGACCGACCGTCGACGGTCGTCGAGCCGAAGCCTCGCGCCACCGGACTCACCCTCGACGAGATCGTCGCTGACCATCTGGACTACCTCCACCACGAGGCGTTCTTCGTGGTGTCGACGACGTTCGAGGTGACCGCCTATCGGACACTGTGGTTCGGGCTGCAGTACGATTCGGAGGCAGTCGAACAGGGCGAGACGGTCGGGAACGGCGCGCTCGCGACGGTGCGCTGGTATGACGGCGAGCCGGTCGGCGACGGCCACCTGCAGGGACAGTTCGCGGCCCTCAAAGACGTCGTCGGCGATATGCTCGACAAGGGCGTCTTCACGCCGTCGACGGCGAGGCAGTACCTGAAACGGAAGCTGGCCGAGCGAGTCGGAGACCGACAGGAGCTGCTCATTCCGACCGGAGAATCACCCTTCGAGAAGGCGAGCCTCAACCACTCCTAATTCGATCTGCTTCGTGGCAGCTGCTGTTTTTCGGGGGCGGGAATGACTGAGCCCCTCCCAGGGCTCGAGATTCCATGACCGAAATACCAGACGGCGATCCATTCCACGACTGCGAGTTGGGGCCCGAAGCGGTTCTCGGGACACGTACGTTCGAAGATGTCCTGTTCACCGACGGGACGGAAACCCCGGTAGATGTGTTGACCGGAGAGACACCGGCACATTCGCAAGCGACCGTCGAGGAGGCGAAAGAGTTCGCAGCGAGTATCGACAACGACACGCCACAGATCGCGCTTCCGGCGTCGGTGGAGACACAGATCGAAACCCAAAGCAAACCCTACACTGCGGCTGCGTTCTTCCACTTCAAGGCGACTGGGTCGCTCGAACTGCACCGCGCCTACCACGCCGCGTACGATTCGGATGCGTTCACCGTCGACTTCGAGGCGGACTACGAGTCCGGGAACCTGACCATCACAGTCGACCGAGCGAGCGAATCCTGAGATTCAACTGCCAGAGCAGGTTTTTCGAGCGCCGGCGATGGGTGCCGGCGCAGCAGGAGCGAGCGAGCAACGACTCCCGGTGCGTCGGCGCTTCGAGGTGTTCGAGATGCACATGGTCATTTACAGTCTGGTAGAAGCATCGACAGAAGACGAAGCACTATCCACCGGAAAGACGGTGTTCGACCGCCTAGTCGGCGCCGACCCACACGCCGGCGCCGTCTTCGACTACCACGTGACTTTCGATGAGGAAGACACGTCCGTTGCGGGGAAGGCGCGATGGGGTGATCTCCCGACCGCGGCCCCCGTTGACTCCGACGATGGCCAAGATATGCTTGAGCGTGGCTGGGAGGCGACGAAAGAAGAGTTCGAGCGTAATCTCGACCGGGTGAAGGAAGCACTCGACGAACTCTCCGACGAGGAGATTATGCGCGACGAGGATCTCGCTCGGCACGCCTTCCACCAGGTCGGCGCCTACGACGGGCCGACGGTGTTCCTGTACAACGAGTATGCGAACGGTATCCGCCATCGCGAGCAGCTGGATCGAGTGCTGGAGGAGAACGAGGAGCTCTGGATCGTGCCCGCCGACGTCCACTTCTAACAGATGCCTCGTATCACCAACTGGCGGCACGAGAGCCGCTCGCCGACGCTCGCGTACCGGAACACCGAGACTGGTGCGCGAGCCATCCTGCACAGAGCGCCAGACTCCTACCGCTACAAGTGGCGTGGCGCTATCCTCGTCGACGGCTACCCGGTGTGGTCGCGGGGATACGAGACGAAGGACGCGAAGTCGTTCCGAGATGAACTCCGGAAGCGGCCTGCGCCCAAGCTGAATTGTCCGGAATGTCCGAGCGAGGACGTCCTCGTCGGTGAGAAGTCAGCAGACGGGGCGAAGGTCCAGCGCTGGTTCGACTGTCCGGACTGTGGGTATGAAGCACCATCACGCATCGTCTACGCTACCGAGCGGTGACTAAGCGGACGTCCGTCGTGTTGTTTTTCGTCCGGGCACGAGGGGTGGCCCGGTTCGACTGGGTCAGTCCAACGATGAGTCTCGAAATACTCAACCGACACAGTGAGGCACTGTTCAAGTTCCTCTGGTGTCCCGTCTGCGGGCACGAGATATTCAGCCACATTCCCTTCGAGGGGGTGTTCTGCAAGAACTGCAACACGCAGGTTGAACTCCAAGAATCACGGGAGACACGCGGCTACGAGGAGGCTGTCCTCGCTTGCTTCGACACGGATTCGACGTGGAACCTTCACGTCGACAAAAAACTGCGTCGTGACCTGCCTGATGGGTCGGCACGGGTGAAAATCCTCGGCGCACCGGGTGCCTACGAGGTTGACTGGTGGAGTCCCGAGCCGGGTGAGGACTGGAAACCTGTTGAGCGGGGAGAGTTCGACGACGTCGAGGAACCAGACGAGGTGTCGCACTTGGCGTAATGGTATTCATCACACTCACCTATCAAATGTCCTTTTATACCTGATCCAGGCCGGCGGTAGTTACACGTAGCTCACTTCACTACCCCTGTCTATGTCTCAAAATCCTATGGAAACTCTTATCGGCCAATTTTCCCGGTTTACCATCGGCACAGACTTAGACACTAATGACTGGGTGATGGCTGCGACAGAGTTCGGCGTCAATGACACTCTGAAAGATATCGACCGCTTCCACGCCAGCTGGGACCACAGGGACAATGACCAGCAAGCCAACACAACCCAGTTCCTCAGAGAGGTAGCTGAAGAAGACGAAGACAAAGCCCTCGGAGTAATGCACCGAATCTATACCTTGGCCGAAACCGATAGTGACACACTGGAAAAATATCCTGCCCTGGAAATCCTGGAAAACAAAAATCCTGAAACAGGAGTTCTGCACTCAACGTTCCGCTCTGAACAATTCCTCGATCTCGACAACATCCCCGGTACGTTCTACCCCGATCTCGTCGACGACATCAACCAGTGCTACAATATCGGAGTCAACGACGCCACTCTCGTACTGACACGGAAACTGCTGGAAAACCTGCTCATCGACATCCTCCGAAAACAGTACGGGAAACAAAGAATAAACCTGTACTACCTCCCTGAGAACCACCGATTCAAGAACTTCAGCACCCTCCTCAACAACTTCGAGGAAAACCTCAACGACTTCCGACATCTCTCTGGAGGCCTTGGCAGTGACTTCATAGACGAACTGAACGCCTTCCGGCAAAACGCCAACGCAGAAGCCCACTCCATCGAGACCAATATTAGCGAAGACGAGATGGAAGACTACCGGGAACAAGCCCGACACGCCTCCCAAATTCTGTTCCAGGTCAAAGAGAATCTTTAAAATCCGATTCCAGATCTCGTCTACAGGTGCTGATCCTTCAGGCTTAATTGCCCTGGCCTACTGAAGATCTCCTGTATCTGATTCTGTCCATCGATTAGATCGATGAATTCAGCCGGGATCTGATCCGCCACATTCTCATTATAGACCGCTTCCACAGCGGACTGCAGCATTACATTTCGCCCCTCCTCCGTCACCTCATCCATAACCACATCAGTCATCAAGACAACGGCCTTAACCCGGTTCTCGCGGTCGGGGTTAGCGTATATCCCGATGATCTTCTCTTTCAAGCGCTCCCATTTACTCACCCTTTCGTCCCTGTGGTTGACTGTTTTCTCCCTCATCATCTGGTAGACAAAACCGGGAGGGATTTTGACGAAGATTATGATATCCGGGTAGTCTGGGAACTGATCTGTAACCCCGTCAATCGTCGAGAAGATCCAGGAGTCGTACGGGTTCTCCCACGGGATATCGAGAAGGAAAGCGTACGTACTGAAGATCTCGATCTCATTATCACCCGCTTTTTCTGCATAGACAGTCCCGTGGCCATCCGTATCCAGGATATCAGGGTTAATTCCTAGATGTCCATACGGATTAATGACTTTAGCCAGATTAGCCTGCTTCTTCACGGCGTCCATCTGTTCTTCGGAGAGAGTGACTGAATGGCGACCGCGGTAGTACTTAATCAGCTCAACCTCGAAATGCGCGTCTGCAATCTCAACCTCTGCCTTCGAGTTCCTCTGCTTTATCAACTCAGCCAGTTCTCCGGCGACCTCCTGAATCACCCGTTCTCTGAAACTGGAGTTCTCAATTACCTTTTCCGAGATTTCATCGCGGCTGGAAACCTTTACTGCAAAACTGTCCTCTCCAACGTCATCCTCCAGATCGTAGTCCAGCCAGAGACTATCCGCTATCTCACGTCCAAATCTCTCCAATTCCCAGCCGTAGCTCGTAGTCTCCCTCTTGTTCTTGCATTCCACCCAGAAGTCTCGATCTTCAGCCCTGTAGAACACGTCAGAACCAGGACCAGAAACCGCAGATTCATCGATGGGGTTAGCATCTAACCCCTCGAGGACAAACTTGTGCGCAACCTCCATCTCAAAATACACGTCCCAGAAAGAGGTGAAGTCGTTCACGATATCCTCGCTGTAAAGATCTACCATATTCTTAGAAAGCGTCTTCCCGGTAGGATCGACGATGTCAACATCTTCTAAGATTTGAACGAAGAAGCAGAACCCCATCGCATTATACGCCTCAGAAGATATTGCATTTGGCCTTCGATCTGAAGCATGATGTAGCGAGATCTCGGCCTTGAGAAGGAGGGGGAACAAGGCGTTGTTCTGTTGTTTGTCCAGCGAAGTCCTGCTGACTTCAGGAAAAGGGTCCAGCTGTTCTTTCTTATACTCGTTGTACTTTTTCCGGATCTCTGGATCCTTCTGTTCCAAGAAAGATAGGATCATTTCGTGAGGAGTATCCATCTCAGCCATTAGTTAGAGGTTGACAGTCACCTTTTTGAACTTTTTCTGTAGCCACGACCCTGTTGAACCCCCTTTCTCTGACATCCAAGATAGTCTCTCCTCACCAATCAAGGTCAGAACTGTTCTAATTAGTCCTACACGAAACCACTCTTCGCGATCTTGCGCAGCTGAAGGAACTCCTCGATGCGACCCGCGCCGAGCGAGGACCGGGCTACACGGCGGCGACGTTCGTGTTCCTCGACAAGCTCTCGACGATCGACCTATATCTGGATGGTGACCCAGACCAAACGATCGACGCAGCGCAGCCAGCAGACCTCCTCGATCCGGTCAATATGCAGCACCTCGATCAACCGCTGTTCCTGCTTGGACACGGCGTCGAGGATCCATCTGACGGCAATCATGGCGACGAAGAGTACCTCTACGTCGTGGAACTCCCGACGGCGAACCCGTTCGACGAGCCGGCTGAGTGGACCGTCAAAGTGAGTGGCCACTCCGCGTTCCCCCGCTGGGACGGCCCGACCGACAAAGCGTTCGAGCGAGCGAGTTGGCAGTTCCACGGGCCACTGGACGACGCACTTACAGAGCTCGTCGCTGAGCCAGCATGAGAACGCGACAGCTTAGATGACGCCGCCGATGACGAGGAGGCCGATGATGGTCAGCAGCGTCGCGATGACGCCACCGCCAGCGAGGAATTTGTTCTCCATAGCCTTCTCGTGGATGGGCATGGCGGCGTACTCCTCGCGGAACGCCTCGAGGTTCTGTTCGTCGTAGAAGTACTTCGTCTTCAGCGCGAATCGCTCGGTGACTGCACAGCCCGTACAGACCGGCTCCTGCTCAAGCCGTTCGGTCTTGGTGTGGCTGTCGCAGGCGATCGCCCCGCAACTGGGACAGTACGTGTACGCTTCGTCGACGCCGCTGGTCTCGCAGTGGACGCAGCGATGGATGCTGTCCTCGGCGGTTACTCTGGACGGGCCCGCTGCGAAGTACTCGTAGGGGTAGGTGTACTCCTGGATGTCGGTTATATGCCGAACCTCGGGGAGATAGACAGGTTCGATCGACTGCACGGAGATGTCCGAGCGGTTCGGCTCGCAAGTCTTGTTGTACGTGACGTTGTTGTCGCCGGTGTAGGAGACCGTTGTCGTGTGATGCTGCTGGAGCCGCTCGACGGCCCACTCCTTGTACTCCGTTTGAGTCTGCCCGAACCGACGTTCCCCGACATCGTCGAACACCTCTCCGAACTGCTCGGTATCGAGTTCGACCGTCGCGTGGAGGTTCTCCGTGACCAGCGTCGCGATGTCATCAGCAGCGACCTGCGGATGTCCTCGTTCGGCGTGAACGACGAACCGCGTCCGCTCGTTGATCCGGTGGATAACGCCCACCGACGTCTCGAAGACGGCGTTTGTGTCCGCGGTGACCGCGACCACCGGGCGGAACGTCACCGTTGAGTGCGGTTCTGGGAAGTCGGCGGCCTCGATATTCTCGATGTCGCGGAACGCCTCCTCGACAGGCGCGTCGACATCGGCCGCGGGGTCGTACGGGCGGAGCGTCTCGTCACAGAGAATCTCGATCCGTCCGTTGTAGAGGTCAAGGCCGATATCGTCGGCAATCTCCCGTAGATCCTCGCCGTCGAGCAACTCAATTGGGTGTGGATCGTCGTTTTGTTGGAGTCGATTCGCGTACTCCTGGGCGGGATTCGTGAACCGCCCCGTCGTGACGACCATGCCGCGTTTGGGGCCGTCGAAGTCGAACGTCGCGATCGCCGAATGGAGCTTCTGGACGACCGGCCGCCCGACCGTCCCCGTGTGCTTGCACTCGACGATGATCGCGCGGCGCTGGCCGTCGACGACCTCCTCCATGATGACGTCGCGTCCCTCGTCGGCCGTCTTCTCGGCCTGGCGGACGTTCTCGTAGCCGAGGTTGCGGAACACGTCCTCCATCACGTCCTCGAACTCGAACCCCGAGAGATCGTCCAGTACAGCCATCCTCAATTATATGGATAGTACGTTGCAACTGCCAAATACGTTGCCGAACGCAGCCCGTCCTGTTTTTTGAACCCCTGAGAGGGGTGCGGGGGTGATCGAACGAGCTCCCGCGAACCGACCTATGAGTGGAATCAGCGACTCACGCTCGCACGTACAGTCACGGGTCCCCGATGATGGCGACACCGTCTACGTCGGCTACCGTCGTCGAGGCCGCGCCATCGTCGAGAACCAATCGGAGCAAGAACAACTCACACCGGAGCGGAGTCTCGCGCTGGTGAACCACAGTCCCTCGGGGTTCGAATGGGGGTATGGTGGTAGTGGTCCGGCACAGCTCGCGCTCGCACTCCTGCTCGATTACACGGGCGACGAGGCGTTCGCCCTCGATCACTACCAGGAGTTCAAAGACGAGGTCGTAAGCCAACTCGAATGTACAGGTCCCGACGGATGCTGGCGCCTCACCGGCAGTGACATCGACGCAGTCCTTCACGAAACACCCGGAGAGCCGGTCGCACCGTCCATCTAAGCACCAATCACCGAGAGTGATCCATGTCAGAACACAATCAGTCGTCTCGTTCGAATAGCGAATCGACCGAAGCCAGTGAACAGCGGACACGAACGGAATACGTCGAACGCAGTGATGTCGGCGTCTCCCTCACCGTGAAGCTCAAACGGGGAACCGGTACCAGAGATCAAGACGAAGTGATCGCGAAGGCGAAAGGCAAGACCCTCGAAGACGCCCGCGAGGATATGGAAATCCTCAGAGAGTACATCCACGATCTCGCTGAGGACGCCCGTCAGATTCAGCCGGAAGAAGACGGGTAGCGGAGAGCGCTGTTTTTTCGCGCCTCAGCAGTGCTGGAGGCGATCATCTGTGACCAATCCTGATGGACAATCGACTGACGCAAACGAGCTTTCACCAGAGCAACGGCTCGAAGCCCCGAATACGCGACTCATCAACGCCGGCATCGTGACGATCAACGATATGGAGACGCTACGAGCCTGCGTCGCCTACGAGAACGCGAATCAGCAGCGCGTCCAGATCCTGCGCCGACTCGAGCATCGGGCCAGCGAAATCCGCGCAGAAGACGGTTGACCCAACACCCGGAGGTCTCTGTTGGAGCCTCAGTGGGTGGAAGCTCAATCCAGATGAGCGATCGTGCCGAAATCGAGATTCAGCGACAGACAGCGTTCGGTGACGATTGCCGGCTCGAAGTGACCGAAGCGAGCGTCGAGACCTCACTCGAGAACGTCGGTGCCGACGTGGATCACCGCGACCAGGATTCGCGGCTTGATCGTCCCGAGGCGAGTGAGTTCGGCGTCGACGGCCGACTCGAAGTTGAGCAAACATCGGAGGGAGATCACTCGACCCTCTTCGCGGATACAGACGAAGACCAGCAGACCCTCGCTGGTGATGATGCGGTCGACCGCTGTCTCTTTGAAGAATAAACTGCCTCTAATGATTAGTTATCCGCCGAAATGTTATAGTCTGAACTATAATAGTCTGAGTTCTAACTTTGAAGCGACGCTGAGGGCCTAATAGCCGGTGGTGGTTTTTCGACCCCCAGCAGGGGTGCGGGGAATCCGAACGCCCGCATTCAACCGATGGAGACGGATCCGACCACCGACCCACGAATAGTAGTACAGGATACGAGTGAGCGGTGCCAGGCGAACGCAGACCGCGTTGAGTACGTCGGGATGCGCGTTGACGGGACGCCAGTGGTGCTGAATCTCACCGACCACGAGCGGCTCGCCCCGGATCGAAGCCTCGGCCTCGTGCGACATAGCCCGGCGGGATTCGACTGGGGCTATACTGGGAGCGGCCCATCGCAGCTCGCCTGTGCGCTCCTCCTCGATTACACCAACGACGAAACCGTCGCCCAGCAACACTACATCAAGTTCCGAAACGAGGTGGTCAGTCAGTTGGCGTGCGACGGCCCAGCCGACTGCTGGCACCTCACTGGGAGCGACATCAAAGCAGCACTCGCCGAGTTCGAAGCGCACCACGCACCCACACCGGATGGCGGGGGATCGTCGCCGTCGTTGCCGACGAACTGGAGCGTCGTGAGTCGAGCAGATCGGACGGTCTTCCAGCGCCGAGACATCGACCACTACGTCGTCCTCGGCGACGGGAGCGAGGAGTGGTTGATCATCCTCTGCGCGCAGGGTGACCGAGCGTATCCCGCCCCGCTCGACCATCGAACGCTTCCGGTCGAAAACGACCCTGCCTCTGCCGTACAGGAACTCGTCACTGAGAGTAACGACCTCGTCGAGCCAGAGGAGGCCAACTGATGGTGAAATTCCGACTTTCGCGAGCAACGTACCAGCTCATCGAATGCACCGTCACGGCGCTGGAGTGCATCGTCCGAGAACTCGAGCGACACAATGACCGGCACGAGCGAACAGCGGGAGAAGACACAGACGAGAGGAGTCCCCGTGAATTATGACCGGTGAAGCGACGCTCAACGATTTCGAGGCCGAGACACCATGCGGAGAGTCCAGCTCGCTCACGCTGGAAGAGCGACTCCTCGCCCCGATCTCCCCGTCCATCGGTCTACGGGTGATTCCGGGTCGCGGCGATCCGCTCTATCTCCAAAATCGGGGAAGAGAGCGGTATCTCTTCCGCGACGAGCACGATCGGTGGTTCATCTTCCAACCGTCGGCGAAAGACTCAGAAGATGGGTTCGTCCGCTGGGTGTATCTCCCAGCAGACCGGCCCGAGCGGCTGGCGCAGTCGGCGCTTCGTCGACGGACAGTAATCGGCTATGATTATGTTCAGCGGTCGGCCGCACCAGATCCAGTCAGGTCAACGGTGACAGCGATGTTCGTCACGGAACGCTGGCCCGAGACGGCCTACGAATGTGGGTCGTGCGAGGCGCTGTTCGGTACAGCACGAGAGCACGCCCTTCACTGCTGGGACGCACATCCGTGGGTGCCGAATCCTAAACAGGTGCGCCGTCGACGCGAAGCCTACGAGTGAATTGAAGAGCCGAAGCCAGGTGTCGGGACCGTCCAGATGATTAACCAACAACGCTGGATTCTTGGACAAGATGTTGGTTAAGAGGTTGTTTTTGCGCCCGTGAGAGGGGCGCAGGGCGCGTGATGAGAGCGCCGGCGCGGGTGACGAATTCGATTTCGAGGTGACTGCAATGAAAGATCCAGAATCCAGAACCGTGTTCGCTGGCGTCGACGGACGAACCGATACAGAACTACCCGACTGGTACCGCCAGAAGAAAACGGTCGACGAACCGAAGTCCTTCGCCGAGACAGTTCGTGACCTCCCGCAGGCCGTCGAGACGACAGTCGCATACCGGAATCCCTACTCCGACGAGTGGGTCGAAACGGATCGCTTCAACGCCCTACTCGAGCCGACGAGAGCGCGCGACCACGCGACAGACGATGAGCCCGACGCAGACCCACTATTTCACGTTCCGACGGACAGTTACGCGATCATAAATCCGGTGGACGTGTACAGGCCCTTGGAAGAGGTCCTTCGCGAGGAGACCATCGACGGAACGCCGCTCGGGAACGTGATGTTCGGGGAGGTTCGACGCTACAGAGGCGGCGGCGAAGTCCATATGGACATCATGTTCGACGGCCTCGAGGTACGCCTTCCCGGCCGGTCGGACCCGATCACGATGGGCGTGACCTCCGGCTACGACTTCTTCGGTGAGCACGCCGTCTATGTCGAGGGATTCGCTCAGGATGGGTACTGCTCGAATTCGATGCGCTCGCTCACCGACAAGGAAGTCATCAAGCACGTCGGGGACGTTCGGGACTTCCGGACCTGGTGGGAGGAGCTCCTCGCGCAGATCGAACTCGTCGCCGACGACCTCTTCGAGTTCATCCGGGACGCCCAGGACATCGAACTCGAGTTCTCCGAACTCCCGTTCACCGTCACCGAGTTCTACAGTCTGCTCGGATTTCCGGACTATCTCGCAGAGCGTGCTGCCGGCGATGCAGAATCCAATGCCGCGTCACCGTTCGAGATCGATATGTGGACGCTGCATTCCGGCGGAACGTACGCGCTCACCCACTTCTTTCAGGGGAAAGAGGGCACGTCCCTCGACCAGTACGTCCGCGTTGCGAACGACATCCTGTTCAACCCGGAGGGTACCATCGAGCGCGTCGAACGAGCCTACGAGGAGCAACTGGAGGCGGACGGCGACGACGGATCGCAGGCGTCGCTCGCCGGCGAGCGGGCGCTCGCGAGCATCGAGCGTGTGAACGAGGACCTGCAGGCCAACGTCGAGCAGTTCGAAGCGCGTGAAGAGGCGCTTCGCGAGCGGTTCCAGCAGGTGACGAACTAGCGCAGGCATCCGGTTTCGCGGTTCCATATGGCAAACGAAAACGCCCACCAGCAGTGTCCAGTCTGTAATCGCCGAATCGCGAGCGTGACGATCGTCGAGCCGAGTGAAGCAGTGGTCGCGCCGTGCGGGCATCGTGTCGTTCCTCACCGACTCGACTGAAGACTTGCCTCATCGCTGAACAGGCACTGTCGCATACATCGCCTCCGTCTTAACCAACAAAATGCAGATTCTGGAGCCTAGTGTTGGTTAACAACGGACTGCGGCTCTGTTTATTGCCCCTCCGAGAGGGTGCAGGGCGGTCGGATTCGCCCTCGCAGGCCACATTCATGTCGCTCGATATCAGCCCCAGCAGCAGCACTGAATGCGAGATTGCCGCTGCCAGACAAGCCGACAGCGTGGCGTTCCTTCATCGAGCGCCGTTCGCTCTGGATGCCTACAGGCTCGGATTCTTGCCCGGGTTCCGAGAGGACTGCGGGTACCAGCAGACACAGTATCAGAACCTGGACATCCCCGTCGGGATGCTCGATAACGACTTTCGGAATCCCGATCTGGATCGGTACGTCGCCCGATTTTTCGAATACGAACCCCAGGTTGGCGTGATCGGAGATGTGTACGAGGGAGACGATGTCGATAGGTACGTGGCCGCTGCGCGCGAGATCCAGGCGAGCTATCCCGATGCAGACCTCGTCATCGTCCCCAAGTGCCGCAAGGTGATCGGCATGATTCCTGACGACGTCGTACTCGGCTACTCACGGGGATATGCCGACCGATTGGCACACGAGTTCTCCGAGCCGACCGACTGGCGTGGCCGCCGCGTGCACATCCTCGGTGGAAGCCCGCCGAAACAGCTCGACGTCATCGAGCAACTGACCCGACCGACGCTCACGGACGACCCACCGGCCGACATTGTCGGTCTCGACTGGAATGGCCTACATCGCGGGGCACAGTTCGGGGAATTCTGGACGGCGGATGGTTGGGACGACAGCGGTCGCGACACCGACCACGTCACGGTTCGCAAGACGGTCCGCCACAGTCTCGCCCGTCTCAAGGAATTCTGGCAGGCCCAAGGTGTTTGGCCCGAATCGACACCACAGGACGACTCCTTCGAGATCGAGTATGAGGGGCCATCGCCGGGGGATCTCGATGGTGCTGCGTGTACCGAATGCGAAGCCAACGTCTGGATGACTCAGCGCGGTCCATTCGTCGCCGAGTACGATACTGGGGCTCTCTGTGGCTACTGCAGCTACGACTGCTACTTCGCCCACCGCCATCGAAATAACCTTGAAGAAGTCGCCGGCGAGCAGAGCGTCTACCTCCCGCCGGCGTGACGCAGCGAGCTGTTTTTCGCGCCCTCCAGAGATGGCGAGGGCTCGATCCAGAGAGTCCTCAGAGATGGTGATTTTCCGTGAGTCAACAACAGCGTCCGAACGATGTCTCGATTGACGACATTCCAGTCGACGTATCGAACACCCAATCAGGCGAGGTCGATCCCGCTGAGGTACCCGAGGAGATCCGGTCGATCACTCGTGGACTCGCGAGCGAGCAGCCGCCGACGAATCCGCTCGTCGTCCTGAAGGCCGCCCGCTGGTGGTATATACATGGCAAGGGCGGAACCGATCCTGCGTTCCAGTGGGCCATCGAGTGGGCACGACACCTCGCGGCGGACACGCCGAGCGATGTCGACCAGTTCGACGCGTTCCTCGAGTATCTCGTCACGGTCGGCTTCGCTGACGAGAAGCCAGCGCTTCGATAACCGATCCCCCATTCACACTGTGGGGTGTTTGACCGGGGACTATCTCAAACAGAAACGAGTCTGACCGCAACCTGTTCAGATAGAAGAACATTCACTTAGAATTGATAGCACACAACGTCTTCTCCACCACAGGTCGGACACGTTTCGGCGTCCTCGGAAAGGGTCGTTCCGCAGTGTCGGCACTCATACAGGGTAGACGGGCTGGACGTGCGAGTATCAACGACCCCGCGGAGCGTTTCGACGAGACCCATTCTCCCGGTGATTGTGTCGCACTGGTTGTTAATCTCAGCCTCCGATAGCAACCCCGACATAAACCCCGCAGTCGCGCCGTCGTTTATTGTGCGCCCCCGAGGGGTGCGGCGCGTCCTGACTTCTCGGAGACGTCGTCGTACTCGATATGATGCAATCCATGCTGACAACCAGTGAGTCGGAGGTCTCGTTCGAGGAGACCGACACCCGACACGACGAGATGCACAGTACCATCGAAGACTGGATCGACGAGCTCATTGCAGACGTCGATGAGGCAAAAACCAGCCAACAGTTCCAAGAGTGGCTCGATGTCCAGTCCCGATTCCACGACTACTCCCATCGCAACACCCTCTTGATCAAGCTCCAGTGTCCCGAGGCAACCCGCGTGGCGGGCTACAATACGTGGCGGTCGGAGTTCGACCGGCACGTCCAAGAGGGCGAACAGGCGATCTGGATCTGGGCACCCATTATTACGAAGCAGTGCCCTGAGTGCGAGAACTCGCCGAGCTACCACGAGCAAAGCGACTGTGACTATGACGAGACACCGCCCGAGGAGTGGTCCGAAGGACTGGTTGGATTCAAACCAACGGCAGTCTTCGATGTGTCTCAAACCGAGGGCGAACCGCTCCCCGAGCTGGAAACCGAGGCCACAGGTAACGCCGACGACCTGGTGCCAGCGCTCCTTGATGCGGCACCTACTCTCGATATCGACGTCCGTGTCGTCGACGCTGCCGAGTGGGAGCATGGCGACGCGAAAGGCGTCTGCAAACACCGGACTCTCCACGAGGGCCAGCCCGTCGTCGAAGCGAAAGCCCGCTCAAATCAGGCCGATCTCGCGGTGACATTGGTTCACGAGTACGCCCACGCGCTGCTTCATTTCGATGGCGACGACGAGCCCGAGCGCGCAAAACGCGAGGTCGAAGCGGAAGCCGTTGCGTACATCGTCGGGCGGTATTTCAACCTGGATACGAGCGGGTCAGCGTTCTATCTTGCCGCGTGGCAGGACGACGATGCGGAGAGCATTCAGGATCGACTCGGGCGGATCAGTTCGACCGCTCAGGAGATCATCGGGGCGATCGACTAGGGCTGAACACCCCCTTCCCGGCTGTTAACCAACGCCAGAGGGTACTTTGTCGACATTGTTGGTTAATTCGTTCGGTGTCCCGACCTCGTGTGTTTCGATCGGTCCCAAGACAGACCCCACCGACAGTCGATATTATCGTTCAGAATCGATTCGGCGATGCTGGTCACGAAGGAACTCAACGACGGCATCGATATCCTGTTCGGGAACCGTTTGCTGTTCGAAGACTCCTTTGAATGCATCCGCGAAATTCTCCGACGTGAGGCGGTTGAGGACAGTCTCGATGCGACCAGCGAGCTTCTCGGACTCTCCGCGATGGAGATGGGTCGCGATCCGGTCGAAATCCGCACCAGCAGCAAGCACTACCAAATCCCGAGAGTCTGCCTTGCGGCCACTGTGGAGTTTCACCGCGAACAGCAACTCCCGTTCCGGAATCCTGGCTGTTACCGGGCGCCCGGTTCGCAGTTCTTCGGTGACAGAGTGTTGAGCCAGATAGCGATACGACCACTCAGCTTCCGTCTGGCGACAGCCCAGCGCGTCCACCATCGCGTCGAACCGAACCGGGTTCCCGATATCTTTCGTAAACCGGATAGTACGGCCCTCGTAGAGCTCGTTTCGCTCGACATCGGCCGTTTTCTCGTAGCCGCGGTCGGTGAGAAGGTCCGTGTAGTCGTCGACCGCTTGGGCCGGAATGACGACGTCGACGTCCGTGGTGAAGCGTTGATTGAACGCCGCGATCGCCCACCCACCGACGAGCACGTACGGCAGGTCAGCGTCAATGACGGCCTCCAGAGTGTCCAGCAATTCATCTTCGCGTTCACCGAGACTCATGCATTGAGACGCGGATCCTCGTGGGACGCGTCGATATCGCGGTCATATTCATCGGCGATCATCTCCAACGCCGGCTCGTAGTTCACCCGGTACTCCAACATGTGCTCGATTGCCTCGTCCAACGGAATGACCGGATTGCCGTCAACCCACTCGCGAGTGATCTCCCCACTCGTCGGGAACAACACGTACGAGACGGTCGCGTCGTAGTCGGTCGCATCCGGCCGCTCTTCGATCCGGCTCGGAATCCCGAACTCATCAAAGAACGCCGTCCACTGCTCGACATCCCGGTCGGCGACCTGGATGAAGATCGGATAGTCGTCGTGGCCGCGGGCGATCTGATAGCCGCCGTGGGTCCAGACGTAGACGCCGTCGATTTTCGTGTACGCAAAGGGCATCCCGGCGAAGTGCGGAATGACGTAGGCGTCGTCGATCGAGGGAGGAACCGAGCGGGAAATAGCGGCGACGAGATCGTAGTAGCGATCCCTGACAGCGTAATTCTCGATGTAGACGCCGTCCTCGCGCCGGATGAAGCCTGCGTCCTCCAACCGCTCGATCCAGTCGTAGACCCAGGAGTAGGAGCCGTCGATCTTCTGGGAGATTCGACGGATCGAGTCGCCCGGCCGGGCCGCGACCATGATCTTCGCCGCGGTCTCGTCAACGTACTCCATCATCCCTAGTTATCGGTATCGCATCTAACGATATCAGTCTTATCCCCCGTATTCCCCATAGAGTTATCGCTATATAGATATACTTTCCTTAGCTCCGGTAGTCCGATCCGGCTCAGCATTCGAGCAGAGAGGAGTTAACCAACAGAGGAGACGATTGATCGCTATTTGTTGGTTAAGTTTTTCAGCGCCCGCCGAGGGGCGGAGGCGCAGTCCCGTCTCCACGAACCATGACTGAACCCTATTTGTCCGCTGTCCTCAACGAGGCGGAACGAGTTGCAAAACAGCACGACCAAGTCGCTCGATCGACTGACGATCCAGCACACGAGTACCTGCGGTACGGCGTCCTTCGGCTGCTCGAAGGCGAGACTGACGAGACGGTTGCGGAAGTGCCTGATATCGACGGCGTGACAGTCGGGTACGGAGAGGACAAGGCGATGTTCGACAGCTGGGGCTCCAGCGAAGATTGGTGGGAGACCGTCCCGCCGCAGGAGGCGTGTACCCGCTTCCGGGTGTTCTTCCCGGACGACCACCAGACGGTTCCCCGCGACATCGTCGACGTGATGGCCGCGCTCGGGTCCTGGCGCGTCTGGACTGGGTGCGCAGCCGCGTGCGGTTCCTACGACCATCGCGAGCGCCGCGAGGTTCATTACCTGTGGCCGGAAGGCCACCCGGTGGAGGAAGTGCTCCACGAGCGGCTCAGTGGCCCTGCGGAAGCCGTCGCGCCGGACGGAGGCCGAACGGGCGACGTTCGCGACCGAATGGTCGTCAACGAGAACGCAGAGTCAGAGGACGATCTCGAGCCCCGCACGAAGCGTGCCATCGCCGAAGCGATGGACGTCTCACTCCTCTCAAAAGGTGGCCGCTACGAGGTCCAGTCCGCGTCCGGAAATCGGTACGAAGTCGACGTCGTCGACGAGTCGTGTACCTGTCCCGACTGGCAACAGCGCTCACCCGAAGATGGCTGCAAGCATCTACGCCGCGTCGATCACGAAATCAAGCGCGGCCGTGTACCCCGACCAGATGGCCGGCTCCCGGCTGACGCGAACTAATTTCGGTTAACCAACAGACCATCCGTTCCATCGCTGGCGTTGGGTAACGCACACAGCCGCTATCCTGTCCGCTGTCACGGGAGGTCTTCTGTTACGTCGACGAGGTCCTCCTCGGTCTGCCAGCGATACAGCCGTCCCTCCCGGTCGAACAGCTCAAAAACACCGTCCTGCATCCAGCCGAAGGGATGCTCCTCGTCCTCGTACTCCCGTTTGAGGACGTGGCTCTTCGCGAAGAACTCGGTCGTGCCGACGAGCAACCCTTGTTCGACGAGAAAGTCGCTCGGTTCCTTCTCGGCGACACCGACGAGGTAGGTCACGATATCACCGATCAGGCAGAACTTCTGGATGCTATTGTCCCACTCGCCGCGGATGTCGACCATCCGGAAGGCGTAGGCGTCCTGCCGGCGGTTGAGTCGATCGATTACGAGGTTCAACCGGCGGATCGGCTCCCGGTCGTAGTTCCCCAGCACGAAGTACGAGCGGTCGTTCTCGTAGACGGGAGTCAGTTCGCTTAGGGCGTGGAGGATCTCTTCGTTGTCCGCCAGCGAGATATCTTCCTCGTTGAGTTGGTCCTTCGCACTGGTGAGGACCTCCTCGGGGACGGGCGGCTCTTCGTCAGACATATACAGACTCTCTCGGCCCCGTGCGATATGATTTATGAAGTAAATCACCGGGTTAGTTCGGTGTGAGTTACTATAGAGTGGTTTACTCAAGGGTAAACTACTTGCCGCCAGGGTGTGTACTGTGTCGTATGAGCACCGACCTGGGGACTGCTGGGGAGATGGAACCCCGCGAACTTGTCCACTTCGTGACTCAGCAGACACGATTCGCGCTGATCAACAACATCCTCCAGCACCCCGAACAGCTCCCCTCGATGTACGAGCTCGAGGAGCTCAACCCCAGCGTGAGCGAGGCCACCGTCTACAAGCACATTCAGAAGCTCATCGACGCCGGTATCGTCAAGGAGGTCGCCCTAGACGATGACCAGCGCCGGCAGGGATATCCCTGGAAGTTCTACGGCCTCACAGAGGAGGGCCGGACCTTCCTCGACGAACACAATCTCCTCGCCGCGGAGGAAACCCTCCAACAGATCTACGAGACCATCTCTGACAAGCCCGAGAAAATGGTCAAGTACGAGAACGCCCCCCGTCCAGGCGACGCGTAACCCTTACAGAATTAGCTCCGTCTCAGTACTCGATCACCTTCGATTTCGTACTCACCCGCCAGCTTCTGGAACTCCGACCACGCGGGAAGTCGGTCGTCGTCGACCTCGCCCTGCGTCTCGAGGTACTGGAGCAGCGCGTCGATCACCTCTTCGAGTCCATACGTCGCCGCCTGCGCTCGGAGGTCCGCCTCGTCGACGTCGACGTGGCTGAGCAGGAGGAGACAGTACGAGCGGTGGCGGCTGCCGTCGTCGATCAACAGTGTGTGACAGCAGAGCTCCGCCGGCGAGACTGCGTCGAGTTCCTCGGAGTAGAAGTAGTACCGATGGCCGGTGAGCAGGAACTGGAGCTCGAAGGCCGCAAATCGAGCGAGCCCGGTTTCGTGGAACCCGTCTGCGTCGATATCCGTCTCGGCCTGGGCGAGGAATTCGTCGTAGTCCTCCCAGAGAATCGTCCCCTTCGGGGCGACGGCTTCGAGGCGTTGGCGATGCAGATGGTGTGCGAGTTCACGGGCGAACGCGTGGAGGCGGTCGAAGTCGGCGTTGAACTCGTAGCGGCCGTCGACTGTCCCGACGAGCCCACGGTCTCGAAACCGCTTGAGGACGCGGTTAACCGTGTTGCGGTAGTTGTCACTCCGGTCGGCGATCTCGGCGACGGTTCGCGGCTGGTCGAGGTAGTACAGCACCTCGATAGCCTTCCCGGTCAGCAGCTCGGGGAACTCGATGTGGGAGTGCTGGCGGACGAGGTCCCGATAGAGTTCGACGGCACGAGCATCCGACGGGACGACTCGTTTTCGCCTGCCGTCGCGTTCCGTGTACACGAGTCCCTTCTCGACGAGGTCGCCGACGGCACGGGAGAGGTAGCTCTCGCTGTGGTCGAGTTTCGTCGCGAGCTCGGAGATCGTGTCGCCGCGGTCGACGGTGGCGAGGACCTCGAGTTCGATGCGCCGGAGCACGTTGTAACATAGTACGAAACTACTATATAAAGAAGTTTCGAGTAGTGTTACAGACAGTGGTCGCGGGAACTGCCTCCATCGTCTTAACCAACAAAACTATTGTTTCGTGGGTCGTGTTGGTTAACACGAGAGTAGCCGATGTCCTACGAACCCCCGACCCCACCGGCGAACCTCCCGACGGAGATCATCAACACGCTCAACGAGTCGGACCCGGAGCAGCTCCGAGACGTTGCGACGTACGCTGAAGCGCTCGCCAAGCACCAAGAACGAGAGGCCCGTCTCGAGGAATCGGCAGATCAAGAAGAGGTCGAAGAGCGACCAGACGATCTTCCGGATAACGTCCCGGCCAAAGCGACGATTACGATCAAGGAGATCAACGACAATCGCTACTACTACTGGCAGTGGCGGGAAGGTGATTCAGTGAAGTCGAAGTATAAGGGTCCGGTCAACCCGGACGAGTGAAACTCGATGATGGAGGACACCCACCCCACGTTTCCGTCGTAACTGGATGTTGGTGGAGGGGATGAGGCTGATTTCGACGGGGACACACCCCCCGGATTTCCGTCGTTTCTCCACGACAGCGTAGGGAGAGCCTACGGCTAGTACTATACAGCAACTAATTATGTTGACCTAGAACCAATCCAGAGATGAACCAACTTCTGAAACACATAGATTAAAGTAGGATAGCTGAGAAACGGTCACTAAGTGTACTTCGCCCAAGGAGGGGGCGAAGTACTTCGCCCCCCTCAAGTGAAACAAACCCCTTCAACTGCTTCTATAGACGGCCAGCTTTGGACGGCTAGGCCGCTCTCGTCTTTGGTATCTCGGCGTGGACGTCTTCTTCGCGTCCCCTCCCCACCTGTTCAGTGATTACGACGGAAACGTGGGGTGTGTGGGTTCGGAATTCGAGATCGAGGCGACGCTTCCGTCCCTGGGTTTCCTCCTTCACGTCGGAAACGCGGCTATACTGTCAGCAATCCAATTCCACCGAATCACGGCATTTTCCCGCTGATATCGGACAAGGAACGTCGGAAACGTGGGGTGGCATTCTCCACTAGATTTATACTCCCCCCGCACCCACCGTGTGATATTCAATGACGCCCGACTCTTCATCCAGTTCTGTCGACGATCCACTCTTTGAATCCGGGCATCGCATCTTCGCGAACAAGGATCTCCTGAAGATCGGTCACGTTCCGGAGGCTGACCGGATCGTCGGTCGCGACGAGGAAATCTCAAAGCTTGCGAAACGTCTCAACGGTGCTGTCCACGGGTACTCCCCGGAGAACGTGATGATCTACGGGAAAACGGGGACCGGGAAATCTCTTGTTTCAAAACACGTCTGCCAGCGAGCTCAAAATGCCGCTCAGGATGGCGTCGAGATTGGAACAGCGTATATCGACTGTGCTGAAGACAACACGGAGACTCAGGCGATTTCCTCACTTGCCGCGAAGCTGAACGATGAATCTTCGACTGGAATCTC
>Ga0207720_100451_pt1 | contig 27959 bp, 29 predicted proteins | sample A23P2SouthBayCA_2_FD_187751 | JGI IMG/M metagenome (GOLD analysis project Ga0207720, IMG submission 187751) | Aerobic enrichment media microbial communities from Eden Landing Ponds, California, USA - A23 E3 (2) (SPAdes) | ecosystem: Environmental > Aquatic > Marine > Unclassified | place...
CCGCGCCGTCGGCCGCCGGCCTCGACCGCTGGGTTCGCTCGGACCTCGTCGCGCTCGCCGACCGGGTCAGAGACCGACGCGTGACGGCGTCCGCACGGCGAGTCGCCGCGGGCGAGGTGAACCTCGCCGCGGAACTCGCGGCCGACCTCCGCGCAGACCGCCGGGACCTCGTGGGCGCACCGGCCGCCTACGACGGTGTCGCGGACCGGACGCGCGTCGCGGTTCGCGCGACCTACCTCGACCGCGTGCTGGCGGCGCTCGACCGCCGGGCGAACCGGAGCGCGGCGGCGACCGGCGCGGCCGACAACGCGACCAGGGACGCGAACCTCGGGTCGCTCTCGGATGCGGTCCGCGCCGAGGAGGTCGCCCGCGCGGCGCTCGGCGAGACGCGGGCGGACGGCACGAACGGGACCGCCCGGGCCGGCGGCGTCAGATTCGTCCCCGACGCGGACCCGATGTACCTCTCGCTCGGCGGGCTCGATGGTGCCGCGGTCCCGACGGTCGCCCGCGGCGGTACCTATCACCCGCTCGTCGCCCGCAATACCAACCTGTTTACGCTCCCCTACGGCGACGCCGCCGACACCGTTCTCGAACCGGTGTTCGGCGCGAACCGCCGCGTCCCGCTTCGCGTCGCGGCTCGCGCGCTCCTCGCGGCCGACTCGGTCCTCGCGAACATGAACGGGACGAACGAGACGATTGCCGACCGCCGCGACAGGCTCGAAACCGCGGTCGACCGGTCGGTCGTTCCCGCGGAGGAGGCCGCCCGACACACGCTTCGCGAACACACCAACCACTCCGTGACGGAGCGCCAGCGGATTCTGGAGCGCTCGCTCGGCGCGTGGGACGACCCTGCTCACCGGGCGCTGGCGATTACGAACGGCTCCGCGGCGCGCGCAATCGCCGTCGAGGTGGCCGCCCCGGGAACCGTCGAGGCCGACCTCCTCGAACGCCGCCTCGACGTGGCGTTCAGAACCGTCCGCCGAGACCGCTCGACGACGGTCCCACAGCGGCTCACGAACCGGACGGTCGAACCCACGCGAACCGCCCGTCAGCAGGCCGTCGCCGACGTGGCGACCGACGCGGCGATGAACGCCACCGAGGACGCGGTCGCAGACCGCCTGAACGACACGCTCGACTCGCGGTTCGACACGTCGTTCAAGCGCGTCCCCGCCGGGATGCCGGTCGCGCCCGTCCCGGGGTACTGGTACGCGACGGTCAACGTCTGGGACGTGGCGGTCGCCGGCGAGTTCGCGCAGTTCCGCGTCCACGCCCGCGGCGACGCCGAGTCGCTGACGTACGCCCGCGACGGCTCGACGGTCGCGCTCGACTGGGACGACGACGGCGCCGCCGAGACGGTCGGCCGCGGCGACCGCGTCTCGTTCGACGTGGAGACGACAATCGTCGTCGCGGTGCCTCCGTCTGGCGTCGGCGTCGGCGACATCGACGGCAACGCGGACGAGCGCTCCGAGGGCTGGCAGGGAGGACCGGGCTGTACCGTCGCGGCCGACTGCCCCCTCGACGAGTAGCCGTCAATACGACCCGAGTGGCAACCGTTTTGCCGTCGGAACGCCGAACCCGCGGTGTATGTTGCACGACGCCGCCGCGGAGCCCGGAACCCTCTCGGCCGACGAGTTGCGGGCCGCCTACGAGGACGAGATTCGCCGCGCAGTCGACGCCGCAGGGCCGGAGACGGCCGCCGAGGCCGCCGGTGTCTCGGAGGCCGCGCTCTCGAACGGCGTGTTGGACCTCACGCTCGAACAGGCCGCGGCCGTCCTCGAACTCGCCGACGGCAATCCCGACGCTGACGCCATCGTCTGGGAATTCCGCGACCACCTCCTCATGGGCATGACGAGCGGCATCCTCGACGTTGACACGCTCGCCGCCGAGGTCGACCTCGACCTCTCCGGACAGGAGATTCAGCAGGCCATCGAGGGCCGCACCGCCGCCACGCTGAACGAACTGGCCGCCATCCACCACGTCATCGCCGTCCGAAACGAGCGATGAGAGTCGCCGTCCTCGGCTGTGGCTACGTCGGCCTCGAACTCGCCCGCACGCTCGTCGCCGACGGCCACGACGTGTGGGGCGTCCGCCGCTCCGACGAGGGTCTCGCCGCCGTCGAAGCGACCGGCGCGGAAGCGGTTCGCGCCGACGTGACCGACGCCGACTCCCTCGGGGCGGTCCCCGACGTGGACCACGTCGTCTTCGCCGCGAGTTCCGGCGGCCGCGGGGCCGACGCCGCCCGCACCGTCTTCGTCGAGGGACTCCGAACGGCAATCGACCAGTTCGCCGCCCGCGATTCGCCGCCCGAGCGACTCGTCTACACGTCGAGCACGGGCGTCTACGGCGACCACGGCGGCGACTTCGTCGACGAGTCGACGCCGCTGGACCCGACGACCGACAAGACGCGCGTTCTCGCGGAGGCCGAGCGCGTCGCCCGCGAGCACGCCGCAGAGCGCGGAATCGAAGGGACCGTCACCCGGTTCGCCGGGCTCTACGGTCCCGACCGCTATCGACTCGACCGCTATCTGCACGGCCCGGTCACGGCGGGCTACCTCAACATGGTCCACCGGGACGACGCCGCGGGCGTCGTCGCGTCCCTCCTCGAAACCGACCGCGCCCGCGACGACACCGTCCTCGTCGTCGACGACGAACCCGTCTCGAAACACGAGTTCGCCGACTGGCTGGCCGACGAATGTGGCGTCCCGCGCCCCGAAAAGCGCACCAAGCAAGAGCGCCTCGCCGACGGCGACCTCTCTGCGGCCGCCCGCCGCCGCATCCTGACGAGCAAGCGCTGTTCGAACGACCACCTCCGCGAACTCGGCTATTCGTTCGCGTATCCGACCTATCGGGAGGGCTACCGAGCGGCAATCGACGCGTATCGGGCGGGCGGCGACTGAGCGTATTCACGGCTCGACAGGTTCGAGCCGCCGAAATTCTGTCGCTCGGGATAACTCGATTAGGGGGAATATTCATACGGTAGGCCCCGGTCGTGTTGTGTATGTTGGGTCCGGTGGGGCAGTTCGACACGGGTGCTATCTTCGAGTCTCTCGACTCGTTCGTGCGCACTCACCCCGAGGTTGCGGCGGCGCTCGTCGTCGCGCTCGGTGCCCTCGCGCTCGTCGTCTACGCCGCGATTCGGTTCAAGCGGCCGATGGGCACGCGCTTCGCCGAGGCGTTGGCGGACGTCGACGAAATCGCCGTCCTCATGCATCCGAACCCGGACCCCGACGCCATGGCCGCGGCAATCGGCGTGGCCTGTCTCGCAGAGCAGGTCGGGACCACACCGACCATCCAGTTCGCCGGCCAGATTCGACACCAAGAAAATCGCGCGTTCCGAACCGTTCTTGAACTCGACTTAGACCCAATCGACCACGTGAGCGACCTCGCCGCCGAAGCGGTCGTCCTCGTCGACCACAACGAACCCCGCGGCTTCGCGGGCGCGGAGGGAATCCTCCCCTACGCCGTCGTCGACCACCACCCCGGCGACGGGACCGGCGAGGCGTTCACCGACGTGCGGACCGACTACGGCGCGTGTTCGAGCATCGTGGCCGAGTACTTCCGCGACGTGGGCGCGAAACCCGTCCCGCCGGACATGCACGCAAGCGAGGTGAACGCCTCCTACACCGTCCCCTCGCAGGTCGCCACGGGCCTCGTCTACGGGATTCTCACGGACACCAAACACCTCACTGCGGGCTGTTCGGCCGCGGACTTCGCCGCCGCCGGCTTCCTCTTTCCCGGCGTCAACGAGGACCACCTCGACCGCATCGCCAACCCCGAGGTCTCCCGCGAGGTGCTGGAGGCGAAAGCCCGCGCCATCGCCGGCCGCGACGTGCGCGGCCCCTTCGCCGTCGCCGACATCGGCACCATCTCGAACGTCGACGCCATCCCGCAGGCGGCCGACGAACTCATCCAACTCGAAGGCGTTACCGCGGCGGTCGTCTGCGGCGAACGCGAGAGCAACGTCTACCTCTCGGGGCGCTCCCGCGACGACCGGGTCCACATGGGCCGGACGCTGGAGTCCGTGCTCGACCACTACCGCGGGGCGAGCGCCGGCGGCCACGCCCGGATGGGCGGCGGACAGATAATCCGTCCCGACGCCGTCACCGACGGCGGCGACGGCGAGTCCGTCCCCCGCGACGAACTCGTCGAACACATCTTCGAGGCGCTGTCGGGCGATATCTGACCCTCGGACCTGACGGCCATCGCCGGACGCGGACCGGTGGCCCTTAACAGCCGGCCGCCGTAGGCTCGCCCATGGCTACAGGACGGGCGACGTGGGCCTACCGCGACCGGTTCGGCGACAGTTTCGGCCGCACCTTCTACCGGCGGTTCGGCCCCGGCGTCGTCTCCAGTATCGGCATCGGAACCTACCTCGGCGACCCGACCGACGCGGTCGACGAGCGCTACCGCGAGTCGCTCGTCTCCGCGCTCGAACACGGCGTCAACCTCGTCGACACGGCGTCGAACTACCGACACGGGCGCTCCGAGCGGGTCGTCGGCGACGCGGTCCGCAGGGCCGACGTCGACCGCGACGCCGTCGTCGTCGCCTCGAAGGCCGGGTTCGTCCCCTTCGACCGCGAGCGCCCCGCCGACCCCGGCGCGTACGTCCGCGAGACGGTCCTCGACGCGGGCCTCGCCGACCCCGACGAACTCGCACACGGCAGTCACACCATCGCGCCCGCCTTCGTCGACGAGATGGTCGACCGGTCGCTCGACCTGACGGGACTGGACCACATCGACTGCTACTACCTCCACAACCCCGAGACGCAGTTGGCCGCCGTCGACCGCGAGACGGTGTACGACCGCGTCGAAGCCGCTTTCGAGGTGCTCGAACGCCGGGTCGCGGCCGACGATATCGGTCGGTACGGCGTCGCCACGTGGGAGTGCCTCCGGGTCGCGCCGGACCACGACTCGTACCTGTCGCTCCCCGAACTCGTCCGCCGGGCCGAGCGCGCGGCCGAGACCGTCGGCAACGACGACCACTCGCTCGAAGCGATTCAGCTTCCGTTCAACGTCGTGATGGCCGACGCGTTCACAGTCGAGAGCCACGACACCGACGCGGGCGAGGCGATGAGCGCGCTCTGGTACGCCCACGAACACGGCCTGCACGCCTTCACGAGCGCCAGCCTCGCACAGGGCGACCTCGCCGCCGAGATTCCGGCGTCGGTGAACTCGGTGCTCGCGGGCGACACGGCGGTTCAGCGGGCGCTCAACTTCTCGCGGAGCGCGCCCGGCGTGACCGCGGCGCTCGTCGGCGCGTCGTCGGTAGAACACGTCGCGGAGAACGTCGCGGCCGGCACGTTCGACCCCCTCGGGGCGCGGGCGTTCGATTCGGTCTTCGAGTGAGCGGTCGCAGACTCCGACGGGCGCTCGCAGTCGGCGGTCGGTTCGCGGTTATCTGAGCTCTTTCCACTCGCGCCCGCAGTCGCCGCAGATGCGGACCGAGAACACCTCGTCCGGGTCGTTTTGCTTCTTCAGCGACTCGCCGCACTCGGAACACGTCAGCCGCCCGTAGGTATCCTTCTCTAACTCCCCGTCTCGGAGCCCCTTCCGCGTTGTCTTCATACGCTCCCGTTTGTGCAACGAACATAAAAACCCGACGACAACCCCGTTTTCACCCCGCACGACGCCCCGCGGTCTCGTTCAGCCGAAACTGTTGTCACCTCGCGGCGCGCGGTTCCGACCGTGTCACGTGGCCGCCTCTTCGGAACGCTCTGCGGGATGGTGTTGCTCGTCAACCTCGCGCGGGTCGTCTTCGCACCGCTTCTCGGGGAGTTCATTCTCTTTTTCGAGGTCGACCGCGCCACCGTCGGCATCGTCGCCACCCTCGTCTGGCTCGGAAGCGCCGCCCTCCGCGTCCCGACCGGCTGGCTTCTCACCCGCGTTCCGAGACATCGGGTGGTGCTCGGAACCGGCGTCGTCCTCGTCGTCGCCTCGGGCGTCACCGCCAGCGCGACCACCGTCGAGACGCTGATGGTCGGCGCGGTCTCGATGGGCCTCGCCTCGGGCGCGTACTTCGTCGCCGCCAACCCACTCGTGAGCGAGCTGTTCCCCGACCGCGTCGGCCGCGCGATGGGCATCCACGGCACCGCCAGCCAGCTCGCGGCCGTCGGCGTCGCCCCCTTCGTCACGGTCGTCCTCGCGGTCGGCCCCGACCTCGTCGACCGCGTCCCGTTCGTCTCCGCGGCGTGGCAACTCGTCTTCGTCTGTGTCGGTCTCGCCGCCGCCGTCGTGACGCTCGCGCTCTTCGTCACGGCCCGCTCGACGGACCTCCCGGACGCGGGCGCGGCCGACCGCGACCTCCTCGGCGCGGCCCGCACGGAGTGGCGGGTCATCCTCACCGGCATCGTCATCCTCGGGTTCACCGGCTTCGTCTGGCAGGGCCTGTTCAACTTCTACGAGCTGTACATGGTGTCGAAGGGCCTGCCGGCGACGACCGCGCGTAACATGCTGACGGTCATCTTCGGCGCGGGCGTGCCGGCGTTCTTCCTCTCGGGGCGGCTCGCCGACAGGCTCCCGCGCATCCCGTACATCCTCGGCGTGCTCGTCTCCTTTGTCGTCTCGGTGTTCGTCCTCACGATGACGACGACCCTCGTCGGTCTCGTCGTCGTCACCGCGGTCGTCGGCTACGTCATCCACAGCCTCTTTCCGGCGCTCGACGCCTACCTGCTCGACACGCTCCCCGACGAGAGCCGCGGGAGCGCCTACTCGGTGTACTCGTTCGGCATGATGATATTCCAGGCCAGCGGGTCGGGCGCGGTCGGGGCCCTGACCGACATCGGCTACGCGTTCGACGAGGTGTTCTTCTGGTTCTCCGTCGGGCTGGCGGTCGTCGTCGCGGGCCTCATCGCGTTCCAGCGCGCCGGGCGCATCCCGAACTGAGCGGGCCGGGCGAGGGGAGTCCGAAGCCGGCAGACGACTCGGCTCTCGCCGCACTTTTGCTCGCCCGGTCCCACGACCGACACGATGGAGTACGTACAAGAGCGGGTCACGACGCTCCACGACCTCGCCGGTTCGGTCCCCGACGCCCCGACCGACCGCGCCGCCGTGGTCGTGCCGATGACAGAGCGGGAGTACGCCGGCCTCGCCGCCGACCGGGTGCTCTCGACGCTGGAGTCGCTCTCGCCGGCGCGGGTCGTCGTCCCCCTTCGCGCGCCCGCCGACCGGGTCGCCCCGTTCGCCGACTGGCTCGACGAGTACGACCTGCCGCTCGACGTGCTGTGGTGCGACGGCCCCCGCGTCGCCGACCTGCTGGACTCTCACGGTCTCGACGGCGAGCGCGGCAAGGGACGCGACGTGTGGCTCGCGCTCGGCTGTGCCGCCAGCGAGGAGTACGTCGTCGTCCACGACGCGGACACGAAAACCTACGACGAGCGCTACGTCCCGCGGCTCCTGTTCCCGCTGGCGCACGGCCACGACTTCTCGAAGGGTTACTACGCCCGCGTCGAGGAGGGGCGGCTCTACGGCCGGCTGTTCAGGCTGTTTTACGCCCCGCTCGTCCGCGCGCTCGAAGCCGAGACCGACGCCCCCGTCGTCCGGTACCTCGACTCGTTCCGGTACGCGCTGGCCGGGGAGTTCGCGGCCACCTCGGACCTCGCGGTGCGGATGCGGTCGCCGCGGAAGTGGGGCCTCGAAGTCGGCACTCTCGGCGACGCCTTCGCCCACGCCGGCTTCGACCGGAGCGCGCAGGTCGACCTCGGCGAGTACGAACACGACCACCGCTCGGTGAGCGGGCCGACCGGCCTCTCGGATATGAGCGAGTCGGTGGGACGGACGCTCCTCCGGGCGGTCGTCGAACACGGCGGGAGCGTCGAGTTCGACACGCTCGCCGACCGCTACCGCGACGCCGGACACCGGCTGGTCGAGCAGTACGCGGCCGACGCGGCGTTCAACGGCTTCGACTACGACCGCGGAGACGAGCGCGAGCAGGTCGCCACCTACGCCGATGCCATCTCGCAACCCGGCGAGGACACGCGGCTCCCGGCGTGGACGGACACGTCGCTGTCGCCCGACCAGGTGCTCGCCGCCGCGAGCGACGACCTCCGCGACGTGCGGGAGGGCGCGGGCCGATGAGCGAGGCGACCTACGACGACCTCGCGGGCGTCGTCGACCTCTTCGGCGCGCTCACTCGCGAGGAGCTGGCGACCGCGCTGGGCGAACTCGCGTTCAAACAGAGCCGCGAGACGGACGCAGACGCCCTCTCCGATACTATTTCCGACGCGGTCGACGCCTACTATCTCGTCCCCTACGAGGACGACGAGACGGACGCGGAACTCTTGACGGTCGGCCCGATGGCGTTTCCGACGCTCCCCGAGCGGGCGGAGGACCTACCGCACATCCTCGACTACCCGACCCGCGAGGTACCGCGGGGCGAACTCGCCACGCAGGTCGAAGCGCGGCTCCGCGCGGCGGCCGCGAGCGCGGTGCAGTCGGCAGATGAAGACGAAATCGAGCGTCTGCTCGACGTCACGTACGACCTCGAAGCGTGGGCCGACACCGACGTGGGGTCGATTCGCGAGCGCCTCGACGCCGCGCTGGACGCGGAGGGGCAGGCCTAAGTCGCGGCATCTCTTTACGAATCGTGACGATGGACCTCGCGGGCGTCAGCCGACACGAACCGGTGACCGTCGACGCGGGCCGGCGGGCGGCCGTCATCGCCCCCGTCCTGTTCCGCGACGAGCGGCCGCACATCCTGTTTACCAAGCGCGCCGACCACCTCGGCGAGCACCCGGGACAGATGAGCTTCCCCGGCGGCGGGCGCGAACCGAGCGACGCCGACCTGCGGGCGACCGCGCTCCGCGAGTCCAACGAGGAAATCGGGCTTCGAGCCGAGGAGACCGCGTTTCACGGCCGACTCGACGATATCCTCACCGTGACCGACTACGCCGTCTCGCCGTTCGTCGCCGCGGTGCCCGACCGTGTGTACGAACCCGACCAGCGCGAGGTGGCCGAAATCGCGGTGCTCGCGGTCGACGACCTGACCGACCGCGCGAACTACGAGTCGGAGCGCCGTGACCACCCGCAGTACGGCGAGATTCGACTCCACTTCTTCCACGTCGACGGCTACACCGTCTGGGGCGCGACCGGGCGAATGCTCGTGCAACTGCTCGAACTCACGACCGACTGGCGCGTCCCCGAGGAGGTCGACCGCGTGGTCGACCCCGACGCCGACTACCCGGTGTAGTGCCCCTCGGCGCGCGCCGACCACGGGTGCGGTCGCTCGGCGGCATCTGAATCAGTGAAAAACAGCGTCGTCGACGTCGCTTCCGTTACTCCCTCCCCTCTCTTCTTCAGCCCGCGTGTACCCCCTCAGCCGAGGAGGTTCTTGAGCGCGGGGTGCTGTTGGACGAACTCCATCTTCTCGATGATGGCGTCGAGGCCGAGGATGCGGCCCGCCGCGAGCGTCCCGACGATGGCGAACATCATCAGCCCGAACAGGTCACTGTTGACCACGCCGTGGCCCCAGTCGGCGTTCCCCAGGTAGAAGAACACCATCAGGACGCCGCCGAAGAAAGCGGCGAGCCGGACGAGTGCGCCCACGAGGAGCCCGAGACCGATGAGCGTCTCACCCCACGGAACCATGACGTTCGTGAGGTCGAGGAGCCACGGGGTCGCGGCGGCCCACGCGAAGAAGCCCTGAAGGGGCGAGGCGGCGGGGGCGTTCGCGAGGTAGCCCGCGGCGCTGAACGCCTCACCGGTCAGCTTCCCCCAACCCGCGTGGAGGAACCAGTAGCCGGTGATGAGGCGGGTCAACACGAGCACGTAGCCCGTGACGCCCCGCGAGTAGTCGAAGTCCATTCTGTTCCCCAGCATCTCGATTTGTGCGTTAGCGGGCATCTCGGTTCACCTTACATCTGAATCGTCGGCCGCGAACCCCATATAACGGCGACGCGATTTCCGAATCCATAGAACTGGGAATGACCGAAAACGGGCGTTTGAGCCTGTCACGGTTCGCTTTCGAATACTGATTGGAACTTAGAATTGTGTCCTGAATACAATCGTGTTGGTACGCGGGTGAACGCGGCGGTCTCTCGCAGTGAGACCGGCTGACACGAGCTTCGGAGCGCTCGCAGTCGGGCCGATCCGAGACATATAAACACCGCCGCGGCGAGCCAGCATCGCCGTCATCGACAGGATTTTGCCCTCCTCTACGCTATCAGTTCTCACATGGTCGCACAGACGATGGATCGCGTTCCGCGACGGTACTGAAATTTCTGTGGTGATAGTATGCTGACCGCCGAGCGCGCGGTCTCGAAAGCCGGTCTGGACGCAGTCGCACTCAAGCCCGCCGAGTGCGACGTGCGCGAGGCGCTTTCGGTCCCGCTCGACGTCGTTGCCATCGATTACGAGGGCCGCGAGCGACTCCCCGACGAGGACGTGTTGCGCGAACTCGCGGGCGAAAAAGAGGTCCGACTGACCACGCCGGTCCGCGCCGACGGCTTCGACCCGCTCGGCGACGATTCGCTGTACGAGTGGCTCCCGGACGGGATTCGGCAGGTGCTCGTGGCCGGCCACGGCGCGTACCTGACCGACGACGAAGCGGGTCGCGCGGTCGCGCCCCGTCTCCGCGCCGCGAGAGAGCGCGCGCCCGACGCGTGGGTCGGTACCGAGGGCATCGAGCGAATCGCCCTCGCCGCCGGCGGCACCCAGTACGAACTCCTCTCGCGGTCGACCCGGGGAGATGTGCGGGCGCTCCGGGCGGCCGGCTTCGACGGCGAGGTCGCGGTCTACGCCCCGACCGCCCTCACCGACGACGACGACGAGATTCTCGACGCCGTCGGCGCGTACGTCTCCCGCCGCCGCCCCGTCGCTCGCGCGCTCCCCGACGACGCCGCGACCGACGCCTCGGCCGAGGGGCGCGCCCGCGAGGTGCTCCTGAAGGCCGCGCGCGACTACGCGCTCATCGGCTCCGTGGCCGACGTGCGCCGGCGCGTCGACGACCTCCGCGACGCCGGTATCGACCTCGTGGTCGGCTACCCCGCTCGCGGCGTCGACGAGTTCGCCGAGTAAGTCGTCCACCGCCCGCACCTCCGTACTCTCCCCTCGCGTCCTCTCCACCGACACCGGTGGCCTTTTACGCGGTCGCCGAAGAGGACAGGTGACGGCACGGTCGGGTGGCTCCTTTCGGACCCACGTGGTTTCCACGCGGGCCACGGCCGGCCGACCTACCCCGTCTCTCTACACATCCCGAGCGACTGCACCGCGCAGTTCTCGACCACTCGAACGACCGGCGAGCAACCGCCATTCAAGTCGGTCGCCGACGGAGACGGGGCATGAACGAATCAGCGCGCGTCGCGGTCGTCGGCGCGGGCGCGGTCGGCCTGACGACCGCCTTCGACCTCGCCGAGCGCGGGGCGCGGGTCACGCTGTTCGAGCGCGACGCGCCCGGCGGTGGGACGACGGGCCGCGCCGCCGGCATCTGCTACGACGCTTACGCCGAGGACATCGACGTGGCCGTCGCCGACCGCGCGATGGACCGCTTTCGGAGCCTCTCGGGCGAGGGCGAGTTCGCCTTCCACGAGACGCCGTACGTCTTCCTCGCGCGCGAGGGCGACGACGCGGCGGCCGCGGCGCTCGAAGAGTCGGTCGAACGAATGCGCGTCCACGACCGCGCGGTGTCGCTCGTCGACGCCGGCGAACTGGCCGACCGGTTCCCGATTCGAACCGACGACGTGCTCCTCGCGGGCGTCGCCGAGAACGCCGGCTGGGTCGACCCCGCGGCCTACGTGGACCTGTTCGTCGAGAAGTGCGAGTCCGCGGGCGTCGAGTTCCGCGTCGGCGACGCGGTGTCGCTCCGGGTCGACCCCCCCGGCGTCGCCGCCGACGACGTGGTGACCGCCCGCTTCGACGCCGTCGTCGTCGCGGCCGGCGTCCACTCGCGCCGCCTGCTCGCCGACGCGGGCCACCCCATCGCGCTCAGACCCTACCGGGCGCAGGCGCTCGTCGCCGACTGCGACTACCGCGGGCCGACCGTCTACGACGCGACAGCGGAGTCGTACCTGCGGCCGCACCCCGCGGGCGTCCTCGCGGGCGACGGCGTCGAACCGGTCGAACCCGACCCCGACGACTGGGACCCGACCGCGGACGACTGGTTCGTCACCGACGCCCTCGACGCGGTTCGACACCGAACCGGCATCGGCGGCTTCGACGAGGCGACCGTCGAGACCGACTCACCGGTCGACCGCGCGTGGGCCGGCCTCTGCGGGGCGACCCCGGACCGGAACCCGCTCGTCGGCGCAGTCACCGAGAGAATCTTCGTCGCCGCCGGCTGGCACGGCCACGGCTTCATGTGGGCTCCGGCAATCGGCGAGCGACTCGCGGAGGCGGTGCTCGGCGACGGTGAGGCGTCGATACCGGACGCGTTCGACCCCCGCCGCTTCGACGGCGACGAGGAGTTCGCGGTGGTCGAGGGGATGACGCTCGACGGCGACTAACGCGAAAAGGAGATGCGTCGGGGTCGTCGCGGTCGAAACTGAGACTCAGGCGTCTTGGTCGTCCACGTCGCCGAAGTCGACCTCGTCGTCGGCGTCGGACCCATCGTCGGCGTCCGCGTCGCCTTCGTTTTCTTCTTCGGTCACGGCGATGTCGCTCGCGCGCTCGTCCTTGGGAATCCGAATCTGGAGCGTGCCGTTCTTGCCGACCGTGGCGGTCCCCTCGGCGGCCTCGACCGAGGCGTCGGAGGGGATGGTCGCCTTCCCCGAGAGCGTGAGACCGCGGCCGGGGAACCGCATCTCGTAGCCCTCGTGGAAGTCGCGGAAGCGGTCGATGCGAATCTCGACCTCGCCGTCGAGGAAGCGGACCTGCACGTCCTCTGCGCGCGCGCCGGGCGCGTCGAAGACGACCAGATAGGCGTCTTCGGATTCGAGCAGGTCGTGGGCCAGCGGCTTGCGCTCCTGCATCTGGCTGACGCCGCGGCCGACACGTTCGAGGACGGCGTTGGCCGCCGACTCGCCGAACTTCCGCAGGTCGCTCATAGTTGAATCTCCTCCAGGAAGCGGGACTCGCCGCAGTACGGACAGGAGAACTCCGCCACCGTCACGTCGTCGGGCATATCGTAGGTGTAGTGCAGCTCGAACATGTCGAGTTCGCAGTCCTCGTTGGCGCACTTGACTTCGAGGGTCGCGGGCATGGCCGTCAGTTACGCTCCCACGCTCATAAACGCGCGGGAGGCGGAAGCGCCCCCACGACGCGGCGCGGGGCCGCGACCGCCGACCGGTTGGGTTTTCCGCGTCGAACCCGAACCGCGACCGATGACCGACCCCGCCGACCTCACCGTGACTATCGTCGACGGATACGTCGACGAGCCGGCGCATTTCGGCGTGCCGCCGTACATCTCGACGTATCCGAGGTTCACCGCGGGTGCGGTGGTCGACGCGGGCGTCCCCGAGTCCAACGTCGTCTACCACACCATCGACGAACTCCGCGAGGACAGACAGAAGTGGCGCGACGTGGCCGACGCCGACCTCATGATTTACATCGGCGGCATGACCGTCCCCGGCAAGTACGTCGGCGGGACGCCCGCCGAACCCGACGAGGTGCGCGAACTCGCGTGGGTCGCCGAAGGCACCGCCCTGATGGGCGGGCCGATTCGCTTCGGCGTCGGCGACGAGAACGCCGGCGGCCAGGACATGGAGCGCAAGAACCTCGACTACGACTTCGTCGCCAAAGGCGACATCGAGGCGGCCGCCTACGACCTCGTCGACTCCGGGCTCGAAGGCTTCGGCAACCGCATGCGCGACAACGAGGAACTCGACCGCTGGGCCGCCACGGGCGCGTTCGTGATCGAACAGCACCCGAACCACCCCGACCATCTCATCTGCGAGATGGAGACCTCGCGGGGCTGTGCCTACCGCTGTTCGTTCTGTACCGAACCGCTGTACGGCAACCCGGCGTTCCGCACCGCTGACTCCGTCGTCAAGGAGGTCGAGAACCTCTACGACCGCGGCGCGCGACACTTCCGGCTCGGCCGGCAGGCCGACATCCTCGCGTTCGGCGGCGACGGCGAGGCCCCGAACCCCGACGCGCTCCGCCGCCTCTACGGCGGTATCCGAGAGGTCGCGCCGGACCTCGGCACGCTCCACCTCGACAACGTCAACCCCATCACCATCGTCGGCTGGCCCGAGAAGTCACGCGAGGCGCTCCGCATCATCGCCGAGCACAACACGGCGGGCGACACCGCGGCGTTCGGCCTCGAATCCGCCGACCCCGTGGTCCAAGAGGAGAACAACCTCAACGTCTCCGCCGACGAGTGTTTCGAGGCGGTCAAAATCGTCAACGAGGTCGCCGGCTGGCGGCCCGGCGACGACCCCGCGGACGCGCCGACTCACGGCTCGAACGCCGCGAGCCGCCTACCGAAGCTCCTCCCCGGCATCAACCTCCTCCACGGGCTGAAAGGCGAGCGCGAGGAGACGTTCGAGCACAACAAGCGGTTCCTCCAGCGCGTCTACGACGAGGGCCTCATGGTCCGCCGCATCAACATCCGGCAGGTGATGGCGTTCGACGGCACCGACATGTCCGACACGGGTGCCGACATCGCCCGCGACCACAAACAGCTGTTCAAGACGTACAAAAAAGAGGTCCGCGAGGAAATCGACCAGCCGATGCTCCGCCGGGTCGCCCCCGCGGGGACGGTCCTCCCGAACGTCCACCTCGAATACCACCAAGACGGTCGGACGTTCGGCCGTCAGCTCGGAACCTACCCGCTTTTGGTCGGGATTCCGGGCGAGCGCGAACTCGGAAAGACCATCGACGTGGCCGTCGTCGACCACGGCTACCGCTCCGTCACCGGCGTTCCCTACCCGCTCGACTTCAACGAGGCGTCGATGGACGAACTCACCGCCATCCCCGGCATCGGTCGCTCGACCGCCGGCGACATCGTGGTGAATCGCCCCTACACTGACGCGGCCGACGTGGGCGTCGACGCCGACGTGACGAAGTACGTTCAGTAGGGTTTTCAGCCCTCGAAACTCCGCTCTTCACCTGCAACCGCGCTCTCCCTTCGCGCTCGAAACGCCCGGCGCGTTCACTCGCAAGCGTGGTGCGTCGTTCACTTGCAGTCGTGGTCTGTCGACCCGGGGGAGACGTCCCATCGAGCGAGGGGCGTCGAACCGCGAAAAGAGCGCCGTCAGAAGTCGTCTTCGACGACTTCGCCGACGGCGAAGTTAGACTTGACCTCGGTGATTTCGACTTTCACGCGCTCGCCGACTTCGGTGCCGGGGACGATGATGACGTAGCCGCGCTCGACGCGGGCGATACCGTCGCCCTGCTTGCCGATGTCCTCGATTTCGACGTAGCGGAGTTCGCCGGCTTCGACGGGCGGTTGCGGTTCGTTCGTGGGCGTCGGTCCGGCGTTCGATTCGGACTCGGCGGGTTCGTTCGACTCGCGGGAGATGAGCGCGACGCGGTAGGTCTCGCCGGGTTCGACGGTCCCGGTCTCGACCTCGCGGCGCGGAATTTCGACGACGTAGCGGTCGTCCTCGGTGCGAACGTCAGCATTGAACAGACACAGGAGTTTATCTGAGATTTCCACCGTAAGACCTCCAATATGTGGTCAGGCCGGAGTGTTAAAGATGTACCGCAGTCAGCGGATTCGACTACTGAACCCGCGTCCCGTCGGGCCGTTTCGCCCCCTCCGAGTCGTGGACGACGACCTCGCCCGGGCCGGTCTCGACCGGTTCGTAGGCGTCGGTGACGCCCCGCGCCTCGCGTAGCTCTCGAATCGCTCGCTCTTTCAGCGTCCGCGCCAGTTCCTCGGCGTCCTCCCGGGAGATGTCCCGGCCGAGGCCCTCGCACTCGTGGGCGCGGACGACGCCCTCCTCGTCGACGGCTTCGCCCATCGGCTGGCTCGTGCCGCCGAGGGCGACGCTGAACGGGTAGGTCTCGCAGATGAGCGGCCGGTTTTCGTGGACTCGACAGCCACCCCGTCCGTCGTCGTCTTCCTCGTAGAATCGGCAGTCGCCGCAGGCGGTCGTCTGGAGCGCCCACTCGAACGTCTCTCCCTCGGGGCCGTCGTCGCCCTCGGCGAGGCCGTAGGGCATCGGACGGGCCACGTCTCGCCACTCCATCGGGGTTCCCGACTCGCCGCCCGAGTCGTCTCCGCCGGCCCCATCGCCGTCGGGGTCGGCGGCTCCGGCGGCGTCCTGCAGGGCGCGCACCTCGCCGGGGAAGACGGTCGCCGTGTGCGGTTCGGGGCCGTCGTCACCGTCGTAGCCCTTACAGCAAGCGCCACAGCGCGTGCATTCGAAGCCGATGGACTCGATTGCGTCGGCGAGTTCCGACACGTCGAGGTCGCGGGCGCGGTCCAGCTCGGCGTCGAGGTCCATACCCGCGATGCGAGCGCGAGCCCAAAGAGGGGCGCGGTTTTCGGGGAGCGCGAGCCTCGGCTACCCACGACTCCGATGCCGACGACGCACGAGCTACCGCGGTTCCACCCGCTCGGTCTCGGGGTCCCACCGGACCCGACGCTCGGCGGCCAGTTTCTCGATGTGCGCGACGACCGTCGCGCGGGCGAGGTCGCGCACTGCGGAGACGTCCTTGTCGTAGGCGGCGTCGGTCACGGCGTCCGGCGTCGCGTTCCCGGCGAGCACCGCGTCGAGGACGGCCCGCTCGCGGTCGTTTCGGTGCGCGACGAGCCGCGAGAGCGTCGCCCGCGGGTCCGTGATTTCGGGGCCGTGGCCCGGTAGCAGTCGCTCGGGGCCGCGCGCGTGGAGTCGCCTGAGCGCGACGAGGTACGCGCGCACGTCGCCCTCGGGCGCACCGACGACGACGCTCCCCTCGGCCACCGCGAGGTCGCCGCAGATGAGGGCGTCGCCGGCGACGAAACTCACGTGGTCGCGGGCGTGCCCCGGCGTGTCGAGCACATCGACGCCCCCGCCGACGGGGACGGTCGTCCCCTCGGCGAACGTCCGGTCGGGTTCGATTCCGGTCGCCGCCGAGAAGGCGCGCTCGCGGCCGCGGCGACACCAGACCGTCGCGCCCGTCTCGCGGGCGTAGGCGGCCACCGCGCCGACGTGGTCCGCGTGGGTGTGGGTGACCGCGAGGTGGTCGACGTCCTCGCGCGCGACGAGGTCGTCGAGGTCGTCGGTGCGGGCCGCGGGGTCGACGAGCAGGCTATCCCCGCCCTCGGCGACGAGGTAGGCGTTGGTCGCGCCGGTCGGCGCGCGGGTGGCGACTGGGACGGAGACGCGCGTGACGTGCATGGCGGCGGCTACGCTCGCCGGCGTGTTAGGTGGTTCGAGAGAAGTGGTGGCTTGGTCTGCGGGAGTGCGCCCCCGCGGGCGGTGGTCTGTCGCGCTATCGGTGGACCGCGCGCTTACGTGTTGAGAAAGTAAACCTGCTTTCGCGCGTCCTTGAAGGAGTAGCGCGAGCCGACGAGGTCGGACTCTTCGAGACGGTTGAGCGCGTAGCGGACGGTGCGGTCCGGCAGCAGCGACTCCTCGGCGAGTTGGCCCTGCGAGAGGGGCGCGTCGCTTTCGAGGACTTTCGCGACGAGCTTCGCGCTCGGGGGAAGCTCGCGGAGGCGCTCTCGGAACTCGGCTTCCGAGAGCAGGTCTTCAGTATCTGGCTCTGCAGAGGTGGTGCTCATACCCGTCACAGTCGGTTGCTCCGTGTTAAGAGTTAGCTACAAGTGTGTGAAAAGAATCCAGACACATAATACACATATTAATATCGTGCGTTTGTTGGAAAATCGACCGCGAGTAGGCGTCTCACTCCGTGTTTCGAATCGTATCGACCGGCTGAGTGCCGAGTCGATAGCTCCCGAGCGGCGCGTGACAGTCCGGGCCGGGGACGACGAGCCGCCCCTCGCCGATGTGCCATGTTAACACGTCAGGCTCGCAGGTCTCTCCACAGTTTCTGCATGTTGGCATGTCGCACAATACGCGCTCAGCGGACGAACACCTCACTCCCATCGCTCGCCGGACCCCGCTACCGCACCGCGTATCCAGTACCGTTTTACGGTCCCCCCCGCGACTATGCGTAGCGTGAAAGGAAAGGAGTGGTACCAGGCCGACGAGGTCGCCCAGGAGTACGACTCGAAGCGGTTCTCCAAGGGCGGTCGGCTCATCGACCGGCGAGAGAAAGAGGCGGTCCTCGCGGCGCTCGGTCCCGTCGAGGACAAGAACATCCTCGAAATCGCCTGCGGGACCGGCCGGTTCACGGTGATGCTCGCCCAAGAGGGGGCGAACGTCGTCGGACTGGACATCTCGCGGGCGATGATGGTACAGGGCCGGGAGAAGGCTCGCAGGGCGGGGGTCGCCGACCGCATCGAGTTCCTCCGCGGCGACGCGGCGCGACTGCCGTTCCCGGACGACCACTTCGACGCGGTGTTCGCGATGCGCTTTTTCCACCTCGCGGACACCCCGGCGAAGTTCTTAGCCGAGATGGCCCGCGTCTCGAAAGGGCAGGTGTTTTTCGACACCTTCAACGACGGGAGCCTCCGGGTGGCCTACAACTGGTTGCTCCCGATGGGGTCGCGTCTCTACTCGGAGGGCGACGTGCGGCGACTGCTCGGCGACGCAGGCCTCGACCTCGCCGGCGCGAACCACGACTTCGTCATCCCGTTCGGCTTCTACCGGAAGGTCCCCAACGGCATCGCACAGCCCTTCCGGTCGCTGGACCTCGCCGTCGGCGACTCGCCGGTCGGCGACGACCTCGCGTCCGTGTCGTACTGGGACGCGCGGGCCGAATCCGCAGACGAGGCGTCCCGCGCGGCGACGCGGGCGAGCGACGCCGAGTGAGGCGTTCTCACGGCAGTTTTTAACACGGTTCTCGATTCACATTTAAGTACGTCCACCGCAACTGTCGGGTATGGACCTCTCGGTTGTGCTCCCGACGCTCAACGGTCGGGACCGGCTCGCCACCAGCCTCGACGCGCTGGCCGAGCACGCTCCCGACGCGGAAGTCGTCGTCGTCAACGGCCCCTCCGCCGACGGCACGACCGGGATGGTGAGAGAGCGCGACGACGTGGACGTGCTGGTCGAAATCTCCGACCGCAACCTCAACGTCGCTCGCAACGCCGGCCTCGAAGTCGCCGACGGTGACGTGGTGGCACTCCTTCGATACGACCTCTCCGTCGAGTCGTCGTGGCTGTCGGCGCTCGAAGACGGCATCGCAGACGCCGACGTGGTCACCGGGCCGATGCACCAGACGCTCCGCAACGGCATGACGACCGAGTCCCTCGAACGGAACGCCATCGGCGGCCGCTCGGTGACGTACTTCAACGGCGGCAACGTCGCGTTCCGCCGCGGGGCCATCGACGCCCTCGACGGCTTCGACGAATACCTCCAGACAGGCGGCGCGCGCGACGCGGCCCACCGCCTCGCCGGCTTCGGCCGCTCGGTCGCGTGGGCACCCGAGATGTGCGTCCGCCGTGAGTTCGAGGCCGACGGCGGCGTCTCCGAGCGCGACTGGGGCTGGAAGTACCGCTCTCTGGCCTATCGACTCGTGAAAAACTACGGCGTCAGACCCGGGACCGTCACGCGGACGGCGAAACACGCGATTTCGGACGGCGTCGGAGCCGCCCTCGGCGTCGTGAAAGGCGACGTGACGCCGTCGGGGTGGGCGGGAACCGGCCGCGACGTGCTCGGCGGTATCGCCACTGGCGTCTCCGACGGGTTGGTCGCCCGCGCCCGCGACCGAACCCGCACGCGGAACCCCCACGGCCGGTCGAAGCGCGCCGACCGCGCCGTCGCCCGCTACGACTGGCGCTGACTCGCGTCACTGTTCTCCGGGAGCGAGCGCCTCGATGACCCGTGCCGCGTTCTTCGAGAACGCCTTCGCCAGCGCGTCTTCCGACACGTCGAGCGTCAGAATCTCCATGACGCCCACGTTCGGGTGGGTCTCGGGCGCGCCGCTCCCGAACAGCACGCGGTCCGGGTGTTCGAGCAGTGCGCGTTCGAGCACGCTCCGATAGCGGACGAAACTCGTGTCGAGATAGAGGCCGTCGTGGTCGTCGAGGAGGTCGATGGCCTCGTCCATCAGCTCGCGGTCGAGCGGGAAGCCGCCGAAGCTCGACAGGATGACCGGGAACCGCCCGAGCAGGGACTCGGCGACGGCGCTCGGCTCGAAGTCCCGTCCGCCTTCGACAAAGACGGGGAGCCCCACGTCTTCCAGCATCGCGAGCGTCTCGTCGTCCGGGAGCCCGTCGACCGCCGGCGCGAGCGAAAAGCCGTGGAAGCGGTCGTCGTAGGCGTACTGCTCGATGTCGTCGGGGTCGGCGTGGTGGGCCGCCCGCGACGACGTGAAGTTCCGGAGTCGCGCCGAGGGCCGGCCGCTCGGGTCGCGCGGGCCGTTGATGCGGGCGAACGCCAGAAACGGTCGGTCGACGCTCATCCGCGCGACCGCGTTGTTCGGCCGGAGGTAGCTCTCCTCGCCCCGCCGTGTGCCCGGCGAGACGACGGCGCGGACGACGCCCGCCTGATGTAGTTCGCGCTCCAGTCGCTCGGGGCTTATCTCCCGCCCGCGCGCCGCGACCGACCGCTCGTCGGGGTCGAGACGGGCGTTCACGTCCACGACCCTGAACCCGTGTTCCAACTCCAGCATTGTGGAGTCACTCTCCGGTGGCCGCCAAATAGGTTGCAGAATCCGCCGCGCTCGTTTCACCGAGTTCACAGTACCGTGTCGTTCGTTCACCGACGCCTGACGTTCATTCGTTCACGACGGTACGGAGAGACGCTGAAGCGCGGTTTTTTGCCCTCCTCCGCGAACCATCACTCGTGTGCCTCATCGTCGAGGTCGTCGCGCCGTTGTCCGCGCTCCCGTTCGGTCCCGCAGTCGAGGAACACGACGTCGAACTCGAACTGGAGCGGTCCGTCCCGACCGCCTCGCGGGCGGCGTCGTTCGTCTGGGTTCGCGGCCCCGACGCCGCGTCGTTCGGGGGGCCAGCGGGGTCGCTTCCGAGCGTCGACGACCTCACGCTCATCGAGTCAGTCTCGGACCGGGCGCTCTACGGCGTCACGTGGAACGTCTCCGAGACGCCTATTTTGGCGGCGTTGGTGGCGCGCGACGCGGTTCTCTTGGAATGTCGCTCGACCGCCGATTCGTGGTGGCTCAAGCTCCGGGTGTCGTCACACCGCGTGCTCACTGATCTCAGACGCGAGTGGGCGGCACACGGCATCGACACCGAGTTCGACCGCATCACGTCGGTCGCGGCCGAAGAGGCACCGGCGGGCGAGCGGCTGACCGACACGCAACTCGAAGCCCTGCTTCTCGCGCTCGAACGCGGCTACTTCGACGAACACCGGGGCACGTCGCTGGACGAACTCGGCGCGGAACTCGGCATCTCGCGACAGGCGGTCGCCGCCCGACTGAAACGCGCGTACCGGACGCTCGCAGAGCGGATTCGGGACGAGCGACCCCCACAATAACGGGTTACATAATCAACCCACACGAATAGGTAGCCGACTACCCATTCGGACTGTATGGACGACCCGCTCGAAGATGGAGCAGGGTCCGTGGTAACTACCTCCGTCGAACGGTACGACGAGGTGGCGGTCGCCATCGCTTCGGCGGTCGCGACGGCCACGGAACTCAGCCCACTCGAACTCCCGCCGCTCTCCGATATCGGCGTCGACCCCGAAGCGCTCGACGTTCTCTTTCATCCCTCTCACGACCCGTTTCGACGGTTCTCGTTCCAGTACGCGGGCCACCTCGTCTCGCTGTTCGGCGACGGGACGCTCACCGTCGACACCCTCGACGAGTAGCGACACCCCCCGGCTCGGCGGAGCCTCGCTCGACCGCCGAATCGGTCCGCGGTCGTCTCCTCCGGGATTCGGAAAAGCGTCGCCCTGTCGTGCGATTTCGTAGCGCACTCCCGCCGAAACGTATTTATAGAACTGCAATCGTTGATAGCGGTTGAGGTTTCAACATGGCTTCACGAATGCAACAACCATTATATATTCTCGCAGAGGGGTCGAACCGAACGCACGGCCGCTCCGCACAGGACTCCAACATCCGCGCGGGGAAGGCGGTCGCCGAAGCCGTACGGACCACGCTCGGCCCGCGCGGTATGGACAAGATGCTCGTCGACTCCTCGGGCGAGGTCGTCATCACGAACGACGGCGCGACCATCCTGGAGAAGATGGACATCGAGCACCCCGCCGCGCAGATGATCGTCGAAGTCTCCCAGACCCAAGAGGAGGAGGTCGGCGACGGCACGACCACCGCGGCCGTCCTCACCGGCGAACTCCTCGCGCACGCCGAAGACCTCCTCGACGACGACCTCCACCCGACGGTCATCGTCGAGGGCTACACCGAGGCCGCCCGCATCGCCCAAGACGCCATCGACGACATGGTCCTCGACGCGGCCCTCGACGACGACCTGCTTCGGAAGGTCGCCGAATCGTCGATGACCGGCAAGGGAACCGGCGACGTGACCGCCGACGTGCTCGCCAAACACGTCGTCAAGGCGGTCCGGATGGTCCACGAGGACGACAGCGGTGCCTTCCACCGCGACGACGTTCGCGTGCTCACCCGCACGGGCGCGTCCTCCTCGGCGACCGAACTCGTCGCGGGCGTCGTCCTCGACAAGGAACCCGTCAACGAGAACATGCCCCGGTCCGTCGCCGACGCGACCGTCGCGGTCCTCGACATGACACTCGACGTTCGCAAGAGCGAGGTCGACACCGAGTACAACATCACGTCCGTCGACCAGCTCACCGCGGCCATCGACGCCGAGGACAGCGAACTCCGCGGCTACGCGAAGGCCCTCTCGGACGCCGGCGTCGACGTGGTGTTCTGCACCAAGTCCATCGACGACCGCGTCGCGGGCTTCCTCGCCGACGCGGGCATCCTCGCGTTCAAGAGCGTCAAGAAGTCCGACGCTCGCGCCCTCGCCCGCGCGACCGGCGCGAAGCGCCTCGGCTCGCTTTCGGAGCTCGACGACTCCGACCTCGGCCGCGTCGACTCCGTGAGCATCCGCACCTTCGGCGACGACGACCTCGCGTTCGTCGAGGGCGGCGCGGCGGCCAAGGCCGTCACGCTGTTCCTCCGCGGCGGCACCGAACACGTCGTCGACGAGCTCGAACGCGCCATCGAGGACGCCGTCGACGTGGTCGTCGCCGCCATCGACAAGGGCGGCGTCGTCCCCGGCGCGGGCGCGACCGAAATCGCCATCGCCGACCGCATCCGCTCGGAGGCCGCCGGCATCGAGGGCCGCAAGCAACTGGCCGTCGAGGCCTACGCTGACGCCGTCGAGGCGCTCCCGCGCACCCTCGCCGAGAACACCGGCATGGACCCCATCGACGCGCTCGTCGACCTCCGCGCCCGCTACGAGAAGGAGGGCATCGCCGGCATCATCTCGTCGGGTCGCTCCGGCGAAATCGGCGACCCCGTCGAACTCGGCGTCATCGACCCCGTCGCGGTCAAGCGCGAAGCCATCGAGTCCGCGACCGAGGCCGCGACGATGATCGTCCGCATCGACGACGTCATCGCCGCCAAGTAACCGACTCGCCCGCAGAACACCTCACCCCACACCCCACCCACCGGCGGCGCGCTCCGTCGCCGGGCCACTTCGTGTCGCCTTCCGCGGTCGTGCCGCCCGCAGACGATTGCCCCGGAGCCGCGCCGCCGAACGGACAGCTATCAACTGGCCGCTACGTTCTTCCGTCGCGAGCGTCGAACTGCACTCCATGTCCGACGAAGTCGGGCTTCCGGAAGCCGTGTCGATGGCGATTGGTGGAATGGTCGGCGGGGGTATCTTCGCCGTGCTCGGCGTCGTCGCCGGCGCGGCCGGGACCCTCGCGTGGGCGGCGTTCGTCGTCGCCGGCGTGCTCGCGGTCTGTGCCGGCTACTCATTGCTTCGACTGAACAGTCTGTGCGAGTCGCCGCGGTCGCCCGTCGGCTACGTCGAGCGGTTCACCGACGATAACACCACGCTCGCGGGCGTCGTGGGCTGGACGTTCGTCTTCGGCTACGTCGGGACGATGGCGATGTACGCCTACGCCTTCGGCGGCTACTTCGTCGAACTCACCGGTGTCTCGACGGTCGCGTCGGTCTCGGTACAGCCGTTCGTCTCCGCGCTCACCGTCGCCGCGTTCGTGAGCCTCAACGTCTTCGGGGCGCACGCCTCGGGGCGGGCCGAAGACGTGCTGGTCGGCCTCAAGGTCGCCATCCTGCTCGTGTTCGGCGTCGGCGGCGTCGCCTACGGCGCGACCCACGGCGGCCTCGGCTTCGGCCTGTCGAACCTCGGCATCGGCCCGCTCGTCGCCGCGGCGGTCTCCTTCGTCGCCTTCGAGGGCTGGGAGCTCCTGCTGTTCGACCAAGAGAACATCGCCGACCCCCGCGAGACCGTCAGGAAGGCGATTTACATCTCCATCGCGGGCGCGACGGCTCTGTACATCTTGGTTGCGCTCGTCACGACTAACCTCGCCGGCATCGACGCCATCCAACGGCACGCCGAGACCGCGCTCGCGGTCGCCGCCCGGCCGTTTCTCGGGCAGGCCGGGTTCGTCCTCATCTCGGTCGCGGCGCTGTTCTCGACGGGGAGCGCCATCAACGCCACGCTGTTCAGCTCCGCGCGGCTCTCGAAGCGCCTCGTCGCCGACGACCTGCTCCCGAGTCGACTCCGCGACGAGTCCGCCGACGAACCGATTCGCCCGCTCGTGACGCTCGGCGTGCTCGCGGCCGGGTTCGCCTTCCTCGGGAGCCTCGACGCCATCAGCTCGTTCGCGTCGCTCGCGTTCATCAGCATCTTCGGCGGCCTCTCGCTTCTCGCGTTCCGGGAGCGCGAGGAGCTCGCGACGGCCGTGATTCCCGCGGTCGGGACCGTCGGCGGAATTGGCTCGGCGGCCGCGCTCCTGTGGCACCTGTTCGACGCCGAGCGCGGGACGTTCTGGACGGTCCTCGCGCTCGCGGTGGTCGTCGTGGGCGTCGAGGTGCTCTACTTCGAGCGCCAGAGCATCGCAGACGAGGTCCGCTCGGCCGAGCGGCGCGTGGAACACGAGCTTTAGGGGTTCTCCGCGCGCTCCCAGTCCCGGCCTCAGACGCGCGGGAGCCGCCAGTCGTAGCGGAGCGCGAGCACCCGCACCGAGAAGACGACCGCGGCGCACACTCCCGAGGGGACGCCGGTCGGCGCGCCGACCGCGCGGGCGGCGAGGAAGACGAGGCCGCCGACGACCGCGGGCGTCGCGTAGAAGTCGTCGCGGAGGACGACCGGCACGCGCCCGATGAGGATGTCGGCGATTGAGCCGCCGCCGACGGCCGTGATGGTCGCGAGGATGACGACGCCGAACGCGGTGACGCCGGCGTCGACGCCGACGAGCGCGCCGGTCGCCGCGAACGCCGACAGCCCGACCGCGTCGGTGGTCAGGAACCCCGGGTGGTCGCGGACGCGCCCTTCTATCGAGTGGATGAGGACGATTGCGAGAGCGACGCCGACGAGCGCGACGCTCATGTCCCACGTCCCCGCCAGCGAGGCGGGTAGTCGGTCCACGAGCACGTCGCGGGTCGTCCCGCCGCCGAGGGCGGTCACGATGCCGAGCACGGAGACGCCGAACACGTCGAGGCCGGCCTCGGCGGCCTTGAGCGCCCCCGCGACCGCGAACGCGACGAGGCCGACGACGTTCATCACCGCGAAGGGGTCGATTTCGGGGACGGCGACCGTGGCGGGAACGGAAACGGCACCGGAAACGGAACCGGAGGCGAGAGCGGCGACCCCCATCAGTCGACCCGGAGTTCGACGCGGTCGCCGGGCGCGAGGTCGAACGCCTCGTCGCCGCGGCCGTGGTTCACGTCGCACTCGACGTTGCCGTGACTGCCGACGGTGACCAGTCGCTCGCCGCGCGGGACGGCCTCGAAGGTGCGGCCGACCGGCACCGACTCGCCGTTCACGGTCGCGTGGTCTCCCGCCGCGTCGCGCACGAACGCGCCCGGAACGTTGGTGATGCAGTTGCCGAAGTCGTCGACGACGAGCACCTCGCCGGTCGCCTCGCGGCCGTCGGCCGAGACGGTCGCCTCGGGGAGGCGGCACTCGGCGAGCGAGCCGACGGGAACCCGCTCGAACCGGTCGACCGACGCCAGCGCCGACGCGCCGGCGACGTGGGCGTCGGCGGCCGCGGGCGCGAACACGTCCCGCCCGTGGAAGGTCGTCGAGTCGGGGTTCGGAACGTCGATTTCGTACGCCTCGATGCCTGCGTCGTCGGCGAGTTCGGCGGCAACGCGCCTCGCCGGCGGACGGAGGACGCCGTTGTCGGGGCCGACGAAGACGTGGTCGCCGACCCGGAGGACGACCGCGCGGCGGTCGGTGCCGACGCCGGGGTCGACCACGACGAGGTGGACCGCCGGCGGGAAGTACGGAAGCGTCTCGCGGAGCCAGAAGGCGGCCGCGCGAACGTCCTGTCGCGGGAGGTCGTGGGCCACGTCCACGAGTCTCGCGTCGGTCCGCGAGAGGACGACGCCCTTCATCGCGGCGGGGTAGGCGAGCCCGAAGTCGGACGCGAGCGTTATCATCTCAACAGGGGTTCGGGTCCCGGTCGTCGTCGCCGACGCGTTCCGAGCCGTCGGTGGCCGTGACGCGCTGGAGGCGCTCGATGCCGTCGATTTCGCGGACCACGTCGGCCACCTCGTCGGGGACGAGCGACTCCCAGTCGCGGTCTTCTATCATGCGTTGGCGGACCTCCGTGCCCTCCAGCACCTCGCGGTTGAACATGGGGGACTGGTGGACCTCGACGCCCGCCTCTGTGAACAGTTGGATGACGAGCGGGTTGTTAGAGTACGCCACCTCGAACGCGGGGGACATCGATTGGACGTGGCTGACCCACACCGAGTTGCGGTCGAGGTCCTCGATGGGGACCGCGTAGGTCGTGATGTCGAAGTCGGAGACGGCCTTGTTGACCATCATGATTCGCTCGCCCGCGGTAAACGGGTTCCGCGGCGAGTGCGAGTCGCCCGCGGACCCGATGCCGAGGACGAGTTCGTCGACTTCGGTGGCAATCTCTTCGACCATTCGGTGGTGGCCGTTGTGGTACGGCTGGAAGCGGCCGATGTAGAACCCCCGCATGCGTCGGCCGTTAGTCCGGATTACTTATAAATACGCCGAGTCACGAAAATCACGGTATTCCGGTGGTAGGGCGGTCGAAACCCGAGGTTACGGCAAGGTACGCCGGATGCACCCGGGGAGAAAGTATATCAGTCGCAGGGCCTACGTTAGAAGTAGCGACGACAGTTCTATGAGTAACGATACGAACACCGACGACAGCCTCCACGAGCGGGAGGATTCACCCGACGACGCGCCCTCGGAAGAGGGTATCGACGACGGGGGGACGCTCCAGCACGACGAGGCCGAAGAGGTCGACAAGAAGACGATAGACGACCTCGGGAGCGATGTCGAAATCGACGCCGACGTGGCCGAGAACGTGGACGAGGACGACCTCCTCGGTGGTCTCCAGATAGAGACGACCGACGAGATTCCCGTCCCGGACCGCCTCGTCGACCAGGTCATCGGGCAGGAGCACGCCCGCGACGTCATCATGAAGGCGGCCAAACAGCGCCGCCACGTCATGATGATCGGCTCCCCGGGGACGGGGAAGTCGATGCTCGCCAAGGCGATGTCCGAGCTTCTCCCCCGCGAGGAGCTACAGGACGTGCTCGTCTACCACAACCCCGACGACGGCAATCGCCCCAAGGTCCGCACGGTCCCCGCGGGCAAGGGTGACCAGATCGTCGAGGCGCACAAAGAAGAGGCACGCAAGCGCAACCAGATGCGCTCGTTCCTCATGTGGATTATTATCGCGGTCGTGCTGGGCTACTCGCTCATCATCGCCCAGCAGGTCCTGCTCGGCATCCTCGCCGCGGGTATCATCTACCTCGCGTTCCGCTACGGCTCGCGCGGAAGCGACGCGATGATTCCGAACCTCATCGTGAACAACGCCGACCAGAAGTCCGCGCCGTTCCAAGACGCGACGGGCGCTCACGCGGGTGCGCTCCTCGGCGACGTCCGCCACGACCCGTTCCAGTCCGGCGGC
>Ga0207720_100452_pt1 | contig 27957 bp, 28 predicted proteins | sample A23P2SouthBayCA_2_FD_187751 | JGI IMG/M metagenome (GOLD analysis project Ga0207720, IMG submission 187751) | Aerobic enrichment media microbial communities from Eden Landing Ponds, California, USA - A23 E3 (2) (SPAdes) | ecosystem: Environmental > Aquatic > Marine > Unclassified | place...
AGCCGCGTCCTCGGCGCCGGACGCGTCGTCATCGCCCCCGCCGATCGCCTCCTCCGCGACCGCGGCGACCACGAACGGCGCGTCGCCCGCCCCGACAGCGGCGATCGCGTCGGGCGATCCCTCCGCGGCGAGGACGCGCTGGGCCGGTTCGCGCAGGTCGTTCGGCTCCGCGTCCTCGACCGTCCCGACCGCCCACGTCGCGCCGTCGGAGCCGGCCTCGCGCGTCGGGAACTCCCGCAGGCGCGCGGCGAGCAGGTCGGTCGTGGCGGCTTGCAGGTCGGCCTCCAGTCGGTCGGCTCGATCGCGGAGCCGGTCGACCGCGTCCGGGAGGTCCCCGACCCGCGCGTCGAGGGCCGTGGCGGCGTCGAGCGCCGACGCATGGACCGCGGCCTCATGATCGATCGCTGTCGGCCCCACCGCGAACTCCACGCGAGTCACGCCCTCGCCGGGGTTCGACCGGTCGAGCACGGATATCGGACCGATCTCGCTCGTGTTCCGGACGTGGGTTCCGCCGCAGGCGGCCACGTCCCACGTCGGCACACCCGTCGCCCTCTGGTCCCCGTCGCCCTGGTCCCCGTCGCCCTGGTCCCCGTCGCGCCCGTCACCCTGCTCCCCGTCGCGCCCGTCACCCTGCTCCCCGTCGCGCCCGTCACCCTGCTCCCCGTCGCGCCCGTCACCCTGCTCCCCGTCGCGCTCCCCGCCGCGCTCGCCGATCGTCACGACGCGGACCGCCTCGCTCCCGCTCATCGCTCCTTCCTCGGTCTTGGCGTTGAACGCGATCCCGTCGAGCGCGCGCGCCTCGCCTTCCGGCAGCGTCTCCCACGACACCGGTAGCGAGTCCCAGACGGCCCGATTCGCGAGTCGCTCCAACTCGATGAGGTCCGTGTCGTCGAGCGGCTCCGCGGTCGTCAGGTCGACGCGCACCTTCGTCTCCGAGATGTCGAAGCCGGCGTAGCCGAGGTCCTCGAAGGTCCGGCGCGCCGCGCCGTACAGCACGTGTGAGGCGGTGTGCGCGCGGGTGCAGTAGGTCCGGAACGCGTCGTCGACGATCGCCGAGACGGTCTCGCCGGCCTCGGGCAGCGTTTCGGCGCCCTCGTCGAGGACGTGGATCACGTCGCCGTCGCGCTCGGTCACGTCCGCGACGAGGACGCCGTCGATCGTGCCCCGATCCGCCGGCTGACCGCCCGACTCCGCGTAGAAGTACGTCTCGTCGAGGACGACCTCGCGGCCGTCGACCGATTCGACCGTCGCCTCGAACTCCCGAACGTCGGGTTCAGCCGGTGCGCGTGACGCAGTCATTGACGGTCCGTGGTGGCGATCGGATAAATAGGTGGGCGCATCGACGATCGCTTATAAATAAACGGGGTAGTGGCGTCGCACTCACAACCGACAGTTAAAATCCGAAACGACCGCGACGCGACGAACCGCGAACCGATCTCAGCCTTCCAGTTCGAACGCGACCTCGACTTCCGCCTGATACTCTCGGTCGGTTCCCTTCAGTTCGACGCCGAACTCCTCGACCTCGGCCCAGTAGACGTTCTCCAACGTGTCCTCGGCGCGATCGATCGCGTCGTCGGCGGCGTCGTCGAAGCTCTCCTCGCTCGTCCCGATCAGCGTGACCTTTTTAAACACCATGTCACATGCTAGTTGGACCCATGACGGTATAAAAGCAGGTGGAACTCTGCGGCGGCGGGTGCGTCTCCCGTCGCCGTCAGGGGCTGCCGGGGGCGCCTTCCATCACCGCGAAATCCTCGCCGTCGGCGTCAATGCCGATCACCGCCCAGTCGTACGGGGGCTTCGTGGAGACGAGTTGATCCCGTAGTTCGCCCGCCCGATCGCGCCACGTGACGAAACAGCGGAGTCGCGGTGTCTCTCCGCCGTCCGCCAGATACGGTTCTAGATCGTCGGTCTCCATACACAACACGGTCACGAGCACGCGCCGCCATTTTCGCTCCGCGACGAACTCCTGTCCGCCCTCGGAGACGGTGTACCCGAGTTCGCGAAAGACGTCTCTGGCCTCCGTCGTCGGTGGGATGCTCGCAGTGGCCATCTACCTTGACGTTGGCCGGCTTCCGTGATAAACTTTCTCACGATTTCGCGGCGGCGGTCACTCGTGCTTTCGCGGCGGCGGTCACTCGTGCGCCGCGTCCCACTCGTCCGGTTTCCGGAGGTTGCCGCACTCCGTACACTGGATCCGGCCCATCGTGTCCATCGCGGTGTCGAACGAGTCGCAGTTGCCGCACTGGAACCCCCACCGCGAGGCGCCGTCGGCGTCGGCGAACACGACGTAGAACGGGCCGTCGGCGCCCCGCTCGACCTGGGTCCGGTCGATGTACACCCGCTCGCCGTCGGCCGTCGTCGACGCGTCGAGACTCATACGCGTCCGTATCGGTCGGAGCCGTTTAAAAGGATGACTCGATCGCGGGGACCGCAGCCGACCTGCAACGAACCGCAGCCGACCCGACTACGTCCGGAACGACTCGCCGCAGCCGCACTCGGAGACGACGTTCGGGTTCTCGACCTCGAAGCCGGCGGCCTGCAGGCCGTGCTCGTAGTCGAGTTTACTCCCGCCGATGTAGTTCCGGCTCGCCGGATCGACGAACACGCGCAGCCCGTGGTGTTCGACTACGAGGTCGTCGTCTTCCGGCTCCGTGTCGAACCGCATCCCGTACGAGAGGCCCGCACAGCCACCCTGCTGGACGAACAGCCGGAGCCCGGCCTCCTCCGTGTCGAGGCCCTCGCCCTCGAGGAGCGAGAGCGCCTCCGTCGCGGCGTCTTCGGTCACCTCGATCGCCGGGTCGCTTCCCGCGTCGACCGTTTCGGTGCTCATGCGAACACGTTTCGTCCGAACGATAAAAACCCTGCCGGCGCCGGCGGCCCGCTCACCCCGCTCGCTCGTCGTCGCGCGACGTGACGGTCGCCTCCTCGGCGGCCGGTGACGGCGCGCTCGCCGTTCGGCCGGCGACATCGAAATCGGAACCGTCGGCCGCAGCGGTGACGGTTACGTCGCGTTTCGGGTACGGGATCTCGACGTCGGCCGCGGCCAGCGCCTTGTACAGCGCGCGGTTGAGTTCGTGGTGTGCGCGCCGCCGCCGCGTCGGGCCGCTGACCCAACAGAGGAGTTCGTACTGGAGCGCCGAGTCACCGAACGACCGGAGCCGCGCCCGCGGCTTCGGTGAGTCGAGGACCAGCGACTCCGCCTGCAGGACCTCTATCGCGAGCGCCTCGAACGCGTCGACGTCGGTCCCGTAGGCGACGCCGATCGGGACGCGGACCCGGCGCCGGCTCTGTGGCGCGGACTCGTTGGTCACCTTCGAAGCGTTGAGCGCGGCGTTGGGCACGGTCACCAGCACCTCGTCGCGGGTGAGCAGCGTCGTCGAGCGCACGCCGACCTTGCTCACTGTGCCGGCGGTGCCGTCGTCGAGGACGATGTAGTCGCCGATCTTGTACGTGTCGTCGAAGTACAGCGCGATGCCGCCGAAGAAGTTCGCGACCGTGTCCTTCGCGGCGAACCCGACCGCGATGCCGGCGACCCCGGCGGCGCCCAGAAGCGGGGTGATCTCGATTCCCCACAGCCACAGCAGCGTCCCGGCGCTCCCGACGAGCACCGCGAGCGTCCAGATGTTCGAGAACACGGGCGCGAAGTCGAACCGGCCCCCCTCGGCGTTGACCTCGGCGACGAGCCGGTTCACGACGGCGTTGGCCGCGTACGCCCAGACGAGGAGGATAACCGACAGGGAGGGCCGACCGAAGATGTCGTCGAGCAGCTGCGGGTCCAGGAGCACCGACTCCCGCACCGCCGGCACCTGCGTGAGCACGAACACGCCGGCGAGCGCGGCGGTGACGACGAGCGGGGCGCGCAGCGAGGCGATAACGATGTCGTCGTACGCGGAGTCGGTGGTCGAGACGAACCGACGGGCGACCCGCAGGACGACGTACTCCATCCCGAGGGCGGCGATCACGGAGACGACGAGGACCGCGACCGTCGCCTCGACCGCCGTGAGGCCCGCAACCAACGCGGACTGCGATAGAATCATGCCTTCGAGACGCCGGTACGGGAGATAACCGTTTCTGCGCGGCGCGTCGGCTGACTGCCGTCTCTACCGATCGCGGACTACTCGAACCGCTTCCGGACGCTCTCGGCGTGCGCCTCCAGCCCCTCCGCCTCCGCGAGCGTCGTGATCGCGTCCGAGAGTCCGTCGAGCGCGTCGCGGTCGAGCCGCTGGACCGTCGTCGAGCGCAGGAAGGTGTCCACGGAGAGCCCGCCGTAGCGCTTCGCGCCGCCGTTCGTCGGCAGCACGTGGTTCGTCCCGGTCGCGTAGTCGCCGGCGGCGACGGGCGAGTACGGTCCGAGGAACACGGAGCCCGCGTTGGTGATCCGGTCTAACAGGGCCTCGTCGTCGTCGGCGACGATCGAGAGGTGCTCGGCGGCGTACTCCTCGGCGAACAGCACCGCCTCGGGCATCGACCTGGCGCGGAGGACGCCGGAGGCGTCGTTGTCGAGGGCGGCCCGGATCGTCTCCTCGCGCTCGCGGTCGGTCGCCTGCTCGTCGACCGCGGCCGCGACCGCCGCGGCGAGGTCGGCGTCGCTCGTGACCGCGACCACCGAGGCGTTCGGGTCGTGTTCGGCCTGCGCGACCAGGTCGCTCGCGACGAGTTCGGGGTCGGCGGTCTCGTCGGCGAGGACGAGCACCTCGCTCGGCCCCGCGAGGAAATCGATCTCCACGTCGCCCTGCACGACCGCCTTCGCGGCGGTGACCCACTTGTTACCGGGCCCCACGACTTTCTGCGCGTTCGTCACGGTCTCCGTGCCGTACGCGAGCGCGGCGATCGCCTGCGCGCCGCCCACCTGGTACACCGCGTCGGCGCCGGCCTCGTGGATCGCCGCGAGCGTCACCGGGTTCAGCTCCTCGGCCGGCGGGGTCGCGACCGAGACGTGGTCGACGCCCGCCACCGTCGCCGGGATCACGCCCATCAGCGCGCTGGAGGGATACGCCGCCGCGCCGCCGGGCACGTACACCCCCGCGCGGTCGAGCGGGCGGAACCGGCGCCCCAACTCGCGGTCGCCGAACGTCTCGCGCCAGTCCTCGGGGCGCTGTCGCTCGTGGAACTCGCGGATGTTCGCGGCCGCCTCGCGGACCGCGTCGAGGACCGGGTCGTTCGCGTCGTCGAGGTCGGCGTGCGCGCGCTCCGCGTCGTCCGTCACGTCGATGTTGCCGACGGTCACGCCGTCGAACTCCTCGGAGAACTCCCGCAGCGCCACGTCCCCCTCCTCGCGCACCCGGCCGACGATCTCGCTCACGTCGTCGCGGACCGCCTCGACGCCCGCGTCGCGCTCGAAGAAGGCGCGGCGCTCGGCCGGCGAGAGATCGGCGACGGTTCGTACGTCCATACGCGCTCTCGGAGCCGCGGTCAAAAGGGCGTTCCGACTCTCTCCGTCGGGCGGCTCCGGTCCTCTCGGAGACGGTATTTAAATAATACCGAGCGGTCGCAAAGGCTGTTTATAAAAGACGCTGCGGTGGCGCGCGCCTCCGAGCGCCCATCGGGCGCGAGGGGCACGCGCGAGGGAGTCAGTCGCCTATGGCGACTGACGAGGCTGGGGAGGCGTGAGGTGCGGTTGCTGTGCGGGGCGGGGTGGGACTCAAAGGGGCAGTCGCGAGGGCGAAGCACGGCGACGGTAGCACCGAAGCGAAGGAGCGCCAGTGACTGAGCGAGGAGCACACCGAGCCGCGCGAGTCGTCGCGGCTGGGGCTTTGGAGGTGGTCACCACGTCGCCGACGACATATAAACCGCCGACAGCAACACCACAACTCGATTTATAAACGACTACTCCACTACGGCGATTCACGTACTCCTCTCTCGATCGTCGCTGCTCCCGGAGTTCCCGCGAATAGGCCAGACCCGCCTGAATCTGCGTCATTCAACGGAACCGATCACTCCAGCGATCGGATCCCGGTCACGTCCAGCGTCGCGAGCGCGACCAGCCCGACCAACAGCGCGGCGGCGGCGAAGAGGATCGGCGCCGACAGCGCCACGGCGACCTCGTAGGGCGCGATCAGCCGGGTCGTGCCGCGGACGACGAACGACAGAAACACCAGCCCGAACGCGGCGAGCGCGAGACCGACGAATCGGGATCTGTTCACGTCGTCCCGGCTCCGAGTCAGTCCGACTGGGCGATTCCCGGCCCGTGCGGCCCGTGCTCTCGGCGGTCGCGGCCGGCGTCGAAGCCGCCGCACATCTCGTAAAACACCGCCTCGGGGTCGTTGTTCCACTGCCACTTCCAGCGGGTCCGGACGAGCAGCGATATCTTGCGGACGAAGGAGAGTTCCGGCGTCGTCGACACCGTGTCGTGTCCTAGGTCCCGGATCAGCCGGTGGTGGTCCGCGTACAGCACCGCCGCGAGCAACACCGCGAGCTGGCAGTCCTCGGGGAGGTACTTGATCCCCGCGACGCCCTCCTCGTAGAGGCGCTCGGTCCGGGCGAGCTCCTCGCTGATCGCGGTCGCAACGCCGTCGTCGAACTCCAGATCGAGGATCTGACTCTCGCTCACGCCGTGTCGCCGGAGCGTTTCGAGCGGGAGGTACACGCGGTCGCGCTCGACCACGTCCTCGCGTACGTCCCGGATGAAGTTCGTCATCTGGAACGCCTCGCCGAGCTTCGTCGCGTGGGGGAGCGCCTTCGCCTCGGCCTCCGCGTCGAGATCCATGATCGCCGTCATCATCCGGCCGACGGCGGCCGCGGAGCCGTCCATGTACGACTCCAACTCCCCGTAGGTCTCGTACCGGTCGGTGTCGATGTCGCTCGCCATCGCGTCGACGAACGCGTGGACGTCCTCGTCCGGAATCTCATGTTCGTCACACACCGCGGCGAACGCCTCCAACACCGGGTCGTCCGTCTCCTCCTCGCCCAGCGCGGCCCGGCGGAGCCGATCGAGTTCGGCCCGCTGTTCGGCCGGCGGCGCGGTCTCCGCGGCATCGACGACCTCGTCCGCGATCCGGAAGAACCCGTACAACACGTACGTCGGGTGGCGGATCCGCTTCGGAAGCAACCGGGTCGCGACGTGGAACGTCTTCCCGGTCTGACGCTGGATCCGCTTCCCCCGGGCAACCTGCGTTTTCTCTACCATGCTGACCTCTGACAGTCGGCAGGGAAGGTCGAGAGCGGGTCGCCGATCATAACATACGAGTCGGACTGCAAGAACATAACAGTTCGCACAGCGTAGACCGGTCCACCTCAGCCGGGTTCGCCGGTCTCGATCCCCGGCCTGCGTAGCGCGTCAGTAGAAGGTGTCGGCGCAGTCGTAGACGACGCCGTGCGCCGGACAGACGTACTTACAGTGGCGGTGGTACATCGGCGTCTCGCACAGGGGACAGGGTCGCCCTCCGGGGTCGGTCGCCGACGTCCCCTGACCGGCGTCTCCGCCCTCTTCGGCGTCGCTCATACCGACTCGAACGGACTCGACCGGCATAACCGCTGTCGTCTGCGTCATCGCGGGCGACACGGATCACGGACGACACGATTGCGGGCGCTCCGGCGTCGTCCCGGCGTGTCGGTCAGGTGTCAGGCGTCCGCCAACGAGTCGTACACCGACTCCGCGACCGCCCGCTCGCCGAACGGGAGCGTCAGCACGCCGCCCCACTCCTCGTCGGTCAGCGCGGAGACCGTCGCCTCGTCCAGTTCGACCCGCCTGACCTCGGCCCCGTCGAGCGTCATCGACACGACGAACCCCTCCGGTTCGTCGGTCGCCCCGGCGTCCGCCAGTCCCGCCTGTAACGCGTCGATCCCCGCGTCTCCGAGCGAGACGTACACGAGGTGTTCGTCGCCCTCGGCGATCACGCCCTGAACGCGGTCCAGGTCGCCGGCGGCGAAGAGCCCTCGGTCGTCGTCGCCGTCGCGGAGCAGGCGCGCCTCGAACGGGGCCTCGGGGTCGACCGGGACGGACCCGGACTCCCCGTCTTCGTCGCCCCCGTCTGTGCCGTCCGTCGCGCCCCCGCCGATCGCGTCTCCGCCGGGTCCGGTTCCGCCGTCGACCGCGTCGTCCCCGGTGACCGAGGCGGCACCGACGAACCCGACGGCCCCGACCGTGAGCGCCGCCCCGACCCCGCCGAGCATGCCGCGTCGAGAGAGTTCCATACCCGACGGTCCCCGTCGGCGGTAAAAAGGGTTACATGCCGATTCACACGGCTGATAACAGGGTGAGACGGTCCGGTCGTCTCCCGTTAGACCCCCTCGAACCCGATCGACTCGCGGGTCGCCGTCTCGCCGAACAGCCAGTCGGCGTGGTCGACCGCGTACTCGCGGTGCTCCTCGGTGATGTAGCCGAGCGCGTCCTCGACGACGACGGGGCGGTAGTCGCGCAGCCCGGCGCTGCCGGCGGTGTGGAGCACGCAGACGTTCGCGAGCGTCCCGCAGATCAGCAGGTCGTCGATGCCGTGTGCGTCGAGGTACCCCTCCAGATCCGTCCGGTAGAAGGCGTCGTACGTGTGCTTCTCGACGACGTGGTCGCCGTCGCGCACGTCGAGGTCGTCGACGAGTTCGGCGTCCCACGACCCTTCGACGACGTGTTCGCCCCACCGGTCGAACTCGTCGTAGTAGTGCGTCCCGTCGAACTGGTCGGGAGGGTGTACGTCCCGGGTGTAGACGACGCTCGCGCCGGCGTCTCGGGCGCGGTCGACGAGGGACGTCACCGGCTCGACGGCCGCCTCGCTCGGCTCGGCGTAGAGGCTCCCGTCGGGGTGACAGAACCCGTTCTGCATGTCGACGACGATCACCGCGGTCTCGGTCGGATCGAACGGCATGCGCGAAGGTTGGGCGTCCGGGCTCAAAAATCACCGTCGCCGCTCGTCGCCCGGTGTCGGCGCGACGGCCTCACGGACCACCCCCGATCGTCGACGCGACGACCCCACCGACAAACTACTTATCGCGTCGTCCGTAATCGCATCTATGCGACGGGTTCTCGCCCTCTCGGTGGTCGCCGCCGTGATAGCCCTCCTCTCGATCGGCGTCGGCGGTGTCGTCGCCGCCGGACCGGCGGCCGCGATCCCGGGGGACGCCCCCGCCAGCGCGACCGCCGCCGAGTGCGACGTCGGCGACGGACCCGACCTCGTCGGCTGCTGGAACGGAACCCACTACGAGGACGAGCTTCCCTTCACCCAGACGGACGGATTGACCGAGTCGGAGCTAGCGGAACTGACGCACCTGACGATGGCTCGGGTCGAACACGTCCGCGAGCGCCCCTTCCGCGAGGACGTGCCGGTCGAGACCGTCCCGCGTACCGAGTTCGTGAACGACTCCGCGAGCGGGGGCACGGGGGGCTCCGACGCCGCGTTCCAGCGCTGGAACGACCAGGTGTGGAAGGCGCTGTTCGTCGTCGGCGAAGACGAGAGCGCGGCCGACGCGATCGACAGCGTCTACGGCGGCGCAGTCTCCGGGTTCTACTCGCCGGCGCAGGACCGGATCGTCCTCGTCGTCTCGGAGGGGGAAGACCCGCAGATCGACCCGTCGACGCTGGCACACGAGCTGGTCCACGCGATGCAGGACCAGTACCACGACCTCTCGCGGCCCCGCTACGTCGGCGCCACGCAGGACGCCGACCTCGCGGTCGACGGCATCATCGAGGGCGAGGCGGTCCACATTGAGGAGGTGTACGACGAGCGTTGCGCCGTCGACTGGAGCTGCCTCGGCCCGCCTGACTCCAGCGGTGGGGGGTCGGCGGCCGACTACAACTTTGGGATCCTCCAGACCGTGCTCCAGCCGTACTCCGACGGCGCCCTCTACGTCGAGTCGCTCGTCGACGAGAGCGGGTGGAGCGCCGTCAACGAGACGATGACCCGACCGCCGAACGCGACCTCGGAGGTGATCCACCGCGAGCCCGACTACCAGACCAGCGATATCGCCTTCGAGGACACGGCCACGGGCGGGTGGGAGACGTATCCGGATCAGGGGGTCAACGGCTCGGAGACCGCCGGCGAGGCGCCGATGTTCGTGATGTTCTGGTACCAGAGCTACGAGTACCGTCACGCGGTGTTGGACCCGGACGCGACGGTCCGTGAGAATATCGAGATCCACACGCAGCCGGCCGAGACGCTCCGAACGCGTTCGAACTACAACTACGCCCACGAGTCGACCGACGGTTGGGCGGGCGACGAACTGTACCCCTACCGGAACGACGGAACCGACACCGACGGGGACGCGAGCACCACCGACGGGGACGAGAGCACCACGGATGGAGAGGACGGCTACGTCTGGGTGACCGAGTGGCAGACGACCGCGGACGCGACCGAGTTCCGCGAGACGTACCTACGCATGCTGACCGCCCACGGCGGCGACGACCACACCGCGGGCGAGGTGTACGACATCGAAGCCGGCGACTTCCGCGGGGCCTACGGCGTCGAGCGCAACGGGACCACGGTGACGATCGCACACGCCCCGGAGCCCGCCGACGTGCTCGAACTGCGCCCGGATTCCGATCTCGCCCTCCCTTCGACCGGCGACGGGAGCGACGGGAGCGACGGGAGCGGCGGGGACGACGCTGACGGGAGCGACGGTGACGACGCTGACGGGACCGGCGGGGACGGAACCGACACCGGGCTTGACGGTGACGACGGCGACGATGGCTCCGGTCCGGACGCCGCCACCGACGACGGCGCCCCCGGGTTCGGTGTCCCGGTCGCGCTCGGCGGCCTCCTCGCGGCGGCGGTTCTCTTCGCGCGTCGCGTCCGGCCCTGATCGGTCGAATTCGATCGCCTATCGCTCGGAACTGACCGCCCATCGCCCGGACCCGACCGCCCGCCGCTCCGACCTGACTACCGGCACGACTCAGGTGGCTTTTCCTCCTCCGCGGCCGAACTGCCGGATATGACCGATTTCGACATCGTCGACGCGGCCGCGATCCGCGAGGGGCGGGCGACCGACGCGTACTTCGAGCGCACCGAGGCCGCGCTGGAACACGCGGGGCGGAACCCGCGAGTCGTCGTCGAGGTGACGGCCGACCAGTTCCCCGAGGGCGACTTCGAGCTGTTCGCCGGGCTGAAGGACGCGATCTCGCTCTTGGAGGGGCGCGAGGTCGACGTCGACGCGATCCCCGAGGGGCGCCTGTTCGACGGCGGCCCGGTGATGCGGATCGAAGGCCCGTACCTCGCTTTCGGTCGGTTCGAGACCTCTCTCCTCGGCTTCCTCTCGCACGCCTCCGGGATGGCGACCGCCGCGCTCGACTGTCGGGTCGCCGCGCCGGAGTCGTCGGTGCTCTCCTTCGGCGCGCGCCACGTCCATCCCTCGATGACCGCGGCGGTCGAGCGCTCGGCGCTCGTGGGCGGGTTCGACGGCTTCTCGCACGTCGCCGCCGGCGACCTGATCGGCCGGGAGGCGTCGGGAACGATGCCGCACGCCCTCGCCATCTGCTTCGGTCGGGGCGAGCAGGAGGCCGCGTGGCGCGCCTTCGACGAGGCCGTCGACGAGACCGTCTCGCGGATCGCCCTCTGTGACACTTACTCCGACGAGGTCGACGAGGTGCTGCGCGCGGTCGAGACGCTCGGCGACCGGCTCGACGGAGTCCGGCTCGACACCACCGGCTCGCGGCGGGGCGACTTCCGACACATCATCCGGGAGGTGAGGTGGGAGTTGGACGCTCGCGGCCACGACGACGTCGACGTGTACGTCTCCGGCGGGCTCGGTCCCGACGAACTGCGCGAGTTGCGAGACGTCGTCGACGGCTTCGGCGTTGGGGGGTACGTCTCGAACGCCGATCCGGTCGACTTCGCACTCGACGTGGTCGAGGTCGACGGGGAGCCCGCCGCCAAGCGCGGGAAGCTCTCCGGCGCGAAGGACGTCTACCGGACCGCCGACGGCGCCCACGCGGTCGGGCTGGCGGACCGGTCGGGTCCCGACGGGGCCGAGTCGCTCATGGAGCCGGCGATCCGCGACGGCGAGGTCGTCGCCGACGACGCGTTCGACCTCGCGGCCGCGACGGAGCGCGCGCTCGCGGACGCTGCGGCGGTGGAGTACGGGACGGAGAAATAGGGACGACCTGTCCGGAGTAGTACGGGTCGCTTTCGGCGGTTACAGCTCTTCGACCGCGCCGCCGTCGGCGCGCTCTCGGAACACCTGCCCCTCGATCAGCGTCACCATCGTCTCCTCGTCTTCCCACGCGTTCGGGGCGAGCTTCGCCTTCCGGCAGGCGCGCGAGAGGAACTCGGCGCCGGACCAGCCGTTCTCGACGGGAACCGTCGGGTAGAGCCAGCCGTGTGAATTGCCGCCGTCGACGGCGACGCCGTGGGTACCGATCGTCAGGTCGGAGAGGGGGTCGTTGGTGAGCACCGTGTTCGAGACGATGAACACCGAGACGGTGATGTTGTCGAGTTCCTTCGGTTCGACCTCGGAGCCGCAGGAGTCGTCGGAGGCGGCCTTGATCGCGGCCTCGACGATGGCGTGACCGAGCTGGTCGGAGGTCTCCCACGCGCCGGCGCAGCCGCGGAGCCGACCGCGGCCCCTGGTGGACTCCAGCCGGACGAACGCGCCCGTTCGGGCGTAGAACGCCTCGCGCATACTTCCGGGTTGTTCGCGTTGCCCGTGTCGGACGAACGACTCGACCGCCTCCCGCGCGAGTTCGACCGCTCGTGCACCGTCGTCGTACGACAGCTGAACGGTCTGAGCCTCGGACATGATAGACCCTTACGTTGCTGACGACTTGAACGCTTCCCTTGTGAGCCCCGTTTCTCGCCCCTACTCACCGGGCGGGTCGGGACGGCTGACGAGCGGGCCCGTAAGCCGACCGTCCCCTCGCTGACCGCCCCCTCGCCGACCGAACCCCTTATTCGCGGGCGTCGGCTAGACGCGAGCGGACAGAGGGAGCCCGACTCCCGTGCCTCCGGCATGAGGAAAGTCCCCCCACCGGCCGGACAGGCGACCGGGCACACGCCCGGAGTCGGAGACGGCTGGCTCTGGAACAGCAACGACACCCCCCGCCCCGACCGATGATCCGCGCGAACCGACCCGTAAGGGAAGGGAGCTAACCCGGTGAGGGCGCGTGGCTCCGCCACGTTACAGACGGGCGGGAACGGATGGAACGGCGAATCCTCGCCGGTGCAAGTCCGCGCCACAAGGTAGTCCGGCCACGGCGCGGACGCTCAGCCGAATGTCGGGACGAACCGAAGGGGGCTTACTCCCCTCAGTCCGCTCATTCCCGTGAGTCGTGGGTGTCGCCGTCGACGTCGTGGTTTATAAACGCTCGTCAGCGGGTGGCGAGCACACCGCCACCGCTCCGGCCGCCGGCGACGCCGCCGTCTGGCTTATAAACCCACCAGCGCCGCACCCGCCTGTCCCGCGCTCTCCATCTCGGGGCCGTACGTGATGGCGATATAACCGATCGTCAGGAGGATGCTGTTGTACAGCCCGTGCATCACGGCGACGACGACGAGGTTCTCCGTGTACTCGTACACCGCGCCGAAGATCAGACTCGGGACGAAGAGGATGCTGATCGACGTTATCACCGCAGTCACACCGCCGGTCAGCGAGACGAAGTGAGCGGGCGCGAACACGGAGGCCGCGAGGAGGATTCCGGGCACCACGGAGAGCGCTTCCCGCGCGCGGCTCTGGATGACGCCGCGGAACAGGAGCTCCTCGCACGGCCCCACGACGAGGAACATGGCCGCGATCATGACCGGGATGATCGACGGGTTCTCCAGGGTCGTCTGGGCGCCCTGGTTCTGGGCCGGCTCCGGCCCGACCAGCAACACGAGCGAGCTGACGACCAGCGCCGTGACGAGCACGAGGACCGGACCGATCACGGCGATCACGGACTCGACGATGCTCGGCCGTCGAATCCCGAGGTACGCCGCCATCTCGCTCCGGTCCATTCCCCGCCACCGGAGGTAGCCGAGGCTGACGCCGACGAACGCCACCACCTGACCGACGACGAACGGCACGACGAACGAGGCGAGGAGCGACGGTTCCCATCCGGTGAGCGCCGAGGCGACGAAGACGGCCGCCCCGACGAGCGTGGTGACGACCAGGAGGCCGAGAATGCCCGCGATACCCAGCCCGAAGGCGACGCCGATCGTCCGTAGCGCGGAGCCACCGCCCTTCCCGTCCGACGGATCGACAGTGTCGGCCACCGTACCGACGCCGCCGGGCTCGCCGCCGTCGCTGGCGGCGGTGCTCGTCGGATCGCCGCGCGCTCTGCCGTCGTCGCCGGGACCGTCGTCGGACGCGGAGGGATCGCTCATTGGACCCAGTACGAACCGATCGCTCAAAGGCCTGTCCGTCGTCCCCGTTATCACTGCTTCCGGCGACCGTCTCCGGTCTCGGTTACCCCCGCCTCATCCCGCCTCATCCCACCTCACCCTTGTTCCCCGTCTCGTCCCGCCTCACCCCGGCTCCTCCTGCCTCACCGGTGCAGCAGCTCGTACCACAGCACGGCGGTCACGGTCCGCCCGTCGCGGAGCCCCTCGTCGACGACGGCTTCGAGCAGGTCGTCGTACGGGACCGTCTCGACCGCGATCGACTCGTTGTGATCGAGGTCCTGCTCCGCGGTCGGTTCGCAGCCGGTCGCGAGGAAGTGGTGATGGACCGAGTTCGCGATCCCGTTCGTCGGCTCGACCGTCGTCAGCCGCTCGAAGGAGTCGGCCTCGTACCCCGTCTCCTCGGCGAGTTCGCGGGCGGCGGCGCGCTCGAGGTCGTCGGCGTCCTCCGGCTCCACCGACCCCGCGGGGAGCCCGCGGTTGACCCGCCCGACCGCCTGGCGCCACTCGTCGATGACGACCGCGTCGCCGTCGGGGGTGAGGGGGAGCACCACGACCGCCGGCGACTCGTCGACGTAGTGGTACCCGTCGGCCTCGCCGTCCGGGAAGCGCACCTCGTCCCGGCGCACGTCGAAGCCGGGACAGTGGTAGTCGATGTCGGTGTCGAGCGTCTCCCACGCCAACTCGTCGGCGGAGTCGTCCATGCGTCGCGGTCGACGCTCTGGCACCTAAATCCCCTCACTCGGCGGGGCCGCTACTCGGCGGACGTATCCCCCCGTCGGTCCCGGACCTCGCCGACCGCCAGCCTCGCGACCGCGCCGGTGACCCACGCCATCGTCCCCAGCGCGAGCGCCTCGACCCCGACGAAGACGAGGCCGTCGAGCTCGACGAGCGCGCCGACGCGCTCGCCGAGGGACCGCCCGGAGAGGCCCAGGAGGTAGTGGTCGGCGTTGGCTCCGAGGAGCGCTCCGTAGACGGCGGCCCACGCGAGCGCGATCCCGGCCCGTCGGTAAGCGAGGACCGCGGCCGCGAGGACGCCCGCGACCGCGGCGTCGAGCGCGAGGAACACGACGCCGCCGGAGTGTGAGAAGACCCTGAGCGCGTAGCCGGTGAAGACGACAAGAAAGGCCAGCGGCGGGACGAGGAGCCGATACCGACGCGACGAGCGGTCCGGGTTCGAACCGAGGAGGACGCGGCGAGCGAGGGACACGTGCCCGGATCGTTCCGACCGTGTGATAAATATACGTGTCGTGCGAGCGACGCCGAGCGCCGGACCGGCTCACGACCAGTCACCGAGCGACGCCTGTCCGTCGGCAGTCCGGCGCTCGGCGTCGCCCGGCGACGCGTCGTTCTCCGACTCGCCCTCGCCGTCAGCGCCCGGTTCCCCGTCGACCCAGTCGGTGAGCTTCCCGCCGTCGCCCTCGGTGGCGGTCGACCGGGCCTCGGCGTCGGGGTCGCGATTCCGCTTTCCGTCCCCGCCCGGCTCGAACCCGCCGAGCGTCGCCTGATCGCTCTCGGCGAAGTCGAGGTTCGAGACGCGCACGCCAAGCTTGCGGACGCGGTCCCCGGCGAACTCGTCGAGGAGGTCGAACGCGACTGCCTCCACGAGATCGGGGTCGTCTACCGGCCCCGGAAGGCTCCGCGCCCGGGTGTTGACGTCGTAGGGGGGTTCGATCGCCTTTATCCCGATGGTGCGGTAGAGGCACCCCCGCTCGCGGGCCCGCCGAGCCACGTCGGCCGCCAGCGCCGCCACCGTCTCGCGCTTCGTCTCCCCGTCGGCCGTCGGCGACAGCGACGACTCCCGCGAGAGGCTTTTCGGGAGCCCCGTGGGCGTGACTTCCCTGTCGTCCTCGCCCCGCGCCCGCCGGTACAGCTCCCGGCCGCGGTCGCCGAGTTCCTCCCCGAGCCGGTCGGGGTCGGCGGCGGCGAGGTCGCCCGCGGTCTCGATCCCCATCTCCGCCAGCGTCCGCTCCGTCACGGGGCCGACGCCGTGGATCTCGGCGGTCGGCAGCGTCGCGAGGAAAGGCCCGACCTCGCCCGGCGGCACGACGACGAGCCCGTCCGGCTTGTCGGCGTCGCTGGCGACCTTCGCGGTCGACATGTTCGGCGCGACGCCCACGCTCGCGGGCACGCCGGCCTCGCGCTCGATGCGCTCCTTGACGTGCCGGGCGTACCCCTCCGCCAGCGTCCGCGTCTCGGCGGGGCCCGCGGCGGCGCTCGGCGGGGGGTCGGCGGCGTCGCCCGCGGCGTCCCACGCGGTGCGATCGGTGACGTCGAGGTACGCCTCGTCGATACTCACCTCGCGGAGCACGTCGGCGCAGTCGCGGAGGACGGCCTTCACGTCGCTCGCGACCTCCTTATAAAAATCGAGGTCGACCGGGAGGTATCGCCCCGCCCCCTCGGGGTCGGGCGCGTCCGGGTCGTCTGGCTCGGCGTTCGCCCTTCGGGGGAGCAGGTCGAGCGCCTCCGATATCGGCATCGCGCTCTCGACGCCGAACGCGCGGGCCTCGTAGCTCGCGGTCGCGACCGCACCGATCGTCTCGCCCGCCTCGTAGCCCATGCCGACGACGAGGGGCTCGCCCGCCAGTTCGGGGCGTCGCAGGCGCTCGCAGGAGGCGTAAAAGCAGTCCATGTCGACGTGGAACACGACGCGGTCGCTCCCCGCGTCGTCTGTGCCGGTTCCGGGGAGCGTTCCGCCCGCCATCGCCCGAGGCTCGGCGCCGCGCGGCCTTAAGAACCAGCCACGCGCGGCGATAGTGGAACGGGCCCCGCTCGCGGCAGAACGCCGTCGACCGCAGCGCCGACGTCCGACCGTCTTCACCGCTGACAACCGAGCCGATATTCGTTTATCCGGAGAGCCCGAAGACGGGGCCATGTCCGAACGGATCGACGTGTTACACGTCGACGACGACCCGTCCGTGCTGGACCTCACGGAGGCGTATCTCGAACGCGAGTTGGAGTCCGTCGCGGTGACGAGCGTCACGGAGCCGTCGGTCGTCCTCGATCGGCTCGACGAGGCGGCGTTCGACTGCGTCGTCAGCGACTACGACATGCCCGGCACGGACGGGTTAGAGCTCTTCGAGGCGATCCACGCGGAGCACCACCAGCTTCCCTTCGTCCTCTACACCGGGAAGGGGTCGGAGGAGATCGCCAGCCAGGCGCTCAACGCGGGCGTCACCGGCTACTTCCAGAAGGGCGGCCCCGAGCAGCTCCGGCGGCTCGCGAACCGGGTCGAGCAGGCGGTGACGGAGTACCGGACCCGCGAGATCGCCGACCGCTACTCGACGGTCATCGACGCGCTCGGCTACCCCGTGTACGTCGTCGACGAGACGGGCGTCTTCCGGTTCGTCAACGAGCCGTTCGCGGATCTGACCGGCTACGACCGCGAGGAAATCGTCGGCAGCAAGCCGAGCCTTATCAAGGACGACGACGCGGTCGAGGAGGCCGAACACCGGCTCGGGAGGGTCCTTTCCGGTTCCGGCCCCGACGTGGAGCGCTTCTCGGTCGACATCGTCCCGAAGGAGGGGGAGCCGATCCCCTGCCGGGACCACATGGCCGCGCTCCCGTACGAGGGCGAGTGCTTCGAGGGGAGCGTCGGCATCCTCCGGGACGTCTCCGCCGAGCGCGAGCGACGCGAAGAGCTGGAGACGAAGACGCGGGCGCTCGACGAGGCCCCCGTCGGCATCACGATCACCGACCCGGACCTGCCGGACAACCCGATGGTGTACGTCAACGACCGGTTCGTCGAGATGACCGGCTACGACCGCGACGACGCGGTCGGCGTCAACTGCCGATTCCTGCAGGGGGAGGACACCGACGAGGAGCCGGTCTCCCGGCTCCGGGAGGCCATCGACGCCCGAGAGCCGGAAAGCGTCGAGCTGTTGAACTACCGCAAGGACGGCACGCCGTTCTGGAACCGCGTCAGCATCGCACCGATCCGCGACGGCGACGGCTCCGTCTCAGAGTGGGTCGGCTTCCAAGAGGATATCACGGCGTTCAAGGAGCGCGAGGCGGCGCTCGAACGCCAGAACGAGCGGCTCGACGCCTTCGCCGGCATCGTTTCGCACGACCTCCGGAGCCCGCTCAACGTCGCGCAGGGACGCGTGGAACTGGCGCGGGAGCTGGCCGACGACCCCGAATGTCTCGACGCCGCGGTCGACGCGCTCGACCGGATCGAGTCGATCGTCGACCACACGCTCACGCTCGCACGCGAGGGGGAGACCGTCGGCGACCCGGAGCCGGTCTCCGTCGCCGAGGTCGCCGCCGACAGCTGGGAGACGGTCGACACCGCGTCGGCCTCGCTGTCGATCGAGGCCGACGGAGTGATCCTCGCCGACCCGGACCGGCTCCGGAACCTGTTCGAGAACCTCGTCCGCAACAGTGTCGAGCACGGCGGCGAGGACGTGCGGATCCGCGTCGGCGACCTCCCGAACGGGTTCTCCGTCGAGGACGACGGCCCCGGCATTCCCGACACCGTCCGCGACGACCTCTTCGAGCCCGGAGAGAGTGGCGTCGCCGGCAACACCGGCTTCGGCCTGGCGATCGTCCAGGAGATCGCCACCGCTCACGGGTGGACCGTCGAAGCGGTCGACGCGGCCGACGGCGGCGCCCGGTTCGAGGTTCGCGGCGTCCGGCGTCCCGCGTCGTCGCCGGCGTAGCACTCATCCCGGAACCCGCCGCCCGCCGCCGCCCGCCGCCGCGGGTCGGAACCGGATCGATCCCCGGCGTTCGCAAACGCCTTTGTGCTCGCGGGCGAATCCGCGACCGATGGGGTTGCTCTCGGGCGTCGCTGACACCGACCGCCGAGTGATCGTGCTCGCGCTCGCTCGGATGGTCGGCGCCGCCGGCAACTCCTTTCTCATCGTCGTCTTGCCGCTGTACATCGCGAGCGATCTCGTCGACATCGACTCGCTCCTCGGAACGTCGGTCGGGATCGGCGCGGCGTCGGTGACCCTGACCGAGCCGCTGCTCATCGGGTTCGTGCTCTCGCTTTTCGGCTTCCTCAACAGCCTCTCGCAACCCCTGACCGGTCGGCTCTCCGACCGGACGGGCGCGCGTCGACCCTTCGTGTTGGCCGGTATCGTCCTCTTGGGGACCGCGAGCGGGCTCTACACGATCGCGGACGCCTACTGGCAGCTGATCGCGCTCCGCGCGGCCCAGGGGTTCGGCGCGGCGCTCATCATCCCGGCGACGGTCGCGCTGGTCAACGAGTACGCCGCGAGCGACGCCGACCGCGGCGGCAACTTCGGCGTGTACAACACCTTCCGACTGATCGGCTTCGGCTTCGGTCCGGTCCTCGCCGGCGCCGTCGTCCAGCGGGGCCCGTACGACCTCTCCGCGATCGGGCTCCCCGTCGTCGACGGGTTCGACGCCGCGTTCGTCGCGGCCTGCGCCGGCGCGTACCTCAGTTTCGTCCTCGTCTTCCTGCTCGTGCGCGACGCCGCCGAGTCGAGCGAGGCGAGCGACGACCTCTCGATCCGCGTCCGCGGCGAGGAGCGCCTGCTCGACCCGGTGTTCGCGCTCGGGCTGGCGACGGTCGCGATGGGGATCTGCATCGCGCTGTTCGCCACCCTCCAGACCCAGGTGAACGCTCGCCTCGACCAGCCGCCGGTGTGGTTCGGCGTCCAGTTCGCGGCGGTCACGGTGGCGAACGTCCTGTTTCAGGTACCCGTCGGGCAGGCCAGCGACCGGATCGGGCGCCGGCCCTTCCTCTTGGCCGGGTTCGTGCTGCTCGCGCCCACGACGCTCCTCCAGGGAATCGTCACCGAGCCGCTGGTGATGGCGCTCGTTCGGCTGGCGCAGGGCGTCGCCGTCGCGTGCGTGTTCGCCCCGTCGCTGGCGCTCGCGGGCGACCTCGCCCGCGAGGGCGAGTCCGGGACGACGCTGTCGGTGCTCACGATGGGGTTCGGGTTCGGGATCGCGATCGGGCCGCTGGCGTCCGGCTGGCTCTACGGATTCGGCTTCGTCGTCCCCTTCGCGGCCGGCGCCGCGCTCGCCGTCGTCGCGCTCGTGTGCGTCGTGACGCAAGTCGAGGAGTCGCTCGGGGCGGGCGACGATCCAGTGGACGCAACGACGGCCGACTGACGGTGGATTGACGCCAGACGCGGTAGACGCGGTAGCCGCCGACTGATGATTATAAGTCTTTGACGGCCGAACCGGTGACCGTGTCTCGCGACCGCGTCCACTGCGTCGACTGCCGGGAGCCGATCCCGAGCGACGCTCGGATCTGTCCCCACTGCGAGAGCCTCCAGCCGTCGCCGCTCCTCGACGTCGGCGTCGTCGTCGCCGGCGTGTTCGCGTTCGTCTTCGGCGTGATCCTCGCGCTGATGACGCTGGGGACGACTCGCATGCTCGGGCTCGGACTGATCGTGGTCGGATTCGGCCTCGCCGCCGGCGGCTACACCCGGTACATCGACCGACGGGCCGGGAGCCTGGGGCGGTGAAGACGCGCCGAGCCGGTTCCTGTCCCGCGGTCGACGCCCTCGTCCCGCGACGTTTTAAGTCGGACCGCGATGCACGTGGTGACATGATCACGCCACTCTCCGCCGGACTCGTCGTCGCGGGACTGCTCCTCGCGTTCGTCGGGGCCGCGGTCTCCGTCTACGCCGTCACGCTGACCGGGGCCCTCGTCGGCGCCGGTGCGGGCTACCTCGCCGCCCCGAACCTCGCCGGACTGATCGCGGTCGACGGGTTAGTCCTCTCCGCCGTGGCCGCCGCGCTCGGCGCCGCGGTCGGCGGGTTTCTCGCGTACGCCGGGCTCTCCTTCGCGGTCGTCGCGATCGGCGGGCTCGTCGGCGGCTTCGCCGGGCGGTTCGCGGTCGGACCGATGTACGCGGCCGACGCGGCCGGGATCGAGGGGACGCTCCTCCTCGTCGGCGCCACGCTGGCCGGCGTCGCGGTCGGCGCGCTGCTCGGGTTCGTGCTGAGTCGGACGACGCTCGTCGTCTCGACGGCCTTCATCGGCGCGGCGTTCGCGTCGCGGTCGCTCACCCCCGCGACGCTCGAGGCGGCGGCCGCACAGACGACGGTCGAACCGCTGCTGTTCGACGTGACGGCGCCCGCGTTCCTCGCCGTGTTCGTCCTCGGCGCGCTCTCCCAACTCGGCCTCTTCAAGTTCGGCTACGTGACGAAACTCGTCGGCCTGCTCCCCGGCGCGCGCCGGTGGACCGCGGGCGACGACAACGACGAGACGGGCGCCGAGAGCGCCTGATCGCGCCCTACTCGTACTCGTAGAAGCCCTCCCCCGTCTTCTTGCCGAGGTCGCCTGCCTCCACCTTGCGCTTGACGAGGTACGCCGGCTTGTACCGGTCACCGAGTTCGGCGTGGAGCGTCTCGCTGGCGTCCAACACCACGTCGATCCCGATGTGGTCGGCGAGTTCGAGGGGGCCCATCGGGACGTTGGTCCCGAGTTTCATCCCGCGGTCGATGTCCTCCCTGTCGGCGACGCCCTCGTCGTACGCGCGGACCCCCTCGTTGATCCACGGCATCAGGATCCGGTTCGTGACGAAGCCGGGCTTGTCGTCCGCCTCCCACGTCTCCTTCCCCAACTCCTCGGCGAAGGCGTGCGCGAAGTCGACCACGCCGCCCGCGGTGCGCTCTCCGACGACGACCTCGACACCGTCCATGACCGGGACCGGGTTCATGAAGTGGAGCCCGATCACGTCGCTCGCGCGGTCGGTGGCGCTCGCGATGCTCGTGATCGACAGCGTCGAGGTGTTGGTCGCGAGGACGACGTCGTCGTCGGTCACCCCGTCGAGGTCGGCGAAGACCTCCCGCTTCACGTCGAGGTCCTCGACGGCGGCCTCGACGACCACGTCCGCGGCCGCGAGGGCGTCGAGGTCGGTGGTCCCCTCGATCCGGTCGCGGATCGCCTTCGGTTCCTCGTCGAGCCGGTCCCTCCCGTCGAGTCGGGCGAGGCTGTCGTCGATGCCGCCGAGTCCCCGATCGACGTACTCCGGTTCGACGTCGCGCATCACGACCTCGTAGCCGGCGGTCGCCGCGACCTGCGCGATCCCGCTGCCCATCGTGCCGGCTCCCACCACGCCCACGACGCCGACATCGGATAGCTCCCGCATGGAGGTCGCTGTCGCGGCGCTGGTGGTAAGTATTGCGGCTCTCGGGGCGAGATTCGTCGTCCGTCTCGGCCCCTAATTAACTATTCAAGTAGTAAGTACCACGAACGCGGATCCGCCACAGATCCGGTCGAAACGTTCGAGCGAAGTCGAATTCGTTTCTTCACGACCACTGGAACGACCATAGTGTTTTTTACCGATGTAACTGGAGTATGAACCGATGCTTCCTCACGCCGACGACGCGATCTCGCGGGACGGCAAGACACTCATCCTCGCGTACGACCACGGGCTCGAACACGGCCCGGTGGACTTCGAGCCGAATCCGGAGACCGCCGACCCGGAGCGGCTGTTCGACCTCGCCACCCACGACGCGGTCACCGCGCTGGCCGTACAGAAGGGGATCGCCGAGGCGTACTATCCCGACTACGAGGACGACGTGAACCTCCTGTTGAAGCTGAACGGTACCTCGAGCCTCTGGATGGGGGAACCCGACAGCCCCGTCAACTGCTCGGCCGAGTACGCCGCCGACCTCGACGCCGACGCGGTCGGGTTCACCCTCTACGGCGGCTCGAACCACGAGGTCGAGATGGCCGAGGAGTTCAAGGCGGCGCAGGAGGACGCCCGCGAACACGACATGGGCGTCGTCATGTGGTCGTACCCCCGCGGACAGGGGGTCAAAAACGACACGAGCCCCGACACCATCTCGTACGCGGCCCGGCTCGGACTGGAGCTCGGCGCCGACGTGGTGAAGGTGAAGTACCCCGGCTCCGCCGAGGCGATGGGCGAGGCCGTCCGGATGGCCGGCCCCACGAAGGTCGTGATGTCCGGCGGCACGATGCGGGACGACGCGGCGTTCCTCCAGAACGTCGCGGACGCCATCGACGCGGGCGCGACCGGGCTCGCGGTCGGGCGCAACGTCTTCCAGCGCGACGATCCCGAGCGCATCCTCGACGCGCTCGAAGCCGTCGTCTTCCAGGAGGTCGACCCGTCGGAGGCGCTGGCGATCGCCGAGAGCGACGACTGATGGCCGAACCCGATCCGACCGTCGAGGCGATCTTCGACGCGGTCGCGGCCACGGCCCCCGAGATCCGCGCCGCGCTCCCCGGCCGGCGCGTCGAGAGCGGGACCGACAACCCGTCCGGCGAGCGCGTCATGGCCGGCGACCTCTACGCCGACGAGCTGCTCGCGGACGCGCTGACCGCGGTCGACGGCGTCGGCTCGTTCGTCAGCGAGGAGCGCGAAGCCGCGGTCGACGCCGGCGACGCGGTCGGCGAGGGCGCCTACGCGGTCGCGATCGACCCCCTCGACGGCTCCTCGAACCTCCGGTCGAACAACGCGATGGGGACTGTGATCGGGGTGTACGACGCTCCCCTCCCCGCGACCGGGCGCGACCTCGTCGCCGCCGGCTACGTGCTGTACGGCCCGATCACGACGATGGTCGTCGCCGACGACGGGGGCGTGCGCGAGGAGGTGATCGAGGTGGACGGCGAAGGCGGGTCGGTCGACCGCTCGGTCGTCGAGGAGGACCTGACGCTCCCCGACGACCCCCTCGTCTACGGGTTCGGCGGGCGCGTCCCGGACTGGCCCGACGCGTTCACCGCCTACGCACGCGAGATCGAAGACGAACTCAAGCTCCGGTACGGCGGCGCCATGGTCGGCGACGTGAACCAGGTGCTCACCTACGGGGGCATCTTCGCGTACCCCGCCCTGACCAGCGCGCCCGAGGGCAAACTCCGCCTCTCCTTCGAGGCGAACCCGATCGCCTACATCGTCGAGCGGGCGGGCGGCGCCGCGACAGACGGCGAGACCGACATCCTCGACGTCGAGCCCGAGGGCGTCCACGACCGCGTTCCCCTCTACGTCGGCAACGAGAGGCTGATCGAGCGGCTGAAGTCGGCGCTGGACTGAACGGCGCGGTTCGCTCTTTTAAATACTGGCTCGCCGAACGCTGGAAATTTGCATGGAAAACTGTTTATCATCTACCGCAAATATTGCGCCATGAACGTCCACGTCGGGGCGGCGGCGACGCCGGAGGAGGCCGAGGCGATAGCGAAGTCGCTCGCCGAGCACCTCGGCGTCGACGTCGACGTCTACGCCGGGGAGAGCGCGGAGCCGGCGGCGAGCGCGTCGCCGCCGGAGGCCGAGTACCCCCTCGACGACGACCTCGGGCCGACCGACCGCGAGCGCGATCTGCGGGCCGAGATCGACGACATCCTCCGAGGCGGCCCCGAAAAGTACCGCGAGCGGCTCCCCGATCAGGGGAAGCTGTTCGTCCGCGACCGGCTCGACCTCTGGTTCGGCGGCGAGGGCGGGACGCGCGGCGCGGGCGACGCGAGCGCCGCGGAGGGCGGCCCGACCGGGATCCACTTCGAGGACGGGAAGTTCGCGGCGTTCGACGACTGGCACCCGAACGCGCCCGGGCGGGCCGGTCGAGGCGACGACGATGCAGGCGAGGACGGCGACGGTGCGGACGGTGAGTCCGGCGAGCCCGACGAGATCGAGGGCGACCGCCTCCCCGGCGACGGCCTCCTCACCGGCGCGGCCGAGTTCGAGGGGCGCGACGTCCACTTCATGGCCAACGACTTCACCGTGAAGGCGGGGTCGATGGCGGCGAAGGGCGTCGAGAAGTTCCTCCGGATGCAGCAGCGCGCGCTGAAGACGGGGAAGCCCGTGCTCTACCTGATGGACTCGTCTGGCGGGCGGATCGACCAGCAGACCGGCTTCTTCGCCAACCGCGAGGGGATCGGAAAATACTACTACAACCACTCGATGCTCTCCGGCACGGTGCCGCAGATCTGCGTGCTGTACGGTCCCTGTATCGCTGGCGCCGCCTACACGCCCGTCTTCGCCGACTTCACCGTGATGGTCGAGGGGATGTCCGCGATGGCGATCGCCTCCCCGCGGATGGTGAAGATGGTCACCGGCGAGGAGATCGAGATGTCAGACCTGGGCGGTCCCCGCGTTCACGCCGAGGAGTCCGGCTCCGCCGATCTGGTCGCGAGGGACGAGGAGCACGCCCGCGAGCTCGTCGCCGACCTGATCGGCTACCTCCCCGACAAGGCGGGCGAGAAGCCCCCGAAACGCGAGACGAAGCCGCCCAAGTTCTCCCCGGAGGGCATCGACGAGCTGATCCCCGAGTCGCCGAACCGCCCGTACGACGCCCGCGACCTGCTCGACCGGGTCGCCGACGCCGAGTCGATCTTCGAGCTGAAGGCGGGGTACGGCGAGGAGATCGTCACGGCGTTCTGCCGGATCGACGGGCGGCCCGTCGGCGTCGTCGCCAACGACCCCGCCGTCCGCTCCGGCGCCATCTTCCCAGACGCCGCCGAGAAGGCCGCCGAGTTCATCTGGACCTGCGACGCCTACGAGGTCCCGCTGCTGTACCTCTGTGACACGCCGGGGTTCATGGCCGGCTCCCAGGTCGAGCAGGACGCGATCTTAGAGAAGGGGAAGAAGCTGATCTACGCCACCTCCTCCGCGACGGTGCCGAAACAGACCGTCGTCGTCCGGAAGGCGTACGGCGCGGGTATCTACGCGATGGGCGGCCCCGCCTACGACCCCGAGAGCGTGATCGGGCTCCCCTCCGGCGAGGTCGGCATCATGGGACCGGAGGCGGCGATCAACGCCGTCTACGCCCGGAAGCTGGCCGCGATCGACGACCCCGAGGAGCGCGCCGAGACCGAGGCGCGCCTCCGCGAGGAGTACCGCGAGGACATCGACGTCCACCGGATGGCGAGCGAGGTCGTCATCGACGAGATCGTTCCGCCATCGACGCTCCGCGAGGAGCTGGCCGCCCGCTTCGCTTTCTACGAGGACGTGGAGAAGGAGCTCCCGGACAAGAAACACGGAACGGTTCTCTGATCCCTTCGCTCAGAGGGTCGCCAGCTGTTCGGCGCCGAGAAGCTCCGCTGCGTTCCCGAACCCGAGCGCCACCGCGATCCCGATCGTCAGCAGCGCGCCGACGTACGCGGCGGACCCGACCAGCGACGCGGCGGCGAACCGCGGCGCGGAGACGGTGGAAGCGTTCGCGGTCGGGACGGCGAGCCATCCGCGCGTGCCGGGGACCGCGTTCGAGGCCGCCACCGCCGGGAGCCCCCACCGATCGAACCAGCGCCCCGCACCGTCGAGTCGTCTCTCGCCGATCGGAACGAGGGGGAGCGACGCGGGGTCCACGTCGAACCGACGGACGGCGACGAAGACGACCGACTGACCGACGGTCGCGCCGACCACCGCGGCGGCGAACACCGGCACCACCGAGACAGCCTCCACGCCGACGGCGACGATCGACGCGACGAACAGCGTCCGCGCCGGGAGGACTTTCCCGACGAGCGCGCCCTCCAGGGCGAACACGACGAAAACCGCGAGCGCGCCGTAGCTGTCGACGAAGGCGAGCGCGGTCGCGGCGTGGGAACCGAACACGCTCAACGTCGGTTGGCTATAGGTAAAGCTCTTACACCGTGAGAAGTGCTCTCAGGAGCCATATCGCCAGCTAATCTGGGTATTTGGCTCTTCAGCGTCTCCGTCGGAGCCGGGTGAACGGGGATGAGTATAGGCGAACGGGGAGGGAGTATTTATCAGTCGCACGCGCAGGTGCCATCATGATCGACGTCGGCGTCAAGGCCCCCGACTTCATCGCGTCCGCGGTCGCGGGCGGAACGGCGACCGAGCTGGCGCTGTTCCGACTCGTCGACCGACACGAGGCTGTCGTCTGCTGTTTCGCGCCCGCGACCTTCGTCCCGACCTGCACCGCCGCGTTCGCCGCGGTCCGCGACGCCGGCTGGCACGACCGCGACGACCTCGCCGTCGTCGCGCTCACCGGCGACTCGCTGTTCGCGGGGTTCGCGTACGCCGACCGGTTCGATCTCCCCTTCCCGATCGTCTCCGACTTCCACGGGGGTATCGCGGAGTCGTACGACCTGTTGGCCGACTCGTGGGAGGGCCACTCGGACATCCCGCGCCGGGCGGTCGTCGTCATCGACGGCGACTGGACGGTGCGGTTCGCGGAGGCGACGACCGACGCGCTCGACCGCCCGGCGCCCTCGCCCGTCCAGAACGCGAGCGCGGCGCTGCGCGAGATCGGTGTCGACGTCGACCGGCCGCGGGTGAACTACGACGGCCCGTGGTGAACGACAGACGGCGGTCGCATCCGCATCTCGTTCGGACGCGTTTCGAACCCAGCAAAGCGACCCCTAGCCGATGGAATCTGGTAGAAAATGCACCGGCCGAGATTTGAACTCAGAATCAGACGTGCTCGCTCACTTCGTTCACTGCGCGCGACTGATAGCGTTCAAATCACTCGGTGATTTCTCTCACTTCGTTCGAGAGTCCGCTGAGCGGAGCGAAGCGGACGCTGACTGACGCAGTCAGTCAGAAAATGCACCGGCCGAGATTTGAACTCGGGTTGCAACCATGGCAAGGTTGCGTGATACCACTACACTACCGGTGCGTGCTTCGCACTCGTGGATTGGTCGGAGGATTACTTAAACCTGTCACATTCGGGCGACTCCGGGCGGACGAGGGTGACTGACTCCGACGGAGGGGACGGCTCACTCCCCGCGCGTCGCCGCGACGTCGTCGGCGTGCGCGCGCACGAGGTCGGCGAACGCGGTCGCCTCCGCGCGCTCCTGTGTCCCGTCGTCGCGGCGGTC
>Ga0207720_100454_pt1 | contig 27868 bp, 20 predicted proteins | sample A23P2SouthBayCA_2_FD_187751 | JGI IMG/M metagenome (GOLD analysis project Ga0207720, IMG submission 187751) | Aerobic enrichment media microbial communities from Eden Landing Ponds, California, USA - A23 E3 (2) (SPAdes) | ecosystem: Environmental > Aquatic > Marine > Unclassified | place...
GTACGCGTCGAGGTCAATATTTTCGTCCCAGAACTCGCACTGTTTTCGTACTTCTGCGAGAAGGCCGTGAAGGTGGATGAGTTCCTGCTTCTTCATGAGTACCAGTCCTTTGCTACCGGAGGTTTATATTATTATCCTGAGTCACGTTACCATGGGTAGTTCCGAGATCCCCGTTTTGGGCGCAGAGACGCGTCTTTTCGCGTTATCGATCGGGAAGGTTTCCGTGTGATCCCCTCCGACGACCGATCGGCTCACCGAACGATCGGATCGGCTGTCGCGCTACTGGAACTGTTTGACCGCTTCGAGGTCGCGTTCGGTTCGCATGAACTCCGTCAGCCGGCGTGTCGCGTGGCAGTCGGGACAGCTGAAGTTCGAGCGGAGGCGCTGTAAGTCCGCGGGGTTGTCTTGCCACTCTTTGTTGCACTCCGGACAGACGAGTCTGACGAATGCATCGACCATGGCGTGACGTACACGCGACGGGTTAAAAACGTATGTGGCGGTTCCGACCACGTCGCCTCCGGTGGAAGAGATCGATAGGGATGTGGTGCCGCGTCAGGTCGGAACGACTCAGGCGGTCAGCCCCTCGCTCGCGTCGAGGAGTTCCTTGTACCGGTTCCGGATGGTGACCTCGGAGATGTCGGCGACCGCCGACACCTGACTCTGCGTCACCTTCTCGTTCGAGAGGAGTGCAGCCGCGTACACCGCCGATGCGGCGAGGCCGACCGGCGACTTCCCGCTCGTAATTCCGGCGTCTTTGGCGCTGTCGAGCAGTTCGCTCGCGCGCCGCTTGGTCTCCTCCGAGAGGTCGAGCCGAGAGACGAACCGGGGGACGTAGCTCTCGGGGTCGGCAGGCTGGATCTCCAGTTTGAGCTCGCGGATCACGTATCGGTACGTCCGCGTGAGCTCCATCTTGTCGACCCGCGAGACGGCGGTGAACTCGTCGAGGCTCCGCGGATTCCCCGCCTGCCGAGCGGCGGCGTACAGCGCCGCGGTCGCGACGCCCTCGATGGAGCGGCCGGGCAGCAGGTTCTCGCTCAGTGCGCGGCGGTAGATGACGGAGGCGGTCTCGCGGACGTTGTCGGGGAGGCCGAGCGCCGAGGCCATGCGGTCGATCTCGCCGAGCGCCTGCTTCAGGTTGCGGTCCTTCGAATCGCGGGTACGGAACCGCTCGTTCCAGGTGCGGAGCCGCTGCATCCGCTGACGCTGGCTACTGGACAGCGACTTGCCGTAGGCGTCTTTATCCTGCCAGCCGATGTTCGTCGAGAGCCCCTTGTCGTGCATCATGTTCGTCGTCGGGGCGCCCACGCGCGACTTGCTGTCGCGCTCGCTGGAGTCGAACGCGCGCCACTCCGGTCCGCGGTCGATCCCGTCCTGTTCGACGACGAGCCCGCAGTCGGTACAGACCGTTTCACCGTGCTCCGTGTCGGTCACGAGGTTCCCCTCGCACTCCGGACAGGTGGTGGTCTGATCTCTCACCGACTCGGATTCGTCGGTCGTCGATTCGTTCGACTCCGTGGTTCGGTCCCGCTCCGTTTCGCCGTTGTAGCCGCGTATGTGTGTCTCAGTCATGGTGTTCTCACCGATCGAACTCCCGACAGAAATACTGGCGCCGGGTTCTCCGATTCGTTAACCAATAGTTACCGTCCAGAGTATATAAACCTTCGCCCACATTCACAGCCGCTGATATTTTAAATCGCCTCTACAGGCCGCGTGTGAACGCGTGTCGGGTTCGATCGGAGTTCGTCGCGGTATCCACTCGTGGAGCCCGGGCACTCAAGGATATATAAAATATCGTGTTCTCGTCGACCCATCTCCGGGCGCTCTCGGGGACCGAGATCAGGGCCGACGACGCGCGACGAGCGCGACCGCGATCAGTGCGAGCACGGAGACTACAGCGCCGAATCCGGGCGTTTCGTCGCCGCTACTGCCATCATCGCCTGCGCTGTCCTCGCTCATCCCGCCATCGTCGTTCATCTCGTCGTCAACGTTCGACATTTCTCCGCCCGATATGCTGTCATCATCATTTTCTCCGTTCATGTCGTCGCTCATCCCCTCACCGCCCTCCACCGTCAGGTCGGCGGCGGACATCACCGGGGCGCCCGCGGCCGCGTACGGACCGTCTTCTGCGCCCTCACTGCCGGGGAAGTCGTACGCCTCGTTGCCGTTGGTGTCGCGATGCGCCATCGCGAAGACCGTGTCGTCCTCGGTCAGCGGGTCGTCGAGCGCGATCTCGACGTCGGTGTGGGTGCCGGGTCCGAGGTACGCGCTGGTCCCGCGGATGGAGTTGAACACGGCGCCGTCCGCCAGCGAGGAGTCGTGAACCGTCACGAACCCGCCGTCGTGGAGCGTCACCTCGTCGACGACGACGGTCTCGCCGTCGGTGTCCTGCGCGCTCGCGTCGACGAACGCGGTCACCTGTGCGCTTGCACCGGCCGTCACCGGGGCGTCGTCGCCGGTCAGGAAGGGGGCGTCGACCTCCCCGTCGCTGTCGACGAAGTCGTACGCCTCGTCGTCGTCGGTGTCGCGGTGCGGCATCGCGACCAGCCGTTCCGTGCTCGTCAGCGGCTCGTCGAGTTCGACCGTCACGTCCTCGTGGACGCCGGCCTCCAGGTACGCGCTGGTGCCGCGAACGGAGTCGAAGGCCGCGCCGCCCCCGAGCGAGGCGTCGTGGATCGTCACGAATCCGCCTTGGCTCAGGTCGACCCGGTCGACCGTGACGGTGGCGCCGTCGGAGTCGCCCGTTTCGAACGCCACGCCAGCGGAGACGGTGACGTTCGCGTCGTCCATCACGATATCGGACGAGTCGGTCGTGTATGGACCGTCCTCGTCTCCGTCACTGCTTGGGAAGTCGTAGGCCTCGCTGTCGTTCGTGTCTCGGTGTGCCATCGCGAACAGCGCGTCGTCCTCGGTCAGCGGGTCATCAAGGGTAACGACCACGTCGCGGTGGATCCCCGGTTCGAGGTACGCGCTGGTGCCGCGGATCGAGTCGAACACGGCGTCGTCCGCCAGCGAGGAGTCGTGCATCGTCACGAACCCCCCGTCCGGCAGGTAGACCTCGTCGACGACGACCGCGTTGCCGCCGGAGCTCTGTGCGGCGAAGCTCGCTCGCGCGTCGTCGTCGAGTTCGACGTCCAAGCCGGCCATCACGATCTCGCCGCTCGCATCGAGGTAGGGGCCGTCCTCGTCCCCGTCACTGCTTGGGAAGTCGTACGCCTCGTCGCCGTCGGTGTCGCGATGCGCCATCGCGAAGACCGCGTCGTCCTCGGTCAGCGGGTCGTCGAGCCGAACCCGCACGTCCTCGTGGACGCCCGCTTCGAGGTACTCGGTGGTTCCGCGGATGGAGTCGAACACGGCGCCGTCCGCCAGCGAGGAGTCGTGAACCGTCACGAACCCGCCCTGGCTCAACTCGACGCGGTCAACGATCACGTACTCGCCCTCGCCGGGCTGGTCGGTTCCGCTCACGCTCGCGGAGACCGTCACGTTCGCGTCGTCCATCGCGATCTCGCCGTCGACTGTGTACGGGCCGTCGGCCTCGCCGTTCGAGGAGACGAACGTGTACGCGCGGTCGCCGTCGGTGTCACGGTGCGCCATCGCGTGGAACGTCCCCGTCTCCACCGTATCGGTGAGCTCGACGGTCACGTTCTCGTGCGTCCCCGATTCGAGGTACGCGCTCGTGCCGACGACGCTTCCGAGGGTGTTCCCGTCGGTCAGCGAGTCGTCGTGGATCGTTACGAACCCGCCGTCGGGAAGGTGAATCTCGTCGACGACGACCGTGCTCCCGCCGGACGTGCCGTCGTCGAAGCTCACGCTCGCCCCGTTGGTACCGCTCTGTGCCGCGACCGCGCCAGTCGCGCCGGCAACCGCCGACGCGACAACCGCGATCGTCACCGCCAATTTCAATGCGCTGTTGCGCATGAGAGAGTCGACCGCGGATATATAAAAAGAGATTTTCCGAACTCCCGCCGCTTTCTCACCCAAATCCGTTCTGAAAGCCGCCCAAAACAGATTCTCAAGCGCTCACGTTCCGGTTCTTCGAGCAGCGGTGAGACCGATTCGGCGTGCGTCGCGTTTCCCCCACCGGCGATGTGACACTTAAAAATGACGAGGAACAGCGACGATACGGCGACGATCGTTTTGGAGGCGTCAGGACCGTGTCAGACCCTCGCGAGCACCGCTCTGTGGGACTCACGATAACGGATACCGCGAGAAACGCTTAAACGCCAGCCAGGACGGCGGTCTCGGTCGACTCAGTCCCACGTGACCCAGACGAGAAACAGGAGTCCGAAGGTCTGGAGCACGTGGAGCGCCATCATCCCCCGCCACGCGATGGCGGGGACGTCGGAGGCGAACCACGCGGACAGCGTCGGGTCGAGCAGGTAGATGTACAGCGCGAACGCGTTCTCCCCGAGGAGGAACACGCCGAACATCGCTAACCCCAAGGCGTGTTTCGAGCGGAACTGCGCGTAGTTCCGCCCCCACACCCAGACGAGCGCGAGAAGCAGGGCGACGTTCACCCCCGCTGAGATCCGCGCTACGTCGAACCAGAGACTCATCGTACACCTGCTATCGGCGGGGCGGGTATAACCGCTTTCCCAAATTCGTTCCGAATACGACCCGTAACCCGGCCGCTACGGGGTCGAACTACCGATCCGTCAGTCGTCATCTGTTTGCTCCATGATCGTTTCGATAGTGTCCCAGTGCTGGCGGGCGCGCGGCGTCGGCAGGTAGACGGCGCCGTAGTCGTCGCCGCTGCGCTGGACGACGTCGTTTTCCATCAGTACGTCGAGGTGGTGTCGGATCGTCTTGTAGTCCAGATCGAGGTCCTCGGCGAGCTGGTTCGCGTTTCGCGGGCGGTCGTCGAGCGCCCGCAGGAGCCGGACGCGGTTCGCTCCGCCCCGCGTTCCGGTTAGCACGTACCAGAGTGCCGCTTCCATCGTATTTCGATCGTCGGCGGGCCACCTAACTCCACCGCTCTCGAACGGGCTCTCGCGTTCGCCTACCGGTTCCGGCTCACCGGGAACGCAATCCTGTCGGGGTGCTCGTTGAACCGGGCGAGGATCCGCTCGTACAGCCGGTTCTTGACGCGCTGCCCGCGACGGGGATGAGTGAGGTACCGCACGCGCAGTTCCACCCACGACTCGCCCTGTTTCACGTTCACCGTCGGTCGGTCGTGTACTTCGAGCTCCACCGGCGTCTCCGCGAGCGCCTCGCGATACGCCGCGATCCCCTTGGCCATCTCGTCGCCGAGGAGGTCGGTCGTCTCCTCGGCCATGACATCGCGCGCGAAGTCGAGGTCGGTCTCGTAGGCGACCTGCACGGCGACCTCGTTCCACACGTACGGGGAGCCGCCCCCGCCGAAGTTGACCACGTTCGAGGAGAGCACGACGCTGTTCGGCACCGTCACCACCCGCCCCGACGGCTGGTTCGTCGTCACCAGTTCGCCGTTGATCTCCCACAGCGTCGTCACGAGGAAGTCGACGCCGATCACGTCGCCCTTCGCGTCGTCGATCCGGACGCGGTCGCCGACGCCGTACGGCTGTTTGACGGTGATGTACACCCACGCAATGAGCGAGAGGAGCGGCTGCTGGAGCGCGAAGGTGATCGCGAAGCCGATGACGCCGAGCGAGAAGAGAAGCCCAAGCCAGTTCTCCGTCACCACCGCGAGCGTCGCGACCGTTCCCACGAACCCGAACGCGAGGCGAAACACGTTTCGCGTGTTGTACGCGCGCCGCTTGTTCGCCGACCGCAGCAACAGTTGGACGGAGAGGAGGTACGACCCGTACAGGACGCCGAACACGGCGAGGACGAGCAGCGCGCGACCGACGACGAGCGTCGCCGGATACCCGAGTAGGAGTGGCCAGCCGGCGAGCGCCCCCGTCGTCGTGACGAGCCCGCCCGCCACGGCGGCGGCGACGCCGAGGGCGATGGCGCCCAGCCCGAGTGGTCGTCTCACGGTCGTCGGTCGCGACCGACCGGCAAAACGGTTGTGGCGGCGACACGGTTCGGTTGTGGCGGCGACACGGTTCAGATCCCTACTTCCACGAGCCGCGGGCGCCTCCCACGGGGACCAAAGACACTTATTTATCGCCTGAGTCGTCGGAGACGATGTCCCCAATACTGCTACAGGGAGGAGCCGGTGCGCTCATCTTCCTGTTCGGCCTCCTCATGCTGCTCGTACAGCTCGGAATCATCGTCTGGATATACTCCGACGCCCAACAGCGGAGCGACCAGCCCGCGTTCCTATGGGCGATCGTCGCGTTTCTCGCGCCGCTTTTAGGACTGGTGCTGTACCTGATCATCGGGCGGCGGAACTGACACGCAGCCGCTCGACAGGGTCCGCGAGGAAGCCCGCAACTCACTCCAGAAACCGCGACTCGACGTCGCCGGACGGCATCAGACACTGATCTTTCTTTCCGAACCATCGGTATCGGTGCTCCGCGACGAAATCGTACACCCGGTCGCGGATCGACCGCGGGAGGAATCGAAACGGCGAGAGCGCCCGGTAGACGCCGCCGAGCCCCGTCGCGATCTGGATGATCGCCGACGACTTCACGTAGCTCTCTCCGTCTTCGATCAGGACGATCGACTCGAGCTCGTCGGTCGGCAGGCCGTGTTCGGCCAGCAGCGCACGGCCGACGTCGGACTGGAGGGAGGCGAAGCGGTACTTCCCCTCCGTATCGCGGGGGATGACGAACTGCACGAACCCGCTGCAGAGATTGCAGACGCCGTCGAAAAGGATGACCGGGTCGTCGTCCGGTATCTCCGTGGACATCAGTCGCCGGAGATACGGGCCCGCCTCAGTTCATGGTTCCGATCGCCGACGTCCCGGTTCACAACAAGCTTATACCGGTTGAGACTGGAATCCTGCTGAGCGACGGGTCATGTACGTATGAATCGAACCCCCTCCAACGACGCCGGGTCGCGCGTCTCAGACGCCATCGACCGGCTCGCAGCGGCCCTCGCCGCGCGAGTCGCGATCGATCTGCGCGCGCTCGCGGCCTTCCGGATCGGGCTCGGTGCGCTGTTGCTCGCCGACCTCGCGTTGCGATCGCGCTCGCTGACCGCCTTCTACACCGATTACGGCGTGCTCCCGACACGAGCGTTCGCCTCGGACTACTCGAACCACTCGCTGCACGCGCTCGTCGGCGAACCGTGGGCGGTCGCGCTGCTGTTCGCCGTCGCGGGCGCGTTCGCTCTCGCGTTGCTCGTCGGGTACAGAACGCGTCTCGTGACGCTCGTCTCGTGGCTGCTGCTGCTCTCGTTGCACGCCCGGAACCCGATGGTGTTGAACGCGGGGGACAACCTGCTGCTCATGCTGCTCTTCTGGAGCCTCTTCCTCCCGCTCGGCGCGCGCTGGTCGGTCGACGCCGTCAGGCGGGCGGACCCACCGGTCGGTGCGGAAGCGGACACCGATTCCGCGACTGGAAGCGACGCTGATTCCACGACGGGGAGCGACGCCGGGGCCGCGGCGCCGGGGGCGAGCGGACCCGCCGTGGCGAACGTCGCCACGATGGCGATCCTGGCGCAGCTTCTGGTGATGTACCTGACGAACGCCGTCCACAAGCACCGGAGCGACCTCTGGATGAGCGGCGATGCGGTCGCGTACGTCATGCAAGCCGACCAGTTCACGTACCTCCTGGGCAACCACCTCGCCGAGCTCCACGGTCTGCTGCGCGTGCTCACGCTCCTGTGGGTCGCGTTTCTGTTCGCGTCGCCGCTGTTGATCTTGTCCACCGGTCTCCCTCGCGCCGTCGTCGCCTCGCTGTTCATCGGAATGCACCTCGGGATGTCGGTCACGATACGGGTCGGCATCTTTCCGATCGTCGTCGCCGTCGGCTTCGTCCTGTTCTTCCAGACGCCCGTCTGGGACGCCGTCGAGCGTCTCGTCACCCGTCTGGGGTGGTCGACGCCGCTCGCACGCCGGCGGGACCGCTTCGAAGCACGGGCGAGGAACCTCCGATCGCTCGGAGCGTCGCCCCCTCGACCGGCGGTCTCGGAGCGGATCGATCGCCTCCGTAGTGCCGACCTCACCGCGGGCCTCTCTCGCGGACGGGCGCTCTTCTCGACGGTCCTGCCCAGCCTGTTCCTCGTGTTGATCCTCCTGTCGAGCGCGCAGTCGGTCGGCTACGCCGAGGTTCCCGATCCCGGCGAAGACGTCTTGGACGTCACCGAGATGGACCAGTCGTGGCAGATGTTCGCACCCGACCCGACGCATACGACGCGATGGATCGTCGTGTCCGGGTCCCTCGAAGACGGGACCGAACGGGACGTGTTCCGAGACGAAGCGGTCAGCTTCGACCGCCCGCCGCGCGTGGAGACCACCTATCCGTCTGCGCGCTGGCGGAAGTACCTCAAGAACGTCTACGCCGCCGACAACGAGAATCACCGCTCGTACCTGGCGAACTACATCTGTGCGGACTGGAACCGCACCCACGAGACGGGCGTCGAAACCGTGACTATCCACCAGCTGTACGAGCGCACGAACCCCTACAACGGGACGGTCGAGGCCGAAAACGAGTTCGAACTGATCGAGTACGACTGCTCTGGCGAGTTCGTCCAGGACGGATGAGACGGAGCGTCTCGGTGAGAGGAGCGACCGCTCGGTTCGTCAGTGTCACACTCTGAGAACCGTCGTCACGCCGACCGACTCCGCGATCACCCACGCGACGAACAGGAGGTACGCGATCAGCAGGACCGACGACTCCCGTTCGGTGAGCGATAGGTCCGTCCGGAGCGCCGCGAACAGCAGCACGGTGGCGGCGGTGAGCACGCCCAGCATCGGGACGGCGGTCGAGAAGTTCACGTCGACGCTCCCGACGATCAACACCCCGACCGGGATGGCGACGAGCAGGTCGAACGTGTTCGACCCCAGCACGTTCCCGAGGCTGGTCCCGCCCCGCCCCTCGCGGGCCGTCCGGACGCTCACGAGCGCGTCGGGGAGGCTCGTCGCCGCCGCGACGATCGTTACCCCGGCGAGGAACTCCGGGACGCCGAACGTCGCTCCGAGCGACTCGACCGAGCCGACCAGCCGCTCGACGGCGACGCCGATGAGGAGCAGGCCGGCCGCGAGCCTCACCCACTCGCGGCGGACGTCGACTCCCTCTCGCACTCGATCGATCGCCGCGTCGCCGACGTCCTCGTACTGGATGAACAGGTAGAGCCCGTACAGCGCGAGCGGGATCGCGGCGACCGGTCTGGTTAACTCCCCGATGATCGGGTCCGACGAGACGGGGAAATAGATCACCGCGAGCGAGAAGGTGACGACCAGCGCCGACACCGCGATCATGTAGAACTGCGCCTCCTTGTACACGATCGCGCGACTGGCTTCGAGGTCGCCGTCGGCGCCGAACCCGGAGAGTCCGGGGATGACGAGGATGTTGAAGATCGCGGAGCCGACGAGCGCGCCGACGCCCATGTCGAAGACGCCGGTGGCTGCGGTGACGACGACGCTCGCGAACTCCGGGAAGCTCGACCCGACGGCGACGACGATCGATCCCTGCACCACCGCCGGCAGGCCGTAGTACCCCGAAAGCGTCTCCGCGGCCTCCTCCAACCAGCCGCTCCCGACCCAGATGACACCGGTGGCGACGGCGATCACGACCACGTGGGTGACCGGCGCGTCCGGGAGAATCCCGCCGAGCATCGCCCTATCGCACGTGTCGCCCGGCGAGTTCCCACAGCCGGTCGGCGATCTCGTCGCTGAGCGCCTCGCGGCGGACGCGCCACTCCCAGTTACCGTCGAGCGTGCCCGGCTCGTTGAACCGCGACTCGCTCCCGAGCCCGAGCAGGTCTTGGACCGTCGTCATCGCCAACACCGCGTCCGAGGCCCACACCTCGTCGATGATCTCCCACTCCGTCGCGCGGTCGCCGTCGGCGCCGACGTTGTATCGGAAGCACTCGCGCTGGCGCTCCGGCAGGTCCTCGAAGTAGCCGGCCCACGTGTCCGTGTCGTGGGTCGAGGTGTAGCCGACGACCCCCTCGGGGTAGTGCATCGGCTGGTACTCGTTCCCCTCCGCACACCAGTCGGCGTACTGCGGGACGCGCATTCCGGGGAAGTCGAACTCCGCCATCAGGTCGTCCATCGCTCGCTCCTCGAACCCGAGGTCCTCGGCGATGAAGGGTGCCCGTCCCAGCTCGCGCTCCACCGTCTCGAACAGGTCGCGCCCCGGCCCCTCGCACCACTCGCCGGCCGCCGGATCGTCGCGGTCGGCCGGGATCGCCCAGTACTTGACAAAGCCGAGGAAGTGATCGAGTCGGGCCACGTCGGCGAGTTCGAACAGTCGCCGGAACCGGGCGATCCACCAGTCGTACTCCCGCTCGGCGAGCCGGTCCCAGTCGTAGACGGGATTCCCCCAGCGCTGCCCGTCGTCCCCGGCGTTGGGCGGCACTCCCGCGACCGACGCGGGTCGGTTGTCGTCGTCGAGCCGGAACGCCTCCGGGTTCGCCCACACGTCCGCGGAGTCGAGCGCGACGTAGATGGGCACGTCGCCGACGATCGACACGCCCTCCTCGTCGGCCACCGCTCGGAGATCGCGCCACTGCCGATCGAACGTCCACTGGAGGAACTCCCGGAACCGGACCTCGGTCGCGTGGCGCTCGCGGGCGTCGGCGACCGCCTCGGGCTCTCGCGTCCGGAGCGGGTCGGGCCACTCGATCCACGTGCCCTCGTCTCTCGCGCTGGATATCGCACGAAACAGCGCGTAGTCGTCGAGCCACGGCTCGCGCTCGCGGAAGGCGTCGAGTTCGGCTTCCCCCTCGGGCGCGTCCGACTCGTCGAACCGTTCGAACGCGGTCCGCAACAGCGGCTCCTTGTACTCGCGGACCGCCTCGTAGTCGACCCGGTCTTTCGGGAAGTCGGGGGCCGGTTCGAGGTCCGACTCGTCGAGCCACCCGTCGTCGACGAGTCCGTCGAGGTCGATCAGGAGGGGGTTGCCGGCGAACGCGGACGGTGACTGGTACGGGGACTCACCGGCGGCGTCCATCGTCGGTCCGAGCGGGCAGATCTGCCAGTGGCCGACGTCGGCGTCGCCGAGAAACGAGAGGAACGCTTCCGCGCCGTCGCCGAGGTCGCCGATGCCGTGTCTCCCCGGGAGCGAGGTGACGTGACAGAACACGCCGCCGGAGCGGTCGAGTCGCATGCGTCCCCCTGCGATCCCCACCGACTCAAGCGTTGCGTCCACGACCGCTCGAAGCCGACCCAAGCATTCGTCCACGGACGCTCGACGGACGGCTCGCCGCACCGCCCGGCAGACCGCCTCAGCGGCCGGTCTCCCGAACGACCGCCACGTCGTCGACGCGGATCCGCTCGGTCCCCTCGCCGTCGACGACCACGCACGACTCGTCGGTCACGAGGTTCCGGTCGGCGTGATCGACGCCCACCGAGACGCTCGCCTGCTCGGGCGCGAAGTTGAGGACGACGACCAGCGACTCCTCGTCGTCGCTCCGACGGAACGCCACCACGTCGTCGGGGTGGACGTCGCCGCTGGCGACGATCGGCCGCTCCGAGAGGTCGCCGCTGGCGACGTGGTACGCCACCCGATCGAGATCGCCCTCGGGCCCGAGCGCGGAGTGGTCCTCGCGGACCGCGATCAGCCGCTTGTAGCGGTCGCGGACCCCTTCGCGGGCGTGCTCCCACGCGATCGCGTCGCGCCGGCCGCGCTGGCCGATCTCCTGGCCCGCGTAGATCATCGGAACGCCCGGCAGGGTGACGGTCGCCGCTCCCGCGGCGGCCGCGGCGGCGTCGCCGCACTCGACGCGGTAGCGCGTCTCGTCGTGGTTCTCGATGTACTGGAGGAACTCGGCGTGGTCCGGGAAGCCGATCTCTGCGCGTTGGTCGATCGCGTCCAGCAGCGACGCGGCGGGGTCGACGCCCCGGCCGATCTGCCGGAGCTGGAAGTACAGCGTCGCGTCGAAGTGGACGTCGAACATCCCCTCGTGGAAGCCGGGGATGTACGGTATCGTCTCGTCCATCAGCAGGAACTCCCGGTCGATGTCCTTCACGCGGTCGCGGAGTTCGCGCCAGAAGGAGTCGGGCACGGCCCACGCCATGTCGCACCGGAACCCGTCGACGAGCGGCGCCCACTCGTCGATCACGTCGAGGAGGAACCGGCGCACGTCGAGGTTCGCGTGGTTCAGGTTCGCGATCAGCTCCCAGTCGAAGTACGTCCCCGGCTCGCCCGACTCCTGCCACTCGTAGCGGTCGCGGTACGGGGAGTTCGGGTTCTGGTACGCGTCCGCGAACCACTCGTGGTCGCGCGCAGTGTGGTTGGCGACGAAGTCGAACAGCACGCGCATCCCGTGGTCGTGGGCAGTCTCGACGAGCGCCTCGTAGTCGTCGCGGTCGCCGAGGTCCTCCGCCACGTCGAAGAAGTCGGTGATGTTGTATCCGTGCGGCTTCCCGTCGTGCTGGAGGACCGGCGTGAGCCACAGCGTGTCGACGCCCAGATCGGCGATCGCCGGGATCTGTTCGGTGATCGACGCGAACGTCTCTCCCTCGGCCTCGTCGGCGAAGGTCCGGACGTACACCTCGTAGACGGTCGCGTCGTTCGTCCACGTCGGTGGGTCGTTGAGCCGCACCGTTTCGAACGCGGAGCGGCTCGGGCCGCCGACGCGGCCGTCTCCGCGACCCGCGCCGTCGCCGTCCCGCTCAACCGCGACCGCGTCGGCGACGCTGACGCGCGGCTCCTGTCCGGGCTCCGCGGCGACCGCGACCCCGTGGACGCGCAGGCGGTCCGCGACCGCGGTCGCGGGGATCCGAAGCTCCCGCCCGTCGTCGCTCGTCCGGAGCGCGTCGCGCGGGTTCGTTCGCCCTTCCGCGACGGCGCTCGCGACGTCTCGGTCGTCGACGACGAACGTCACCCGCAGGTCGCTCGCGTCGAGCGCGGAGTCGGGGTTCGGCCTCGGCGTCGCTCGGACGACGATTTCGGGGTCGTCGGCGCCCGTTTCGCTGTCAGCGACACCGCCGTCCGCCTCGCCGTCACCAGCGTGCTCCACGCTCGCGTCGAGCCGAACGCGCGGTCGCCCCACGCCGGCGTCGCCGCGCGGTTCGGCGTAGTCCTCCGGGGCGTCGCCGGCCGTGCGGTCGCGGATCGCCGTCCCGCTTCCCCCTTCGACGTCGACGCCCTCGTAGCTCGAGGGGAACGCGCGGATCGTCAGCAGGTGCTCGCCGTCCGGGGCGGTGAGTCCGACCCGATAGCGTCCGGGCGCGTCGGGGGTGAACTCGGTTACCGGGCCGGTTCCGACCGTCGCTTCGCTGTCCGGCGGCGCGTCGACGACGCGCCACGCGTAGGACCCGTTCGGGTCCGGATCTCGCGGCGCAAGCTCTGTGGTCTCTCCGGTCGCGAGGAATCTCGGGGGTCCGGGATGGTGCATGTCACACCCATCGGCACCCGGGGTCTTCGTTGTTGCTCCTCTCTGCGCCCTCGCTGGCCGGGGCTCGTCGACCACGCACCTCGGCCCCTAGACGGCCTCGTTCGTCAAGGCTTTCACCTCGGGAATCGCAGGGAACCCATGCGACTGAGAACCGCTCTCACAGAACACGAACGTCGGCGCGGTCATCGCTACCCGGCGGAGCGTCCGACCACCGCCGGCGCGTTCACCGGCGACGACGGTCGGCTGGTCCACGTCGGGCCGAACGGGACCGTCCACGACTGTTCGTACTCCCTGTCCGGCGTCGGCGGCGCCGATCGGCTTCGGATGGGCATCACCGCCGGGCGAGGCGTCCGGTGGTTCGACGACCTGACCACGACGCGACAGCACTACGACGGCGACACGCCGCTCGTCGAGACGGAGTACGACGCCGGCCGCTACACCATTCATCAGTTCGATCTCGTCGTGAGCGACACCCACCTCACGCACGTCGAACTCCGCGGCGCCCCGCCGGCGGACGCGGAACTGGTCGCGGCCTGCGCGTTCTCGCCCGACATGGTCGAAGGGCGCGTCGGCAACCTCGTCCACGAGGAGGCCGGCCCCGAGGACGGGAGCGTCGTCGAGGTGTACCACCGCACCGAACACGACTTCCTCACCGCCTCCACGGGGCTGTCCGCCGCGCACGGCCAGCGGCTCCGAACCATCCCCGAACTGCTCGGGGAGACCGGCGACGGGTTCCCGCACCGCGGCGAGATCGACCAGCGCGAGGACTCCCGGCTCACCCCCGACGTGGTCGTCCGCGCGCCGTTCGAGCGCGACGGTCGGACCGAGCGCGTCACGCTCGCGAGCCGCGCCGTCCTCGACAGACGCGAGACGCGCGAGACGGGCGACGACGCGATGGACGCGATCTCGGACGGCCCGGACCGACAGCGCCGCATCGACGAACTGTCGCGGATCGCGACCGCGTACCCCGACGCCGACGACCTCCGCGAGGCCGCCGAGGGTCGCGGTCCGACCGTCCCCGACGGCGTCCCGCGACGGTCGGTCGTCGCGGGCGATCTCCGCACGCTCGACCTGCTCACCGCCGAGTCCGGCGCCCGGATCGCCGCCCCCGAGTTCGACCCGTTCTACTCGACCTCGGGCGGCTACGGCTACACGTGGTTCCGCGACGAGGCCGAGACGTCGCTGGCCCTGCTCGGCGCGAGCGACGAACTCGGCTTGGACGCCGACGAGGAACTGCTCGCGACCGCCTCCTTCTTCTGTCGCACGCAGGACGCCGACGGCTCGTGGCCGCACCGTGTGTGGGCCGACTCCGGCAAGGTCGCGCCCGGCTGGGCGAACGCCCGGATCGAGGGCGCCAACGGCAGCGCGGGGCCGAACGACCAGCTCGACCAGCCCGCGGCCGTCGTCGCCTTCCTCGCGCGGCTCCGGCGGACCACTGACCTCCCGCCGGAGTGGCGCGACCGCGTCGACGACACGATCGTCGACGCCTTGGCGTTCCTCCACGAGACGACCGCGGACGACGGGCTCCCCCGTCGGTGTCAGAACTGCTGGGAGAACGCGCTCGGTCGGTTCACTCACACCGGCGCGACGTACCTCCGCGCGTTCGCCGCCGCGGCGCGCGCACCCCTTCCCGACGACGTGCGGGCCGACGCCGCCGAGGCGGCCGACGCCGCCCTCGCCGGCCTGCACGACCGGTGGAACCCGGACACGGAGCGGTTTCCGCAGCGCGCGAGCGAGGAGAGCCGCGACGACCGGCCGGACGCCAGCACGTTCGCGCTCGCGAGCGCGGCGACCGAGTACGCGGCGCTGCGCACAGAGAGCGGAGAGGCGACCGACGGGGGAACCGCCGCCGCCGCGGTCGACTTCGACGCCTTCCTCGACCGCGTGTCGACGCACGCGCTGACGACGATCGGCGAGCTCCGCCGCGAGACGGCGGACGTGGAGGGGCTCGTCAGGTTCACGGGCGACGACTGGCGCACCGCTGAGCAGGGCGCCGCGAAGGTGTGGTCGATCGCGACCCTGTGGGGGGCGACGGCCGCCGCCGAACTGGGCGGGCTCGTCCGCGAGCGCGACGGGGACGCGAGCGACCTGTTCGCCGCCGCGCGCGACCTCTACGCGCTGTGCGAGCCCGACGGGCCGTTCGCTAACGACGCCGGTCTCCTCACCGAGCAGGCGTTCGACGACGGCGACCTCGACGGCGCGACCCCGATCGCGTGGTCGCACGCCCTCCGGATCGACGCGACGGTGAGGCTCGCGAGCCACGGGGAACTCCCCGTCCCGCACGACGAACCCCAGGGACCGAAGGAGGCGCCGCACTGGACGACGGGCCGGAAGTTCGGCGTCGGGACGCCCGCCGACCACGAGGCCGCCGACCCGGTGCCGGTCTGGTTCACGCTGACCGAGGGCGCGCTCACCGAGGCGCGCTTCCCCCGGATCGACGTGATGAACGTCCGGACGTTCGACTTCCTCGTCGCCGACCCGGAGACGGGGTACACGGTCCGGACCTTCGACGAGACGAGCCACGTGACGGCGACGGAGACGGTCGAGCGGACCACGGAACCGACCGTCGGCGACGCCCTCGCGTACACGCAGACGATCCGCGAGACCGGCGACGGTCACGGCCATCGCTGGACGCTCACCGTCGAGTACGCGGTCGACACCGACGGCGACGCGGTCCTCGCCGACGTGTCGTTCGAGGGGAGCCGCGAGTACGACGTGTACGCGGTGGTCGACACCACGATCACGAACGTCGGGACGAACGACCGCGGCGACCGCGTCGCCAGCGCGGACGGGTACCACCTGCTCGCGCGCAACGACGACGCCGCCGAGCGCGCTCCGGGGAAACTCGTCGACGACGACGACGACTCCTTCGAGGTCGCGCTCGCGCTCGACAGCGCCGGCGGATTCGACTGGGCGAGCGCGCTCGCGGCGGGCGGCCACGAGGCCGACGCGCTGTTCGCCGACGGCGACCGCGGCGAGGGGGTCGCGGAGGCGGTCGGCAACGTCGTCCTCACCGGGCTCGTCGGGAGCGGGACCGAGATCTCGGACACGGTCGCGCTCGGGTTCGCCGAGAACGCCGACACCGCCGCCGCGCTCGGCGAGGCGCGCGGCGCCATCTCTCGCGGATTCGACGCCGTCTCCGAGTCGTACGTCGAGACGTGGCGCGAGTGGCTCGCGGACCGGAAGTTCCCGGCCTCCGTGACCGGCGACGCGGATCTTGAGACCCAGTACCGGTTCGCGCTGATGACGCTCGCCGCCGTCGAGGACAAGCGACACGACGGCGCCGGGATCGCCAGCCCGTCGGTGCCGTGGGGCGAGACCGAGTACGCCGCCGAGGACCGCGGCTACGGCTACAACTTCGTCTGGTCGCGCGACCTCTATCAGGTGTTCACCGCGCTGATCGAGGTCGGCGAGATCAAGCGCGGCGCCGACGCGCTCGCGTACCTGTACAACACCCAGCAGGACGACGACGGGTTCCTCCCGCAGAACACCTACATCGACGGGCGCACGCGGTGGGGCGGCGAGCAGATGGACAACATCGCCTTCCCCTCCGTGATGGCGTGGCAGCTCTACGAGCACGGCGTCTCGCTTTCCGACGCCGACTACACGTACGATCAGGTTCGCCGCTCGCTCGGCTACATCGCGACTAACGGCCCCGAGACGGCACAGGAGCGCTGGGAGGAGGAGGCCGGCTTCTCGCCGTCGAGCATCGCCGCCGAGATCGCGGGGCTCTGTTGCGGCGCCGCGCTCGCGGTCGCCGAGGCCGACCGGATCGAGGCCGGCGCGGCCGGGGAGTCTTCCGACCCGCACCGGGCCGATTCGCTCCGGGCCGACGCGCTCGCGTGGCTCGCGCTCGCGGACGACTGGACGGCCCGCGTCGACGAGTGGTGCGCGACGAACACGGGCACCGAGCGCCACGCCGAGACGCCGTACTACCTCCGGGTCACCGCAGACGGCGATCCGGAGTCCGGGCGGCCCCGGACGATCGCCAACGACGGGCCCACCTACGACGAGCGAGAGATCGTCGACGGCGGCTTCCTCGAACTGGTCCGGCTCGGCGTGAAGCCCGCCGACGACGACGTGATCCGAAACTCCGTCTCCGTCGTCGACGACTCGATCCGCGTCGACACCCCGTACGGGCCCGGCTGGTACCGGTACGTCGGCGACGCGTACGGCGAACTTGGTCGCGGCGACCCCGGCGGCCCGTGGGCGGGGACCGGAGACGGCCGCGGGCGCCTCTGGCCGATCTTCACCGGTGAGCGCGGCGAGTACGAACTGCGCGCCCGCGCCGACGGCCCCGACGCGTTCGGCGGGACCGACGAGGAGGCCTTAGAGCCCGACGCGCTCTTAGAGACGATGGCCGGGTTCGGTAACTCCGGGCGAATGCTCCCCGAGCAGGTGTGGGACCGCGAGCACCCGACCGACTACGGCTGGGAGTTCGGCGAGGGGACCGGGGGGGCGACCCCGCTCGCGTGGTCGATGGCCGGGTTCATCCGGCTCGCGCACGGGGTCGAGGCCGGCGAACCGGTCGAGACGCCCGCGGTCGTCCGCGACCGCTACGTCGAGCGCGACCGCTCCGCGTCGCCCGACCTGAACGCGACCGCGGAGTACGTCGACGACGCCCTCGTCGTCTCCGGCGAGACGACCGCCGACACCGTCGCGGTGTACACGCCGACCGGCTCCGATATCGTCACGCCGGAGGGCGGCGAGTACGAGTTCGACCTCGATCCGGCGCTCGATGCGAAGACGATAGTCGTCGCCGCCGCGAACACGGCCGGGACCGACGCCGCCGCGGATGCCGAGGCGACCGACGCCGAGACGACCGACGCCAGTTCGATCCTCGGCGCGTTCTCGGGCGCCGGGACGGCGGTCGAGCGGCTCCGGCTGTAGCCGAGCGCGGAGTTTCCCTCGGATCCGGCGAACGCCCTTCGTCACGTACTGTCTCTGCTAAACCGGCCGGTCACCGAAGCGCGACTCTCGATCGACAGCGGGAGTGTTGCGGATCGTCGGTGGCAAGAGGATATTTAAGTGATACTGAGCGATGGCGACGATCGCTTATAAACCGGCAGTGTGGCGACGAGGCCGGGGACGCGTGCGGTACGGGGCGGGACGCAAACCCCCCCAGCCGGCGAGGCGGGGGCTTTGGCGGTGGTCACCGGAGAGCCGACTACCACTTATAAACAGCCGACAGCGACACCATCGACCACTTATAAATAACCGTTCAGCCAACTCGGGATATCTACTCCCGATCGCTCCTAATCGTCGGCGCCGGCGACCCGCGGCCCGTCGAACTCGATCGGGACCGGTTCCCGCGGGAGCGGGTCGTCCGGTCCCTCGCGGGCGAGCGGCGGCCAGCGGACCTCGGTCGCGACCGCGTCGTCGAGGTCGAGCGTCATCCGGATGTCGCCCCTGCGGTCGGCGAGTTCGAAGCCGACGGTCCGGTAGACGCTCCGCGCGACCCGGTTCCCGCTCTCGACGTGGAGTTCGAGCCCCTCGCGTCCCCCGGCGGCGGCGTCGGCGATGACGTGCCGGCAGAGCTCAGTCCCCACGCCGCGCCCCTGCATGTCGGGGTGGACGAAGACGGCGAGTTCGGGGCGATCCGCGTCGGTCGGCGTGTACATCGCGTGGCCGAACACCTCCCCGTTCCGCTCGGCGACGACGTTGCTCCCCTCGTCGAGCATCGCCTCGATCCAGTCCGCCCGGCGGCGCCGCGTCACCGGCGGGAGCCCCTGGGCGCGGTCCGGCGTCCCGAACGCCTCGTACGTCTCCGCGAGGGCCGCGGCGTCCTCCTCGACCGCGGGGCGGATCGTCCACCGAGCCCCTTGCTTGTCCACGAAGCGCGGACAGCGCGGCGGACAGTGGACCGTCCCCTCGCACTCGCTGCCGTCCCAGCCGTCGCAGGCGGCGGTGGCGTCGTGGCTCATGGGTGATAGTCGGTCCCCCACGGAGTTATATCGTGATAGCTGCTCCCACCGCGTGGGAACGGGGGACCCACTCGGCGCGGCTCACTCCCGGATGAGGACGATCCCGTCGCGGAACACCGAGTGGTTCGGCACCACGTGCTCCTCGCCGTCGGCCTCGATGCGGGTGACGAACAGGTCGACCTCCTGGACGATCCCGCGCTCGCCGGCGACTCGCACCTCGTCGCCGATCCCGTACGGCTGCCGGAGCAGGAGGAACACGCCGGCGGCCGCGCTGGCGACCAGCTCCTTCGTCGCGAGCGCGGCGAACAGCACGACGGCGAGCGCGTACGCCCCCAACAGCACGATCAGCGCGAGCGTCTGCACGCCGACCTGTCCGAGCGCGACGAGGGCGGCGACGTACACGACGCTGTACTTCACGAGCGGCGGCAACACGCCGAGTTCGGGGAGCTTGATCCCGCGGAGCCGCTCGGCGACGAGCAGCTCCGCCTTGTCGCCGACGACGACCCCGACGATGAGGACGACGGCGGCGACGAACAGCCGCGGGAGGAACGCGGCGACGCCCGACCAGAACTGTTCGAGGTAGTTGACGTCCGCGACGGTCAGCGCGACGATGACGGCGACCGCGGCGATGAAGTAGCTCGACAGCTTCGCCAAGATCCGCACCGTCGAGGTGTCGAACTCGTGGGCGGTGCGCTCGAAGCCGGTCCCCTCGATCGACTCCGGGACGCCCGCGCGGACCAGCAGGCGGCGGTTGATCACGCCGACGACGTACGCCGCCACCAGCCCGAACAGCAGCACGAACAGGGCGAGCCAGAACCGGTCGGGGACCGAGACGACGAACTCGGAGAGCGGCGTCGGTACCGCGGACATCTGTTAGTACTCCTCCGGATCGATCTCCAAGACAAGCTCACCCGACTTAAACGCCCGTACGAGCCCGTCCGACTCGGAGAGGACGATCGAGGTCGAGTTGGTGTCGCGGGTGATCGCGGCGCCGGACATGTGGCGCGCGCCGAGCCCCTTCGGGATGTCGACGCCCTCCGCGCTCGGTTCGAGGTAGCGGTACGCGGAGACGATCTTCCCGGAGTCGGAGACGACGAACGCGCCGTCGAGCCGCGAGAACTCCTTGAGCATGACGTTGACGATGGGGTCGCCGACGTGGACGTGCGACTTCTCGAAGGGGTTGTACGACAGCGGGCGGGACTTGTTCATCACCTTGCCCGCGTCGCCGACGACGAACAGCGCGCCGACCGGCTTCCCCTTCTGCCCCTTCTGTCCGAGTTCGATCGCGACCTCGAACACGTCGCGGATCACGCTCGGCTCCGCGCGGGAGTTGACGAACAGGTCGTAGATCCCGGTGTGAACCGTCTCGTCGACGGTGACGCGGATCACCGCGTCCGACCCGCCGTCGAAGACGGACGCGACGCAGACCACCTCGTCGCCCTCGCTGACGAGGTCGGCGTCCATCGCCCCCTCGATGCCGAACCGGATCCGGTCTTTGACGTTGTCGAACGGGAGGGGGAGCTCGACGAACGTCTCGGCGTCGACGTCGTTGTCGGGGGCGACGACGACGACCTCCGTGTCGCCGTCCTCGAACCGATCGTGGAACGTGCTTGTCGGCGAGAACACCAGTACCGCGTCGGCGTCCTCGACGAGATCGGACAGGTGATCAGTGAGCGAGGCCATTGTCCCAGGGTCTCTCGGACGACGTATAGTCGTTGCGTCGCCGTCGCACGCGCGTCTGACGCGGATTCCGCGACCGACTCCGCCGGGACGCCGAGCCCCCGGACCCACCTCTCACATCGGCACCGTTAATGACCTCGCTGTAATCCCCATCGAGCATACCGACTCATGGCGGAGGACTCTCTCTCGCGGCGGACGGCGCAACTCGACAAGGCGGAACGCGAACATCTCGAAGACGTCGTCGAAGCCCTGCGCGAGCGCGCCGAGGCGAACGCGGCGTACCAACTCCGCCAGCGCGGACTCGAAGAGAAGCCGGAGGACGTCGACGCGCTCGACGAGCAAGCCCGAGAACTCGTCGAGGCGATCGACCTCGAAGGCGGCGAGGGACACACCTGGACCGAGGCGTTCGACCAGTACGTCACCGGCGTCGGCTACACGATCGTGAACCGCCTTGCAGCGCTGCGCTGTATGGAGGTCCGCGGCTTCCTCGACGAGGAAGTGACCGTGTTCATGGAGAGCGGCCTGACGCCCGCCGGGGACACGGTCATGATGGAAGAGTTTCTCGAAGAGGACGAGGCGACGCTTGCGGCCTACCGGAACGAATGCGACCGGCTGGCCGACGAGATCGAGATCCTCTTCGACCGCACCTCCGCGTACAGTCTCATCGACCCCGACGCCGACACGTACGAAGACCTCTGCCGGATGCTCGACGACGTTCCGGACGAAGTCTGGCGCGCGGACGACGTGCTCGGGTGGGTGTACGAGTACTACAACCGCCCCGTGGTCGAGGCGCTCGACGCCAAGAACACGCTGGAACCCGAGGACGTCGGCCCCGCCAACCAGTTTTATACGCCCCACTGGGTCGTGCGCATGCTCGCGGACAACTCCCTCGGAAAGCTCTACCTCGAAGCGACCGACCAGACAGAGGCGATCCCGGAGCCCGAATCGCTCTCGCCGGACGAGCGCAAGGAGCGACTCGTCACGCCCGAGGACGCGTCGAGCGTCCCCGAACTCTGCACCTACCTCATCCCGGACGACGAACCCGGCGACGCCCCCGAGTTCGACCACCCCCGCGAACTCAACGTCATCGACCCCGCCTGCGGCAGCGGCCACTTCCTCCTGTACGCCTTCGACATCCTCGAACGCATCTGGTGGGCCGAAACCGATCTCGATCGCGCGGAAATCCCCGCAAAGGTCCTCGAACACAACCTCTACGGCGTCGACATCGATCTACGTTCGTGTCAACTCTCCGCGTTCAATCTCTACTTAAAAGCACGAACGCGGGCCGAGGCGGAAGCGAACGACGACTTCGAGATGCCGAACGTCGGGATCGTCTGCGCGGACGCGTCGATCGCCGAAGTCGAGGAGGGCGCCGAGGTGCTCGACGAGATCACCGGCGAGGGGTCGGACCTGCGGGAGGCGCTCGACGACGTGATCGAGACGTTCCAGCACACCGAGGCGCTCGGGAGTCTCCTCGATGTGAGCGGGACGCTCGACGACGCGTTCGACGCCAGCAAGACGCAATCGGAACTCACCGATTACAACGGCGGCAACCACCAATCGCTCAACTCCTTTTTAAAGGCGCTCCGCCGGGCCGTCGAGGAGCGGACGAGCGACTCGTTCGGCGAACAGAATCTCCGGAGTTTCCTCCATCTGCTGGTGGTGCTGACGCAGGAGTACGATGTATCGATGATGAACCCCCCCTACGGATCAGAGGGGAGAATGCCAGACAAAGTACAGAACTACGTTTCAGACACCTATAATTATAAAGAAGAATATTATATAAACTTCTTTGAGGCGTGTGATCGCCGAACAAGGACGAGTGGCCGAACGGCAATGCTCATTCCGCGCTCGTTCATGTTTATTAAGACATTTGAAGAATTTAGGAAAGACTTTATCGGCGGCCAAGGAGCGTTCGACTTCCTCGCGGAGTACGGTATCGATATTCTCGATAATGCAACAGTGCGGACCGCTGGGACAGTTGTTCGGTCCGATACCGCCAACGAGCAGGAAGGTACGTTTCTGCGGTTGGATGATGTTGAAAAAGGACGGAAAGAGGAGTCCTTCCTCTATTCTGCGTTCGTCTCTGCTGAAGAGGAGGGTATTCAGAGAGTATTCAGGAGGGATCTCTCGCAATTCGATCTGGTTCCAGGAACACCACTCACGTATTGGATACCTCGGGCATTACGGGAGATCTATGATTCAGAAACAGTTCTTGATGCCGATAATGCCGGTGTACAGAAAAATGATATTTCTTCAATAAAAGTTGGCCTGCAGACAGGAGATGATAGCAGATTCACGCAAATGTTCTGGGAGAACCAACTCTCCGCCTGGAAACCGCTAGCTAAGGGAGGAGAGGATTCATGGCTATTGCCACGCGTTAGAAAGACAGTTTTGTGGGGAGTGGATGGTTCGGAAGTCCGGCGGTATTCTGGCTCGTACCCACGCAACTCACAATATTATTTCCAAGAAGGCGTGACTTTCAACCGAGTTAAAGAGAATGGAAAGCGGTTTGGACATTTCCACTCAGAATCAATTTTTGGAGATAAGGGACCGGTCATATTCCCTACAAAAAATAAATGGGAAATTCTGTCGTATTCAAATAGCCGGTTGTTCACCTACCTAATGCTAGCACAGACTACAGAACGGATGTGGGAGGTGGGTCAGGTTTCGAAAATCCCGTGGCAAAAAAACTTGGAAGATTCAGAAGAACTCTCCTCTCTTTCTCGGGAGTCCGTCGCACATATCGTCTCAAAACGCCAGTACGATTTTGTCTCTCCTCATTATGCCGGTCCAATTCTGCTTGACGTACTCGGTGAGAGTGACACGCTGGACCTGTATGAGCATCCACACCGTGAACTTCGGGATGAATTGACCCTCGCCGCCCTCCCCTCGACATCCGAGACTGGAGCACCACTGTCCGAGCTCGGAACTACTGCAACGGTCCATCTCGAACAAATCGAGGCGAATCTACAGGACTGCGCCGATCGGATTGACGAGGTGGTATTCGATTGTTTTGACATCTCTGAAGACCAGCGCGAGACCGTTCTCCAAGAGATAGCACTCCGCACGAACGAAGACCCACGTGAGCGCAAAGAGTATGACCCGGAATCGATCACCGAGCCCGGATCGAATTTTCCAGAGATGGTTAAAGACCTCCTCCTCCACTTCGCGCTCCGGGCCGTCAGCGAGAGCGAGGACGGCATCGTCCCGATTTCGGACGTCGACGGCGAGGACGACCTGCTCGCCCACATCGAGGCCGAGTTCGAACGCGTCTGGGGCGACCACACGGACGCCCGCCTCGCCGAAGTCGACCAAATTCTCGGCGCCAAATCTGCGAGCGAGGAGGCGTACCCGAACCTCCGGGCGTGGCTCGAAGATGACCTTTTCGACTACCACGTCTCGAAATTCGATCGAACGCCCATCTGCTGGCGGCTCACGAGCGACCGACTCGTCTCCGACCCCGACGGGGAGGGCTTCGCGTGTCTCGTCGACTACCACCAGATCGACGGCGGGCTGTTCGACCGCCTCCAGCACGGCTACCTCGAACCGAGAAAGACGCTCCTGCGCGAGCGCCGGTCGGCGGCGAACCGCCGGCGCGGTGACGCCTCGCTGTCGGCGAGCGAGCAGGCCGAGGCCGCCGAGGCGTACGCGCGGTGCGAGAGCGGCCTCGAACAGATCGAGGCGTTCGAGGACCGGATCGCCGACCTCGCTCGGCCCACCCCCCGAGAGTGGTCGACCGAGGAGCGACGGGCCGCCGAGGCGGCCGCCGAGCGCGTCGCCGAGTTCCGCGAGCGCACCGAGAAGCGACTCGAAGCCGTCGACGAACTCGCCGCAATGGACGACGCCGACATGGCCGAGCTATTCACCGGGAACTTCTACGAGAAGGTCGAGAACAACCGCGAGGAGTGGATCGACGGGCTGACCGATCTCGAAGCCGCGTTCGACGCCTACGCCGCCGATGAGAATCGGCCCGTCGAAGCGCACCTGTACGACCTGTTCGACTACTACGTCGACGACCTCCTCGGCACCGCGCACTTCGCGAGCAACGGCATCCTCTACATGGCCTACTACTTCGACAAACTCGACGACGTCGGTCAGTCCCAACTCGGCGACGCCGGGGAGTCCGAACGGAACCAACCGCTCTCACGGCTCGCGAGCGACCTGGACGAGTACGTCGACCTCGGCGACTCTATCGCCGAGGACTGTACTGCGGTGTCGTCGGCCGTCTCCTCGGACTGGGCCGACCGCGCCCTCTCGGAGATCACGACGGAGGGCTACAGACCGAACCGGAAACACGGCGTCGCGATCAACATCACGCCGCTCTCCGAGGCCGAGATCGTCCCGGAAACCGTCGACGACAACGTGCTGTGAGGTCGACACGAGGAGCCGGCGGTGCCGCGAAGGACAGCTTCGAGTGGTCGGCGATCCGACACGGAGACACCGCGACACGGGACGACGACGATCATGGACTTCGAAACTGACGCACACGTCGACGAGTACGTCATCGACGGCGAGCACACGGTCACGTTCGCCGCGTCTGACGGGGAGTTGAGGTACGATCGACCGCGCGAGGACGGCGTGGTTTCGATCCCGATCGGCGACGCGAACGCCATCGAGTTCGAACGGGACACGACCCTGCATCGGCAGCGGTTCCTCGGCGCGTTCTTCCTGGTCCTGTCGCTCGCCCTCACCGCCGGGGCAAGCGTCCCGGTGTACCTCGGCGTCGTCGAGACGCCGACCCAGGCCGCGCTCGTCGCGTTCCTCGCCCTCTTCGCGATCGGCGGATGGAACACGACCTACGAGTTCCTCTCGCACTCGAACCGAGACGTCATCGACGTGTACATCACCACCGACGAGGACACTCACGTCCTCTGCGGGGAGATCGGTGACGCCGAGTTCGTCGCCGCCTGCGGGGCGCTGATCGCCTCCGAGATCCCTACGACGAACCACAACCCGAAGCTCGAAGCCGAACTCGACTGAGCCGGCGTCGCACCCGATTCCACTCTCCCGATTCCACCCGCCCGACTTTTCCCTCCCGGGGCCGACCCTTCGGCCGACAATGGCGACCCGCGAGGCCCTCTGGGACTACCGCGACGAGTTCGGCGACGCGTTCGGCCGCACCTATTTCCGGCGGTTCGGCCCCGGCGTGGTCTCCAGTATCGGCCTCGGCACGTACCTCGGCGACCCCACGCCCGCCGTCGACGACGCCTCCCGCGAGGCGGTCGCCCTCGCGCTCCGATCCGGCGTGAACCACGTCGACACCGCCGTCAACTACCGCTGCGGGCGCGCCGAGCGCGTCGTCGGCGAGGCGCTCCGGGACTCCCCGGTCGACCGCGACGCGGTCGTGGTGGCGACGAAGGGCGGGTTCCTCCCGTTCGACGGCGAGCGCCCCGACGACCCCGCCGAATTCGTCCGCGACCGCTTCCTCGCGGAGGGGATCGTCGCGCCCGACGACCTCGCGAACGGGGCGCACGCGCTCGCGCCCGATTACCTGGCGTGGTCGCTCGACCGCTCGCTGGACCGACTCGACCTCGACGCCGTCGACTGCTACTACGTCCACAACCCGGAGACGCAGTTAGCGACGCGCTCCCGAGAGGCGGTGTACGACCAGCTAGAGGCGGCCTTCGAACGCCTGGAGCGCCGGCGCGTCGCCGGCGACGTCGGCGCCTACGGCGTCGCCACGTGGGACGCGTTCCGCGTCGCCGAAACGGACGAGCGGTACCTCTCGCTCGCCGAGGTGCTCTCGCGGGCCGAGGCCGCCGGCGAGGCGGTCGGCCCCGACGACGACCACGGGTTCGAGGCGATCCAACTCCCTTTCAACGTCGCGATGGCCGACGCGTTCACGCGACGGAACCAGCGCCCGCCCGGTGGCGACTCCGGCGGCGACCCCACCGACGACCCCGCCGGCGACCCCACCGGCGACCCCGACGCGGAACCGGTCTCCACCCTCGAACTCGCCCACGAGGCCGGGCTCTCCGTGGTGACGAGCGCGAGCCTCGGACAGGGCGAACTTGCCGTCGAGGGTGCGATCCCGGCCGACGTCGACGCGACGCTCGCGGGCGACACCCCGGCCCAGCGCGCGCTCAACTTCGCGCGGAGCGCGCCGGGCGTCACCTCGTCGCTCGTCGGCGCGAGCGACCCCGATCACCTCCGCGAGAACGTCGCCGCCGGGACGTTCGACCCGCTCGGCGCGTCGGCGTTCGACGCGGTGTTCGAGTAGCGAAGCGAGAGTCGAGAGGGCACAGAGAGAAACGGAACTGCGGGGCGCGCTCGGCGACCGGTTTCGGTCACGGTCGTGGAGACCGGGGGCGGATCAGCGAAGCTCTTTGAACTCGGCCTTGCACTCGGGACAGACGCGGACGGAGAACACCTCGTCCGGGTCGTTCTTCTTTTTCAGCACCTTCTCGCAGTCGGCGCAGTTCAGTCGCTCGTACGTGTCCTTGAACAGCTCCCCGTCGCGAAGCCCTTTCCGCGTCGATTTCATGACTCGAAGTTGATCGCGTGACGGTATAAAAACCCCGTACGACGTCGGTCGGACGTTGCAGGTCGAGCGCCGCCGCGGATCGAACGCCACCGGTCGCCCGTCGACGGGCGACTCCGCGTCGATCGGACGCGTCGCTTTCGCAACCCTTGTCTCCCGCCGCCGACAACTCCGCCCGTGTCACGGAGTCGGCTGTTCGGATCGCTGTGTGCGCTCATCTTCCTCGTCAACTTCGCGCGGGTCGTGTTCGCGCCCCTCGTGGGCGAGTTCATCGGCGAGTTCTCGATCGGCGAGGGGACGGCGGGGCTGATCGTCACGCTCGCGTGGCTCGGCTCGGCCGCGCCCCGGATCCCGGCCGGATGGGCGCTCACCCGCATCTCGCGGCAGGTCGTCGTCCTCGCGTCCGGTG